>Ga0208381_1000013_pt1 | contig 81406 bp, 88 predicted proteins | sample CryBogCBE13Jul09_FD_184572 | JGI IMG/M metagenome (GOLD analysis project Ga0208381, IMG submission 184572) | Freshwater microbial communities from Crystal Bog, Wisconsin, USA - CBE13Jul09 (SPAdes) (version 2) | ecosystem: Environmental > Aquatic > Freshwater > Lake | place: Crystal Bog...
GCACCATCATCGAGGAGTCGTAGGCCGTGTAGGCCATGGTGTGCGAGTCGTTCACCGCGACATAAATCGACGGGATGTGTTGCAGCTGCTTGATCGTGAAGTAGATCGTCACAATGGTCACGGCTGTTGCCAGTGCTGTCATCATCGAATAGTTCTTCGCGTTCTTCGAAGCACGAAGGCCCTTCTCGCCCGCCCACACAAATGCGGCGCTCAGAACCGTCAAACCGGTCACGAGCCAATTAAGGCCGGCGGCCAGCTTGCCCACAGTAATGAGCGTTGGTGCCGGCAAGTTGGCAGCATTCTCGTAGTAGGCGTAGCTGTGACCCTGGTAGCCCATCATCGACATCCAGTGCCCACCCGTGTTCACGCCGCGCAGGTAGAGGTAGGTGAACAAGATCGCCGAGAAGCCGATGATGTCACCACCAATGAAGAGCCAAATGGCCATGCGCTGGCGACCGTCAACAACTTCCGGTGGCTCGTGGTGGCCGCCGTCGTGACCGCCGTGGCTGTCGTGGCCGTGTTCTAGTTCAAGGTCAGTACTCATGCCTGCACCAGTTCCTCTCGGTAGTTGTAGGGGTCTTCGGTGATGACCGGCAACACGTCGAAGTTCTCGAGTGGTGGCGGCGTTGGGACAAGCCACTCAAGGGAGTTGGCGTGCCATGGGTTGGGACCAGCGGGCTCGCCGTGACTCCAGGAGCGAACGACTGCTCCGAGCAGCACCAGCATGCCGGCCATGATCATGTAGGCGCCGAGCGTCGTAAGGACGTTGGCGTGCTCGAAGATCAACGAGTACGAGGAGTAGCGACGAGGCATACCCTTCAGGCCCGAGATGAACATCGACAAGAACGTGACCTGGACACCTAAGAAGACCAGCCAGAACGAAATACGTCCCATCGTCTCATCCAGGAAGCGCCCCGTGACCTTGGGGTACCAGAAAGCCAGTGCGGCGATGGCACCGAAGAGCACCGATCCCACGAAGACGTAGTGGAAGTGGGCCGTCACGAACATCGTGCCGTGCAGCTGGTTGTCGATGGGAATGTCCGACAGGTAAATACCGGTGATGCCGGCGATGATGAAGTTGAAGATGAACCCAAAGAGCCACAGAGTCGGCTGCTTCATCCAGATATTGCCCCGCCAGAGGGTGCCAATAATTACGAGGAAGAACAGACCGGTGGGGATGGAAATCAACTCAGTGGTCAACATGAACGGTCCACCCAGTGTCGGGGCCCAGCCCGTCGTGAACATGTGGTGCGCCCACACCAGAATCGAGAGGGCGGCCAGACCGGTCATACCGGCAATCGCGGTGCGGTAACTGAACACCGGCTTGCGCGACATCACCGATGCGATCTCGAAGAGTGCCGCGACGGCCGGGATCAGAATCACGTACACCTCAGGGTGACCCATGAGCCAGAACAGGTTGGCTTGGAGCCAGCCCGTACCACCGCCACCAGCAACGAAGAAGCTCGTGGAGAAGTTTCGGTCCATCAGCGTCTGCGCCTCAACGAGTGAGAAGTAGGGGAAGGCGTAGAGGCCCAGTGCGGCGGCAATCATTGAACCCCACACGAATATCGGCAGACGTGCGAGCGTCATACCCTTCGTGCGCATCGTCATCACCGTGCAAATCGTGTTCACGCCGGCCACGGTGGTGGACACGGTGAAGACCACGATCGACATCGCAAAGAAGTCCATACCGATGCCGGCTTGGTCGGAAATCGGGGCCAGCACGACCCAGCCCATGGTCAGTGAGCCAACGGCCAGCACTGACAGAAGAAGCCCAGCGGCACCGACCAACGTCCAGAGACTCAGTGCATTCAGGCGTGGGAACGCCATGTCGCGAGCGCCGCACATGATTGGCACGACAAAGTTGGCCCACGGGCCAGCCACCGCAACAATCAGGGCAAGAATCATCAACATTCCGTGTACGGCAACGAAGCCGTTGTAGATCTGCTGGTTCACGAAGTGGTTTCCCGGCACGATGAGTTCGGTACGAATCGCCATCGCCAGGATGCCACCGGCACCCAGGAGTACGGCGGTCATCACGATGTACTGCACACCAACAACCTTGTGGTCGGTGCAGTACTTCCAGTACCGAGCGCGACCCTGGTTTTCACCGGCGTAGTACAGGTCGTCGGCGCGTGTGTGGTCTGCACCAATGAGCCAGCGGCCAGGACCGTTCAGTGCACCGATACCCAGCCAGAACCCGAAGATCCAGCCAATGGTCAGCGACGTCGTGACGAGGTCGCTGTAGCTGCGGCTCGAACTGTCGAGGAAGTGGTGCGCCAGGAACCAACCCAGCCACGCAAACACCACACCACCAATCATGGCGGTGATGAAGTTCTGACGTCGTGCGAGACCGCCGCCCTTTGCGGGGGCCTGCGTCGCGTGTTCAAGTGTTGTCGTCATGTGTCTCTCCTAAGCCTTCTGCGCCTTGGCCTGCGTGGCAAGCCAGGTCGAGAACTGAGCGGGTGTGACTACCGTGCCGGTTGTCACCATGAATGCGTGGTTCAAACCACAAAACTGCGTACAGCGAACATCGAACTGCCCCAGCTGGTTGGGCGTGGTGTGCAGTTCCGTCGTCGTGCCAACGTTGGCGTCAACTTGGACACCCATATTGGCGATCCAGAAGCCGTGCGTCACGTCGAGTGCCGTGATGTGGAAGTCCACCGTGCGGCCCTCAGGCAGCACCAGCGTTGGCGACTGCACATTGGATCCCGGGTACGAGAACGTCCACAGCCACTGCTGACCGGTGACATTCACCACGAGTGGATTTGCACCGTTGCCGCCGTTGTCTACCGCCAGGGCACCGAGGCCCCAGATCAGGAGAAACACCGTCAACAGCGTTGAGGCCAATACCCACGACACAGTGAGCGTGGCGTGCTCGCGCGTCTGTTCGGACGCTGGCGCTGGCACGTCATCACCACGGTGCATCCAGTGGCGAAGCGCGTGCAGGGCGACTGCGTACACTCCCGCCGCCACCGGTGCTGCGGCCACCGAGAAGACGATGATCGTCAGGATCGTGAGGTGCATGTTGTCGCTCATCGAGCGTGGCATGAGTCGTGACGGCGCGTAGACCGAAATGACCAGACCGATTGCCGTGAGCAGAGCCCACGTAAAGAACATGCCCCGGAGGGACTCTTTTTTGTTCGTCGTTGCCATCATTTTCCTCACTTCACCGTCACGGTGCCGGACATGTAGCCGTACGACGACATTGCCTCACCAAACTGGCCTTCACGTGAACCACCGCAGGGGAACTCACAGTTCCATTCGTAGACGCCCTTGGATCCCGTCTTAAACGTGAACGAGACCAGCACGGGGCTGGAATACGTGCCGGAGCCAATCGTGATCGAGTTGGTCGCCGGATTCGCGGGCAACGGGATCGACACGAAGATTGGCGTGCCATTTCCTGGCACGCCACGGAGTGTGAAGGTGTGGCCGATGTTGTTGGTGTCGACGACGCTCAGCGCGGCCGGCTTGGAATACGTCTTGCCATCGGTCGACGGGATTGAGTACGTCGCCGTTCCCGTCGTTGTTCCCCACACGTGGGAGAAGAAGGCGTTGTTCAAGGAGCCACCGGAGTCATATTGCTTGATCACCATGTGCACCGTGGTGTTCGCCGGAACGTCCAGGTTGTAGTTGGAGTACGAGACCCAGTCGGCGTGCGCACCACCAGTCGTGCCGTGCTCGCCGGCGAGTGAGTCTGGATAGGAACTGATCGTCAACGTACAGTTTCCAGGACTGCCCGCGATTGGCTGACACTGCAACGGCGCCTGATGCGGTGCGGCGCTCGCCAGGGCAAACCCGGCCAGCGCAAGCGCTCCCCCACCCAGCACAATTGAGATCACAGCTGTGCCGAATGCCTTCGACCGCTTCATATGCTCTCCTTTATGCGATTCTTAGTGAACTTTGCAGCAATCCACAAACGTTCAAAAATCACGATAGCGCATATCGCTATACCTGTCATCTCATTTCGAGCACTATTCTTTTAACGAACGCAAAGGAAATCTGTGAAAAAGGGCGAACTTCGGATTCACTTTGGCCTGGTCCTGGCGGAAGCCATTTGTATTCCGGCCTTCGTCTTTGAGTTCTACCGAGCCCGACACGGCAACCTCTTGTCGTGGGCCTACGTCATTGAGTGGCCAATCTTGGGCTCCTACGCCGTGTACATGTGGGCGAAGCTCCTGCGTGAAGAGCGCGGCACCGACCGACGCAGCCGCGACCAGGCCACACGACAAGTTATGCAGGCCCAGCAAGAGGCGGACGACCCCGAGCTTCGGGCGTGGAACGACTACTTGGCCAAGGTGCACGGCACCGATACGTCAGTCGAGGACTGAGCCACTTACTTTGGCGCTGTGGCGTTCGAGGGCGCCCAAAATTGAGCCGTCACGCAGAACGAGCCGTCGCACGATGAGAACGAGACACGGCACCGCCCAGAAATCCCCGCAAATCCACAAAATCGCCGCGGCCAACTGCTGCTGGTGAAAGGCGACGGCCGGGCTTAGCCCCATGCCAGGCATGTACGGCATTGTTGGCATCGAGGGCATGAGCATCACGCTGTACCAGTTCGTCGAACTAAAGATCGACATCGCCATCGCCACAATGAGCATCTCCACCATGGTGGCTGCCACCATCAGGAACTGCACGCGCAGTCGCACCGTAATGCGATGTGGCCACGCCGGAATTAGATAGTGGAAGAAGAAGAGCCCCGAAAGGAGAAAGGCGGGTTCCATCAGCCAGTCCATCGCTCCGTTGTGGACCATGATCCAATCGAAGATGGCCGGCACGTGAGCCGCCACCATCACCGTATTCATGGTCACTGCGGCGAGAACTGGTGCGCCGCGAAAACGAGGGCATCGGAGTCGCCGGTGGCAATACCACCAGCGAAGAAGCCGGCGGCGCTGGTGCACGCCGAGCAGCCACACCCACGACCGCCCTGTCGACGACACGATGAGGCCCATCGGGATTGCAAACATCACCAGCACGTGGCCGATCATGTGGTCGGGCAGGCTCATCATGCCCAGTTCCGCAAAGTGCGAGGCGGTCGCGAACCACAAAAGAGACCAGCAGGTCATCGCCGCAGCAAATTGAAGCATCGTCCTACGACGGCGCGATGGCCGGCGAACGAACGCCACCGTGCTGGCAACACCACCGGCGAGTGCGACGATGCCCAGCGGGTGCACTAGTGCAAACCCGACTGCTGGAGCAATGAGACCACTTCAGCGACATCTGACCGCTGCGTCGTGCTCTGACCATTTAGTGGGTCATCTGGAATCACCCATCGAACATTGCCGTGAGGGTCGATAATGAAGAAGTAGTCCGAGTGCACGCTCATGGCACTCCCCTTCACGTTTTCAACGCTCATGCCCCACGACTTCCACACCTTTTGCATAGCGGGCAGCGGCCCCGTCACGAAGGAGAAATGAGGCACACCACCGAGATTGTGCTGCGCGATGAAGCGCCGCACCTCAGCCAGCGACTCGCGCGCCGGATTTGCGGCCACCGCGACCAGATCCAATGGCGCGTTCGCACTGAAGGCGATGCGAGTGGCCTTTAGCTGAGCAGCGAGCAACGGGCAGTCGGTCCAGCACGCTGGGTCCAAGAAGGTCAACAATGTGTATCGACCGGGGTGAGAACCCAAGATAAAGGGCTTCCCGTACTGATCGGTCAGCGTGAAACGCGGTGCGGGGTTGTCGACACCAGACGCCTGTCCGTTGGCCGCCACAAAGAAGGTGGTCTCGGTGGGCTGGAACGTTGACCACCCCATGAGGGCAACCGAGTAGAGCACCATGGCGACCGCAAATGCAGCCCCCACACCAGCCGAGAGTGAGCGCAACTCCTGCGGGAGGCGCCGGGCCAGTGGCGCAGCCACCTGAAAACGCGGCGCGGCAACTGCCGTCAGAGCCGCCAGTGGAATGAGCGAGTTGAAGTCCGTGGCGACACCACCCCAGAATGCAGCGTCCTCAGCAACAACCCAGAACACAAGACTAAAGGTCACGAGAGACCACACTGGCCAATCCCAGCCTCGTGTAGGTGCGAGCCACAGGCCGACGGCGCTCACTAGAAGCCACAGCACAACAATCAGGTTTGACCCCCCACCCAAGGTGCCGGCAACCGAACCACCGTGGGACGCTATCCACGCCACCCAGTGCGGTTGGGCGGTCTGGGTCATGGTCTGGGTCATCGCAGTCAGCGCATTCTTATTGCCGCCCTGCCAGAAACCCAGCGACGGAAGCAGCTGTCGCAGCGCGCCAATGCCAATGATGACCGCGAGGAGTCGCAACGTGACCGACGAGAAACGTTGCGCAAAGACCTCGGGTCGCACGACCAGCCAGCAGCCGGCAATGACGTAAAACACGGTCGCGCCAGGCCAGCCGAAGAGGATTGAACTGCCCGGCATAAAGATGCCGCCCGCACCATTGCCGACGAGCCAAATCAAACCAGCCCATCCGGCGGAGACGCCACCAATCCAGCGGCTCAGGCCGCCGTTCGAAAACAACAACGCCAGTCCGATCCCGAGCTGAATCCACGCAGCGCCCACCGCGAAGTGGATCGGATGATCGTTCCATAACGTGATGGCGTGCGTCATCAGCGCACGGAGCCAGCCGGGAGCACCCGCCATCGTTGGTGCAATGACGGAGTTGGCGAGACCAAGTGGCATCGAGGGCTGGAACTGCAGAATGCCGTCGACGAGCCAGATCAGACCAAAGCTGTAGCGGAGGAACGATCGGCTCCGTGGCTCTGCCAAACCGGCGGCTGAGAGGTTGAAGGTGCGAATGCGTCCGGACACGAGAGCGCCGGCAATGAGTACCATGCCCAAGGCCACGAAGAGCCCCACCGCGACGACAAAAAGCTCGTGGCGAAATAGTGCGACTACCAAGAAATTGGTGAGATTCACCTGACTGGGATTCATTACCATGGCAGCTCCTAGAGGTTCAGTTCGTTCACCACGCCCGAGAGAACACCGTTCACGAAGTACGGCGCATCATCTCCGGAATAGGTACGCGCAATTTCTACGGCCTCGTCCATGACGACCGCCTTCGGCGCGCCATCGTCGCTCAGAAGTTCACCAATGGCGATCTCCATCACCAGTCGATCAATCAGAGAAATGCGCTCCAACGGCCAGTCAATCGCGTTGGCACTGATGAGTTCATGGGCGCGTTCACGATGGGCTTCGGCCGCCTCCAGCAACGTGACCGTGAACGGGTCCGGAGCGACGTTGAGCTCCGAGAGAATGGTCGCAACATCGCGCTCTTTCATGGCTCCTTCGTAGAGGAGTTCGAGGGCGCGTTCGCGGGCGAGGTGGCGCTGGTCGCCGAGTGACGTCACTAGGCGCGCGTCATGTACTCGCCGGTGCGAGTATCGACCTTGATGACCTCGTCAGGGCCCACGAACAGTGGCACCTGAACGACAAATCCAGTCTCGAGGGTGGCGGGCTTGCGAGCACCTGACACACGGTCGCCCTGAATACCAGGCTCCGTCTCCGCAATACGAAGTTCCACGGAGGCGGGCAGTTCCACACCGATGATTTCACTCTGGTAGGTGATGATCATGGCCTTGCCGGTTTCCTTCAGGAAGTTTGCGGCGTCGCCCAAGTTCTTCGAGGAGACCGCAATCTGGTCGAAGGTGTCCTGGTCCATGAAAATGTAGTCGTCGCCGTCGCGGTAGAGGTACTGGGTGTCCGACTTTTCGATGATGGCCTGCTCGAGGCGCTCACCGGAGTTGTAGGTGCGCTCGATGACGGCGCCGGTGCGTGCATTGCGCAGCTTGGTGCGCACGAAGGCACCGCCCTTGCCGGGCTTGACGTGCTGGAAGTCGATGACGGTGAACAGGCCTTCGGCGATGTTCAGAGTGATGCCGTTCTTGATGTCAGAGGTGTTGATTGCAGCCATGAGGCGCTTTCCCTTTCGCGTGAGTTGCCGCCCCATTCTAGGGAATGGCGCACGCGGTGGGTGGTGATTAGCCCAAGAGAGTGAGAACTGCGTCCAACGCCAGGTCGTAGCTCAGGGCGCCAAAACCGGCGATCGACCCGTTGACGACGCCGGCCAGGGTGCTGACGTGGCGGAATGGCTCGCGAGCCGCCGGATTGGAAAGGTGTATCTCCACTTTGGGACCGGTGAACATAGCCAGCGCATCCGCCAGGGCCCACGACGAGTGCGTCAAGGCACCAGCGTTGAAAATCACGGCGACATTCCTCGTGCGGGCGGCGTGAAGTGCCTCAATCAGCACACCTTCGAAATTGGACTGCTCGTGGCGCAGGGTGTAGCCGGCGGCTTCGGCCAAGCCCCGTACCCGCTCGACATGTTCGTCCAAGGTGGTCGTGCCGTAAATCTCGGGGCTGCGGGTTCCTAACTGATCGAGGTTGGGTCCCGACAACAGCAAAATCTCTTTTTCCATCACTCCCCCTTAACGAACGAAGCATAGGTGGCACGAACTGCCGCTTCCGAGATGTCCGACACGGTCGTAAACCCGTTCTTCGTTGGCAATACAAGGGTGAGGCTGTGGTGAGCCTTTTTGTCTCGGGCCATTACCGCAAGCAGTGCATCGATGTCCATTGCGAACGGCACCGTTCGTGGCAGTCCGAAAAAGTCAACTACGTCGTCGGTGTAGGCGACTTCGTCGTCACCGACGAGCTCAAGGTGGCGCGCCAACCGGGCGGCAAACCGCAGCCCAATGGCCACCGCTTCACCGTGGCGCAAGGCGTCACTGTCGCGCTCCAGCGCCAGAAGTTCAATCGCGTGTCCCAGCGTGTGGCCGTAGTTCAATAACGCACGCTCACCAGTCAGTTCAAATTCGTCACTAGCAACAATGCGCGCTTTGAGCGCCACGGCAAGCTCAACGAAGGTCTGCAGGTCCGTGGATGCGAGCGCGGTGGTGGGTCGACGCTCGAGCAGCCAGCACTTAGCGACTTCGCCCATACCGGCGGTCATTTCGCGCTCGGAAAGTGTTGCGAGCGTCTCGAGATCGCAGTACACGGCCTTGGGCTGATGAAAGGCTCCCACGAGGTTCTTGCCCGCACCAATATTGATCGCCGTCTTGCCACCGATGGCCGCATCCACTTGTCCGGCAATCGAGGTGGCGACGTGAATCACAGCAATGCCGCGGAGATAGACCGCCGCCGCAAAGCCCACCACGTCGGTGGTCGCACCGCCGCCGATGGCGATAACGACGTCGTGACGTGAAAGCCCCATCGAGGCGAACGCATCGCACAACTGAGCAATCGTGTCGAATGTCTTCGCCGTCTCACCGTCATCGATGACGACCTGCTGCGTAGGAATCGTGAGGGCGAGAGTGTTCCACGACTGGCGAGCTAACGCCTCCGTGGTCACAACGGCGGCCACGCGTGCGCGAGGTACCAGGCCACCGAGATCAGCGGCGAGTTGGTGGCGCACTCCACTGCCCACGTGGACGTCGTACGGGGTGTCGCGTAAGGCCACACGGATAGTCATGCTCGGGCCTCCAGGGTGCTCACAATATCGCGCACGATTTCGGCCACCGCAGCGCTGGCGTCAATCGTGATAGTCGCGACCTCACGGTAGAGCGCTTCACGCTGCGCTCGAAGTCGCACCAGCGCTTCGGCGGGGTCGTCACCGAGAAGTGGGCGGTCCCCTGTCGCCACTCGTTCGAGCAACACGTCGTTGGGAGCATCGAGCCAAATGGTGCACTCGTGCTCGAGCACCCCCCTGGCGGGTGCGGTGGTCACAATGCCTCCACCGGTGGCGATCACGGCATCCATAGTGGTCATGGCCCGAAGCGCCTCGCATTCGGCCTCGCGAAAGGAAACTTCACCCAAGTGGCGAATGTGGTCTTGAACACTTCGGCCGGTGGTGGACAGAAAGAATGCGTCGGCGTCGATCGCGTCGATGCCCCACGCTGCCGCGAGTGCAGCCGCCACCGTCGTCTTGCCCACTCCGGGAAGACCGACGAGCACGACGCGGGCCATGATTAGGCCGGCCGAGCGGCCGATGACGTGGAGCCGAGATTCGCGATGTAGGTGTCGTGATTCCGTACGAACTCCTCGAGGGAGTCCCCACCAAATTTGCGGACTGCCTCATTCGCGAGCACCAGGGCCAACATCGCCTCGGCGACTACACCTAGTGCTGGCACTGCGGTCACGTCGGTGCGCTCCTTGAAAGAGACCGTCGACTCACCCGTCGACACGTCGACCGTTTCAAGTACCGGACGATTCAAGGTCGCCAATGGCTTCATCGCCACCCGAGCAATCACTGGCGCACCCGAAGTCATGCCTCCTTCGAGGCCACCCGCGTGGTCACTGCGACGCCCGAAACCACCGGCCGTGCCGTCGCCATCAACAAAGATGGCGTCGTGGGCGACGGAGCCGCGCTGTCCCGCTTGCGCCATGCCGTCACCAATTTCGACGGCCTTCACTGCCTGAATGCTCATCAGACCAGCGGCGATGAGTCCGTCCAGCTTGCGGTCCCAGTGCACGTGACTCCCCAAACCAACGGGGACGCCGTACGCGACAACTTCAACAATGCCGCCCAAGGAGTCGCCATCTTTGGCGGCGGCCTTGATCTCTTCGATCATTGCCTGGGCAGCCGTTTCGTCGAAGCAACGAACTTCGCTGTCGTCAACGAGACCGATCTCGTCTGGACCAGGTCGCTGATTGAGTGGTGCCGCTACCGAGCCGATACGAACGACGTGCGAGACAATGTCGACACCAATCGCTGTCAGCAAGGTTCGCGCCAGCGCGCCGGCCACCACGCGTGCCGCCGTTTCGCGCGCTGAAGCGCGCTCCAACACGTCGCGTGCGTCATCAAAGGCGTACTTCTGCATACCCACGAGGTCGGCGTGACCAGGTCGCGGCGTGGTCAATTTGTCACTGGGGGTGCCAGGAGCTGCGGACATCTCCTGCTCCCACTTCGGCCATTCCGAGTTCAAGATCTCAATCGCCACCGGTGAGCCCAACGTCCGGCCGTGGCGAATGCCACCAGTGAGGCGCAGAACGTCACGCTCGAAGCGCATGCGAGGGCCCCGGCCGTATCCGAGACGGCGGCGAGCCAACTGGTCGCTAATAGCTTCCTCGGTGATAGGCAGACCCGCGGGCAGGCCTTCAACGATGACGGTCAGAGAGGGACCGTGGCTTTCACCGGCAGTAAGAAATCGCAACATCTGCTAATTCTAGGCGACCAGCGCCCAATCCCCTAGTGCGCGTCAGCGTAGAACGGGTTCACGCCCGAGGCGTGGTCGGTGACGTCACGCACGTCGGTCAGTTCGGGGATTGCACCCTTGAGTGCCGTTTCAATGCCCTGCGTCAGCGTCATGCGGCTCATGGAGCAGCCCTGGCAGCCGCCCGACATCTTGATGTAGGCGACCGCCGTCTTGTCGTCAAGGGCAACGAGGTCGGCCCGACCACCGTGTGACGCAATCGAAGGATTGACCTGTTCGTCGAGCACCGCGATGGCGCGGCGTGCCAGTTCGCTCTCAATGCCCAGGGCGAGGACCTCGGCGGGAACGCCGGGGTTCATCTCTTCTGGGGTGGGGTGATTGGGATTGACCAGCACGAGTCCACCGGCGCCGGCAGTCGCGAACTCGAGGCGCGAACCCTTCAGTCGTTCGATGCTCGCGGCGGGGATCACGATGGTGACCTCGCCGTCTTTACCGATGGCCGCGCCAGCGGGCGCATCAGCCACTTCGGAGAAGTACAGGTCGTAGGCGTAGCCGTTGCCCTTGGTGCCCGTGACCTCGACGTAGAGGCCAAGTCCTTCGCTGGTCTCTTCGCCCGCCATGGCATCAAGCACCACGTTGCGAGCTTCGTCAGTGAGGGTGAGTACGTCAAAGGAGGTGTCGGTCATACCCCTAAGTTTATGGGCACCGGCCTGCGACCCGACCAACTAAGTTCGTGCCGTGACAAATCTTGCCCCCGACACCCACGAGTGGGTCTCCTTTAGTGACGACAGCGGCGCCCAGTGGCTCGTCGACGTCACCTTTTTGATCAGTAACTGGAACTGCATCTTTGGTAACGGCTGCCAGGGTGTTCTGACGGCCCCCGCCCCCGAACTCGTTCAGGGCTGCTGCAGTTACGGCGCCCATTTCACCGGCGAAGAAGACCGTCAGCGGGTCGAACTGGCCGCCACCCGTCTGAGCGCGGACCAGTGGCAGTTCAAGGACAAGGGCAAGAAGGGCACCACCAAGGTCAACAAGGAAGGTGAAATTGTGACCAAGTTGGTCGATGACGCCTGCATTTTCCTCAACCGCCCTGATTTTTCGCGAGGCGCCGGTTGTGCGCTGCACGTGTTGGCGCTCGACAACGACGAGAGTTTCATCCCGTTAAAGCCCGAGGTGTGCTGGCAAGTGCCGCTACGCAAAGAAGCGATCGAGCTCGCGAATGAGGAAACCATCACCCGCATTGGTCAGTGGAACCGTTCCGACTGGGGTGCGGGCGGATCAGAGTTTCACTGGTGGTGCACTCAAGATGACGGCGCCTTCACTGGCACGACGCGCGTCGTGGACTCCATGCGCGAGGAACTCATCGCCATGATGAACCCCAACGCCTATGAACAGGTCCTGGCGTACTGCAACCAGCGCACTCGTCCCGGTACACCGCTCCCCCACCCCGTGGTGCGAAAGCGCTAATTATTCGGCGGCGAGCGGGTCGTCTTCGGAGAAGACGGTGCGCGGTAGTGAGCCGAGGATTTCGTCGTAGCGGTCCTCTTCCGCGAGGCACCATTCGGCGTGAACGTCTTCTGGAGCCGCACCGCACTCATCGCAGGTAGTTGCGCGAGGACCCGTCGAACGCTTCAATTCACGCGCTTCCACAAAACGGCGGTGGCGACCCTTTTTCACGTCAACTCCTCACTGACCGCAGGCCATCACTGGCGGCGGTCGAGGCTCAGTTCGCCTGAGCCGGACTTCCATTGTAGCCACTTGTCACCTCATCAGGACGTACGATGGGTGCATGACCGCCGGTTTTGACCCCAACGACATGATTGCTCGCTTTCGCCAACGCGCCGAAGCTGTTCGAAAGCGTGGGGTGCCGCCGGTCGAAGGTCCCGAGCGTCAGATGTTCATGGAAGCGGCTCGCCTCGATTTTCAGGACTACGCCATGCTCGGTGATGCGACCGCCACACTCGAAGACGGCATTCTGCGCCTCGAGATTGACCTGCGTCCGCCGACCCAGGCCTAGTTACCAGCGACCACGTGGGCGCGCAGCGCCGCTTCGTAGAGATCGGCCACGCCGGTGTGTAAATACCTGAGGGCGTGGGATCGCAGGGCCGCCGACGTACCGGCTTTGTAGCACTCATTCGCTCCGTCGCCCAGCGTGTTGAAGGCCGTCGCAGCCAGCGTTGAAAGTTGTGCGTCCGGGCTCGGCAGCGAGGCGTTGACACCTTGCGTCTCGTACAACAGCACGCCACACACTGTGCGCAGCTGGGCGGCCGTTGACGTTGATGCACGCAGTGTTCGATCGGCGTTGGTGGCATCGGAGACCAACGCCTTGGCATTCGCTATGAAGCTGCTCTGAGTGAGCCACTTCTTCATGGCGGTCGCGGGCGACTGGGTGCCGCACGAGGCCAGCAGTACTCCCGCAGTCAATAATGCGACGATGCGCTTGATCACTGAGCGACCACGAGGTGCAGCTCGCGCCGACCACGGCGAACCACGAGATACTTCCCGTGCAGAGCTCGATCGAGACCGATGGTGGCGTCGGCATCGACGCGCACGTTGTTGACGTAGACGCCACCCTGTTCGAGGAATCGACGGGCTTCACCCTTGGATTTGGCGAGCCCGCAGGTCGCCAGCAACGTGGCCCCGTCAACGCCGGCGGCGAGTTCCTCGCGCGACCAGGTTGATGATGGGGCATCGGCCATCACGGTGAGCAACATGGCCTCATCGAGTTCGGCGATGGACTCGGAGAAGAGGGCTTCACCGGCTCGCTCGGCGGCCACTTGCGCTTCACGACCATGCACCAACTCCACCACGGCGTTCGCCAGTGCGCGCTGGGCTCGACGTTCCTGTGGCGTAGACAGCGTGGCAGCATCGAGGTCGCGAATCGTGTCGTGGTCGAGGAACGTAAAGAAGCGCAACAGCGTTGGGACAGTCTGGTCATCGGCGTTCAGCAGGAACTGATGCAGGGCGAACGGCGGGGTCAAGTCCGCGTCCAGCCAGACCTTCTGATTGCCGCCTTCGGACTTGCCGAACTTTTGCCCATCAGCGCGTAGCAACAACGGTGACGTCAGACCAGCGGCTGACGATCCGGTCACCTTGCGAATGAGCTCGGTGCCCATGGTGATGTTGCCCCACTGATCAGAGCCACCCATTTGCAGCGTGCAACCATGGTCGACGTTAAGCCGCAAGAAGTCGTACGCCTGCAGCAACATGTAGGAGAACTCGGTGAAGGACAGGCCAACGTCGTCTCGGTCCAAGCGGCTCTTCACCGAATCTTTCGCCACCATCTGGTTGACGGTGAAGTACTTTCCCACGTCACGCAAAAAGTCCGTGAGCGAAATAGTCGTGAGCCAGTCGGCGTTATTCAAAAGCAGCGCCTGCGACTTCCCCGCCGATGGTGAGAAGTCCAAGAATCGCTCGAGCTGCGAGCGAATACCAGCGACGTTCTCCTGCAACTGCTCATTCGTGAGCAACGGGCGCTCCGAGGCCTTGAAGCTGGGGTCGCCAATCAGGCCCGTGCCACCTCCGGCGAGAGCGATGGGGCGATTCCCGGCCAACTGAATGCGGCGAAGGTTGCATAGCTGCAGGAGGCTTCCCAGGTGCAGTGACGACGCTGTTGGGTCGAAGCCGATATAGCCGGTGACGCCGCCGTCGCTCAGGCGGTCCAGGACCCCCTCATCGGTGGTCTGGTGAACCAGTCCACGAAACTCCCAATCGCTGCGCAATGTCATGGTGTAAGTCTACGACGAGCAGCCCGCGCCGAACTGGTCCGCGCTAGAACGATGTGCCCGTGGAGGGGCCATGGATTTTTAGCCACAGCACCCACGACGACCACCAACCACTCACTTCGGCAACCCCAATGGCGATCAACAGCACGCCACCGACGATCCCGATGATCTTGGCGTAACGACGAAGCCACTTCGATGTCACCAGCATCCACTCCGAAGCGAGCGCGGCCACGATGAAGGGAACGCCAAGCCCGAGGCAGTAGACAAATGCCAGCATCGACCCTCGCAGTGCTGTTGCGCCCGATGATGACGAAGCGAGACCCAAAATCGCACCAAGAGTGGGGCCAATACACGGCGTCCACCCGAGAGCGAAAAGCGCACCCAGCAGGGCGGCACCGAGCACTGAGGCGCGTGGCAGTCGATGGCTGCGTCGTTCCCGCTGCAGCCATCGTGACGGCCACCACCCCGCAAAGAACAATCCCAGCACCACAGTCAGGGAACCAAACACGATTTGGATGGGTCGCTGGTGCGCGGAGAGCTTTGCGCCAAAAAATCCGAAGAGTGCGCCAAAGGACACAAACACCAAAGAAAACCCAATGACGAACGCGATGGAACCCGCCAGCGCACGCCCTCGGCCACCTCGGCTCGCACTGGCCCCGGTCGCCCCCGAGAGGAAGGCGAGATAGCCCGGCAGCAGGGGCAGGACGCAGGGCGACAAAAAGGAGATGAGTCCAGCGGCGAATGCCAGTGGAAATGCCGCCACCAGCGACGACGGCAGTGCGGCGACGATCACCACTCCCCCACGTGTCGAACAAGTGCGTTGTGAATCAAGACGTTGTCATCGCGATCCGGCACCGCTGCGACAATCACGTTCACACCTCCACGGTCCAATCCCGACGCTATGGCGGCCTGCAGCGCCTCCACCGAGTCGACGCGTTCACCGTGGTGGCCAAAGGCGCACGCAATGGCCACGAGATCATGGTGGTGCTGGGTCGCAAAGAGCGTCTCAAATCGTTCCGAGGCAAGTTCGGTGGCCTGGGGCAGGAAGTTAAAGATTCCCCCGCCGCGATTGTCCGAGACCACCAGCACCAACGTCGATGCCGCATTGACGCCGTCAACCAGCCCCGAAACGTCGTGTAGGAAGGTCACGTCACCGACCAGCGCCAAGGCTCGCGTGCCGGTCGCCACCCCCATCGCCGTCGACACGACGCCATCAATACCGTTCACGCCACGGTTCGCATAGACGGGCTGGACGCGCGACGGTGACCACCATTCAACGTCTCGAATGGGCATCGAGGAGCCAACCATCAACGGCACCTGGTGTCGAACAGACGCCTCAACGACAGCGCGCGCCACAGAAATCTCTTGCAATGGACCCGTATCGAGCGAGGCCAGATGTTCGCCGACGCGCCGTGACGCCTCGGCCCAGGCCATGACATAGTTGTGATCCCCGCGCAGCTGGGCGGATCGGACATCGGGCAGCCCCGGTAAACGATCGGTCAAGAGGCCATCGGGGTCGGCGACAAAGCCGGCACCCGTGAATCCAATCACTCGGGCGCCCCATTCGCGCAGGCGCCCCGCGAGCACCTTTGATGCCGGCGCTCCGCCAATGCGCACCACCACATCTGGTCGCAATGCGGCCGCGCGCTCATCGCTGCGTACCAGCGGGTCGGCGTACGGGAGCGTGTGCGCCGTCGTGGCGTCACCAATCACGGCCCAGTCGAGACTCCACAGCTCCTGCACCAACGAGGCCGACACACCCGCGCCGACGACACAGAGGACCTTCTGGGTGCTGATATCTATTCCTGAGCGCACCGCGGGCATCGCTGGCGCAAACGTCCACATCTCGCCATCCTCGCGGCCGGCCGGCAACTCGAGTGGCTCCGCCACCAAGGGCTCAATGAAGGCCAAGTTGAGATGCACTGGTCCCGCGGGGCCGTCGTCGTAGCCGGCGGCCGCCCGCCACGCTCGCGAGGCCAGCGGTCGCCACTGGTGCATGGCATCGCTGCGCGCCACACCCGGTTCGATGAAACGACGCACCTGTGAGCCAAAGAGGTGCGCCTGATTCATCGTCTGTGGTGCGCCAATGTCGCGCAATTCGGGAGGTCGGTCCGCTGTCAAGATGAGCAGTGGGACACGTGCGAGGTCGGCCTCTGCAACAGCGGCGTGCAGTTCTGCTGCGGCAGTCCCGCTCGTCACCACGACCGCAACGGCGCGGCGCGTCACAAGTGCTCGGCCCAGGGCAAAGAAGGCGGCCGAACGTTCATCGATGCGGACGTGGACGGCGATCTCATCTCGGGCACTCATCGCCAGCGCCAAGGGCGTTGACCGCGAGCCGGGGCAGATAACGACGTCCCGCAGACCGGCGCGGACCCATTCGTCAATCAAGGTGGCGCAAAAAGTCGCCTGGACCTGACTCGGGGTCGCTACGCTCGTCATCGATGTCACTCCTCGCTTCGGACCGACAGGGCGACGGTCCCGCGTTTCTCTGGTTACACGGCTTTACGCAGACCCGCGCCGCCGCGGCACCGTTCCGTTCCATTCTGGCAGGAACCTCGACAGTTGTGACCCCGGACCTTCCCGGCCACGGTGAGTCGGCAGGCATACACGGCTCACTTCCCGAAACTGCTGAACTCCTTGCCCACCAGTTCCTCACTTCCCCAAGTGCCGTCGGCGGATACTCCTTTGGTGGACGAGTTGCTCTCCACCTGGCCCTCGCCGCACCTCAGGAGGTCTCACGGCTGGTGTTGGTCAGTGCGTCGCTCGGTAGTGCCGACCCGGTCGAGCGCGCCGCGCGCCGTGACAGCGACAACGCACTCGCTGCGCACATTCGTGCCGTGGGCAGTGAGCAGTTCTTGGCTGAGTGGCTCTCACTGCCGCTCTTTGCGACGTTGCGCCCCGAACTGGTTAGTGCGCGCAGTACCGACGCCGAAGGCCTCGCCTCCTCGCTTGAACACAGTGGTACCGGCACCCAGGAGTACTTGGGCGACGCCGTAAGTCGCTTGACCATGCCGGTACTCGTTCTCTGTGGTGAACGAGACACCAAGTTCGTCGCCGCAGCCCATGAGATCTGTGAGCGTGTGCCGAACGCCAGTCTCGCGGTGGTACCCGATGCCGGCCATGCGCTCCACCTCGAACGCCCCGAAGTGGCGGCAGCGATGGTGCGTGACTTTCTGGCCTAGTGCCAGACGATCAGAAATGTGACCGCCGCAGCCCCGACTAAGAGTTGGGTCCGCGCCGACATCTTGAGCAGGACCAGAAGCTCGCGACCTTCACGAGGCGAGAAGGCGATGCGCAACGGGGCAAGGTACGCGACGACGGCAACGATTCCCACGAGCCACGCACCGCCGGCAACTGCTCCCAGCACGGTAAGAGCTGCAAACAGCCCGTACAGATACGAGGCACGTCGGCGCCCGAGTCGAGCGGCCAGGGTCTTCTTGCCGGAGGCCTGGTCACCCGCGATGTCCCGGATGTTGTTGGCCTCTAAGAGGGCGCAGGCCATTGAACCGGCGGCCAGTCCCCACCACCAGGACTTGGCAACCAGGTGACCGTGCTGGGCGAAAGCGGTACCCACGGTGGCGACAAAGCCGAAGTAGGCCATCACGAACACTTCACCAAGGCCCATGTAGCCGTAGGGCTTTGGTCCTCCGGTGTAGAGCCAACCGGCGGCAATGGCGGTCGCGCCAACGGCCACAAACCACCACGACGTGCGCGACGCCAGCACGAGGCCAGCAACGCCGCCAACCCCAAATGCGGCAAAGGCCGCCCTCTTGACGCTGGACGCGGCCACGAGGCGCGACGCGGTCAATCGAAAGGGGCCGACGCGTACGTCATCGGTGCCCCGAACACCATCGGAGTAGTCGTTCGCGAAGTTCGTCGCAATCTGCAGGGCCAACGCGACGGCAACGCACAGCAGTGTGTTGAGCCAATTGATCGGTGCGGGTCGAACGAGCGCGGCACCGATGGCGACCGGCACCAGCGCGGCCGGCAACGTGCGTGGACGGGCAGCGAGCACCCAGCGCTTGACTGTTCCGGGAGTCTCGGCCATTACGGGCGCTTCGGGAATCGGGAGAAGTCGGGAGCGCGGTGCTCCACGAAGGCGTTGCGGCCTTCCTGGCCTTCTTCAGACATGTAGAAGAGCATGGTGGCGTCGCCGGCCAACTGCTGGATACCAGCCAGTCCATCTTCGGCGGCATTGAAGCCGGCCTTCAACATGCGCAATGCCAGTGGCGACAAAGTGAGAATCTGTCGGCACCAGGCCACCGTCTCGCGCTCAAGGTCGTCGAGTGGCACCACCGTGTTCACGAGGCCCCAGTCAAGAGCCTGCTGTGCGCCGTACTGGCGGCAGAGGAACCAGACTTCCTTGGCGCGCTTCAGGCCAATGGTGTTGGCCAAGAGCGAGGAGCCGTAGCCACCGTCGAAGGAGCCGACGCGGGGACCGGTTTGACCGAAGCGAGCGTTGTCGGCGGCGATTGAGAGGTCGCACACCAGGTGCAAGATGTGACCACCGCCGATGGCGTAGCCCGCAATCTGTGCAATAACCGGCTTGGGCAACCGGCGAATTTGAATCTGCAAGTCGAGCACGTTTAGACGACCCACACCGCGTCGAGCGACGGCGTCGTCGCCGATGTAACCGTCGTCACCACGGATCTTCTGGTCGCCACCGCTACAGAAGGCGTCAGCGCCGGCGCCGGTCAAGATGATGGCGCCAACCGTGGTGTCATCGCGGGCAGCTTCGAACGCGTCCGAGAGTTCAAACAGTGTCTGCGGACGAAAAGCGTTGCGACGCTCCGGACGGTTGATGGTGATGCGCGCGATGCCTTCGGCCACCTCGAAGAAGATGTCTTGGTAGTCGCCGCGGCGCTCCCACGCCGGCAACGGCAGCGTGCGGAACTGCTCGACGGGATCAATAGGGTCGCCTGAAATTACGGTGGTAGCCATGCGTCCACGCTACCGGTCGCCCTGATAGTTGCGGACACCCACCTAGGCTGGACGAGTGGCATCACTCGTCGCTCTCGATTTCCCCTTAGGGCCAGCACTGGTCGACGAACTCGTCGACTGCGCCATGACGTCCCAGGCGTTTTGCGTGCTCGACCAGCGGCTCTCGACTCGTCAGCAAGCCGAGGCCCTGCAGCTCATGGGGGCCACCCACATTCGTGATGCCTCCGGCACCCGCCCACTGGACAACGGGCGCGACGTAGAGGAGGGCGATGCGCTCGTGATGCTGACCTCGGGGTCGAGCGGCACACCGAAGGCCGCCGTGCACACGTGGGCATCCCTCGTGGCCAGCGCTCGCATTACCCAGGAGTCTCTGCGTGGCGACACACCTCGCGTCTGGCTCCCCTGCCTTCCGGCCGCTCACATCGGTGGACTCGCCGTACTGCTCCGATCCGTGCTGAGCGACGCCGACCTTCGCTTCAGCGACGACATCAATGCTGGGCCGTCGCTGGGGGCGACGCATATCTCCGTGGTTCGCACCCAGTTGGTGCGCCACGACCTCTCCCAGTACCAAACCGTCTTAGTCGGTGGCGCCAAGCCACCGGGTGACCTGCCCAGCAACGTCATCGCCACGTGGGGCCTCACTGAAACGGGATCGGGCATTGTCTACAACGGCACGCCCCTCGAGGAGGTCGACGTGGTGAGTATCAATGGCGAGCTCTGTGTTCGCACCCCCACGCTTTTTCGCACCTACCGTGACGCGGCCCGACCAGAGGTCTTTGACGAACAGGGCGCCGCCTGGTACCCCACCGGAGATGGCGGCACGGTGACCGATGGCGTCGTTGCCGTTCGCGGACGCCTTGGATCGGTCATCAACACCGGTGGTGAGAAGGTCTGGCCCGAAGACGTGGAAGCCGCCATCGCCACCATTGAGGGCATTAGCGAAGTAGCCGTGACCGGCGTGGCCGACCCCGAGTGGGGTCAACGCGTCGTTGCTTTGATTGTCGCTCGAGAATCGCAGGATGACGCCATCCGTGCCATCGTCAGCGATCGCCTCGGCCCCTGGGCGAAACCCAAAGAGATTCGTTACGTGGCCGCCCTGCCGCGCACCAGCAACGGCAAAATCCGTCGCGACGCACTGGAATTCCTCCACTAAAGCGAAATACCGCGCCCGAAACCGGGCGCGGTATTTCCAAGGGGATACTGCGAACTACTTGTTGAGTCCCGTAATGGTGCCCAACAGTGACTCCACGGTGTACTCGCTCGTTGGCGAGTCGCGAACCACCGAACCCAGGCGCAGGACCACAATGCGGTCCGTGACCTCGAGAACGTGCGGCAAGGTGTGCGAAATGAAGAGAACGCACAGCCCCTGTTCACGAGCGGCCTTGATGACGTTGAGTACTTCCTGGCTCTGACGCGCACCGAGGTGGTTCGTGGGTTCGTCCAAGATGATGACGTGCTTGGCCCACATGACGGCACGACCAATCGCCACCGCTTGGCGCTGTCCACCCGAGAGCTGCGAGACGATGCGCTTGCCGGCCGCGACCGAAATGCCGACCTTGTCGAGCTCCTCAGTGGCCTTGCGCTCCATTGCACCCTGGTTCAAGAACCCGAGGGCGCCCAGGAGGCCGCGACGCTTAATCTCACGGCCCAAGAAGATGTTGGAGCCAATGGTGAGGTCGGGAGCCAGACCGGAGTCCTGGTAGAGCGTCTCAATGCCGTTCTCCATCGACTCGGCCGGTGACTTCCAGTGACGCTCGACACCGTCGACGAACAGCTGGCCGATGTCGTAAATGGCGAACTAGCGTTGTTAGCACCACCGTTGTCACCGACCAGACCAATGACTTCGCCGGCGTAGGCCTTGAAACTGACGTCGGTCAGAGCCTGGACGGATCCATAGGACTTCGAGACATTGCGAAGTTCGAGGATTGGGGTCTTTTCTGCGTTGCTCATTTCTAAGAATTTTTTGAGCGTAGGGAAAGCGCCTATTTACAGGGCTTTTGGGGGGATCTCGCCAGATCCTCGCGTGATCAGTGCCGTCGGGACCTCGAGCGAGGTCGTTGGCGAGGCATCGCCTTCAAGTCGTCGAAACAGCGCGTGGGCCGCGAGGGTACCGATGGCCTGAGGGTCCTGCGCAATGACCGTAACGGCCGGCTCCAACATGTCCGCCAGCACAAAGTCGTCAAAGCCCACGAGGGCCACCTCGTGCTGCAGCCCGAGCGCGCGGAGTGCTCGCACCGCACCCATCGTGATCATGTTCTGACCAGCGAAGAGTGCCGTTGGAGGTGCAGTGCTCTGCAGCATGGTCATCACCACCGTCATGGCCGATTCGACGGTGCGGAGGTTCTTGGCAACAAGGCGATCATCAAAGTTCAAACTAAAAGCCTCAACTGCCTCGCAATAGCCGCCGAAACGTTCCTCGGCAGTGAAGATGGTGTCCAGGTCACCGAGATAGCCAATGCGTCGATGCCCCTGCGAAGCCAGGTGGGCGACGCCGTTGAAGCTCCCCTTGCGAGAGTCGGACATGATGTGGTCGGCGTCAATGCCGACCGGTGGGCGGTCAACAAAGACCAGGGGGACGCCAGCCTCTTGCTCCGCCACCAGATACCGGTGGTCGTGACTGGAAGAGGCCAGTATCAAGCCATCGACGCGGTGGCGCACCATGGAGGCCACGAGTGAACGCTCTCGCTCCGGGTCCTCTTCGAGACTCCCGCCGAGCACGGTCAATCCCTTGATCAGCGCAGCCTCCTCCACCGCACGATAAATCGCGCCAGAAAACGGGTTTGCCAAGTCCTCGAGCAGCAGGGCGATTTGATTTGAACGCCCGTCATTTCTGCGCAATGCCGATGCTCCGAAATTCGGTTGGTAGCGAAGCTCCTCAGCAGCTGCCCTCACGCGTGCCACCATGTCGGCGTTCACCGTGGGTTCGTCGTTGATCACTCGAGAGACTGTTTTGAGACTGACACCGGCACGTGCGGCCACGTCTTTCATCGTGGCCCGCGACTGTCCTCGGTTGTTCAGTGTGTCGGTCATGGGTCTCCAAACGGGAACTAACGACATTCACTCTAGGTGAGATAACGTTGTCGTAATTCAAATTCGACAGGACGAAATGTTCTGTCGACCTACTTGCAAGGCCGCCGCAATGCTCGCAACCACAGTCGTTATCGGTGAAAACCTGGTCGACCTTCTCGTCCACCCCGATCACCTTGACGGCATCACCGGCGGTGGGCCACTCAACGTGGCGCGCACCATGGCCCGGTTGGGTTCATCCGCTTCGTTCCTGAGCGGCATCTCGGCTGACGCCTTCGGCCAACGTATTCGTGCCGAGCTGACGGCCGATGGCGTCACGCTGCTCGTCCCCACCCCCTCCCCCTTGCCCACGACCATGGCGGTGGTGACATTGGGGCAGTCGGGCCCGAGCTACCACTTTCACTTGGCTAACACTGCGTCGTTCGCCATCCCCGATGCCGACATCGAGAGCCCAGCAGCGCTCTACGTTGGCACCTTGGGCCTCCTGATTGAACCCATGGCTTCGATTGGCGAGCGACTCTTCCTGGCGACACCTCCTGCGACCTTGACCATTGTCGATCCGAACTGTCGCCCCAGTGCCACCACCGACTACGACGGCTACCGAGCCCGCCTGCAGCGAATGTATGCACGGGCCGACGTCGTCAAGGTGTCAGTCGAAGACCTCGACTACCTCGCCCCTGGCGTGGCGTACGAAGTCGCCGCCCAAGAAATCTTGGCTGCCGGCGCGCGACTGGTCTTGATTACCGACGGACCTGACCCCGTTCGTGCCGTGCACGCGTCGTATCACGTCGCCGTTGAAGTCCCACCGACCGAGATCGTCGACACAGTTGGCGCCGGCGACTCACTCACCGGTGGCTTCATCTCGTGGTGGCTGGGCAACGACTACACCCCAGCAGACCTCAACGACGCTGATCTTGTTACCGCTGCCCTTCAGTCCGCCATCGAAATTTCACGTCGCACCTGCCAGCAGGCCGGTGCACAGCCACCGCGTGCCGACGACGTACGCGGTCTGCCGGCGTGGGCCTGGCTATAGCTGCGCGATCAAATACTCCATCGTCTCCATGATCGCCACCGTCTCGTCGAGGGGCATCACGGGACTCTCCAACAGACCGGCCTCGAGGCAACGCGCCACCTCGACGGCCTCGTAGTGGAGGCCACGACCGTTCGCGGGGAAGTCGTAGCGCACAGGCTCTCCCCCACGGGGGTAGAAGCGAAAGCCACCAAGACCGTAAAAGTTGTCGTCCATTTCGATCCGGCCATCAGTACCAGTAATAACGGCCTTGGTCGCCGAGCGTGCAGCGGACGTGGTGGTCAACACTGCGTGCACACCAGTGCCGTAGCCAAAGATCATGGAGATCTGACCATCAACACCGGTGAAGGCCGGTTCGGCCATCGCCACAATTTTCGTTGGCGTGCCAAGGAGCATTGACGCGAACGACACGGGATAGACGCCCAGGTCTAACATCGCGCTGCCACCGAGTTCGGGTGCGAAGAGCCGCGACGTTGGGTCGGCGGCGAAGTACTTTCCGTGGTCGGCGTCAAACACCACGAGCTCCCCGAGTAGACCCTCGGCGATCATCTCGCGAATCTTCACCACGTGTGGCAAAAAGCGTGTCCACATCGCCTCCATCATGAAGAGGCCACGACGACGGGATTCGGCCACCAGCGTTCGTGCTTCGGCGCCGGTCATCGTAAAAGCCTTTTCGACGAGCACGGGCTTGCCGTGCGCCAGGGCCATCATGGCGTTGTCGAAGTGAAAGGGGTGCGGGGTCGCAACGTAGATTGCGTCGACGTTGGGGTCGGCACAGACCGCCTCATAGGAGCCGTAGGGCGTGCCACCAAACTCGGCCGCGAAGGCGCGAGCACTCTCGATGGACCGCGAACCCACGGCCGCCACGACGCCTTCATCGATGAGCGCTACGTCGCCACTAAAGGTCCGAGCGATGCCACCCGTGCTGATAATGCCCCATCGAACTGGTCGTGTCATGACGTCTCACTTTCGCTGCTTCCCCACCCTAGCCAAGCCGCTCTCGGCGGTCTCTCCTCTAGCGTGGAGTTATGCCCCTGCTTCGCGATCTGCCCTCCGTCGCCTCCGCCTACCTGGCGAGCCACGTCACCAACCCGGTCGATTGGTGGGTCTGGGGCCCCGACGCCTTTGCCGAAGCGCAGCGCCGCAACGTGCCGGTCTTCTTGTCAGTCGGCTACGCCGCGTGCCACTGGTGTCACGTCATGGCCCACGAGTCCTTCGAAGACCCCGCCATTGGTGATGCGCTGCGGGAGAACTTCGTCGCCATCAAGGTTGACCGCGAGGAGCGGCCCGACGTCGACCAGGTCTACATGGCCGCGACACAACTCATGAGTGGCCACGGAGGATGGCCCATGTCCGTATTCCTCCTCCCCGATGGTCGCCCTTTCACAGCGGGCACCTACTACCCGCCGCAGGACCGCCACGGCACGGTGGGCTTTCCCCGACTGTTAACCGCCATCACCGAGGCGTGGGCGTTGCGTCGTGTGGACGTTGAACGTCAGGCCACCCAACTCCAGCAGGCTCTTCGTCGCGAAATTGGTTTCATTGACTTTCTCGCCCCCAGTGACGAGATCCTTGATCTGGCGACCATTCGCCAGACGCTCGCCACGGAGATCGCCGAGCGCACCGACGAGGCGGGTGGCCATGGTGCACCGCGCTTTCCTCGCCCCAGCTACGTCACGGCACTCCTTGAGCACGACCCTGGCGCCGCGCAGCGCATCATGCGCGCCTGGTCGTACTCAGGACTCTACGACCACCTCGAAGGCGGCTTCGCTCGCTACAGCGTTGATGCCCAATGGCGGGTGCCACACTTTGAACAGATGCTGAGCGACCAGGCGCTGATGGCTCGCGCGCTCTACCAGGCGTCGCGAGCGCTCGCCACCCCCCTGTGGCGCGAGGTGGCCGACGCGGCGTTGACGCACGTACTGAAGACGTTTGCCGTTCCCGCTGGGTACGCCTCCTCACTCGATGCTGACGCTGATGGTGAAGAAGGGTCACACCTGACGTGGACGCCAACGGAGGTGCGCGAGGCACTGCGTGAGGCTGGTTGCCCCGAACTAATTGACGCTGCTCTGCGGCGCTGGACCATCACGGACGAAGGCGACCTCGATGGACGCAGTGTGCCTCGCCTGGGCGCTGACGAGACCTTTGTGACCCCGGCACACCTGGTGCCGGCACGCGAAGCACTCCGTCGCGTGCGCGCGGCACGGCCCCAGCCAGCGCGCGACGAGAAGGTCATCTTGGAGTGGAACGCCATGGTGGCGAGTGCGCTCGTCGCTAGTGGCCGACCTGAGTGGCTGACGCGGGCCCAAGAACTACTGACTTCACTGGTCGCCACCCACGTCTGCGACGGCCGATGGTGGCGCACCGAGCAGTGCACCACGGCAGCGGGTGCGAGCGACGTCGCGTGGTTCGCTGGGGCGTGCTTGGACGTCTTTGAGGCCACCGGCGACGATCACTGGCGAACCCAGAGTCGCGCCGCGCTGGACTATCTCTACGAGCACTTTTGGGATGGCGAGCTCCCCTCGCCGACGCAGCCCAGTGTCGGTGGTGGTCTCTTTGCCAACGCTGACACGGTGGACGATCTCTTCACGCGACCCAAGGACATCTTCGATGGCGCCACGCCCTCGAGCCACGCCGCTGCCACGCTCGCCATTGCCCGCCACGCCCTGATCACTGGCGACACATCCGATCTCGTCATCGCTCAGCGCCTCGTGGCCCTGGGTGCGGAACTACTGCGGACCCACCCGACCGCCGTCGTCGATCTGGTGGATGCCGCCGGTTTCGCCCTCGACGGTATTGAAATTGTTGTGCCGGGGGCCGCGTCGGTGCTGCTCGACCACCTACGATTACTTGCCGTGCCCCGCGCTGTTCTCGTTACCGGTTCTGGATCGTCGCCCCTCCTCGCTGATCGCAGCGAGGGCTACGCCTACGTCTGCCGACAAGGCGTCTGCCAGTTGCCTGTGGCCACCATTGTTGACCTCGACGCCGCGCTCGCGGAGGTGCGCTGATGGCCGAAAAGCGCGACGATGTGGTGCGTGGCGTCAAGAAACTGGTGGAGTCGATTCCTCCATTGGCGCAAGTTGACCTGACCCCCGGATCGACCACCTACGGTCTCGTCCTTGGTTCAACGGCTGAGTCAACCACCGTTATCGACCTGGCCTCCAAGGCCATCGTGCGCTGGCGGGTGCCGTGGGGCCGTGATGAGGACTCCGACTTGGGCGCCTTTGACGTCGTCGAGGCCCGCCTGGCCGATGACATTGAGCGCACCGACTTAGCCCAGCCCGAAGCGGTCACGCTGGCCGAACTGCCGCGTCGCTTGGGCAACTACCGCGGACGCAACGTACGCAAGTGGCTCGACGCCGTGCGCACGCCGGCCGACGGCGCCCTGTTTGGCTTTCGCGGCCCGAGCGCGCCCTATTGGGAGTTTCGTGGTGAGCAGCCCAGTGTGGCCCTCATTGCCCCTGACCGCGGCCCCCAGTTAATGCGCCGCTTCGACGACGGCTCCACGTGGGTGCGTTTTGGATGGTTCGGCGACGACATCTGGCTGCTCTGCGAAGACCGCCACGCGATTCGCGCCATTGAAGCCACGCGTCGCACCTCACTGGTGGGCAAGGACCTCGCGACGGCGCTCGGCTTTCGCCCGGCGTACGTGTTGACGACGTTGAGCCAGCCGATTGACGGCCACTGCTACAAGAGCTGCACGGGACTACTTCCCCGCGGCTGATCTACTTAAACAGCTTGCCCTTGGCGAGCGTTTCGGCCATAGCCCAGCCAAAGACCACCAGGCGCTGACCGGCGCTGGCGTCTACGCCGGCAAACACCTCGGCAGCGCCCTCGGGCAGCACGCCCTTGGACGAGATGTAGTCCAGACCACCGACGGGACCCGTCGGCACCGTCATGATGAAGGTCTTGTCATCAATGGCCTTTTCCGATCCGAAGCGCTTGGCCAAACGGCGGCCCCAGGCGCGGTCTTCACCAGTGGGGCGATAGCCCACACGCGGCACCACGTCTTCGAGGCCACTGAAGGCGCGCAGGCCATCGGGGCTCATCAGGCGCAGGCCCAGCAAGACGTCCTCGTCTGGGAAGGCCAGCAAGGCGCGGCGGAACTGGTCGTGCAGAATCGTCTTCAAGGTCTGGTCCGACTTGGCGTTGCGGTCGACGAGCATGACGCCGATCAAGAGTGAGGGCGTGCCGCCAATGCGCTCCAACGTACCGAAGGCGTAGCCGCGAAGTTTGTTGTTCTCGCGCGCCATGGTCACGAGGACCCACGACTCGCGTTCCTTCGACAAGAACCCGATGTCAAAGTTGGGATTTCGATCAACACACAAGTCCGCCATTTCGGCAAGCTCGGCATCGCTCAACGCGGTGGTGTCCTTCGTGACGACAGAAAAAGCCATAGGTCCCATTCTACGACCTCGTGAACAGGGCGAAAATTGGCCGGCTAGCGGATGATGCCGCGGCCGAACACCTCGCGGAGATCGGGTGCCACGGCGGCAATGGAAACCTTGAAATCATCGCCAAGACGGAATGCCTGACCTTGTGCGCCCGCCTCCAACACCACGGGTGACGGACCCGGGTGTCGGGTCAGGATTTCTCGGAGCGTGGCGATCGCCTGGGCGTTCAGTCCCTCACGGGGCATCTGCAGGCGCAGTTCTTGCGGCCCCTGATCAACCTTGATGGTCTCAATCTCGAGCACGCTAAAGCGGGGCTCATCCTCGCGGAAGTCCACACGCACCTTGACCACCACGATGGCGTCCTTCACCAGCATGCCCGCCACCTTGGTGAAGGCCTTCGACGAGACGTTGATCTCCACGGAGCCACCCAAGTCCTCAAGGACTGTGCGGGCGTAGTCCTTGTCGTCCTTCGTCTTGCGAAGCTGCACTTCGGTAAAGATGCCGCCGACGCGGAACGGCGCAGGGCTTCGAGAGATCTCGAGTGCATTGTCCTTGAGCTGATCAACCGTGCCATCGGTCTTGGTCGCCAGAATCGACTCGACCCCGTAGAGCGGGTGGTCCGAGATGTAGGTCCCGAGCATTTCGCGCTCGAACTCCAACTTGACCGACTTGTCGTACTCGACGTTGGGGATGACGATCTCCGTCCCCTCCCAGTCATTTGACTCTGCCGAGTCGGCGAGGGCAGCAAAGAGGGTCGTGATACCCAACGAGAGGTCCTTGCGCCGACTCAGAGTGACGTCGATAAGTTCGTCGACCTTCATCGAGAAGCCCAGTCGGCTCACGCCGAGGGAGTCGAAGGCGCCGGCCTTAATCAGCGACTCCATGGTGCGCCGGTTCAACACGGCCGGGTCGACGCGACGAACAAAGTCGTGCACCGACGTGAACGGGCCAGCGGCCGCCCGCTCAGCGACGATCTTTTCCACCAATGCTTCACCCACGTTGCGCACGGCCGCCATGCCGAAGACGATGGTCTTGTCGACCGTGAGCGAAGGGGTGTAGTCACTGAAGGACTGATTAACGTCAGGCACGTCAACCTTGATGCCCATCAAGCGTGCCTCGTTGAGGTAGAGCGACGCCTTGTCCTTGTCGTCGCGGAACGACGTGAGCAGGGCCGCCATGTACTCCACGGGGTAGTTCGCCTTCAGCCACGAGTTCTGGTACGCGATGAGGGCGTAGCCGTAGGCGTGACTCTTGTTAAAGGCGTAGTCGGCAAAGGGCTCAATCTTGTTGAAAATGGCCTCGGCGAGCGAGCGCTCGTAGCCCTCACGCTCGGCGCCGTCGATGAACTTGGCCCGCTGGGCCTGAATCATGTCGCGAATCTTCTTCGAACAGGCCTTGCGCAGGTCGTCGGCCTCAGTCATCGAGAATCCCGCAATGCGCGTGGCGACGCGCATGATGTCCTCTTGATAGATCATCAACCCGTAGGTCTCACCAAGGATCTCTTCGAGATCGGGGTGGTCGTAGGAAACGGCCTGGCGATTGTTCTTGCGGTCGGCGTAGTCATTGTGGACGTTTTCGCTCAACGGTCCCGGTCGATAGAGCGCGGTCAGCGCCGCGATGTCATCAAACGAGGTCGGCGCCAAGCGACGCATCAAGGTCCGCATCTGGCCACCCTCGAGCTGGAAGATGCCAATGGAGTTACCCAGACGCAACATCTGGAAGACCTTCTCGTCGTCGAGCGGGATGTGGTCAATATCGACACGGGTGCCGGTACGACGCTCGATGTGGTCAAGAGCGCGCTCAATAATGGCGAGGTTGCGCAGTCCCAGGAAGTCCATCTTGAGTAAGCCCAGCTTCTCGATGGTCGTCGCTTCGTACTGGGTGACGATGGGCGCCTCTTCCGCGGCGGCGTTCGGTGATGACTTGCGCTGAATGGGCACGTAGTCAAGGACGGGGCCTCGCGTAATCACCACGGCGGCGGCGTGGATGCCGTCCTGGCGACGCTTGTCAACGAACCCCTTGGCCGTGTCAATGACGTGGCTAACTTCCTTGTCGTCTTCGTACATCTGGCGAAGCTCCTGGGCTTCGCTGAAACGATCTTCGTAGCCCGGCACCTTGGAGAAGCAGGCCTCGAGTGGCAAGTCCTGACCCATGACCAGCGGCGGCATGGCCTTGCAGATGCGGTCACCCAACTGTGGCGGATATCCCAACACGCGACCTGCGTCACGCACCGCAGCGCGGGCCTTAATGGTCGAGAAGGTGACAATCTGGGCGACGTGGTCGGCCCCGTAACGCTCACCGGCGTAGCGAATCATGTCGCCGCGGTAGCGCTCGTCGAAGTCCATGTCAATGTCGGGCATCTGCTTACGACCAGGGTTCAAGAAGCGCTCGAAAATCAGGCCGTAGCGAATGGGGTCTAAGTCCACGATGCGCAAGCAGTAGGCGATGCAGCAACCGGCGGCCGAACCGCGACCCGGACCAACGCGAATGCCCTTCTCGCGGGCGTGGCGAATCAGGTCCCACACCACGAGGAAGTAGTCCGAAAAGCCCATGTCGGCGACGACGCGAAGTTCGTAGTCCAGACGATCGGTGACCTCGGTCGAGAGGTCGTGGCCGTAGCGCTCGCGGGCACCGGCGTAGGTCAGTTCGCGCAGGTAGCGGTCTGCGCCCTCCTTGTGGGTAGCGCCCTGCAGTTCTGCCGGCACGGGGAACTCGGGCAGTGCCGAGTTGCCGAACTCAATGGTGAGGTCAATACGCTCGGCGATGGCCAACGTGTTGTCACACGCTTCAGGAATGTCGCGGAAGAGATAGCGCATCTCCGCGGCCGACTTCAGGTAGTGCTGGTCACTCGCGAAGCGGAAGCGGTCGGGGTCCGAGACACGCGCACCCGTGCCGATGCACAGCAGTGCGTCGTGCATTTCGTAGTCACTGTGCTTGACGTAGTGCAGGTCGTTCGTCGCCAACAGTGGTGCGTTGAGATCCTTGGCGATCTGCAACAAGCTCGGGTTCGTGCGTGCCTGTTCGGGCAGGCCGTGGTCTTGCATTTCGATGAAGAAGTTCTCATTGCCAAAGATGGTCTGGAGTCGGCCTGCCAACTCCAGTGCCTTGGTGTAGTCGTCACGCAGCAGTGCCTGCAGCACCACGCCACCCAAGCAGCCTGACGTGGCGATCAGGCCTTCAGAATGCTCTTCGAGCAGCTCCCAGTCCAACCGGGGCTTGTAGTAGTAGCCCTCGAGGAAAGCCCGGGACGAGACCTCGCGCAGGTTCTTGTAGCCCACGTTGTTCGTCGAGAGCAGCGTCAAGTGGTGGTAGAGCTTCTGGCCGCCCTCGGTGTCGCCACCGGTGTCGTCAACTTTGCCGCGACGGGGCGGACGATCGAATCGGGAGTTGGCCGCCATGTAGGCCTCGAGGCCGATGATGGGCGTGATGCCGTGCTTGCGGCAGGTTTCGTAGAAGTCAATGGCGCCGTAGAGGTTGCCGTGGTCAGTAATGCCGATCGCGGTCTGGCCGTCGGCCTTGGCCGCTACGACCATCTCCTCGAGGCGCGCCGCCCCGTCGAGCATCGAATACTCGGTGTGATTGTGGAGATGGACAAATCCGTCAGCCATGAGTCGCCTTTCCTACGACCCAACGATGGCCGTAGGGTGACAACGATAGTGAGGGGTTGTGACGCATCGTGTGCATCCCTACAGGTACGTGCCCGGGCGCTCGTTTCCGGGTGCCTGAAGCGACCGATCACGGCTGGCTTCGAGCTGGGCGGCCGCAGCCTGCTGGGCGAAAATAGAGGCTTGGATTCCGTGAAACAGGCCCTCGAGCCAGCCCACGATCTGGGCCTGGGCGATGCGAAGTTCAGATTCGGTGGGCACCTCGGCACTAAAGGGCGGGGCAAATCGGCCGAGTTCGTCCGACAGGTCTTTGGAGAGCGATCCCGACAGCTCCGTCAGGGTCGTGGCGTAGATATCGGCCAAACGGTGCCGCCCGGCCTCGTCCAGCGAAGCCCCACGGGCCTCATCCAGCAGTGATTTCACCATCGCGCCGAGGCGCATGACCTTGGCGGGCTGGGAAATGTAGTCAGTATTTTCGGTGTCGTCGATGGCGGGCGTTGGCTCTTCGCCGGGGCTCAGAACTTCGGCCGGATCGACGGTAATGGGGGTTTCGCGCTCTTGTTCCACCCCAGAAGTGTGCCAGAAAATTGCCTCCACCGTGTCACGAGGCGAATTCCGACGCCACCGGTAGACTTTGGGCGTGAAGGTGTCGACCCGAGGTGACTACGCCAGCCGAGCGCTGTTGAGCCTCGCGCTCCGTGACAACCTCGACCACCCTGTTTCGGTCCGTGACCTCGCCGAGCGCACTGGACTCCCCCAGCCCTACCTCGAACAGATTCTGCTCAGCTTGAAGGGCGTAGGCCTCGTTCGCTCGAAGCGGGGCGTCGGTGGTGGCTACATTTTGGCCAAAGACGCCAGCAGCATCACTCTGGCCGAGATTGTCGCCGCCGTCGACGGACCAATTGTGGCCGGCGACTTTGGTGAGCCTCACCGTGACGGCGCCTGCGATCATGAGGGGCAGTGCGTTCTCTTAAGTGTGTGGGCCGAAGTCGGCAACCACATGCGCGAACACTTGGGCAGTTTTACCCTGGCTGACATGGTCTCCCAGGCCCGCGGCGAGACGCCCGTTCGTGCCACGCTCGAGCATTAACGAACTAGATGTAAAACATCAATAAGAACGAGCGTTTTTCAAAATACTGCGTGGTAACTTACCCACAGTGACGTAGGAGAAATACCTGCGGCGCCCGAAAAGCATCCAATGAAGGAGTAGCTGTGGAAACGAACCCCCGCCGTTCAAGCGTTAACACCAACGACATGTTGGGCCTGTTGATGCGCGACCTTGACCGCTACCCCATGCCGAACTACGACGAGCAGGTAGAACTGGCCAAGCGCGTCACCGCCGGTGACGAAGAAGCCAAGAAGCAGATGGTTGCCGCCAACCTCCGCCTCGTGCTGCACTGGGCCCGTCGCTACCAGGACCGCGGTGTCGAAATGGTCGACCTCGTCCAGGAGGGCACCTTTGGCCTGCTGCGCGCCGTCGAGAAGTTCGACTGGGAGCGTGGCTTTAAGTTCTCAACCTACGCCACCTGGTGGATCCGTCAGGCCCTGCAGCGCGCCGTGCAGCAGCACGGTCGCACCATCCGCATTCCGCTGGAAGTGGGCGAACAGTTGCAGCGCCTTGAAGCCACCACGGCTGAGCTGACCTCCATCTTTGGTCGCAAGCCCACTGATGACGAGCTCGAAGAGGCCACCGGCATGAACCGCGAGCTGCGCGAGAGCCTCAAGGGCCTCTCGGGTGTCACGGCGAGTCTCGACCAGCCCGCATCCTCAGACTCGGCCACCACGCTGGGTGACCTCGTGGCACCAAGCCAGACTGACTGGGTTGGCGACATCGAGCAGAACATGATGGACGCCCAGTTGCATGACGCCTTGGCGACCCTGACCGATCTCCAGCGCGAGGTACTCGCCCTGCGCTTCGGCCTCAACGGCGCTACTCCGCTCTCACTGCAGGCCACCGCGACCAAGCTCGACATCGGTGTGCGCCGCGTGCGCCGCGCCGAAGAAGAAGCGCTGGCGCTGTTGCGTGGCAACGAGAACGTGCTCGCGGTCCGCGCCGACGCCTAGAACCCAACGTCCTCAAATCCCGGTACCAGCGGCGTCAAGTCGCTTGGCAGCGGTGAGCCTGCAGAGACCCACTCCCCCGTCATGGGGTGTGCGAAGGCCAACGTGCGCGAGTGCAAAAAGAAGCGATCTTCGTTGAGTCGCCGATCGCGACGGTGCCCGTAGCGAGGGTCGTTGACGACCGGGTGACCGATGGTCGCCATGTGCACACGGATCTGGTGGGTGCGACCGGTGTCGAGTGACAGCTTTAGCAGCGTCACTGCGTGGGGCTTGTCAATGCGCGTGAGAACGTCATAGCCAGTCCGAGCCTCTCGGCCGTCGCTGCGCACCGCCATTAATGTCGGCGTGCGCGTTGATCGACCAATCGGGGCATCGACGACGCCACGCTCTTCGGTGACGTGTCCTTCCACGAGCCCGAGGTACGTGCGCTGCATGGCGCGGCTCGCTAACTGGTCGCGTAGGCCGTGGAGGCCCTCAACGGTCTTTGCCACCACGAGGACGCCCGACGTGCCCTTGTCGAGGCGGTGCACAATGCCCGGGCGGTAGGGATCACACAGGCCGACGTCGCTCAAGTGCTGTATTTCGGGGAACTTCGCCAAGAGACCAGCAACGAGCGTGCCATCACGCTGACCGGCCCCAGGGTGGACCACCTGACCAGAGAGTTTGTTGATGATGGCAAAGTCGGGATCGTCCAGCACCACGTCCACCGGGACTGAAGCATCGGGCGTGACCGTGCCATCATCGGGCTTCGGCAGGAGGGCCAATAAGTGGTCGCCCTCGCTCACCATCGCCGACCCCTTAAGAATGACCTTGCCATTCAGGGTCACTGCGCTCGATCGCAGCAAGGCGGTCGCTTCGTTTCGCGACAGACCCGTCAGCATGGCGAGCACCCGGTCAATGCGAGTCTCGTCCAGGGTTCCGGGAATCGCCATGTCGAGGGTTTCCCCGTCGAAGGGATCTGTTGTGTCAAATTCGTCGCTCACGCGGCCACCAATCGTTTGCCACGCACCACAGCGGTGAGCAGGAGAAGGAATCCCACCGACACTGCAGCGTCGGCGAGGTTAAAAACAGGAAATGAGCCGACGGCAATAAAGTCGGTTACTTCATGGGGCGTCGCCAACCAGCGGTCGACAACATTCGCCACCCCGCCACCGAGGAGCAAGCCAAAGCCCCACGTGGGAAGCCCACGATGCGCCCGCAGGCCAACACCGAGCAAACCAACGGCCACCACCAGCGTCACGATCGCCGTCACCATCGGGAGGCCGTGACTGAACGAGAATGAAACGCCCGTGTTGTATTGGAGGCGCCACCACAGCGGCCCGGCAACGTGCGTGCCGTGCGCCGCCACCGATGAACGGGCCCACCACTTGGAAAGTGCGTCAGCGGCGGTCACCGCCAGAGCGACCACGGCGACAGTGCTGTTCAGTGACCTCAAACGTTGGCGCGGCACGTGGTGCACAAGAAGGCGGGCAACTGGTACCGCAGGCGATCCTTCAAGATAGCCTCGTAGCACTCGTCGCAGCGGCCGTAGCTACCATCAGCGATACGGGCCAGCGCCACGTCGATTTCAGCAACCTTCAAGCGGTACTGAATAGCCGACTCCTTAAGCTGGTCGCGCTGGATGTCAGAAGCAACACTGCTGCCGTCCTCGTCGTCGTACTCCAGGTGCTCACGGTCAACGAGCATCTCGTCAGCTTCCGACTCGCTAGTCGCGATCATCGCCTGCGTCTTTTCGCGCTCTTCCTGGAGCAGGCCAGCGAGTTCATCCAAGAACTTCTGGTCCTTCTCGTAGGGCTTCGAGTGCATCTTGGCCTCAAGGGCCTCGCGGCGCTTGCGCTCTTCGGCTTCGCGCTTTTCAATGCGCTTGCGCTCTTCGGCCTCGCGACGCTCCGCCTCTTTTGCCTTGCGAGCCTTCTCTGCCTCGATGGCCTTGCGCTTGGCTTCGGCTTCCTTGAGCTTGCGTGCCTCAGCGGCGGCCTTTTCCTTCGCCTTAGCGGCGGCGGCCTTTTCCTTGGCGGCAATGCGATCCTTGGCCGCCTTTTCCTTGGCGGCTTTGGCAGCGGCGGCAGCCTTCTGCTTGGCGGCGGCAGCCTTCGCCTTTGCTGCCGCAGCCTTCGCGGCGGCAGCAGCCTTCAACTTCAGGGCCTTTTCCTTCGCCGAGGCACGAGCCTTGGCTTCCTTTTCCTTCGCGGCCTTAGCGGCCGCGGCAGCCTTCTGCTTGGCCGCTACTTCCGCGGCCTTCTGCTTGGCCAATGCGTCCTTCGACGTCGGGCGCGATGATGTGCTCACTTTTGTTGCAACTGCTTTCTTGGCCAAAGCCTTGGGGGTGGGGGATTTTGTTGCGGACTTCTTGGCGGGCGCCTTAACTACAGCGACCTTCTTGGCGGGCGCCTTGCTGACGGCAGCCTTCTTGGCAGGTGCCTTTACGGCAGCGGACTTCTTTGCGGGTGCCTTTACTGCAGCGACCTTCTTGGCGGGCGCCTTGCTGACGGCAGCCTTCTTGGCGGGTGCCTTGCTGACGGCAGCCTTCTTGGCAGGTGCCTTTATGGCAGCGGACTTCTTTGCGGGAGCTTTTGCGGCAGCGACCTTCTTCGCGGGTGCCTTGGTGACGGCAGCCTTCGTGGCTGGCGATGCCGCCTTCTTGGCGATTACTTTCGCGGGTGCCGCTTTCTTGGCGCTAGCGGCGGTCTTCTTCGAAGGCATACTCTCTCCCTTTCACTACACGAATTTGTGCGCGCCGAGACTACCAGCGCGTGGCGCCATTAGTTCCCGTTGTCTTCGCGAGGCGGCGACACAAAGTCACCGATCGTTGGACGTGGCGCCGGAGGTGGCGTCGCTGGGCGCTCAGTGAGCAGCGTTGGTGCTGGCGCTGGGGCCGCGGCAGGTGCGGGCGTTGGGGCTGGTGCGGGCGCCGGAGCGGCGCTGGCGGTAGCGACTCGCATGGAGTCCTCGACCCAGCGGTGCAGCTCGCTCAGCACTGCGGTGACGCGCTTGCGCTCCGAGTCAAGCTGACGCGTCAGGGCCCCGACGTCTTCGCTGAGACGCTGCTTCACCCCATTCAAGCGCTGCACTTCGTCCTCGGCGCGGCTGCGTGCCTCGTTGATAATCTCGCGCGCACGCTCCTGGGCGGTGGTCGTAAGTTCGCGAGCCTTCGCTTCGGCCTCGTTCTGGGCCTGGTCAATGAACTGCTGGGCCATTGAAATCATGGCGGCCACTTGCTCGGCGCCCGACGACGACGCAGTGGGCGTGGGGAGAACGGCCAACGGGGTCACTGGAGCGGCCACGGGGGCCGGTGCTGGCGCGGGCGCACTGGCGCCGTTCTGCAGTTGCACAATGCGCTCAGAAGCCTGACGAAGCTGCTGGCGCAGCTGGGTCAACTCGTCACGGAGCGCATCGACCTCGACGGCGGCCTGATCCAGGAACTCGTCGACCTCGTCGACGCTATAGCCACGCATCCCTTGCTTGAAGGAAACGTCCTTGATACGGTCCAGGGCCGATGGTGTTGGTGCAGTGCTTTCCATGCCCTCAACCCTACAGCGCACACACCACGAAATCGTGGCTATTGCCTAGAGATACGCCTGCAAAATACGCAACACGATGATGGCCACCCAGACCGACAGGTCGATGCGCACGCCACCAAAATTCGGTGCGGGGAGAATCTGGCGCAAAGGCCGCAGCACCGGATCGGTGAGGGTGTGCAGGGCTCGACGAATCTGCTCGACCCACGAGTGATACGAGGGCGGGAACCAGCTCATCAGCGCGTTGGCAATCAACACGTCGATGTAGAGCGAAATCGCCAGGGAAAGCAGACCCATGAATTAGATCTGGTCGTAACGAGCGGTGAGGATTTCCTCGCGCACCGCAGGCGTGACCGTGATGCCGACGGGCAGCACCAAGAACACCGTCTGGGGCTCGACCTGGTTGATCTTGCCGCCCAGGGCGTAGATGGCACCGGCGGTGAAGTCAACGAAGCGGCGACGCTTCGAGGGGTCGATGCGGTGCAGGTTCAAGAGCAAGGGGCGCGACTGCTTCAACAAGTCAACAACCTGATTGGTCTCGTTGAAGTTGGCGGGGGCGACGACGGGGATGTCGGCGGCGTTGTGCACCGTGCGCTGCACGCTCGCGCCACCCGCAATGGAGGTGGGCCGTGGCGCTTCGGGCTGACCGTTCTTGTCAATGAAGTTGATGCCACTGGGACGTGGCGGTACCGGGCGCACTGGCGTGGAGAAGGGAACGGGCTCACGTGGGAACTCGGTAGCGCGGACCGGCTCTTCGTAGCCCCGGGGTGCCGGCTGCTCAAAGCCGACAACATCCTCTTCAACGAGGCCCAAGAAGGCCAATGCCTTGTGGAATTTCTGATTCATTGCACTCTCCCCTGCGGAACTCCGTTCCTCTATGTTAGGGCAGCGCGACAACACCCTCTCTCGGCCCAAATAACAAGCGACCCAAGCGAATTTCGGTGGTACCGAGCGCACAAGCGAGTTCGAAGTCGTCGCTCATACCCATCGACCGCTCCGTGATGGCCAACTCGTCGGCCAAGGAGCCAACGGTTACAAAGGCCTCGCGAGCCCCGTCAGAGTCCGGTGGTGCCACCACCATCAATCCCCGCACCGTGAGCCCGCACGCTCGGGCCTCGGTGACCAACGCCGGCACCTCGCTGGCGGGCGCACCGTTACGCACCTCGCGGCCCGTAGTGTCGACTTGGATGTCGATTACGGCGTCTGGTCGAGCGGCGGCGATTTTGGTGATTTCCTTGACACGCGAGACACCACTGATCACGCAAGCTCGCGCAGCGATGCGGGCAATCTTGTTGGTCTGGAGTGCACCGAGGTAGTGCCAGCACATGTCGACGTCGTAGGAGAGGCGTGACTTTTCCTCGAGTTCATCGAGGTAGTTCTCCCCCACGTGCACCAGTCCGACCGCGCCCGCCTGGGCGACCACGTCGGCACCAAAAGTCTTGGTCACCGCCACGATACGCACCGAGTCGGGGTCTCGCCCCGTGTCGGCTATGCGTGTGCGCACCGCCGCGAGATTCGCGGCGATGCGTTCACGAAGTTCGTTATCGGAGGAAGCTTGGGAGGTCGTCGTCATCGCCCAAGCCCGCGAAGTTGTCATCCGTGGTCTCGGCAAAGATGCTGGCGCGAGGGCTCTCCACGAGTGAGGCAACGGGGCTCGACGTCGTGACCGACTTCGCTGGCTGCACCGCGTCGAAGCCCGCGGCAATAACCGTGACGCGCACGGCCTCACCAATGGACTCGTCGATGACCGAACCGAAGATGATGTTGGCGTCGGGGTGCGCAACGTCGTGGATGATGCTGGCCGCGTCGGTGATTTCCGACAACGTCACGCCAGGGCCACCAACAATGTTGATCAAGATGCCACGGGCACCGTCGATTGGTGACTCGAGCAGCGGCGACGTAATGGCGGCACGCGCGGCGTTGACGGCACGGCCCTCGCCGGTCGACATACCAACACCCATGATGGCGGTGCCGGCATTGCGCATGACGGTGTTGACGTCAGCGAAGTCGGTGTTGATGAGACCCGGCACGGTGATGAGGTCGGTCACACCACGAACGGCGGAGAGCAGCACGTCGTCGGCAGTCTTGAAGGCGTCGAGGACGGTGGTCTCGGCGGTCGAGACGGTGCGCAGGCGGTCGTTCGGGATGACAATCAGGGTGTCAACCTTTTCGCGCAGCGCCTGGATGCCCTTCTCGGCCTGCGTGGCGCGGCGCTTGCCTTCGAATCCGAAGGGGCGCGTCACGACGGCGATGGTCAAAATACCCATGGCGCGAGCGACGTCGGCGACGACGGGTGCGGCGCCGGTACCGGTACCGCCACCCTCACCAGCCGTGATGAACAGCATGTCGGTGTCCTTCAGGGCGTCTTCGATTTCGGCACGGTGGTCTTCCGCGGCCTGACGTCCAATTTCGGGGTCCGAGCCAGCACCGAGGCCGCGGGTCAGCGAGCGGCCGATGTCAATCTTGAGGTCGGCCTCGGAGAGCAAGAGGGCCTGGGCGTCGGTGTTCGCGGCGATGAATTCGATGTTGCGCAAGCCGGAAGTGATCATGCGGTTAACGGCGTTCACACCACCACCACCGACACCGATGACCTTGATGACTGCGTGGTAATTGTTCTGGCTCAGGCTCATGAACTTCCAACTTTCTGCTTCGATGTGTTCTAATTCGTTCGGTACAACGCACTGCTTCGCACGTCTGCCTGCACGCAGGCTCGTTAGCGACTCATTCTAGGGCCAATTTGGACCGAAATACGGCTATGGTCCCGAAACTGCCAATTCTGTTGGCACCGTCACGTCCACGACGTCACCGGCGTGGAGCGTGGTGCTCTTGATAACTGAGGCCATTGCCACGAACTTGGCGTGCAATTTGCTGGTGTCACCCAGCAGAAAGCTCACGGGCGTCGTGAGGGCAATGGTCACGGAACCAGACGATGTCACCGAAATAGTGCGCACCTGCGATCCAAAGGAGGCGGGAATCTGCGACGCCACTGCTACGGCATTGATGGCCGACGACTGATAGGGCCAGCCAGAGGTTGGGCCGGAAGTGGTCAGTGTGGGTAGATTGACGGTGGCCGGCGCCCCACCGAGGTCCGAGCCGGTCGCCGAGACGTAGACCCAACTCCCCTGCCACTTGGCCACGCCCACGGCGTAGGTTTCGTGGACCACAATCGACAGCGTGTTCGGCCAGTGTTTGGTGACCACGGCCGACCCCACCCAGGGAAACGACTGCATCTGCTTTTCGAGACCGGCGGTCGACAGAGAAATCATCGACGGATGGGCGTCAAGACCGAGCGCACTGGAAATCTGCGTCGTGCTCTCGTGGGCGTTGCCGGTCACAGTGAGGTGCTGCACCCGAAAGAAGGGTTGCTGAAGAATCCACTGACCACCCAGGACAAGTACCGTCACGACGACGGCACTCACGAGGGTGACCTTCAGCACTCGTGGTGAGCGCTTGGGGGCCTCACGGCGTGACCGCGTTGCCGGCTGCTCGCTGCGACCTCGGGTGCGCGTTGGCGCGGCGTGATCGCTACGACGTGACGGAAAGCGACGACTCATAACTGCTCCTCACACCCCACGAGGCGGGTCTCCGCCACGAGGGTAATGCCAAATTCCTGTTCAACCCGGCGGCGACCTTCACGCATGAGGGCCAGCACATCCGCCGCCCTCGCCCCTTCGCCGGCGATGATGAAGTTGGCGTGCTTCGATGAAACCTCGGCTCCACCGTGGGTCACGCCCTTCATCCCGACCGCCTCTAGGAGCCGTCCGGCGGAATCATTGGGTGGGTTGCGAAACACGCTGCCCGCGTTGGCTCCCCCGGGCTGATGTGCACGGCGCCAGCGAACAATCTCACTCAGCATCTCTCGCCCCTCGGCCTCGTCACCGCGTGTCAAGTGCAAGGTGGCGCTCAGCACCACGTCACCAGCTCGTATCGCACTGTGGCGATAGCCGAAGGCCAATTCGGCTGCCGCCAGTTCGATGATCGCACCATCGCGAAAGAGGCGTACCGACACCACCGCGGCGGCCATGTCGGACCCGTGCCCACCAGCGTTCATCGCCACCGCACCACCAATGGTGCCGGGCACGCCAACGGCCCACTCAAAACCACGAACACCATCAGCGACCAATCGACGAGCCAGCACGGGGAGGTCGGCGCCGGCGCCACAGGCCGCCACCACGACGTCACCCTCGTCACGCCAGGTGCTCTCAGTGAAGTCGCCGCCGAGGTGGATGACGTCGACGTCAACCGTGCCGTCCGCAACGAGAAGATTTGAACCATTGCCGACCACGAGCACCGACGAGGAACGTGCACCTAAGTCCTTCATCGTGTCGAGGAGCTCTTGTTCACTCCCGCAGACTGTCAATGACGTGACGGTGCCGCCCACGCGGTAGGTCGAGAAGGCGGCCATCGAGACATCGCTGCGGCGTCGGGTCGTCATCGCGTCAGCCCCGGCAGGTCGTCAAGAACGGTGGCGATGTCGCCAGCGCCAAGGAGTAACACGATGTCCGCTTCCACGGTCGCGAGCTGGATGCGAACGTCGTCGAACGTCGGAGCGTAGAACACGCCGTTGCGGCGAGTCGCCAGCGGTGTGGCGACGTAGGCACCAGTAATGCCCTGAGGATTCGCCTCTCCGGCGGTGTACAGGTCAGCAATGACGACCACGTCGGCGCCGTCAAAGGCGGGAGCAAAGCCCTCGCCGATCGCCACGGTGCGCGTCACGCGGTGCGGCTGAAAGATTGCGGCGATGCGCTCATAGCCGAGGTCCTTGGCGCACTGAATCGTGGCCGCGATTTCTCCCGGCAAGTGGGCGTAGTCCTCGACCACGTCCATTGTGCCAAGACGCCCACGCCGTTCAAAGCGACGCGGTGCTCCAGGGAACGCCGCGAGACCGGCGCTGATCGCCTCAGGAGCAATGCCCACCTGGTGCGCCAGCACCGCCACCACGGCAGCGTTGGCGACGTTGTGGGCCCCGCTCACCGCAAGTCTCACCGAGATCTCCTCATCACCCTCGAGCACAAAACTGCTGCCGTCTCGGTGCGTTTGTTCGTCGCGCACGCGCCACATACTCGGCGGCTCACGCCCAACGGTCACGGTCGAGCGCTGCGCTCGCTCGTCTACGTCGCGCGCACCACTGTCATCGGTCCACAGCACCACGGGCCCCAAGGTGCGCTCCACGAGTGACACGAAGGCGTCGCGCAGCGCGTCGAAGGTGCCGTAGTGGTCCAGGTGATCCGGCTCGACATTTAAGACACCCAGTGCATACGGACTAATACGACCAAAGGTGCCGTAGCTTTCGTCGACCTCGAGCAGCAGCTCACCCGACGTACCGTCGTGACCGTTTCCACCGAGCCCACGAACTGCTGCGCCAAGCAGGCGACTGGCGTCGCGGTGGGCGGCGGCGAAGACGTACGCCATCATTGACGTCGCCGTCGTTTTGCCGTGCGTTCCGGTAAGTCCCACCACGCGATAGGCCTCGCCAAGGGCCTCGAGCAGTTCGGCTCGCTGGAGTAACTGCGCGCCGTTCGCACGGGCCGCCTCTATCTCAACGTGATCGAGCGCAACGGCCGGTGACCACAAGACGACCTCAGCCCCCTCACTGTGCGAAGCGTCGTGACCAACGAACACCGTGACGCCCCGTTCCCGTAAGGCATCAATAGCGGCGGACGCTTGAGCGTCTGAACCGGTGACGACGAGTCCACGCTCGTGCAAAAGGGTGGCGACGCCACTCATACCGGCGCCACCAATACCCACAATGTGGACGCGAGTTCCCGGCGCGAGCATCATGCCGACACCTCACGAATCGCTGCCGCAATGGCGTCGGCGGCGTGGGGCCGGCCCAATGCCAAGGCGTTACGCCCCATCTGCTCCGACGTTGGTGCATCCAGCAGCGTTGTCAGTGCGGCGGCCAAGGTTGTGGCACTCACGTCACTGTCACGGATCATGACGGCCGCACCGGCCGCCACCAATGACTGCGCATTGGCCGTTTGGTGATCACCAGGAGCCCCCGGTAGTGGCACGAGTACTGAGGGGATACCAAGAACGGTGAGTTCGGCAACTGTCGTAGCACCAGCGCGACAGACCGCAGCGTCGGCCACCTGCCACCACGAAGGCATATGTGCGAACGGTTCAATCCGATAGTCCAGCCCAGTCGTCTCGGGGCGTTCGGCGACAACCCACGAGGCATCGCGTCGGCCAGTGATGTGGACCAAGGTGATGTCGTTTCGCTCGCGCCACGTAGACGCCAGCGCTGACACGGCGCGGTTCACACTCGCGGCCCCGAGTGAGCCCGTCATGACGACAACGACAGTGCGCGATGGATCAATCGAAGGCAACAACGCCGCTTTGGCAGCTTGACGCGCAGCAACCGAACGATCAACCGCGACAATCTCGTCACGCACGGGAGCGCCGGTGACGACAATTCCGGGGCCCTGCTCGCCAAGGGCTTCACAACGGACGGTGGCAAAGCGGGCCAGCAGGCGATGGGTCGCCGGCGGGGTTGCGTCGAGGTTGACGAGGAGCAGGGGGCGGCGCAACAGCACGGCCGCCAGTGAGACTGGGAATGAGGCGTAGCCACCAACGGAGACCACCGCCCGTGGTCGCCAGCTCGCGACGAGCCCAAGTGCCTGCACGAACCCCAGGGCCAATGCCCCCGTTGCCACCACGTTGTCGAGGAGCGCCCGCGGCTGCAGTGAACGACGAATGCCTCGCCCGGGCAGCAACGTCAGCGCGACAGGCCCGCCACCGAGCAGGCTCTGCTCTTGCCCCCGGCGACTGCCCACAAAGCGCAGGTCACTAGCCGGCACGCCCGAACGGTGCAGTGCCTCGGCGATGGCGCTCATGGGAAAGATGTGCCCACCCGTACCGCCACCGGTGATGACGATCGGACGCGCCACTAGTACCTCGGACGCGACGGGCGCTGGGGCGTGCGCGGCGGCGCGGCACGGTGGGGTGCCCGGGGCGTGAAGGAAAAGAAGGGCGGCAGTGTGGCGGACAAGACCAGGGGTGGCGCGGCTTCGCGCTGCTTGGCGATGTTGCACAACAGACCTACCGCCGAGAGTTCCATCACCAGCGAGGTGCCACCGTAGGAGACGAAGGGCAAGGGTACGCCGGTAATTGCCCAGAAGCCAACGATGGAGGCGATGTTGATGATGGCCTCTACCGTGATCCAAGTCGTAATGCCAACGGCCATGAGGCGGTAGACGTCATTCGGGCAGCGCTGAATCATCTTGGTCGCCGTGATGAGGAACCACACAAACAAACCGACGACGACGAGCGTGCCAATCAGTCCCATTTCTTCACCAATGATGGCGAGAATGAAGTCGGTGTGGGGATTCGGCAGCAGCCCCCACTTCTCGCGGCTGTGACCGTAGCCCAGACCGAAGAGACCACCCGCACCGAGACCAATTTTGGACTGCAGCAACTGCCACCCAGCGCCGGCCGTGTCCTGGGCTGGGTGAAGAAAGGCCGTGAAGCGAGCGCGTACGTACTGAAACGGATGCGTCATAAGTGCAAGGACAAAAAACGTCACGCCCGCTGCCATCGTCAACACGAGCTTGCGTGAGGAAACACCAGCGGTGTAGAGCATCATCAGGGCAATGGCCACCACGATGCTGGCGGTACCAAAGTCCTTACCGCCGACAATCAAGAGCACGCCAAACCCAATCGGAAGCAAGACTGCGATGAGTCGCTGTCCGTTGCCGATCACGGTGCTGAAGTGGGAAATGAGCACCGCGAGGCCCACCACGGTCGCAATCTTGAACAACTCAGATGGCTGCAAGTCGAGTCCCGCCATGCGGATCCAGCGACGCGCACCATCAACCTTGGTACCACGGACGTCGACGTAGGCCAACAGCACCAGCGCGCAGGTCAAGGCAACATACACGAGTGAAGGGCGCATGATGGCCTTCAGTGGCACCGTCATCATGAACCAGAAACCGATTGCGCCGACCCCAATCCACAGCACCTGCATCTCCATGATGGAGAAGGCCGAACCGCTCACTGCGGCCTGCCCTTCCGACGCCGATGCCACGGCCAGGGTGCCACAGGTCACCAACAGCATGATGTTGATCAGCATTGCGTTGATCAACTTGTCACCGGTGGTGTGCACCCGAGGGAAACGATCAAAGAGACTCATGCCACTCCCGCAATCTTGATGAAGTCACTGTAGAAAATGCCGAGGCCCAGCGCGGCGAGTAGTCCGGCCAGAATCCAGAACCGAATAATGACCGTGATTTCCGGCCATCCGCGCAGTTCAAAGTGGTGGTGGAAAGGGGCCATGCGAAAGATGCGACGCCCAAAGACCCGGTAGCTAAACACCTGCAAAATCACTGAGAGCGTCTCGGCGACGAAGAGTCCGCCAATGATGGGCAGCAACAAGTCAAGGTTCATCAAGAGACACAGCGCACCTAAGCCGGTGCCGATCGCCAGCGACCCAGTGTCGCCCATGTAAATACGAGCCGGTGCGGCATTCCACCACAGAAAGCCAAGGCAGGCACCGACCATCGCCACCGCAACGAGACCTAAGTCGAGCGAGTCGTGCAGGTGGTAAATCCCAAAGTGGCGATACTGCCAGTAGCCGATGATGGACAACACCGTGAAACAAAAAGCCCCCGAGCCGGCCGCGAGGCCGTCCAGGCCATCGGTCAGATTGACGGCGTTGGATGTGGCCACGATCACAAAGGCGGCCAACGCCATCCACCCGAAGACCGTCAGGTTCCACCCAGGGAACGTCACGCGGGTGAAGGACAGGTGGATTGAGGTGTGGACCCAATAGATACCGGCGGCCGCGAATCCTCCGGCAATGAGCAACTGGCCGGCAAACTTGCCGCGCTTATTCAGGCCGAGGTTGCGGGCGTTGCGAATACCGATGACGTCATCAAGGAAACCCAGAGCGCCGGAGGCCACCACGACGGCAACGACAAGGTACCCGCTGCGGGTAAAGGGGAGCTTGGTCCACAGGTGCCCACAGATATAGCCAATGACGGTGGCGGCCACAATCACCACGCCACCCATGGTGGGGGTGCCGGCCTTCACCTGGTGGGACGCGGGGCCGTCTTCGCGAATGCGCTGGCCCATCGACCGCGCCACGACGAATCGAATCCAGAGTGGTGTCATCAGCAGGGCAATGAGGAATGCGGCGCCGCCGGACTTCATCAAACTCAGCATGGCATCCTCACTTCAGCAGTTCTCGAGCAACAGCGCGGTCATCAAAGGCTAGAACGTGCTCACCAATAATTTGTGTCGTTTCGTGGCCCTTTCCGGCAATGACGACAACGTCACTCGGGCCAGCAATGTCCAACGCTCGGGCGATAGCGTCACGGCGGTCAATGACCCGTTCCACCCGCGATGGGTCACAACCCGCAATCACCTGATCGATAATGGCAGCGGGGTCTTCCGTGCGCGGGTTATCCGACGTGACGACCGCCACATCGGACAAGGTCGATGCAATGCGGCCCATGTCGGCACGCTTGGTTGTGTCGCGGTCGCCGCCGCAGCCAAAGACCGTAATGATGCGGCCCTCGTGCAGTGTGCGCACCGTTGTCAGCAGCCGCTCCAAGCCAGCGGGCGTGTGGGCGTAGTCCACCACCACCGTCGGGCCCGTCGAAGAGACCAACTCACAACGCCCAGGAATCGGTGTGACGTGGGCCATGGCCCGCGCCAGTTCGGCCTCGTCGGCCCCGAGAGCGGCCATGGTCGCGAGGGCCAGCAGGGCGTTATCGATGTTGTAGTCGCCAATGAGCGGTGAGTGCACCTGGTGCCCACGCCAGAGAAAGTCGGTTCCGGTAAGCGACGCGTGCGTCACGGCAGCGTCGTTACGACGCACAACAGTTACGGGCAGCGATGTCGCTCCCCGAAGTTGGTCACCGTAGGGGTCGTCACACCAGATGACGGCACGCGAGGCAAACTCCGGCGTGAAGAGTTTCGCCTTGGCGGCAAAGTAGGCCTCCATCGTTCCGTGGTAGTCGAGGTGGTCGTGCGACAGGTTGGTAAAGACCGCCACGGCAAAGTGCACGCCAGCCACGCGTTCTTGGTCGAGTGCATGACTCGACACTTCAAGCGCCACCACACTCGGCGACGGTGTAGTCGCCGTTGCACGAATGGCGGCGAGTGATCGCCAGAGCTCGGGCGGAGCAGGGGTCGTGCGGGCGTTCGTCAACGTGCCAATCGAGGCACCATGCCACCCGAGTTGGCGCGACAGGTCGGCGATCAATGTGGCGACCGATGTCTTGCCATTGGTACCGGTCACACCGACGAGCTGCATATCGGAGGCGGGCCATCCCGTCACCGCTTCGGCCGCGTGCCCCAGGGCCAGACGCAAACGCTGCGGGGTCACCACCACGACGGGCACGTCGCACGCAAGTGCTTCGGTTGCCACCACGGCTACCGCACCATTGGCGACAGCCTGGGCAACGTGGGCAACGCCCGACGTCGTGGCACCGGGCACGGCGAAAAAGAGGGCCCCGGGCGTGCAGGCTCGCGAGTCAATCTCCACACTCACCACGTCAATCGCGGCGGTGGCGAGATCGAACGTCAGGTCGTCAAAGAGTTCGCCGAGCTGCATCAGGTCACGTCCGAACTGAAACCGGCTTGGCCCTTCAATGGCTTGACCATAGTGCCGTTCGAGGGGATGTTGTAGTGGTGCAGGGCGTAGCTCATGATCTGCTGGAAAACCGGAGCGGCCACCGCACCACCGAAGATTGTCGTCGTGGGACGTTCAATCACCACAATGATCGAGAACACGGGAGCGTTCGCGGGGGCGAAGCCCACGAAACTGGCGTTGTACTCCCCCACCAGCAACTTGTCGGCGTGCGGGTTTGGAATGGTGGCCGTACCGGTCTTACCAGCGACCTGATACCCGGGAATGATCGCGTTCGTTCCCGTTCCGGCCAACACCACCTGCTGCAGCATGTGGTTCATGGTTTGCGCTACTTGTGGCGAGAGCGCCTGTCGACTGACCGACGGGGCGGTCGCCACCACGGTGCCCGTTGGCTCGACGTAGGCACGCACGAGCTTGGGCTCCACGAAGACACCGTTGTTGGCAATCGAGTTGTAGGCATTCAGCACCTGAATGGCCGGCACGGCGTCGACCTGACCAATCGGGAGCGCCACCTGATCAGACGCGTACCAATTCGCCGCATCGACGAGAAGTCCGGCCGTTTCACCAGGAAAGTTCACTGACGTCAGTTGGCCGAATCCCATGCGCTCCACCTGGGCCAAAATCTTGTTCTCACCGATACGGGCACCAACTTCATAGGTGCCGATGTTGGACGACTGCGCAAGAATTTGTGTGGCACTGAGATGTTCAAGACCGTGACCTTCGGCGTCGTGGAACACGCGGGTGCCGACAACCACGGAGTTGGGAATTGCGAACACGCTCGACGGGGTGATGGCACCAGCCTGCAGGGCGGCAGAAAAGGTGACGACCTTGAAGACGGAGCCGGGCTCGTAGGCCTGGGTGAAGGGCAGATTGTTAATCGTCTGCTCGATGCCTGGGACACCAACGTTGCGTCCCCACGCGGGTACCGGCCCTAAGACTCCAGGATTGGTCTGGGTGTTCACGAGAGACGCATCAGCGAGAATTTCGCCCGTCTTCACGTCCATCACAATGGCCTGACCGGTGATGCCGTTCACCGCGTGCAGCTGCGCCGCCAGAACGTGCTCGGTGACAAACTGCAGCGAGTTGTCGATTGTGAGTTCGAGGCCAACGCCGGGGTGCGCCTTCTTGATCACCTGGGTGTACGTACTGGGCAGCGCAACACCGGTGTTCTTGTCTTCGTAGTCACGCGAAAGCCCATCAACACCGGCGAGCATCGTTTGGTACTGGTATTCAAGGCCCGTGGTGCCCTTGCCGGTGGCGTTGGTACCACCCAGAATTGACTGGGCCAGCGTGCCGTTGGGGTAGGAGCGGGACGCGGAGTCAAAAACGTTGATACCCGCGAAGGCCTGCGAGGCAATTTCACGCCCCAACGTGAGCGGAAGGTTGGGGTTCAAGATGACGTAGCCATTGTGTTCCGACAACAGTGCGGTCAACTTCGCGACCGGAATCTGCACCAAACCACTCATGGCGGCCGCTTCCTTGGCAGGATTTTTTATCTGGAAGTCGTCGGCGAGAATGAACGATGTGGGTTCCGAGATGGCCATGGTGTGGCCGTAGCGGTCATAGATTCCCGCACGAAGTGCCTTAATGGTCTTCTCGCTTCGCACCTGGCTCAGCGACTGCTTCGCAGCGGCGCTGTGGTCAGCGACTTGCAAGACGACCAGTCGCAGTGCGAGCACGGCGAATATGGCGAAATAGATCAGGTGAATCAGTCGAATGCGGCGCCAGCGCTCGCTCTTGGCGGGGGTGGCGGTGGAGCGGGGTCGCGCGTGAGCGGAGGTGTTGTGGGTGCTCACCGCTGCGTCCTTGGCGTGACCGGTGCGTACCCAGAGAACGTAGGCAATGGCAGGGTCGCGTCAAGTGACGTCGACGGAACTTGGCTCACGGTTGTGGGCTCAACAAGGTGCAGCGTTTGTGCGTGAGTGGCGACGGCGCCAGGTGCCGACAGCGCACTAAAGGAGCTCAGCTGAATCGCGTAGGCCGACTGGTCGTTCTGGAGCGTGGTCTGCAGGTTGTACAAGTCGACCTGACGCTGACCATCGAACAACATGCTGAACGTCATAATGCCAAGGGCGACCGCCATCACCACAATGCTCGCGCGGTAGGCGCGGGGCATCCCCGTACGCGTGACGGGGGTGCGAACGGTACGCGTCGACGTTGGCGTCGTCGTGCGCGGGCGACGGGTACCCGTCGTCGTCGTGGGTGTACGGAATGTGCGCGGGAAGTTAATGATGCTCATGGGGCAACCTTTCGGGCAACGCGCAGCCGAGCGGAACGGGCGCGAGGGTTTGATTCGATTTCTGCTGCCGTGGCCAGCTGCGAACTGGCACGGTCCACCGTGGCCAGGGCAACGGCGCCGCAGACGCAGCCCAGGGCGTGCACGCAGGTGCAGCCCCCGGTCGCCCACGTGGCAAACGTGCTCTTCACCAGACGGTCTTCACCCGAGTGGTACGAGATCACGGCGAGCACACCGTCGGTGGACAACACCTGCAAGGCCCCTGCGAGCCCTGCTTCGAGTTGGCCGATTTCATCGTTGACGGCAATGCGAAGAGCTTGAAAAACACGGGTCGCAACGTGGCCCTTGCGGCGTGCGGCCATGGGGACGACGCGTTCAACGGCCGCCGACAGTTCATCGGTCGTTTGCGGACAGGCGGCGAGCACCGACTTGGCAATCGCGAAGGCGAAGCGATCCTCACCATTGGCGCGAAGCAGACGCGTGAAATCATGAAGATCGGCCTGGGCGATGTACTCCGCGGCGGTCAATCCCGTGGTCGGATCCATACGCATATCGAGTGGCGCATCGGCGCGGAAAGAGAAGCCTCGCGAGCCTTCGTCGAGCTGGTGCGAGGACACACCGAGGTCCATCAAGACACCCACGACCGGTGCGCCGTCAATCCATGAATCGTTTTCACGGACAACGGTGGCGATCTGGGCAAAGGTCGCAGCCGCAATGCAGAAACGACCGGCGTACGGCGCCAGCGTTGCGGCGGCCGTTGCGCGCGCTTCGGGGTCCCGGTCAATTCCGAGGACACGAATGGTGGGATTGGCTGCCAGCAGCAGGGCGCTGTGGCCCCCGCCGCCAAGTGTGGCGTCAATAACAACACCACCGTCGATAGCGCTCAAGAGGGCCACCACTTCGTCGGCCAGGACGGGAACGTGATACTCCCCGCGCTCCACCGGCAGCCTTTCAATGTCGCGTTCGGAGGCGCAGGCGGAGATTGCCCCTCCCACTGCTGACATTGCCAGGCTGCTCATGGATCGCGGGCGAAAGAGTGAAGGGCTAAGCGTCATGGCGGTCCATCTTCAAAATCGACGCACCGGGAACTTCAACGCGGTTGCGCAGACGCTCAGGGTTCCAGATTTCAAGGTGGTCAATGGCACCGATGATGACCACTTCACCGTCGAGCTCCGAGTCGGTGCGCAGCACCGGCGGCACCACGAAGCGGCCCTGACGGTCGACATCAACGTGAGCGGCGAGCATGGCCCAGTAGCGGCTGGCCTCGAGGCCACCCTCTTCCTCGCGCTTGGCGACGAAGGACTTCGCCTTCTGCTCGAAGACTTCGATGGTGTAGATCGACACGCAGCCACCAAGTTCTGGTGAAAGGTAGGCACCCGCAAGGAAATCGGGGCGGTACTTCGCGGGCATGATGAGTCGACCCTTGGCGTCAAGCGTGTGCCTCGCATCCCCAACGAACAGACTCATAGCTTCCTCACAGGCGCTCCACTTTGCGCCACTGCGCACCACAGTAGCACCAAATCCCACCACTTCCCTCCACCAAAGGGGCAAATCCCGCCACTTGGCATCAAAAAACGGCGTGGGAATCCCCACGCCGTCTCACTGAATTTTTAAAAGTGCTGGTTAGGCCAGCAAAAAGAGCTGCCGGAAGGATTCCGGCGCACTCAGGTGGCGTAGCTGCGCCACCAGGTCTTCGGCATCGAGGCCGAGGAGGTCGAGCTGATGATGCCCAAGCGCATCACCCAAGGTCGGGGCAGGCTCACGCAAAAACATCAGCAGGTCGATCGAGGGCGAGGCGTGAAACACCGTCGATAAAAACATGCCTTCGCGAACACGCCATTGAGTCAGGCCAACTGCCTTGCGATTGTCGATGAAGATCTCCCCAGGGCCGCGACCACTGAAGCAGGCCACGCGATGTTCGGGCTCATCAATGACATTGCCGACGTGCATCGTGGCGGCAACGCCCACTGTCGAGAGCGCGATGCGCCACCACTCGCCCACCATGTATGAGCACTCGTGAATGTCGACGCGCCAGCGGGGGTCATCGCGTGGGATCCACCAGTCGACCCAGGCATCACCCGGTTGCAGTAACACGGCCCCGCCGCCACCTCGGCGGCGGCGAAGCGGGACAGCACCGGCCGCGTCGGCGAGTATGGCGTCCGACTGACTGCCGCCCAACACGATGGTCGGTGCGCCCAGACGAATCGAGAACATGGTTGGGTGTTGGAGTTGGCGAAGCGTGTCGTAGTCGTACAACTCTTCGATGTCGAAGCTCATGATGCCTTTGGCAGAAAGGGGGCCCACAAGGGGTCAGGGTCAGAAAGGTGACGCCAGCGCCACCACGGCCCCTCGGGAGGTCGCGGTTCAAACTGTAATCGCCAGCCAATTTCTGACAGCAGTCGATCGCTCTTTTTCATGTTGTCACGGCGGCAGCACGCCACGACGTTCGTCCACTCGTGACGCCCACCTCGACTGCGAGGCACCACGTGGTCGATGGTGTCGGCGGGACCATGGCAGTAGGCACAGGTGTAGTTATCACGTACCAACAACGACCGTCGCGTCAACGGCGGTGTCCGCATCTTGACCGGGATGCGCACCATGTCGTGGAGACGAACAATCGAGGGGATCTCGACGTTCATCGACGGTGAGTGACAGACCGGTGGATTCTCGGCGGTGGCGATGGACTCGGCCCGGCCGGCGAGCAACAAGACGACCGCGCGACGTTCACTCACCAACTGCAACGGTTCAAACGTTGCGTTGAGGAGAAGTACGCGGCCCATAGTGGCTTACGCTCCCACTCGTTGTCGCAGTGACCAGCGGGCGGCGTCGACCACACCTCGGGGGTCAAGCTCGCCCGTAGTGCCGGCGACCGTGGTTATTCGAAACTTCCAATACGCGTCACCGGGAAGTGGCAAGAAGGGGGCGCAGCGCCACCACGCATCGCGGCGAAGCCGCCAGGCTGCGCGTGCGAGAACGGGAACCGCGGAGGGATGACGAAGCATGTACCGTCCGAGACCGGGCGTCCAAAACTGCTTCATTCCGAGAAGTGCCTTCCGACGAGTGCTGCTCCAAGAATAGGTCCATCAGCCCCAAGTCCGGAGCGCACTACGGCAATATCTTTCGCAAAATCCAATGTCGCGACCGACCGCGCGTGTTGCGTTGCCTCGGCAAAGAACTCATCACCGAAGCCGAGCGCCACCGAGCCCGCGACGAAGCAATGCGTGAAGTCCAACACTGCGGCCAGCGAGCCAATAGCTCGTCCGACAAGCTGGGCAACGCGGACGCGAACTTCAACTGATGCTTCAGCCGGCGGCCGCCCCGTCATCTGGGCGATGGCCCACCCCGAAGCCTCTGCTTCGAGGCATCCGCGCGATCCGCATGAGCACGCGCGCCCATCGGGGACCACCGTGAGGTGGCCGATGTGTCCACTGTTGCCACTGGCACCGTCAAGAAGGCGACCATCGAGAACCAGCGCTCCCCCAATGCCGGTAGAGACCACCAACGAGGCGTAGTTCACTTGCCCTTTCGCGGCACCAAAGTGCCCCTCGGCGAGAGCGAGCGCGCGGACGTCGCCGTCAACCGCGACCTGAAGACCGGTGGCACGAGCGAGCTCGTCACGCAGGGCGAGGTTTCGCCACTGGGGGATGTTGAGTGGTGACACCCACGACCCGCCTTGCCCCATTGGCCCGGCGCACCCCACACCGATCGCACTGACGTTCTGGTCACGTCGCAGCGCTTGCAGCATCGACACAATCTCCGCGAGCAAGTTGTCTCCCGCTTCAGCGACACCGACACGCGCACGAGAAAGGATTTCTCCCGAGGCGGTGACCACTGCGCCCTCCGCCTTCGTTGCGCCGATGTCAAGCGCCAGGACGGTCGGTGCGAGGCTCGACATTACGGACGAGAGCGGAACTTATTCAATGCGTCACGAAGGCCACGCAACGGGCCTCCGACCGCCGAGGCGTCATCGGCATTGGTTCGCCGTGTGAGGTCACGCCACGAGGCACGACCGATGCGACGGATATTACGTTCAATGACCACCGCCGAGACAAACATCATGGCGACACCCACAATGCCCACCATCACGCTCTGCACAAAGGCAACCAGAACAACGAGGCCCAGGAGAAAGGTCAAAATCGCCCAGCGCACGCGGCGCAGGGAGTGTGAGTACACGTTGGTCTCTCGAACGCTCTTGGCGAACTTGGGGTCCTGCTTGGACAGCGACTCTTCGAGTTCCGCCAGGATCTTCTGTTCGTGTTCTGACAGTGGCATCTCAACTCCTTCCTCGCACTACGAAGCGTACCCGCTCGCACGGGGTTCGCTACCGGGCTAGAGCAAGGGCTCCGATGGTACCTCCGCGCCCTCGTCGGCACCATGGTGGATGCTGGAACGTAGGCGGATTTCGGGCAGGGTCAGCGATAAAACAAGTGCCAGCAGACCCACGGGGATTGCCCAGAGGTAGATGCTGGAAATGCTCTGCGACAGGGCTTCGCGGATAAAGACCAAGGCGCTCGACGGCAGCCGTCGCAACTGCGCCGGCGTCATCGACGAGAACGATGGCAGGCTGCCATGGCTCGCGTACGCATGGAACTTGTGCGCCAGTTCGTTGGTGAACAACGCGCCAAAAACGGCCGTGCCGAACGAACCACCGATGGATCGGAAGAAGTTCGCGCCGGCGGTTGCCGCACCAACGTCGGACATGTCCACCGCATTCTGGACCGCCGTGATCAAGATCTGCATCACCATACCGATGCCAACACCCAAGACCAGCATGTACAGGGCGGTTAGCAGCGACGACGTGGCCACGCCGATAGAGCCGAGGAGTCCGAGGCCGACGGTCATAATGCCGGTGCCGAAGATGGGAAAGGGGCGGTATTTCTTGCCCTTGGCAACAAGTTGGCCCACGATGATCGATGCGCCAAAGAGGCCCACCATCATGGGCAGCAAGCGAAGACCCGAGTTGGTCGGCGAAACACCACGCACGTCCTGGAAGTACAGGGGCAAGAACGTGAGCGCGCCAAACATGGCGAAGCCAACGACAAATCCGATGGCCGAGGCCGACGAGAACACTCGATTCGAAAACAAGCGAGGAGCGAGAACCGGCTCAACGCTTCGGCGCTCCACCATGACGAAGGCAACGGTCAACAGCACGCCGCCAATCAGGAGGCCTAGCGACTGAGGCGAGCCCCACGCCCATGAGGATCCGCCGAGAGAGGTGAACAAAATCAACGCGGTGGATGCGAGGGTCAACAAAAAGAAGCCGGCGTAATCAATAACGTGCTTCACGCGCGTCGCCGCATTGGGCAGGGCGGTCGCCGTGACCACGAGGGCGATGGCGCCAAAGGGGATGTTGACGAAGAAGATCCAGCGCCAGCTCCAGTATTCAACGATGAATCCACCGAGCAGCGGTCCCAAGACCGTTGCCGCACCAAAGACGGCACCGAAGAGCCCGGAGTACTTGCCTCGTTCGCGGGGCGGGACGACGTCAGCGATGATGGCCTGTGCGCCCACCATCAATCCGCCACCGCCGAGGCCCTGAATGGCTCGGAACACAATCAACGTAATCATCGATGTCGCGAAGCCGCAAAGAATAGAACCGGCCAAGAACAGCACAATGGCGCCTTGGAAGTACACCTTGCGGCCGTGCAGGTCGCCGAGCTTGCCCCACAGCGGGGTCGACACTGTGGAGGCGAGCAAGTAGGCCACGACAACCCAGCTCAAGTGGCTCGAACCGTGGAGGTCGCCGACAATGGTGGGAAGTGCGGTCGAGACAATCGTGCTGTCGAGCGCCGCGAGCAGCATGCCCAACATCAGGGCACTCATGATCCAGTAGAGGTCGCGCTTAGCGACAGTGGACGTGGTGGTTGAACTCATTGGTTCCCTCCAGGCAGTAGGGCCGACGTAGCATCGGGGCCTATCGAGCCTACCGGCTCGCTCTTAAAAAGTTTGCCTACAGCGCGAGGCCGATGGGGCAACTCACACCCGTGCCACCGATGCCGCAGTAGCCATTGGGGTTCGCGATGAGGTACTGCTGGTGGTAGTCCTCAGCGATATAGAACGGGCCGGCGGGCGCGATCTCCGTGGTGATGGCGCCATAACCACTGGCGTCGAGTTGTGCCTGGTACACCTCGCGCACGGCGAGGGCCATCTCGGCCTGCTGCGGTGACGTGGTGTAGATCGCGCTGCGGTACTGCGTGCCGATGTCGCCACCCTGTCGATACCCCTGTGTGGGGTCGTGGTTTTCGAAGAAGACGCCCAGAATCTGTGCGTAGGAGATCACGGTGGGGTCGAACACCACCTTGACGACCTCAGTGTGCCCGGTGAGACCGGTGCACGTCTCTTGGTAGGTCGGGTTCGGGGTGTAGCCACCTTGGTAGCCCACCACGGTGTTCACCACACCAGGTGTCTGAAAGAACTTGCGCTCGGCGCCCCAGAAGCAGCCCATGCCGACGTACGCGACTTCGGATCCCGCGGGCTCATCGGTCAATGCGCAGCCAAAGGTGAGGTGCGGCTGCGTGACAACCAATGGGGTGTCTCGACCCGGAAGAGCCTGCTCAGGGGCGACCATGAATTGAGGAGAACGCATGTCTCCAGATTAGGAGGCGGCGGTAATTCGCCGACCACCTACGCTAGAAGCCATGGCGCAACGCACACTCACCGCTCAAGAAGTTCTCGCCGCTCTTCGCGAGGAGGGGCGCCGCATCACACAGCCCAAGCGCGCCGTTGTCGACGTACTGGTCGCGAGCGACGGGCATCAGACGGCCGAAGCAATTACCACCGCCGTCCAGCGTGAATCGCCCGACGTCTCCCCCTCCACGGTGTACAGGATTCTCGAAGAGCTCGAGGAGTACGCACTGGTTGAGCACACCCACGCTGGGCATTCAGCGGCGGTCTACCACCTGGCGGGCCGTGAACACGGTCACGCCACCTGTGAGCATTGCCACGTCACCTTCGAAGTCCCCGGCGAACTCTTCGATCGGTTCAGTCGCGACCTTCGCGTCGCCACTGGCTTCACCTTGGATCGCCACCATGTCGCGCTCTCGGGCCTGTGCGAAGAGTGCGCAGAACTCGTAGGGTGAGGGTGAGCACATGCTAAAAATCGACCACCTCTCAAAGCGCTACGACGACACTCTCGCGATCAATGACCTCGATTTCGAGGTGAAGCCCGGCGTCGTCACGGGATTCCTGGGACCGAATGGTTCGGGAAAGTCCACCACCATGCGCATCATCATGGGTCTCGACCGTGCGACGTCCGGATCGGCCACCATCAACGGGCAGCGCTACCAGGACCTTCGCACACCACTGCGTGAAGTGGGTGCACTCTTAGACGCCAAGGCAGTCAACCCGAAGCGGAGCGCTCGCAACCACCTGAGGGCGCTGGCCGCATCGAACAACATTCCCTTTCGTCGCGTTGATGAAGTACTCGAATTCGTCGGTATCGCTTCGGTCGCTGACAAGAAAATCGGTGGCTTCTCACTTGGCATGAGCCAACGACTGGGCATTGCGGGCGCGCTGTTGGGCGATCCGCAAATTCTCTTGTTTGACGAACCCGTCAACGGACTCGACCCCGAAGGGATTCGCTGGATTCGCGATTTCTTCCGCTCACTCGCCAAAGAGGGCCGGACTGTCTTCGTTTCATCGCACCTGATGAGTGAAATGGCGGTGAGCGCCGATGAAATCATCGTTATTGGGCGTGGCCACTTCATCACCTCCGGCTCGGTGGATGAGCTCACCAAATCGGCCACCGGATCGGTCCTGGTTCGCAGCGCCGACACCCCCGCCCTCGTGCGCGCGCTGAATGACGCCAGCGCACTCGAAACATTGAACGATGGCGCCATCGCGGTCTCCGGCCTCTCGGCCGAAGCCATCGGTGAGATCGCCCTCGCTCAGGGCATTGCGCTGCACGAACTCACCCCGCAGCGGGCATCGCTCGAAGAGGTCTTTATGGAACTCACGTCCGACGCCGTTGAATACGGACAGCACCGAGGAGTCGAACAATGAACCCCACCGTGTGGTCCGTCATTAAGTCAGAGTGGATTAAATTCCGCACCGTTCGCTCCACGCTGATTGGCTTTCTCGCGCTTGTCGTCTTGACGTTAGGTATTGGTGGCCTAGTGGCGCTGGCCATTAAGTCCCACATCAATGATCACGGTGGCGAGGGTCGGGCGGCATTCGACCCGACCAGCGACTCACTCGTTGGCCTCTTCTTCGCCCAGTTCGCCGTGGGCAGCATCGGTGCACTCATGATGACCTCGGAGTACGCCACGGCCTCGATTCGCACCACGTTAAGTGCCGTGCCGAAGCGCGTTCGGGTCATTGTCGCCAAGTGCGTCGTCCTCTTCGCGTCATTCCTCGTCGTCGGTGAAGCCACCGTCTTGGGCGCCTTCACCATCGGCCAAGCAATCTTCAAGGGTGCAGGACTTTCCACCACTTTGGGTGCACCGGGCGTTTTACGGAGTGTCCTGCTGGCCGGCCTCTACTTGGCCCTGCTCGGGCTCTTCGGCTTCAGCCTCGGCTTGATTGTCCGCACGACCGCCGCCAGCATCATTATCTACGCCGCCGTCATGTTGATTATTCCGATCATCACGAACTTCTTGCCCTCGGCCTGGCAGAACGTCTTAAACAAGTTCTTGCCGTCAAATTTGGGTCAGTCCATGATGAGCCCCCTCGGCACCGCCCACAGTTTTTCGGCTTGGGTGGCCACCGTGATCTTGACGGCCTACGTCGCCGCACTCGTGGCCCTCGGAACGGTGCTGTTCGTCCGACGCGACGCATAGCTCGCTCGACGACCACTTCATCGAAATAGTTACTCCGGGGTTACCGGACGAGCACTATGAATTGGCCCCTCGAGGCCTGAGCCACCCTAGAAAAATAAGGGGTCTGTGGCATAATTGACACCCATGACTGATACGAACGTGACCTCCAGCGCCCCCCGTGATGACGACTTCGACGCCCAGTTCTACGGCGAAGGCCTGCCGGTCGGTCTGCCCACGTTCGAGCCCAAGGTCGGCGCTCACCTGACGAACCGCCGCAAGGTCAACAGCCCCAAAGAACTGCTCGAATTTCAGGAGTTGGTGAACTTCAAGCCCAGCAACGCCGCCTGGTCGATTCGCAAAGACCTCATTGGTCTCATTCGCCGCGGCAGTGCTGGTGAGTCTGACGAGTCCTACCTCGACAAGCTGCGCCGCGAGACCAAGCGCGGCAAGTCTGAGTCCTCGACCTACGGCCTCGCGACCGTGGGTGGCCACCAGATCGTCCTCTACGCCATGAACTGGGACTTCTTTGCCGGTTCACTCGGTGTCGTCTCCGGCGAAGCCTTCCAGGCTGCCGCTGACTTGGCGATTTCTAAGAAGCTGCCCTTCGTCAGTGTCTACGTCTCCTCCGGTGTTCGCCAGCACGAAAACTTCGCCGGCCTCACCCAGATGACCCGCATGGTGGAAGCCATTCGTAACTACAAGGAGAAGGTTGCCCTCCCCCAGGTTGCCGTCTTGCTCGGCAACGTCTGGGGCGGCGTCTCCGCCTCGGCGGTGCCGAACGCCGACCTCATTGTGGCCACCTCCGGCACCGACTACGGCTTCGCTGGCCCCAACGTGATTGAAGCGTTCGAAGGCATGAGCGTGCCTGAGGGTTCACAGAGTGCCGAGGCGAACTTGCTGGACCGCAATATCGACGTGGTGCTCAAGAACGTGCCGGAACTCGTTGAGTTCCTCGGCAATCTTGTCACGACGACCACGCGACCCGACCGCCAGCACCAGCTGCCCGCTGACGCGCGCCCCCTAGTCCGCAACGTTGCTGCTCCTGACGCCCGTCGCACCTTCGACTTTGGTCGCACCGGTATTCACGGCCCCACCTTCGACATCGACAAGATGGCCGAGTTGGTGCGCCCCACCCCGTCGCGTACGCCCAGCGAGGACCCCGCCGACGCACTCGTCGAGCGCTACCAGGACCTGATGACCGACGCGAACCGCATCGACCTCGAGTTCATCGCCCGCTACGCCTTCACCGACACGCTGGCGCTCTACAACTACATCGCCGAGCCCAACTTCAAGCGCTACCCCGCCGTGGTGGGCGCCATTGCCCGCATCGGTGACCAGCCCTTCGTCATCGTTGGCACCCAGCCCTCGTACCAGCGCATCGGTGACACCGTGGTGAAGCGGCCATCAAACCCCGCCCCAGAAGACTTCGACTACATGCAGCGCATCCTCGAGCTCGGTGAGCGCCTTGGTCTACCGGCCATCTTTATTACCGACACGCTGGGCGCCAAGCCGACGCTCGAGAGCGAGCGCCGCGGACAGTCCCGCGCGATCGCCAAGGCCATCTACAGCGGTATTGACTACTCCCAGCCCGTGATCACCATTGTCGCCGGTGCCCTGGGCTCCGGTGGTGGACTGGCCACGACCCCGATGGCCGACCACGTCATCATGCTGGAAAAGGCCATGGCCTTCGTGGCCGAACCCCGTTCCGCCGCCTCCATCCTCTACAAAACGGCCACGCCGTCACACGAGCAGGTCAAGGTCACCGTCTCCACCATGCGCTCCACGGCCGCCGACCAGCTGGACCTCGGTCTGGTGGACGAAGTGGTGCCGGAGGACGAGAACCCCTTCGTTACCGTCGCTCACCTGCACGCCAGCATCCTCAAGTCCTACACCTCACTGGCCCAGCTCTCGGAAAAGAAGCTGCGCCAGCGCCGCGCCGACCGGATCCGTGGCCTGCGCGCCTTTGAACTCATTACCAAGTAATTAGTTCACGGGATTACGAACACCGCACTGGGTGCAGTGGTAGTTCGTCGCGGCCCAGCACACCTGATTTTCGGTGCGGCAAAAGGGGCAGACCGGATAGTTGTAGCGTGGCGTGCCGCACGAGCAGCGATCCACGTGTGGGGTGCAAGGAATACTCATGCCCGCGACCCTAGAACTGCATTGTCACACCAGAAAACGAAACATCCCCGGCCACTAGGACCGGGGATGTTCAATACCGTCGAGCGGTACCTCGTGGAGCGGACGACCGGGCTCGAACCGGCGACCTCGACCTTGGCAAGGTCGCGCTCTACCAACTGAGCTACGTCCGCGAGGAATTCCCAGTATAGCGGGATTCGCCAGCACTGACAAACGCAGCGCTAGCGGCCAGAAGACCCAAAACCGCCTTCGCCACGTTCGCTGGCGTCGAGTTCGTCAACCTCAAGGAATGTCACCGTGGGCACCGGCAGGACTACGAGTTGGGCGATACGGTCCCCCACCTGCACCACGTAGTCGTTGGTCGGATCAAGGTTCACGAGCGCCACCTTCACTTCCCCGCGGTAGCCCGCGTCGATGAGACCGGGTGCGTTGGCGCAGGTAATGCCGTGACGTGACGCCAGGCCCGAGCGGGGCAGGACGAAGCCCGCGGTGCCAGCGGGCAAGGCCATGGCAAAGCCCGTCGGCACCATGGCGCGACCACCACCGGCGGCGAGCGTCACCGATGCCACGGCGACGAGGTCGCAGCCCGCATCGCCTTCGTGCGCCGCTGAAGGCAGTACCGCGTCGGGGTGGAGTCGGCGAACTGAAATCTGCATGCCACGAGACTAGTTCTGCCCCCAGTGCGCTGGTCATTCCTCACTAGGCTGACACCATGCTTGCTTGGATGGACTTGGAAATGACGGGCCTTGAGCCCCACCGACACGTGATTGTCGAAATTGCGACGCTGCTGACCGACGATCACTTGAACATCGTGGCCGAAGGGCCCGACCTCGTTCTCCACGCCACCCCGGCAGAACTCGCCGAGATGGGTGAGTTCGTGACCGACATGCACACCAGTTCAGGACTGCTGCCCCACATTGTGGCCTCAACGGTCTCGGTGGCCGAGGCCCAAGCGCAGACGCTGGCCTTCCTCAAGGAGCACGTCACAGAGCCCCGCAGCGTGCCGTTGTGCGGTAACTCCATCGGCACCGATCGACGCTTCTTGCAGGAGTACATGCCCGAGCTGGAGGCCTTTTTCCACTACCGCAACGTGGACGTCTCGACCATCAAAGAGCTCGCCAAGCGATGGAACCCTGAGGTCATTGCCGCCAAGGAAGAGAAGGCCGCGTCGCATCGCGCCATGGACGACATCCGTGAGTCCATCGCCGAACTCGTGCACTACCGCAACCACCTATTTCTCCCGGCCACCACGAGCGCCGCGAAATAACAACGGCGGCCACCCGAAGGTGGCCGCCGTTGTCTGCGAAACGCGACTTACAGGTTTGGCTGTGGGGTCGTGCGCAGGTAGGGCTTCACGCGGGTGAAACCCTTCGGGAACTTCGTGGCAGCCTCTTCGTCGCTCACCGAGTTGACGATGATGACGTCCTTGCCGTTGACCCAGTTGACTGGGGTGGCCACCGAGTAGCCAGCGGTCAGCTGCAGCGAGTCGAGGACGCGAAGCACTTCTTCAATGTTGCGGCCCGTTGACGCGGGGTAGGTCAAGGTCAGCTTGACCTTCTTGTCTGGTCCGATGATGAAGACGCTGCGCACCGTCAAGGTGTCGTTAGCGTTGGGGTGGATCATGTCGTAGAGGTTGGCGACCGTCTTGTTCTCGTCACCAATCAATGGGAAGTTGAGGTCTGTCCCCTGGGTCTCGCCGATGTCGGACTTCCACTGGTTGTGGCTCTCGACGTCGTCGACCGACAGGCCGATGATCTTGGTGTTGCGAGCGTCAAAGTCACCCTTGCGTGCCGCGAAGCCACCAAGCTCCGTGGTGCAGACCGGGGTGAAGTCCTTGGGGTGCGAGAACAACACGCCCCAGCTGTCGCCCAGCCACTCGTGGAAAGAAATTGTGCCTTCGGTGGTTTCCGCCGTGAAGTCGGGGGCCACGTCGCCAAGACGAATCGCCATGGTTGCTCCTTGTAGGTAACAGTGTCAACCACTCGGCTGACGTTCACAGTGTAGCGGAAAAAAAGTAATTGTTGCAAAAACCTATGGGAATTGTAGAAATAGTGGTCAGTCACGAGTTGTCGGTCTGGGAAACTAGATAAATGTCCACTTCCCCCGTTGTCGCCGCATTCGATCTTGATGGCACACTCACCGAGGGTGGCAGCGTCTTTCACTGGCTGCGCGAGGTAGCCGGAAATGGCGCCGTTTTTCGCGCCGCGCTCCCCCTCACCCCGGCCCTCACGGTCGGCGCTATTCGCGCGGGTCACTGGGCCGATGACGCCAAGCAGCGCCTCTTTCACGCCCTACTACACGGTCGCTCACTCGAGGAGGTCACAGCGGTAAGCCGTCGCTTCATTCTCGACCACCTAGCCCACGAAGGTCGACCCCACGTCACTGCTCGCCTGCGCTGGCACGTCGAGCAAGGCCACGACGTTGTGCTGGTCTCAGCTTCGCCGCAGATCTACGTCGACATCCTCACCCAAGAGTTCGGCATCGCCGGCGGTCTCGGTACCCGACTGGCGGTAGAAGATGGCCGATTGACGGGCTACTACGACGGCAAGAACTGTCGCGGCACAGAGAAGATGCGCCGGCTCAGCGCCTGGATTGCCGAACGCAACTACCCCAGCGCACCGACAATCTACGCCTACGGAAACTCCCGAGGTGACCGTCGTCTGCTCGCGGGGGCAACGTATGGTTTTGACTGCGGCAAGCTCGGTCGGTTCGGCGCACTGCGGATCTATCCACCGCTGCCTACGACTGGCGAATAACGGCGCCGAGCTCCACCAGGCCGCCTTCGCGACCGTTGTAGGAGACCTGCATTGAGGCGACCTTTTCGCTCCACGCCTTGACGTTGGCGCCACGTTCATCGACAATGCCGAAGTTGAGGTCGTAGACCCCGTCGAGCAACGGCACGTTTGGCAGTTCCACGCTCACGGTGTTCGCACCGGGACGCAGCGTCACCGGGGCGCTCATGCGATCCGATCGACTCACGAGGACGCCCGTGCGCGAGAACACTTCCAGCAGTGCGTAGCCGCTGTAAGCGGTCGCTGACGTGATCTGCACGTCAAAGTGCACTGAGGCGCCATTAGCGACATCGAATGAACCATTCGGGGTGGTGACTGAGTCGATGGTGACGTCGCTCACGTCGCCAGATTCCTGATGCGCGACGGCATCCTTCATCATCGCGTCACGGAAAATTGCGAGTGAGTCGGCGACCGGACCGTTGGCGATCATCAGGCCACTGTCCAGCACCACCGCACGGTCACACAGCGCGCGCACCTGATCGGCCGAGTGCGTCACCAGCAAGATGGCGCGGCCCTCTTCCTGGAATCGGCGAATACGGTCGATGCACTTCGCTTGAAAGCGTTCGTCACCCACGGCGAGTACTTCGTCAACGACCAGAATGTCGGGATTAACGTTGACCGCCACAGCGAAGGCCAGTCGCACGTACATACCCGAGGAGTAGAACTTCACCTGGGTGTCGATGAAGTGCTCGATTTCCGAGAAAGCGACGATTTCGTCGAAGATCTCGTCGATGCGCTTCTTCGAGAAGCCCAGCATGGTGCCGTAGAGGTAGATGTTGTCGCGACCCGACAGCTCCACCTGAAAACCCGCGCCCAGTTCGAGGAGGGCGGCGAGGTTTCCGCGCAAGCGGATCTCACCCGACGTGGGCTGCAGCACGCCACAGATTGTCTTCAACAACGTTGACTTGCCCGAGCCGTTGTGACCGAGGATGCCGACCGTCTCGCCGGCGTCCACCGTGAAGGAGATGTCCTTGAGCGCCTGGAAAATCTCCACGCGACCAGAGCGCGGGTGAAGGATGCGTTCCTTGAGCGACTGGTTGCGCTCGTGGTGAATCTTGAAGGTCTTGTTGACGTCCTTGACTTCAATAACCGTCGTCATCACAACTCCGATTCAAAGTTGCCTTCGAGTCGACCGAAGATCGACAGCGCCAGCAAGAAGAGAACGATCATGACGCCCAAGCATTCCAGGTTGCGCACGAAGTAGGTCGCGAGCGACCACGTTGGCAACAGGTTGAGTTGGGCGTGCGTCACCGTCGAGATGACTGACGTTGACACGTAGAAGGTGCGCTGAAAGGTCATGACAATCAACGTGATGGGATTCGCAAAGTAGAGCCCCGCCAAGTGGTGCGCGTGCAGGGGCTTGGCCAACGAGTTCTCGTAGGAGTAGACCACCGGCGTGAGGTAGAACCACAACTGCAGACCCACCGCCGTCAAGTGCTTGAGGTCTCGCAAGTAGACCGTCAACGCCGACATCACGATGGCAACGGCGGCGGTGAAGAAGTAGAGGCTGGCAAAGGTCACGGGCAAGACCAGGAAGAACTTCCAGTCGGGCGCGTGCCGCAAGGCCGCCGTGAAGAGTCCCAGCACACTGAGCTGGATCAAGAAGTAGACCACGGCCGAACCAACGTTCGACAGCGGCAGGATTTCGCGGGGGAAAGAAACCTTCTTGACCAATCCGGCGCGGTCAACAATGACGCTGGTCGCCGACATCACGCCCGCAAAGAACATGTTCCAGACCACCAGGCCCGAAAACAGGTAGATCACGAAGTTCGGGATGCCATTCTTCAAGAAGATTGAAAAGACGAGGAAGAAGATTCCGAGCGTGAAGGCCGGCGACAGCATTGACCAGACAATGCCCAGCACCGACCCCTTGTACTGAATACGGATGTCGGAGGTGATCAGGTTGCGCAGTAGTTCACGGCGCTCCCAGAGATTGGCCAAACGTTGCCCCACACCGACGCGCGCACTCACGACCCGAACCGGGGCCAAGCTCACGTCGCTGGCGTTGTGCGCCGAGGTGGCGTCTCCCACTACAGGCTCGATGACAGTGCGGAACGCTCAATCACGGCGTCGATGAAGCCGTATGCCAATGCTTCCTTCGCGGTGAACCAGCGGTCACGGTCGGAGTCGGCGGTGATGCGCTCCACGGTCTGACCCGTGTGGTGGGCAATGCGCTCAGCGAGCATGCCCTTCATGTACACAATCTGCTCCGCCTGAATGGCGATGTCGGAGGCCTGGCCCTGCATGCCGCCCATGGAGGGCTGGTGCATCAAAATACGCGAGTGGGGCAGTGAAAAACGCTTGCCTTCGGCACCGGCGCACAGCAAGAACTGCCCCATCGAGGCAGCCATGCCGATGCAGATCGTGCGTACGTCACAGGCCACGTACTGCATGGTGTCGTAAATGGCGAGGCCGTCGGTGACTGAGCCACCGGGCGAGTTGATGTAGAGCGAAATGTCCTTGGTGGGGTCTTCGGCCTCGAGAAGCAGCAGTTCAGCGCAAATGCGGTTCGCCGACTCCTGGTCAACCTGCGTGCCAAGGAAAACAATGCGTTCGCGAAGAAGGCGCTGGTTGAGGTCAACGGCCGCGAAGCCGTCCGTAAGTCCGGAAGTAATCATGCTTCCAATCTACCGTGTACCCTCAGCGAAGCGACTCCTCTCACCGCCCTAGACTGAGGAATCTTGCGGGCGTGGCGAAATTGGCAGACGCGCTGGTTTTAGGTACCAGTTCCTAGGAGTGTGGGTTCGAGTCCCTCCGCCCGCACCAATGAGCAAAGTTTTTTTCTGCTCGATATCGTTGCCAGCGCTACGAATGCGAGCAGCGTGTCGCTCGCGTCAAAAAGTTTTCCTCGCTATTTGCCCGCTGCTCTGTTAGCGTTGCTTTTGCTGTATACGCCGCGCACTGCGGTGGAGCCGATTCGACTGTTGACATATTCGTCGAGTTGGGCTCGTCCAACTTGATAGGAGTCAATATGTCTATGTCCTTTGCCGACCTCGGTGTGCCCGCCAACCTGGTAGCGCGTCTCGCCGCTCGTGGTATCACCGAAGCCTTCCCCATTCAGGAAGTTTCTATTCCTGACGCCCTAGCCGGACGCGACGTCGTCGGCAAGGCCGCGACCGGATCTGGAAAGACCATGGCCTTTGGCTTGCCACTGCTCGCCCACGTCACCAAGGCCCGCCCCCGCAAGCCCGTTGGCCTCATCCTCGTTCCGACCCGTGAGCTCGCTGCTCAGGTCCAAAAGGAACTGGCCAACTTGACCGAGGACCGCGGTCGTCGCATCATCACCATCTACGGCGGTACCTCCTACAACGTTGCGCGCAAGGCCCTCAACATGGGTGTTGACGTTGTCGTTGCCTGCCCCGGCCGCCTCGAAGACATGCTCGAACAGGGCGCATTCGACCTCGACGACTGCCGCACCGTGATCGTTGACGAAGCCGACCGCATGGCTGACATGGGCTTCTTGCCCGCTGTTCGCCGCATCATGGCTCAGACGCCGTCTGACCGTCACGTGATGTTGTTCTCAGCCACCATGGGTCCTGACGTCAAGTCACTCGTTCGCGAATTCACCAACGACGCCGTCGTCCACGACGTGGTCGGCGAAGAAGCCCCGAGCGACGTTGACCACTTCTTCTGGAAGGTCCCCCGCGACCAGCGCCCCTCATTCGCCGCTGACATCATCGACGAGTACGAGCGCGCGATCATCTTCACCCGCACCAAGCACGGCGCGGACCGTTTGGCCCGCCAGCTCGAAGAGCGCGGCATTTCCGCAGTGCCACTGCACGGCGACCGCACCCAGGCCCAGCGCGAGCGCGCACTCAAGGCCGTCAAGGCCGGACAGATCCAGGTCTTGGTCGCAACTGACGTAGCCGCCCGAGGCATCCACATCGACCTGCTGCCCGTCGTCGTTCACTACGACCCACCAGCTCAGGCCACCGACTACCTGCACCGTTCGGGTCGTACCGGCCGCGCCGGTGCCACCGGTGTCGTCATCTCCCTCGTGGGTGAAGACGCCATCGGACAGGTCAAGCGCCTACAGCGCGCCTTGGGTGTACCAACCTCAATCGAAGTCCGCGAAGACGCGCCGGCCATCCGTTTGGGTGCCGTCGACGACGTGGCAGCGACCGAGCAGCTTGATGACCGTGGTGGCAAGGGTCGCTCCGAGCGCCCACGCCCACAGCGTGACTTCGGCGAGCGTGGTCCTCGCTCCTTCGAGCGTCGTGACCGCGACGACCGCCCACGTCGTGACTTCAGCGAGCGCGCCCCACGTCCGGCCCGTGACTTCGGTGACCGCGCTGAGCGTGCACCACGTGACTTCAGCGAGCGCGCCCCACGTCCGGCCCGTGACTTTGGCGACCGCGCTGAGCGTGCACCACGTCGCGAGTTCTCTGAGCGTGCCCCTCGCTCCTTCGACCGTGGTGCCGCAAGCGCACCCGGAGCTGGTGAGGCCATCGTGAGCTTCTTCAACGACGCCAAGGGATTCGGTTTCGCTACCGACGCCAAGGGCGACGACCTCTTCATTCACTTCTCGAGCATTCAGGGAGACGGTTTCAAGACCCTCGCCCAGGGCCAGAAGATCACCTTCGAAGAGGCTGAGGGACCCAAGGGCCGTGAGGCTCGTAACGTTCGTCCCGTCGGTGGCAACACCGGTCGCGGTGACCGTCGTGGTGCACCTGCGCGCAGCGGCGCCCCCGCTCGCGGCGGCCGTGAGCGTCGCTACTAATATCGACGTTTATGTCTGAGAAACCATTCGTCGAACCACACCTGGGTGACGCACCCACTGACCTCATCATCGAGGACATCATCGAAGGCACCGGCGCGGAAGCGACCACGGGCAAGCTCGTTGACGTCCACTACGTCGGTGTCGGCATGTCTTCCGGTGAGCAGTTTGACTCCTCATGGGATCGCAATGAGCCCTTGTCCTTCCCCCTTGGTGCCGGCTACGTCATCAAGGGGTGGGACCAGGGTGTTGCGGGCATGAAGGTCGGCGGACGTCGTCGGCTGGTCATTCCCGCCCACCTCGGCTACGGCGACCGTGGCGCCGGTGGCGTTATCGCTCCCGGCGAAACGCTTATTTTCGTCGTCGACCTACTGAACGTTCACTAGTCGTTCGACGATGCCGGTGGCATCGCCAGCATGCGCTGGAAGTCACCGTAACGCTCGCAGCAGATCTCGACCAAGAGTCGAAGACGCTCATTGGGGTTACTCAAACTCAGCACCTTGAACTGATCCAAAATCGCCATGGGCGTCATGGAGCAGAGCTGCCAGGCACGCTCCCACGGGTCAGTGGACATTTCGCAGTTCGTGCTGAGCACCAACTCCGGCTCGAGTTCGCTCTGGAGTGTGCGCACCGCGCGCACCGACGTCTGGGCCAGCTCCAGCAGTTCGGGGTCAATCATCACGTCGTCACAGCAGCGCTCGCTAATAACCGCACGGGGATACGGCGCGTCGGGCAGCCACGAGTCAATCTTGAAACAGTGAAGGCCCTCGACGCGTAACAGCATCTGTCCGCCACCCAGTGGCTGCGCGCCGCTGATACGCACCATGGTGCCGTACGAGGTGCGCTCGTCTCCCCCGCCGACCTCACTGCCGCGGGCAATTAAGCACGAGCCAAACATATTGGTGGCGGCGACATCATTGAGCAAAGTCTGGTAGCGATCTTCAAAGACGTAGAGTGCCATCGTCTGATGGGGAAAGATAACTGCCCCCAACGGGAACATTGGCACAATGCGCTCGCTCACGTGAGTCAGCCTAAAGGTCGCACCCGATTATGAGGACAGTGCTGCACCCAACGCGAGGAGTGCACGGGCACGGTGTGAGACCGCATTCTTCTCGGTCGGCGTCAACTCGGCCAACGTGCGTCCGCCGAGTTCCGTTGGCGCAAAGACCGGGTCGTAGCCAAACCCCTCGGTCCCACGAGCAGCCTGCGTGACAACTCCCTCGAGGACGCCGTCGACGACGAGTGAGGTGCCATCGGGATACGCCACTGCGATCACGGAACGGAAGCGGGCCGTGCGCTGCTCAGCGGCGACGCCGGACATTTCGCCCAACAACTTGGTGACGTTGTCTTCGTAGCTCGCGTGCTCGCCGGCGTAGCGTGCGCTGTACACGCCGGGCCGTCCGTCGAGGGCGTCCACGAAGAGGCCAGTGTCGTCGGCCACGGCCGCGTGACCAGTCGCGGCCACTAGCGCGCGGGCCTTCAACAGTGCGTTGCCTTCGAGCGTCTCTTCGGTCTCGTCGACGTCCGGGACCTCGCTCGGGCGAGGCAGCACGGTAATCCCGAGTCCTTCGAGGATGGCCGCCATTTCCAGCGTCTTATGCGGGTTGGCCGTGGCCAACACGAACGTCGTCATCGTGGCGTTGGTGCCACGCTCAGCACGGCACGCTGGGCGTCATGAATGGCCGCAATGCCCGATGAGGCCAGGTCCAACAAGGCGTCGAGTTCGGCGCGCGAGAAGGGAGCCTGTTCGGCCGTGCCCTGAATCTCCACGAAGCCACCCGAACCGGTCATCACGACGTTCATGTCGGTGTCGGCGCGCGAGTCTTCTTCGTAGGGAAGGTCGAGCATGGCCACCCCACCAACAACACCCACCGAGACTGCGGCCACGAGGTCGCGCAGTGGGTGCGTCGTCAACGTACCGCGCTGGACCAGACGGGTCAGGGCATCGTGCAGGGCCACGTAGCCACCACAGATTGAGGCTGTGCGTGTGCCGCCATCGGCCTGGAGCACATCACAGTCAACTGTGATGGAGATTTCGGGCATGTCTTCAAGCGTGGTGACGGTGCGCAGGCTACGGCCAATGAGGCGCTGGATCTCCTGCGTACGTCCCGACTGCTTGCCCTTGGCCGCCTCACGGGTGGCGCGGTCGGGCGTGGAGCCCGGCAACATCGAGTACTCGGCGGTGACCCATCCCTTGCCCGAATTCTTCAACCAGCGTGGCACGTCTTCTTGTACCGAGGCGGTACAGAGCACGCGGGTGCGACCGAAGCTCACCAGCACTGATCCGAGCGCCATTTCGGTGAAGTCGCGCTCGAACGAGAGGGGGCGAGCTTGTTCGGGGGTTCGGCCGTCGGCGCGCAGGGTGGTCATAGAGTCTCCTTGTGGGGTCAACCATTAAGGGTAGTTGACGCCTTAAGGAATTTAGAAGTAGATGATCTTCTTGGCGCGTTCGACCACGTCGTCTACGTCATCGCTCCAGGCGCCGGTGGAGAGATACTTCCAGCCGTCATCGCACACGATGGTCACGATGGTGGCCTCTTGGTCGTCAGGCACGGTATTGGCGGCCTTGACGGCGCCCGACATGATGGCACCCGAACTAATGCCGGCAAAGAGACCGACCTCGGTCAAACGCCGGGTCCACTCGATGGACTCCTTGGGGCGGACCACGACCTTGCGGTCCAGCAACTCAGCCCCGTTGTTGTCGGTGAAGATGGGTGGGATGTAGCCGTCGTCGAGGTTTCGCAGGCCGTCCACCATTTCGCCACTAGGTGGCTCAATGGCCCAGATCTGCACTCCGGGCTTGTGTTCCTTCAAGTAGCGGCCAACGCCCATCAAGGTACCCGAGGTACCAAGGCCCGCCACGAAGTGCGTGATCTCTGGCACGTCAGTGAGGATTTCGGGGCCGGTCGTGCGGTAGTGCGCCAACGGATTGTTGGGGTTGGCGTACTGATACAAAAAGACCCACTCGGGGTGCTGGGCCGCGAGCTCGCGCGCCATGCGCACGCCGCCGTTCGACCCTTCGGAACCCGGTGAGTCAATGATCTCTGCGCCCCAGGCCAACAGCAGCTGTCGGCGTTCGGGTGAGACGTTGGTAGGCAACACCACCTTGAGGTGGTAGCCACGCATGCGACAGACCATGGCGAGCGCAATGCCGGTATTGCCCGACGATGGCTCGAGGAGTACCTGATCGGGCGCGCCGGGAATAAGACGTCCCTCCGCTTCGGCCGCTTCGATCAGCGACAACGCCACGCGGTCCTTGACGGAGCCGGCGGGGTTGCGACCTTCCAACTTGGCCAGAATGGTGACGTTGGGCTTGGGCGACAGTGCCGAGACGTCAACGATCGGCGTGCGGCCGATGAGATCCAGAACCGACGCGTAGCGGGTCACGCAGCGCCACCAGCTACCGCGGGCAACAAGGTGATGTCGTCGCCGTCGGCAACCGGGGCTTCGAGGCCGCCGATGTAGCGAACGTCATCGTCATTCACGTAGATGTTCAAGAAGCGGTGCAGCGCACCGTTCTCGTCGAGCAACTGCCCTTGTGTCGCGGGGTAGGCGGCGGTCAAGGTGCGCAGCACTTCACCAATGGTGGTGCCCTCAACCTCGAGGGTAGCGACACCACCAACGGCGGGGCGAAGAACGGTAGGGATGCGAAGAACGGCAGCCATGAGGACTCACTTCCGGGTAAATATGACTAACGAAGTCAACATTAGTGGTCGCGGGCTACAACGTGACGATTGCCACCGATTCTTCGGTGACTTCCCCATCGACAATCGCGTAGGAGCGAAGTTCCGTCGGAAGGTGCTGCAACGAGACCAGGACATAGTGCCAGGCGGGATCGGGGGCCTGGCGGATATCGGTCGGGCTGGGATAGGCCGCCGAGTGTGTATGCGAGTGAAAGACGCCAATCACCTCTAGGCCGTCGTCTTCAGCTTTGCGGAAGGTTCGCAGCATGACCTTGGGGTCAATCTCGTAGACCTTGGCCGACGCCGCGACGTTGGGACTTGGAACAACTTCCGTCACTACCCCATCGGCCGTTCCGACGAGGAGGCCGCAGCCTTCGTCGGGCAGGGCACGAATACAGGTAGCGAACATCGCGTCACGTTGCGAAGGGGTGATGGTCAGCACGCACGCCAGCGTAGTGCCGAGGGGCCGTTGCGAGCAGGGTCGGTACGCTGGAGGGGTGGCACGCGCAAAGCAGATGCAAGAACGGCGGGCGAAAGCCAAGGCCGATACCAATGGTGACCGCGTCGTCGCCACGAATCGCCGCGCCCGTCACGACTACGACATCCTCGAAACCTTCGAGTGCGGCATGGTCCTCACGGGCTCCGAAGTGAAGTCCCTGCGCGAAGGCAAGGCCGTCATCGCGGAGGCCTACGCCCGCATCGATGAGGGCGAGATGTGGCTGTTCCAGTCCCACGTCCCGCCATGGCAGTTCGCGGTGGGCTTCGGGAGCCACGACCCAGATCGCAAGCGCAAGCTCTTGCTGCACCGCCACGAAATCAACCGCATTTTCGAAAAGACCAAGACCCAACCGCTGACCATCGTGCCGCTCAAGATGTACTTTAAGGAAGGTCGGGCCAAAGTCGAGATCGCCTTGGCCAAGGGTCGCAAGGCCCAGGACCGCCGCGAGGCCATCAAGGAACGCGACGCCAAGCGTGAGATTGACCGCACGGTCCGCAACGCCGAAAAATTTGCCTAGCCCCGTCACAACGCCGCACTACACTTGGCTTCCTGCCGTCACCCGACGGCGGACAAGGGGATGATTGGTTTCGACATCTGACAGCAAGGTAGAAGAAGCGAGCCGTGGTCTCCGGAGCCACGCTAAAGAGCCGGAAACAAAAAATAAACGCCAAGCCTCAGCTTGTGCTTGCTGCCTAGGCAGCAACGTGTGCCTGCTCCCAGTCCTGCGGGGTAGTTAACACACGTCATAAAAGTGGGACTTACCTTCATCGTTCGTTAGTGGTGACGAAGGGAAATCAAAGCTAACTACGGAGTACTGCTGGTGTTCACAGTGGAGGTACTCCCGACAATTTTCTGTGAACTGCGCTCGGAGAAGGACTACTACGTAGCAGATGGACCTGGGTTCGATTCCCAGCATCTCCACCAAAAGGAGTGACTCGACATCGGTCTGGGACAGTTCTGAAAAAGTGCCCATTAATGCAGTGTCGCTCTGAAGCCTGTCGGAGTCTCTCGGATTTACGAACATTGATCCGGCGGCGGTTGTGATGGAAGTTCGGTGCCGGACCGGAGCACTCAGTTGCTCACGCTGGGAAAGTCATCCACAGTTACCAGCAAAGTTGTGAATTTTCTTCCGTGCATTCAGTGATGCTTACTAATCGGTTAACAGCCCAATTTCCCATCGTCGCCAATCAGGGGGCATCTCATTGCTGGGATAGCTGTGGCGCTCTGAGGAGCTAAAGAGCCATCCTTCAGACCCGCAGGCTAACCATCTTGGCTCACAACCTTATAAATTGAGATTCATCTGGTACATTTTCAATGTGTGATGCCAATTTGCCACAGCCACTAGGTGCTAGGCAAAAATGAGGAGTGTCTGTGAAAAATGTCAGGCTGACGGTTGCATTTGTAGCAATTTTGATGACTATTGGACTCGTGAGTGGGGGCCTGCAACCCACTACAGCATCGGCGGATTCACTTCCAACCTTCGACGCCACGGACAACAGTTATTTCCAGATGGTCAATCAAGCACTAACGTGGGACCAGGCTGAGAGAATGGCAGCATCGATGACGTACCTCGGCTTGCAGGGGTTTCTCGCTACGCCCGTTACCGCGACCGCAGAAAATATTGTCGCTACGTTGGTTGCAAACGGGAATGGAGCCGCTTGGCTTGGTGGGCACTCCTCAAACGGGATTGGTGGTCTATCGATTAACGGCGTTAATACGGTCGCCCGGGAGTGGTACTGGGCCGCTGGGCCGCTGGCGAACGATATTTTCCAAGAGTGCTCAAATATTGGTGGAAGCGCTGGAGCCGGCTGCAGTCAGGTCACGGGTGAGAAGTTTCTCGCGTGGGCTGGCGGTGCGCCCGATAACTTTGGGTATTCTGCGGGTACTTCTAACTCTGGACAAGACAGCCTCTACCAGTACGCCGGTGGCTGGGACGACATTAATGGATCCACGACGATGGGGTTCGTCGTGGAGTTCCACTTGCCAGAAGCAGTGGACTGCGGCAACCTAACGCCTATGGCAAATCTTGCCGGGTGCAACTTTTCGGGTGCGAATCTCCAAAATCTCGACCTCGATGGTGCGAATCTCTCCAGCGCAAATTTGACTGGGGCCACCCTATTTGGCTCAACACTTGCTTGGGCCAATCTAACGGGGGTCAATCTGTCAAATGCAGGACTTGATGGCGCCAACATGTCTGGGGCGAACCTTACGAATGCGACACTGAACTACGCGAGCGGCAATTACCTAATGCTTAACGACGCAAATCTAACCGGGGCGAATCTGACCGGCACTTGGCTTTCGCGGGCAAACTTAGGTGCGGCAAATCTCTATGCAACAACTGTGACGGGTACGTATTTCTGGTCTGGCGGGAGTTGCGTTTCAGGGCCAACATGGTTTCACTGCGTCGATCCACCTGCCGTGTTGTCAAATGTACTTTCTGGTGCCATTGTTGGCACACCAGCAGTACTCGCTCCGAGTTGGACACTTTCGAATGGATATTTGAGTTCACCGAACAGTCCCGCAATTTCTGGTTTGTTAGTACCGCCAGCTCCCGTTGTGGCAATCCCCACCCCCGCGGCCCCTCAGTCACTGACATGGTCTTGGTCTAACTCCGATAGTTCGGTTACGTCGTATTCATGGTCAGGTACTTGTTCGGGCTCCGGCAACGTGACCTCGGTGACATGCACGGGCTTGACCGGTGGGCAGTCCTACACCCTGAGCGTTACAGCGACGAACGCGAACGGCACGAGCTCGGTCGCTTCAAATTCAGGAGTGGCGCAAGACATTCCAACTGCGCCTGTGGTTGCAACGCCAGTTATGGTGGGGCGTGGTCAAGCACGGTGGACGTGGTCGAGTTCGGCCGACAACGGCGCACCCATCACTTCCTACTCTTGGTCGGGTGCATGTTCGGGATCGGGTGATGTCACCTCGGCTACCTGCAGCTCCCTACCAGGAGGAACAACACAGTCCTTGGCTGTCACAGCAACGAACGCCATGGGTACGTCATCGCCGGTCGCCTCCTCCTTGACGATGCCGGTTACCTCTCCTGACGATGTTGTGGTCGCGATCACTAGCGCGCCAAACTCGTTCGTCGCAAAGTGGACAACACCGCAGAACGGTGGTGCTGCGCTAACGGGCTACAACGTTGGTGTCTTTGCTGGTTCGAACACCAGCAGGTTGCTAAAGCACGTTGTTTTGAAGCCGAGCGCCACCTCCTATTCGGTGGCCGGACTCACAAATGGCGCTTACTACACCTTCGTGATTACCGCTCAAAATACCGCCTTCTTGACCTCGAACCCGACCATTGCAAGCAATATTGAGCCGCTCGTTGCTGCAAAACTCTCCGCCGGAGTCAACACGTATTCCTTCGGGGCAACAAAGACCACGCTCAGTGCCAAGGTCGCCGCATCGGCGACGGGAACCATCTCGTTCGCTAGTACTGGTAGCCAACTCTGCGTCTCTACGGTGACAAAGGGAGTTGCCAACTGCGTAATTTCTTCGACGCTTTTTGACGCGGGCACCTACCCCCTCACTGTCAGTTATTCAGGAGATAGCGCGACTGCCGCGACGTCTGTGCAGTCGTCGCTTGTCGTCAAGCCAGCGTATTCGACTCTGCACGTTGTCGTGAATCTAATTCGCGTCAGCCTGGCGCACCTGGGAAGCGAACAGGCGACCGCTGTGCTTGGGTCCGCTATCGGTGTAACGCCGCCCGGAACAGTCACCTTCAGCCTTGACGGCACGATTATCGCAAGCGGCACGCTGAAAGTTTTGTTTTCCACGCTCGAAAATCAGAACCTGTCCTTGGGCGTCCACACGATTTCCGCTAACTATTCAGGAAGCACCGACTTCACCCCTTCCACGGCCAAGATATTTTTCACCGTTGCGTGACAAATCTACGGAACGTGCCAAGCGAGGGCTCCGTCAGGTCTCCATGTCGTTCTGACTTGCTCTACGCCGACACTCACTCACGCGCGAGCACGGCATAGACAACCTCGTCGGTCCACTCGCCTTTGACGTACTCATTCTCTACGTAGTGGGCCTCTCGTCGAAAGCCGAGGCGCTCGGCCAAAGCGGCCGATCGCTCGTTACGGGCGTCGAGTCGAGCGATGACGCGATGGGCATCGAGTGCGTCAAAGCACAGCCCACGTCCTGCTCGGCGGCACAGGAGCCACTACCCCGTGGCCACGAGGAAAACTGCTACCAGCCCTATTCTCCACTAAAAGAACTGACGAGATGGTTCCAAGTATCGTCGCCCAAGGCTGGTTGCCAGCATCAAACGAGTAAGCGAAGTAGTGCGCTTTCGCAAAAGTGGCAAGCGACACATAAGGCCCGCCACCATAGCGATAGGCGCAAGTGTTAGGCGTAATCGAATCTGGAGTGCCCATTTTACAAGCCTTTCAGGGCTTGGTTCGATTCCCAGCATCTCCACCACAAGTATTCGTCGGGGGTTCATCCCCGGTCGTGGCCCTAAGGGAATTTGGGGTAGGGCCCCGGCTCCGCATTCAAGGTTTGCCACAGACGGTAGAGGTCACGGCTGTGATTCGCATCGACCGCCGCGCGACAGTCTGCATCCACCATCGGAAGTATTGAGCCACCCTTGAATTCCGCGTCGATTGCCGAGCAGGCAACGTTGACGTAGTTCATCCACACTTTTTCGCTCGCCACGATGGCCCGTGTAACGCCTGGCACCGTGCCCTCCTGTTTCATCAGGAAGAGGACCTCGGCGTTGATCTTTTTATTGGCAGCGTTGAGCGCATTCCATGCACAGCCGTCGAGCTGATACTGCGACTGTTGGGAGCAGTCTGCAGGTGTCTTCGACACAGACGTTAAGGGTGCCGTCACGACGCCGCCTTGTCCGTGATGCGAGCTACGAACTGCGCACACAAGGAACGCGGAAATAAGGAGAAGCAGGAGGCTGAGGCGAACAACGGCTCGGTTGCGAGGACGGCGGCGAAAAGAGGTGGACACAGCGCCATATTTACACACCTCGCAGCCGAACGGTCCCAGATGGAAGACTGTTGCTCACCCCTAAAGGCGAACACACATGGCCCCAAATCTTTCCCACTCGATTCCGACTCTCCCCTGGCGTGGACGGACCACGTGGTCCCTCACTCTTGCGAACACGATTCCTCTGGTCATCGGCCTCGCCCTGTTCGGTTTTGGTGAAGGCCTATTGGCGCTTTCCGGCCTTGGGGCAACACCGTGGACGGTATTTGCGCTTGGGCTCGCCAAGCACCTCGGCATCTCGGTCGGGTGGACGACGTTGCTCGTCTCGGCTGTGGTGATGCTGGCGTGGATCCCGCTTCGCGAGCGACCCGGTGCCGGAACGGTGGCCAACACACTCATCATTGCCCTCGTCTTGGGCCTCACCGTTGAGATTGCTGCACCCCACGCTCTCGTTCTGCGCATGTGCTACACGCTCGCCGGCATCTGGACCATCGGATTTGGCGGCGCCCTGTACCTCACGACCGGTCTTGGGCCAGGACCACGCGACGGCCTCATGACCTCGCTGCATCGTCGTCTTGGTGTTTCAGTGGTCTACGTGCGACTGAGCCTCGAGGTCACGGTACTGGCCGTCGGGTGGCTGCTCGGCGGAACGGCCGGCGTTGGAACAGTTCTCTTTGCCGGGGCGATTGGCTTCGCCCTCGGCGTTAATTTGACCCTCATAACGCGCGCAACCACCTTCGTTACGCACCGACGCTCACCGCGCTGAGATTATTGGAAACCAACGGGCTCGCGTGAGACGTATGGCGCAGCGATGAGCGCCTTCTCTTCATCGCTGAGCACCACCTCGATGGCTGCGGCCGCATCGACCAAGTGATGCGGCTTGGTGGCGCCAATGATCGGGGCTGCGACCACGGGGTTCGCGAGAACCCACGCCATGGCAACTTGCGCCATAGGGATACCGCGTGCTGTGGCAATGCCTTCGATGGCGTCAATGACGCCCTTGTCGCGCTCGGTGCCGTTGCCGAAGTGGGCCTGACCCACGGGGTCATTGGTGGCACGGAATGACTCTTGACCAAAGGGGCGGGCGCAGCGTCCCTTGGCTAACGGACTGTAGGGCATTGAACTCACGCCCATGTCAGCGAGCAGCGGGAACATCTCGCGCTCTTCTTCGCGGTAGAGCGGTGAGTACTGGTCCTGCATGGAGATGAAGCGGGTCCATCCGTGCAGCGAGGCGGTGTATTGCAGCTTTGAGAACTGCCACGCCCACATTGCTGACGCGCCGAGGTAGCGCACCTTGCCGGCCTTCACCACGTCGTGGAGGGCCTCCATGGTCTCTTCAACCGGCGTCAGTGGGTCAAAGCGGTGGATTTGGTAGAGGTCGATGTAGTCCGTCCCCAGTCGACGCAATGAGGCGTCGACCTGCTCCATGATGGCCTTGCGGGACTGACCCGATCCACCGGGGCCGTTGTGCATCGGAAAGTGCACCTTGGTGGCGAGAACGATTTCTTCACGGCGGCTGTACTTCTTGATGGCGCGGCCCGTGAACTCTTCTGAAGTGCCCGCTGAGTAGACATTGGCGGTGTCCCAGAACGTGATGCCGAGATCAACGGCCTGCTTGAAGAACTCCCCCGACTGCTCTTCATTCAACGCCCACGCGTTGAATCCCGAAGCGGTGTCACCGAAGCTCATGCATCCCAGCGAGATGCGCGAGACGGTGAGGCCCGATGTGCCTAAGCGAACGTATTCCATCGATTCCCCTCTTCGAGATGGCGACGGTAGCCGTCGCCCATCATTCTTGCCTATTTGCGAAGTGCGTCGACGAAGTGCTCGGGCCCGTCAACGGTCACCACGAAGCGGCGATTACCGCTCAGCGTGAGCTCGAGGGCCTCGCCACGTCGTGTGGCGAGCGCCGCGTACTTAAAGACTTTGAGCGATCCGCGGTAGCCCCACCCGCCCATTTCAACGAACGAGAGATTCTTGGCTTGGACGCTCACAATGTCACTGGAGAGAAACCGTTGACGAATGAGACCAAACCCGTAGGCGATGGCCAGTCCTGGCCCACCCTGATCGGTCACGACGCGAACGTCGATGCGCCACACCATCGCAACCGAGCTTAGGAGCAGGAGGGGTACGAATATCTCCACTAGTGCGGCCAGCGACGAATGGGTCCCCGATCGTCCCACGGAGACCATGGCACCAATGACAATCACCGTCACGAGGCCCAACACTGCTCGGAGGCCCCCAGTGCGCAAGCGCTGTTCGTACAGGACATTGGACATGGGAATCAAACTACTCGCTACACCTGGCGCTTAAATGGAGCCACAATTTCCCAGTGCCCCTCATTCGTGGTCGCCTCCCAGCCACGCCAGGAAAAGCCTTCGAGGGCGTCGATGCCTCCTTCGAGAAGCACGCGAGCAACAATCCCCTTCACGGCCTTGGCGTCGTGCCCCGCCGCTCGCCCACCCTTGTTCTGAACAAAGTCAATATGGGTCACGCGTTTGGCCAGCGCTGTATCCGCGAAGTCGAATGCAGCAGCGTGTTCGTTTGGCAGGAGGGACACCACGGGGCCTTTGGTGGCACGGAGTACCTCGGTCAAGTGGGGCCGCCAAAAGGTCGCCACATTGCCCAGCACCGGCAGCGAGACGTTCATCGTGAGGCGATAGTCCTCGATCTCGTCGGTGGCCGCCGTGATGCCATAGAGACCGGATGGGACGAGGATGCGCCGCCGCTGCGCCGCGGTCAACGTTGCCGGGTCCAAATGCGACCACACCACACCTTCATAGCGCTGCCAAGCAGGCAACACATCCCCACCACCGGCCACGTGAGCGCGAGCGGCAAGCAGGGCACGCTCGAGGAGTGGGCCACGTACCTTCATGACTTTCGAACACTGCGTCGCACCGCTTTTCAGCAACGTGCGCAGTCCCGTCGTTACCTCGTGGCGGGGGCCTGCCAACACGTCATCAAACGCCCCCTCCTTCGACGCGGGGCGCCCACCGACAACCTTTGACTCCGAAGGCGGCAGCAATAACAGTGGGAGGCGTGACACGCCCTCCACGGTACCGGTTGGTTACGCAGCCAGTGTCTCCGGCGTGACACCGTGCCCCTCGAGGAAGTGGCGCACGCGAATGACTTGATCGTCCGTGAGGTCCTTGGTGTGCGTGGTGCCGAAGGAGACCACGGCCCCGTCGTCGAGGGCGAGCGCCCAGTTGCCACGGTGCGACTCGCGCACCTCACCAAATCGCCCGAGGAGCGAGGTGGCTTCCACCCACTTGATGTTGTGGTTCATCGGGTGGGCAAAAATCTTGCGTGCCGTAACCCGGTGGTGGTGGTCGAGCTTGACGGTCATCGTCTACCCCCTTGCGGGAGCCGGAGACGTTCCGTCTCCCGTAGAAGCACTCTCTACCTTTTAAGCGCCAATGTCAAGTAACGCGATTGACTCCACGTGCTCGGTCATCGGGAACAGGTCAAAGACTTTGAAGTCCGTGAGTTGATACCCTCCGGCCAGCAGAATCTTGAGGTCGCGGGCCATGGTGGCTGGGTCGCACGACACGTACACGATGCGCCGTGGCGCACGGCGTACGAGCGCTTCGGGAACGCCCTTGGACAGGCCGCTGCGCG
>Ga0208381_1000017_pt1 | contig 70338 bp, 78 predicted proteins | sample CryBogCBE13Jul09_FD_184572 | JGI IMG/M metagenome (GOLD analysis project Ga0208381, IMG submission 184572) | Freshwater microbial communities from Crystal Bog, Wisconsin, USA - CBE13Jul09 (SPAdes) (version 2) | ecosystem: Environmental > Aquatic > Freshwater > Lake | place: Crystal Bog...
GGTACTCCTGAAGTCCACGGTGATATTCTAAGAGGAGATCGTCAAGACACTGGCCCCTATGACCTTACTGATGGTAAAGATCGTGTTACCGCTGGAATTGGACTCCCGTTAGACATCCTAGAAAAGTTTTTGGAGTACTAATGTCAGACTGCCCATTGTGTTTCGGTGAAGTTATTACTAAGACTTCTAGTCAAGGCCGAGAATCCTGGTGCTCCACTTGTAGAGCCGTACTATACTCTAGTACACTAAAGTTTCGTTTTGCTGCCAATATTGACGTAGAGCAAAATATTGAACAATGCCAGACTGCTGATGGACACCCGGGGTTTAAGGGCCCTGGTGAAAAAGCCACATGCTACGGGTATGAAGAAGGTAATGAAGAGAGTAAAAAGAAGGCACATGCTAAGGCTGCCCAGGCTGCTTATATGAAGCAAAAGCGTGGTCATGTAGCCAAGCTAATTAGAGAGGCCGGCCAGTTTGGTGGTCAGAGCACCTCTCTTCCAGTTACGGATAGTGCTCCAGCTCCTACACCCCCTGACCTAAGTAATACACCACCCTCTCAGACTAGTACAGTTTCTAATCCCGGCCTAACTCCTGGAGCTATGCCTGGTGGTGGTGGAAGTGGTGGGGTCGGTATTGGTGTTGCTAATGATGGGGCACAGGAGCTTAGTGACCAGAATGGTTCTGCTAGTCCTCTAAACCAAAATATGTAATTTAGTTTTGTACTTACAATAAGTAGACAAGAACACAGAAAGAATCTAAAATGGACACTAGTGATCTTTTAAGAACAGCCTCCAAAGTAACCGCTGACACCCAGTGGTTTAATGGGAGTTCAGAGAGCATCCTCAGCAGAATGGATCGACTTCAAGAGATCCTAGAGTCTGCTAGAATGGCCGCCTCTAGACCTAATATTAATGAAGCCGAGCTACAAAAGCTTGCCAATCTAATTACTGAAGTAGACTCTGAGAGAGAAACTCTACAGAAGTTGGCTGGTGAATGGGTAGACTATGACACCGAAGAGTATTTGCAGAGTCTTCCGGGTGGTACTATTGCTAGTTCTTACCTACTCAATAGTGAAGGCACTCTAAACTTTGGAGAAGACGACGGCAGTTTCCTATACCGTACGGCTAGTGCAGTACAGCAAGAGTTTGCTGATGCCGACTGGATTAATTTTGTTACTGCTGGTGCCGAAGTTTGGGTAGAAGACCAAAGTCACTACCTTCTAAATGACCAACTTAACACTCGTGAAGCTGCTGTCTACTATGTGGAGCAAAAGACCCTACCGATTCTAGATGTCACTAAACGTGCAGCTATTATCGATAACTTTGTTGATAATGTAGAAATTTGCCGCAGAGCCAAGAAGGAAGCTAGTACTCTTAGAAGTATTGAGGCCAGTAAGAAAAACAAGTTGGCCGCTACCTTTACCGAAATGGCTATCCAGGACTCCTTTAGAGACGATCTTAACTGGCTATAATGGAAAAATGGAACGGCTTTCGAGTATTAGCCGCTGAAGATCCTCAGATTGAAGCCAAAGAAGAGCAGACGTCAGATAAGTTGACTAGTGCTCTTAAAGATCTTCTATCAGCCGGTTATGTACTCTATCATACTGCTCATGGCTTTCACTGGAATATGAAGGGTGAAGACTTTTATGAGTACCACAAGCTATTCCTCGAAATCTATGAAGACATTTACGAGAGTCTAGACCCTATTGCTGAAAATATTGTCAAGCTTGGAGATACTGCTCCATTTGCTATGAGTCAGCTAATTGCCGATAGTAAGATTAAAGAAACTCAAGAAGTTCCTGAAGTAATTAGAGAACTAGCCAGCAAGTTCCAAGAAATGAACGCTGAGTTTATTCCTCTACTAAGAGACACTTTTGATGTAGCTAATAAAGAAAATGAACAAGGTGTTGCAAACTTTATTGCCGAAAGAATTGATCAGCACCAAAAGTGGGATTGGTTTCTAAAGGCTTCTCTAGGAAAGAAGTAATGGATAGTACCGCTGAAAATATTAGGAATGTTGTAGGTATTTTAACTGCCATTCTTAGTGAAGAAGAAGAAGTAGCCTACCAAATGGTTCTAGAAGCTGACCCGATTGAGCTCTTTAGTGCCCTTACCGGAATCCTACTTAGTGCACTGACCGCTATTGCAAAATCCAATGGAAGGACAGTTCAAGACTATCTAGTAGACCTAGGTATGTCGGCATTTAATTAATTATGTCAGAACCACTAGAATTACCCAATGGTGTAACGATCAATAGACCGGAACAAAATCATGCAGTAGTAGAACTTCCATATGAACTAGATGGAGAGTGGAAATGCACAAACTGTGAAGTTCACTTCCAATCTTTTCTTATTGGAGAAAACGGCCGTTATCAAGGCCAAATTAAAACCACTAAAAACGACTCTGTAGTCTGGCAAGGACCTTTGCCCAAAGATCGAGTAAAAGCCGATAAGTTCTTACTTGATTCACTCCAGAAAAGAGTTGATTTACACAAGAAGAGGCATTAAATATGATTAGGTACAGTCAACCAATTAAGTACAGTCAGCCCAGTGACCCTAATGGTGCTACACTGCAGGATGATGATGTTAAGGACTATAGCGGTGACGGTCAAACAAAGGCAGACTTGCTAGACCCTCTAGCAATTGACCTAGACTAAAGGAAACTAGTGACTGAAATTAATTCAGAGGTACTAGATTTACCGGTAACACATATTATGATCCCGGATACTCAGGCCAAGCCTGGAGTACCAACTGATCATCTCTCCTGGATTGGTAATTTTATTGTTGATAACTATCACAATAAGAACATCAAAATAGTTCACATTGGTGATCACTGGGATATGCCCTCACTATCAATTTATGATAAGGGAACCAAGAAGATGGAGGGTCGTAGATACCAGGATGACCTTGATGCCGGTAATGAAGCTTTCGAAGTGCTAAATAAGCCCTTTTACGACTATAATGAGCATCGCAAAAAGGTTAAACAAAAGCTATGGCTTCCTCCCAAGCACTTTACCAAGGGTAACCATGAAGATCGCATTGAGCGAGCTCTTAATGCTGATTCTCAGCTAGAGCGTATGTTAAAGTTGGATGACCGTCTTTTTGAGAAGCACGGTTGGACTGTTCATAGTTTTACAGAACCAGTTTGGTTAGACGGTGTAGCTTATGCTCACTACTTCTACAACCCAATGACAGGAAAGCCCCATGGTGGACAAAACATCGAAACCCGACTCAAGACAATTGGACATACTTTCTCGATGGGTCACCAACAAACCCTTATGTACGGCCTCCGATTCGTGGCGGGGAAATCCCAACACGGACTGGTCGCAGGAGCTTGTTATCTTCATGACGAAGATTATAAAGGACCGCAAGGAAACGCCCACTGGCGAGGAATCATAGTTAAACATCAGGTTAAAGACGGTTCCTATGACCCTATGTTTGTCAGTCTAGACTATTTGTGTAGAAAATATGAAGGATCTAGCCTCGAAAACTTTATGACCAAGAAATATCCCCACCTGTAATTCTCCCGAGGAGTTAATAGAGTAAGTATGGGTGCACGTAAAAATTTCAAATGCAAGTTTAATCCTTATGTCATCCCGGAAAATCGTGACTCAGTAGTACAGAGTTTGATTTCTCAATTCCAGGGGTATGATGCCGACCCTGAAGTAACTGTAACTGATAATGGTCTTATTATCACTCTTACCACTTCTGATGAATTAACTCCCTTTGCTATTAAAGACAAACTACTCTGGAATTACTTTATAGAAACCGTTTCTACAGCCGATACTATTAGATCTATCCAGATACTTAGACTCCCTAAGTCCGGCACGACCAAGGAGGAGACAGAGGGGTCTGTCGGGGCCTATGGACCTAAGGTAGGGCCAAGTAGGAATACTGGAGTAAACGAAATCTTACTCGAAGGAACTGAAGACGGAATTACCCGGGTACCTGCCCCAGAATATAAAATAGATTTTGGTGATAGACCAGGTGGTCCACCTCTTAAGGGTCGAGGAGAATTTGTTGTGGCCACTTCTAGACGTAGAAACTTTAACAGTCGTTATGCCGACCCCGAGAGTGATGACATTCCTTTTGCTCAAGATGAAGAGGGTAAGCCCATCAACCCCGAAGTATTGAGTGATATTACCCGATTGGCTTTTGGACCAGGAGAAGCTGGTGGTAATTTTGGAGACCCTGCTGCTGTAGCTACACAGCACGGAGTAGACGTAACAAAAGGACCCAAAGAAACTGCATCTGTAGGAAGGCCTACTGGACAAGAAGAAGCTGATCCAGGAACTGCTCCGGTAATTAGATTTGACTCTTGGTTTCGAAATGATGCATTAACTGATGATAGTTTTAGAACTCGTAGTAAGAACAAGAGTGCCCCTCTACAGTTTGCTGCTAGTAGAACTGAAAGTGGTGGGGAAGAAGTAATTAATGACGAAAATGAAGCTGGTCCCAAACCCCAACTAGGAGACAGTAGTAATGTAGAGGGTTGGAGTACTACAGCATCAATGAATTTTGGATTAAACGAGTATTACGGATTTGAAGGATTTGACAATGAACTATGAAGTATATGAAGCCGGAGTAGAACCCCAGAAGTTTAACCCTGGTGACTTTATTCTAGTACAAACTCACGGTTTCCTAGCCAAGTGTATTAGATTCGGACAGTGGTTTAGATACCACGGTAAAATAAAGCCCTATGCCAAATGGAATCATGCCGCTCTAATTGTAGATACCAAGGGCACTATTATTGAGGCCGCTGGTCGTGGAGTTAGATACAGTAGTATTACCGAATATATTGGTACTGAATACTATTTGGTAAATACCAAACTCAACAAGCAGAGTGCCAATCAAACGGTTGCTGCTGGCAAAAGTTTTGTAAAAGACAAGTACGGCTGGTTGACCATCTTTAGTATCGCTCTACAGTTGGCTACTGGACTAGAAATTCAACTATCTCTAGGTAATACCGTAATCTGTAGTGCAGTGGTAAGTCAGGCACTATGGGCCGGTGGAATTATCTTTGACAATAATCCCTATCAAATGATGCCGGCTGATCTAGCTGCTGCTTTTAACATCATCTGATAGTTGATTAATTTTAATTACATAATTAAGGTACTAATATGAACAAGACAATTACGATTGCATACAATGCAATCAATACACAGTCTGAGATCCTTGCTGAGCAAGAGATCAAAGAAACACTTGAGGGATTGAGCAATAGCTTAAAGACCCAAGTGCAAGACGTTAGGGTTACGATCACTAACGAAGAAAAGAAAGAAGAAAAGAAAAATGTCAAGTCCCGTTAATACAACCACTGTAAGAGCAACCGGCCGTACATTTGTTGCTGCCATTATTGGTGCTCTTATCGCTTGGGGTGCAACCAAGTGGGGTAAGTTTAACAGCGGTACATTTGCTACTCTAGTTCCTGTAGCTTCTGGTCTTTACTACACGGCCATTACCGCTCTTGAAAAGAAGTATCCGAAGCTCGGTTGGCTTCTTGGTACTCTTCCCCAGGCCAAGGCTGTAACTCCCGCACCGGCACCGACTCCTGCTCCAGCACCTGCTGCTGCCAAGACTCCTGCCAAGCGTGGCCCTAAGCCCAAGACACAGAACTAGTCTAGTTCGGGCCTTGTAACTCAGCGGTTAGAGTGCCACCCTGTCACGGTGGAAGTCGTGGGTTCAAATCCCATCAAGGTCGCCAATCCCTGGTAGCTCAATGGCAGAGCAAGAAGCTGTTAACTTCGAGGTTGTAGGTTCGAATCCTACCTGGGGAGCTTGGGAAGAGTGGCCGAGTGGTTAAGGCAGCTGTCTACTAAACAGCCGTAGGTTTATAGCCTACCGAGGGTTCGAATCCCTCTTCTTCCTCTAAGAAGGATGCCGGTAACCGTAAGGCCCGGAAGTATCGTGAGTCATACTGCTCTAGACCCCACCTGTACACGATATGGTGCGACTCCTTCTGACATGAAAAATAAAAGACTATCAATAGAAATTCCAGAGAGACTGTATAATAGAATAGTTAGAGTATCAGAACTTTTGGGTTATAGTAATCCAGATGATTTTATAGAATACTACCTATCACTAAACTTACAGATATTTGATACGCCTGAAGAATAACATTCTGGGATCGTATAATGGCAATACGGCGGGTTTTGGTCCCGTTAATCGAGGTTCGAGTCCTTGTCCCAGAACCGAGCCCTTGTAACTCAGTGGGAGAGTATCTGTTTTGTAATCAGACGGTCGGGGGTTCGAATCCCTCCGGGGGCACCATGTAAAGTTAGTGTTCTACCATAGTAGACAGTGTATTACTAGTCCAGCGCCTTTATAGGCAGAATACGGAGCACATCATGACCTCGATGTTCGATTACAACGATGAAGTAAATCTCGTTTTTGATGCCAAGATTGCCGGTAAGAATCTGGTTACCGCCAAGCATGAAGTTCTTACCAAGACCGGAGAGTTTCTCTTCTTGGCCCACTCTGATCGTGAGTTTGCCTACCGTTGCCAGATGGTAGAAGAAGACATCGAAAATGTTGCCCGTAGAAAGATGTCCACTGTTAGTGATAGTAAGGCCAAGCTAGTTCGTGCTCTACACGAAGAGTGGAAGCTACGTCACGCTTCCTGCCTAGATTGCAAGACTGATACAAATTTTACCGTATAGGCAACCCTGTTAAAGTAGCAGGAGCCTCTACTTGTCAAGAATGCTGGGAGGATGCACTTCCGGACAGTGACTACTGTCAAAAGCACACTCTCAATATTAGGCCTGAAAGTGCTCCCTATGTACACCATCAAGGGACCCCTGTAAATACCAGGCCCGGTATCTATACTGACCTTAATGACTTCAATAGAGTTTGGTATCACAATCAAAACTCTAGTCCTGAAGAGCAAGAAAACCAAGGCTTAAGAGTTGCTGGTCCTGAAGAGGCTGACGCTCTAGTTAAGCATGTTACTAAGGGTCAGTTTAAGACTGCCAAAGACTATCTTAACACTGGAGATGACGTCGATCACAAGTTCCGAGTGCTTAATGACGGTAGTGGTCTAGAGAGTGGTTACAGAAGTCTTAAGAATCACTTGCAGCTATGGCAGAGTGGTGGAGTAACCAGTGATCGAGTCAATAGGCCGGAAGACAGACGTCAATACCCTGGTGGTACAAAGCAAGTACAATTTACTCAATCTACCGACTATGATGATCAAGGTAATCCGGTTGTAGGCCCCGCTCATGTAACTCCTGATGACAGAAATAGAATGCCTGGTCCTTACGAACCTAATGGTATTAAGTGCATTTTCTGTGGACGGGGTAGAAATCGTCGAGAGAATTCCACCTGGCCTTCTGTGATTCCTGCTCCTGGTGGTTCTAGTACCGATGGCATCTGTAATCCATTTATTAATGGTGCTAATACTTGTAGGCCTCTAAGAGACAAGTCTGAGCGTAGTATTGTACTTCCCCCGGGGAGAACATTTAGAGAGAGTTCAACTCCGGCATTGAGTCCCGAAGACTTTGGTACTGGAGCATTTGACTCTATTGCACAACGTGATGAAGTATTGAGTGGTCGACACTTTAAGAAGTCCCAGGGTAAAAAGAAGGCCAGTCGCTTGGTCTTGGCTACCCAGGAAGAGCTTGCTGAAGAGCTTAGGCCCCAGCCCTACCGTTCAGAACTGAACCCTAGTTCTAACCTTTATGACTACAATGATCTAGATGTTACCCATCGGGATACAAGACTTCCAGGTATTAATTTCCATGGTGAAGATGCAGAATCACTGGCCAACTTGGGTATTACTCAAGAGCCAGAAGGATCCAATGCTGGACCCACTCAACCGTGTCCAGTTTGTGAAGGAGCTTCCGAATTCCATGGACGAGAAGTAGGGCACTGCTCTTCTTGTAGACATGACCGACCGGGAGTTGGAGCATGTAAGGAAGGTTCTACCCCCGGACACTGCTACGCTTGCATAGACCCTGATAGCTGCACTGGAAAAAAGACTTATACCTACCATAGCCCATTAGGAAATGAAGGTTGTCCGGCCTGTAAAAACCGTGGGTGGATTCCCACTGATGCTGCAAAGTGTGAAGCCTGTGGTGGTAGTGGAGAAAACCTTCACCTATGTCCCAATTGTGATGGAAATGGCTGCAACAAGTGTGACAATAAAGGCTCCTGCCCGACCTGTAACGGTATTGGGCAACTACCGGGGAGTGGGGAATCCTGCCCGACCTGTACTATTCCGGGTCATGAGCATGTTTGCCCGACTTGTGAAGGTAATAAGCTTAGTAGAAGTATTCTAGAGAGTCACACGGGAGTTACTAGAGCTCCAGCTCAGTCTATGGGTGAAGAGTCCCCCGAACCTGATGAGCATGACGAAGGCTTTGGCGAAGACGAAGAGTTTATCCCTGGAAATAGTAACGAATACACTAACGAAGAGATTGAGAACGAGCTAGACCCTGAGGAACAAGAGGAATATCACCGTAAGAGAGAAGAAGCCGATAGAGCGGCTCAACAAGAGCGTAGACGTCAAGAGAATGAATCACGTATTCGATTTGAAGAGCATAATACAGCAGAGACGAGAGCGGGTTGGGGACAAAATGGTGCTATCCCCCTTGCTGACCCCGAAGTGTTAGATCGTTTGCAGAACTCCGTTGAAAAAGAAGAGGATGAAGACAACTCGGGAATTACTGGAACTGTTGAAACTCCTCGCAGAGAGGTGAAAGGTTGTAAGACTTGCAACTTTACCGGTAGACATCCAGAAGCTGATAGTATTGAGAGAAGCCCTGAATTTAAAGATACAGTAGCTCACTTCCTATCAAAGGGTGACTTCCAGAGAATGAATGAATATACAACTCACATGCTATCTTGCCCGAACTGTTCTAGATAAGAGAAATTATGAGTAGAGTTATTACAGCTGCATGGTTTGCATCAGACAATAGATTTTGCCCCTTAGCAGAGGAACACCAAAAATGTGGTGTTTGTGGACTTCCTCCACAAATGCATGAAGTCCCGGGAGCAGATATTAATGGACAAAGAATTTCATTTAACCCTCAAGGGCATACTTTTGCTCCTCCATATAGAGCCCCTGAGGCCGAACGAGTAACTCATAACCCAGATCAACCGTGTGTAGTCGAAAAGATTGTAACTCAACATCCAACTCTAGCTCGACTATGGGGCCTAGAGGGTTCCAAATGTAGCTATGGACAGTTACCGGGCAAGGAGTTTAACTCCACACAGCAATTTAGTCATGCTTTTGTTCACAGAGATACAGTTACTCCTTGCTGTACTGCTCATCGCGATCTACTAGAGCGAGAGTTTGGAATGAATTTGGGCAATCTCGGATTGGCTGACATCATCCACTCACTTGCCTCAGATGCTAGCCCCCATGAAACTCGTACACAAGTTACTATTAATAGAGCAAGAGAGGGTATGCTAACCGCTCAAGAGAAGAAGTGGCTAAATGCCCAGGGCCAAAGAGGACCACAATGAAATTTCGTTTTGTTAAGAGTTCAAACACAGAAGACACCTGCCAGGCTTGTGGACTTACCGAGGCCCAACACCCGGAAACCCACCTTATCAATCCTGATGTTGGTCCTCACGCATTTATTACCACCCAGCACAGTCATGAACTAAAAAAGAATTGCTGGTTACATGACGAAGCAGGCTTTGGTGATGCTTTTGGACGTAGTGCCCTTGGAGAAGAGTTTCCAGACCGCATTAATGTCATTAGCCCTTCACGTGGCAATAGGTGGTTTAAGTCACAGACGGTAGAAACTGAGGCTCGTCCTGACAAGAAGGTAAAGGAACTATGTAAGATTCACGGTCGTGAGTGCAGAGGGAAGATTAACCCTGACGCTCGTGAATTTAAGCTACCTGACCCAGAATGTGCACCTGGTGCTCCTGTTATGAAGAAGAATGATGATGGTTCACTAGAGCAAGTGGCAGTTGGTATGGGTGATGGCCGTGTTAAGCCACTTCCTGGCCAATTTCGCACTTGTTCAACTTGCGGTGGTAGTGGAACACGTACTATTAATGACAAGAGTGGTACCAGAGAAGGACCCTGCTTAAGTTGTAAGGGTAGTAAGGTACAAGACACAGACGTAGACGGTTACTACCCTTGTGAAAACTGTGTACACTCTGACGATGAAGGAGTCCGAGTTTCTACCGGAGAGCTATTCTCCACCCCTGACAACACTCACAAGCCTTGTGGTGGTAGAGGTTGGCGTGAAAGACTAAGTATCGGTCGTGGAACCAGGTACAAGAAGAATACCACGGGTTTTGGTACACCTGTGTTTTCTATTAGCTGCCCCCACCATGATGTTATTTATAAGTCACTGCCTAACCCCGACTGCCCGGTCTGTAAGGGTACGGGTGAGCATCAGGGTAAAGAATGTCTTTGCCGAGCCACTCACACTGGGCTTGGTGCAAACGGTAGTGCTCTCCCCGAAGGCCTAAGAGGACATATTCCACTAGCATGGATGGCTCGTTTTGCTGGTTCTCCCACTCGTTTTGTTGATACTAGTCTGTCGCCTAATGCTACTCATGCAGAAGGTATTGGCGCTGATCTTAATGACCCTGCAACTCGTAGGTTCCTTACACCTATTCAACGACTTAAGGATATGAATAAGTGGCCTCGCACTGACCGAGCACTCCCCGTCAAGTACGTTAAAGATCCAACGTCTGGCTCTCTACCAGGCAACCCCAGTGCTAGACCAGAAGTGGGACCATTATTCCCCGGTAGGTCAGTTAAGGTCGGCTACCTAACCCCAGGATTTGATTGGCAACACCCGGATGTACAGGGAGCTATGTCCGGAGCTAGTAGTAATCAAAAGCCCGGTCGTTGGACTCTAGGCCATTCTCTTACCAGTCTAAGGCGTTTGATCAATAGTCGAGGTTCTCTCCCCCTAGAAGTGCCAGGACCCAATCCTTATGGAGAAGATGGCACTCGCACTAAGATTAGTAGAACACTGCGTAGAGTCTTTAACCGACGATTTGCTATGCAACCGCCTACTGATGAAGAAGACCCATTTGCAACTCCAAGCCCATATGGCACTTCAACTCAATCAGTCGGTGATAAAAAAATTATAAAGCCCCTCGGTGAAGAAGTCACTGAAGTTAATGGACCCATTAGAACACTTAAGCCGGATACTCCTGAATACCAGGACCGTTTGGACTCTATTAACGAGCGTGAACGTGCAATGAGACTTATGGGAGTTCCTCCTACTCGACAAAAGAGTGATGTTGACCGTCAAAATGCTGTAGATACAGTTGGAGACTTTCGTAAGTTAGTAGATGATAGAACTAATGAGGTTAAGCATCAAAGCCCATGTGAATGTGTTCAAACTCAAAGCTGTCACTGCACTAAGGGTGGCACTCTAAGTCCCAGACGAGGATGTGGTTCTTGTGTAGGCACCGGAAATAAGCTTGTAAGTAACCCACAGAGTGACTGTGCACTATGTCATGGACTTGGCTATACTCCAGAAGCCGGTAATAGCTACCTAGGTGGAGATGCTATAACCACTAGAAATACTCAGCGTAATATCCACGAAGAAGTATGTCAGCCTGGTGGATTTACCGACAGTATGCATCCACTTCCGGGTTGTGTTGACCAATGCCCCAAGAAAAAGTGGTGGGACCAGGCTCGTAAGGCTCTTATGGGTCGTGGTGAAAACCAGCAAGATGTACCGGGTCTAAGCAAGCCTCGTGGTCGTGATAGAGGCCGTAGAATCCTACGATCTTTTACCCACCCCAAGAGTTGGCAAACTGGCCCTGAACGAGTTGACGGGTCATTTAGGCCACTTCCTGAAGCACTAGAGATGCACTCTAATCATGACTCTAGTGATGGTCACATGTGTACTCCTGGACACTTTGGCCGTATATTTAGTGAGGGTAATCCCCACCCGTATATTTCTACGGGTAATAGCACTCTGGGTATGGTTCTAGGTAATGACGCTTGTGAACACTGTCAAGGTCAAGAGGGCGGTTGTGAACACTGTCACTACACTGGTGATAGTCAGTCCGGTATGATTCGTGTTCTTCAAGCCTACATCCCGTCACGTGATCGTGAAGACCCGACACGAACTGATCAACTTGATCCATTCTCTCGTGCAATAACTGATACGAGTTTTGGTGGGCCTAGAAGACAACCCAATCCCGATACTGTCCGTCCGAGTGATAACTGGCACTACAACATTGTTAGTATGCACCACAGCCACTTTGCACACATTAATAATGCCATCCTTCCTAGTCTCCTAAACTTTGGAGAGCGTAAGGTTGTAGACCGTGCCGGTAACTTCGAAGGAAGTCACTTTGGTAAGGATTACGACCCCAACAAGGAAGTTAGCGGTCGTGAGCACATGATCGCCGATAATCCGTTTGCTGAACACCATCTTCGTGAACTAGCAGTTACTGGTGGGCAAAATGGTGATGATGAAATTAAGTCTTCGGTTACTAGACTTCTAAATCAGGCCGATGAAGCCAGTAGAGGGACTGCCCCTACTGTAGCCCCTAGAACTCCTAGAAGGCCCAAGAAGGACAAGACAGTTAAGACGGTTAAGTCGGACATGTCTCCAGATGATGTAGTAGGCCACATTGAAGGCCACTTGGGCCGAGGCCTAGAACCACATGAGCAGTTTGAAGTGGCTTCTAGACTCTTCCAAGGCCATAAGCCTCAGCACATTATCAATGACTTTAAGAGTCGTAATGCACAGAGTCCAACTACTGGAACTACTGCCAAGAGAAAGTTTAACAGCCGCGTATGAATAGACACCTAAGTTACACCGAACCTGGAATGCTCCCCGAAGAGAAGCGTAATGATAAACCGTGTAGATTTTGTGATCTAACTTCACACGAAGAAGGTAGAGGACCAATCGTACAAACCAGTACGGCTCCAGATGGAACCGCTCTTTATGCACATGAAGAATGTGAACCCGATGATTTTGCCTTTACTCAAAACTTTAAGTTTCCGGGTAGGCCAGTAGAGCCTCCGTTCTTGACCAGTCTACAAGATGTTATTGACACTGATGAAATGCATTATGCTAGTGCAGACATAGAAACTAGTGTACCCACTAGTGACGGTATCCAGCCCATGCAAACGACCCAGGTCCCAATGGTAGTCCCCGGCAATCCAATGACTCAACTAGACAATATGCCACACGGTGAAGACTAATAAATGTAATTTACGGTAGTAATTAACTTAGGATATAGATCTCAATCTATCCGGAAGAGAGAAAGACCAACATGGAACCACGTTTGAATATCAAGATCGCCGATTTATGGCAAGAAATGGGTGACAATGCACCCAACCCTGTTGACGTAGACTTCGAAAACCCGAAACAACAACCCCAATGGGAAGGCGACTACATTAGTGTAGTAGATGACGCCGATCGTAACTGGGCTGACAAACAAAGTCTCCGTGATGACTGGGCTCAAGAAATTGACCGAGACAACTCCATTAAGCAAAACACTGATGCTGCCACCGCCACCAATAACCCGGGTTCACAGGGTCCTTGGAACATGGCTAATGATGTCAAGCAAGGCAGCAAGATCAATAAGCAGGCTAGTGGTTTTAGAAACCAGCAGGCTCGTGAGAACTTTACCTTTGGTGTAATTGCTAATGTTAACAGCGGCACTCTAGTTAACGGTAGAGTCTATGCTGAGACACCTACTACCAAGATTGCCGGTACAGTTATCGCTGTTGGTGATCAAGAGTTTGCTGTTATCTGGGATGACAAGACTGCCAGTGTAGAGCGTAAGAGTGACTACGAGTTGGTAGTTAAGAACTAACCATAATGTTTAAGACTAGAAGAACTGAGATCGTTTCTATCCCCGTAGAAGAGATCCTTGAGGTTAAAGAACCGATTGTAGAAACTCCCAAAGTACAGTCGGTTAGTAACATAGAATTTCTAACAGTAGATGCTACTGCAAATGAAATTTCTAGTGGTAAGCTTATCGACTATGATAAGAACATTTACCGCTATGACTGGGACCACAAGTCCAAGCGTATTATGAGACTAACCGGTACTGAAGTGAACAAACTCACTTGGGATCTAGCCAATCGAGTTCTAGAGAAGTACTTTATTAAACCAGAGCCGGTTAAGCCCGTAGAGAGTGTATCTAGTCAAATAGAACGCAATCTAAGGCCGGTACAAGAGATGGTGCGGGGTGTAGAAGGTAAACTAGATAAGTTACTCCTTCGTCCGGTTACTCCCACTGTCTCAACCCCTCGACCAGCTCCAAGCTATCCAGCGCCAACTACAGTACAGTCTAGTCAATCTGCAGTTAATATGGATACTCCGGCCATTTCAGTTGGAGATGACCAAATAGCAGCAAATGCTATGAAATTTTTACAAGAATCCCAGGGACAAGATCTCGGTATTGACTACTTGAGTCTATAGGAGCAGACATGAATATTGCAGAAGGTAACGGCCCTAAGCAAGTTAAAAGAACGTGGCCTACAGGCCAGTTTGTTAGTATTTACGGCAATGGTAGTCAAGCCAATGTTAATCCAGCTGCTGTACCCTACCCCGCTGCTTTTAGTGGTGGCCAAGTAGGAGCTATTAGTGGTAGTAGTAGTACCATTAACTACACGAGCCCTGGAGCTATGAACCCTGGCCTTAATCTTAATGTTAATGGTAATGCTGCTCTTGATGTAAGTTTTATTTGTGCTCCAGATGCAGCTGTAACACTTCAAGATATTCAATCAATTACTGTCGCTCTCAATGCAGAAAGTGGTTGGAGTGGTACTTCTGCTGTAGCACTACAGGGCACTTATGACCGCTATACTCCTAATGCCTACTATACTTCAATCTCCGGACTCTACAACTCCACTAACTGGACAACGATTGTAACCGGTTCAGTTACTACTGCTAATAGTACTGTACTTCTTAAGGTTCCGGTTGCAAGTGGCGTCTTCTATAATGCCTATAGAATTATCGCTTCTGGTGGCACCGGTATTATCGACTGGACAATTCCGGGTATGTTCCTTGACCTTAGTGCTAAGCAGGTTGGCCAGGAAGCCATCTGGGCTAATGGCAATATTGGCCAGGCCAATATCCAAGACAACGACGTTCTTATGATCTCTGGTGGAGCTGTAGCAGGCTATACTGAAAATGTTCCTCCACTAAGTAATATCCAGGCCAACACCAACTACATCGGCCGTTAAAAAATTAATATACTATACTGGAGACATCATGGAGAGAGAACAAAGAATTCACAAGACAGCTTCACGTACTGTAGTAAGCACTAACTGGACTCTGGGTGGTGACAAGATCCTACTAGTAGAGGGCGGTGGTGGTATTATTCGTCACTCTGGCGGTGCTGGATTTTACGGATGTGGTTGTGAACGAATTGCCGGAATTGATTCTTGTAGTTGCGGCTTCTAGATAGGAATAGTTAATGTCTTCCAAGGACTGGAGTGCTTCCACCGAATTCAGTAGAATGAAAAAGGCCGGAATCACTCTTCCCAAGAACCCGATTGCCAGTCGAGTGGCAGCACGGGATATGCTTAATAGAGCTAAAACGAGTGGCTCTATGGCCAGTGAGATTGGTCCTATGGCTATGGCCATGGGTGGGCCTCCGGAAGGTCGTCAAAGACTCAATAACCTCAAGCAGGGTTTTAGTCTAGAGGGTATGGCCAATACCCCAAATCGTAGATTGGGTGCTGCTAGTGGTTCAGACGCCCAATGGGCTTGGCCCAAGCTACATGACCCATTTGAATACTGGCGTGAGCGTACGTGGTGGTTCAATATGGAGGACCCCGATGAGCAAACGAGAAAGATCCGAGATTGGGCTCGTCTACTTTATACTACTCACCACTTGGTACCTGGTCTTATCGATATTTATACTAGGTTTCCACTTCTAGACGTTGAACTTATCCACCCGGACAAGAGAATTAGTGAATTCTATAATGAGCTGTTTTTTGACGGCTTAAATTATAACGAATTTCTATTCGACTTGGGCCGGGAGCACTGGACAGTAGGTGAAGCTTTCGCCATGGGATCCTGGCATGATGGTTTGGGTGCCTGGGAAGAAGATGAAATCATTAACCCCAATGATGTCATTGTTGCCAAGAATCGTGCCCTTAGAACATACCAATACCACATTAAGGTTCCCGACGAGATTAAGAAGCTTATCGAGCGTAGAGATCCCCCACAAGAGTATGCTATGCTTATGCAAATGTACCCGGATGTTGTAGCCTGGGCCAGACAAGACAAAGAGATTCCGGTCTCTGATGTCATTATGAAGCAACTTAAGTTTAAGTGTGTAACTCCCGACACTGACGTACTTACACCTTCTGGACCAGTACCAGCTGGAAAATTGAAGGTTGGGGACCCAGTTTTTGCCTGGGACACTGAGAATGATAGAGCTGTAGTTAGTCATGTACAGGCAAATAGTCTACGTGAGCCCGAAACTGTAGTCAAAATTACTACAAAGTTTGGTCGTACTATTAAGACGACTCTTGAGCACCCATTCTGGATTAAGAAGACTATTAAATCAGAAAACACATGCTTGGCCTGTAATAGAACTTTTGACAATCCTAAGTCAAAGGCAGGCCATATTGGTGGTTCTAAAAACGGTTCAAACCCCCACTATTTCCCGGCTAGTTCTATAAGTCAGGAATGGGTACAGGCACAAGATCTTAAGGTTGGAGATCTAGTACGTGTTGGCTCCCATTGTAGTTTTGGTTCAGAATTCCTAGACCCAGACCTAGCTAGATTTATTGGAATGATGATTGGTGATGGTTCATATACTAATTCTGACTTTAGTATAACTAGTAACGACCAAGAGATAGTAGACTGGACTAGAGAGTTCGTAGATAAGTATGACTGCTCTATCCCCGAAATGGCCAGTTCATCTTTGCAATACAGAATCAAGTCCAATGAAAACTCGGGTAAGAGAGCCGGAAAGACGGGGAGCAATAAGTTAATCAATCTCTTCCGTGAAGTTGGTATATTTGGCCAAACTTGTCATAATAAGATAGTTCCTCAGATTATTTGGGAGAGTGGTCCCCAAGCCTGGTGGAACTTCCTATCGGGCTACCTGGACACTGATGGTTGTTTCTTTGATGGAGACTACCCCAGAGTCTACTGGACTTCCAGTAATGAGGGACTGTTAAACGACGTACAGTTAATGCTATCTTTACTTGGAGTATCTAGTACTTTAAATGACGGTTGTGTAGTAGTACAAAATCATATTGGTCTATCAATTCTTTCTGAAAACTTAGACACTCTCCTGCCTAGAAAGCAAGTACATTCGAGGGAAGTAGTTAAGAATGTCTATAAGGATACAGTTGAATGGGACGCCGTTGAGAATATCGAAGTAATTGGAGAAGAAGTAACTTGTGCTCTAAGCATTGCCGACTACCATAGTCACATTACTGCTGGTCTTGTAACCCACAATACCAACCCGTGGAGTGAGCATGGTACCCCGATTCTTCTTAGAGCTTTTAGAATGCTTATGCTCGAAGAATCCCTTAATGCTGCTCAAGACGCTATTGCTGACCGTCTATACTCTCCTCTTATTCTGGCTACTCTTGGTCTTCCTGATGTAGACCAGGACGGTCCATGGATCCCGGATGCTCAAGAACTCCAGAGCCTAAGAGACGACCTGGCCATGGCCATTAACTCGGACTTCCGACTAATGACCTATCACCACGGCCTAACCATCCAGAACGCTTTTGGTCGTGAAGCAATGCCTCGACTAGACCAAGACTTTATGAGAGTACAGACCAATGTTATGGGAGTATTCGGTATTGGTGCTGACCTTATCCAGGGTGGTCAGGGTGGTACTTATGCTGCTGGTGCTCTTAATCGTGAGCTTATTACCCAGATGCTTTCTACCTACCAACACAAGATTGAAGCATTTATTCGTTCTCGTATGGAACCGGTTGCCGAAAGACAAGGTCACTATGAGTTCCGTAATGTAGGCGGCCAAAAGGTTCCGATTATGGAAACTGTACTTATGGTCGATGAAGAGACCGGTGCTGAATATGTAGAAGAGCGTCCAAAGCTGGCCATTCCGGAAGTCAGATTTCGTAGTATGAACCTAAGAGATGAAACCGTAGAGCGTGGCTTCCTACAGCAACTACAGGCTTCCGGGTTTCCGATCTCTCTTGGCACTCTTGCAGTTAATATCCCCATTGACTTTGATGATGAAGTAGAAGCTCGTAAGAGTGAAAAGATCAAGACGGTTGTTGCTGAACAACAGTACAAGAAAGAACTCTTCGACCGACTAATGACTCTGCAGTTGCCTATTCCGCCGGAATATATGCAGGAATACCAGGCCTATCTAATGATGATGGAAGATCCGGCAATGGCAGCTCAATTAGCTCCAGGAGCTATGGCCGGTCTTACCGCTATGCCTGCTGCTCCCAATATGACCGGTGGTAGTCCGGGGAGTGATGTTAGTCAGATTCCCGATATGTATCCGAGTATGGCTAATGCCACTCAACAAAGACAGCGGCCTGAAATCTCTTATGAACAGAGAAAGAGTGCTCCTAAGCCATCTAAGAAGGGCCCTAAGAATGGACCTCAAAAGAAGGCCAGTGCCGAGAGTGACATTACCAGTAACTTCGGTGAAGGCTTCAATGAACTAGATGGAGTTCGTGTAGAGTATGGTGGACGCATGAAGTTCGCTAGCCCTATTGAGAGCAAAAAGCGTAAGCGTATGAAGCTAGCCAAGGGCATGAAAATTGTCGTAGATGATAGCTACGAAAAGTTCTCGGAAGATGAGTTCAAGGAGCACCTGGCTAGTGTAATTGAGTCCAGTGATACCTTTATCCCCAGTGGAACTGAACACCCGGGTATAGACCCTATGGGTGCCGGTAACCACGGTAGTGGAGATGGTAGTAGCATGGACCTTCCTGATCGAGAAAAAGCCAACCCCACTGATATTCCCGAATAATGTAATACGCCCTTTAGTCTTAGGATAGTTAGTATGAGCAATCCCTTTTCACCCGACTCAACTCCTCGTATGCTTCCTAAGCAGGCCAAGGTTAAGACTGCACTAACCATTGTTAGCCCTCTTGTCAAGCTGGATATTATCAAAGAGGGTGAAGGGCTTACGTGTCGAAATGCCAATAAACTGGACCTAACCGACTCTATCTACGAAAAGATTGACGAGGACTAAAATGCTTGCAACATTCTTCGATAGTTCTAACATTTGGTTTAGCTACCTCTCTAACTTCTTTTTTGCTGGTGCCGGTATTCTTACTGTAGCCAAATATACTGCTAGATTCTTTACCAAAGACAGTAAGAAGAAAATGGAAGAACTAGAGACCGAACTCAAATTCACCAGAGAAGACATGGACGAAAAGTTTGAGCAACTAATCTCTCAGCACCGTAATAATGGTGGCAGTAGTTCCAAGGACCAGTGGGATCGTATGGAAAGAAAAGTCGACGAACTTACTCACACTATGGACCGTCACCTAGGGTATCACGAAGGACTAAGAGACGCTGAGGAGGAATAATGGCCAGGAAGTACAAACATCCGGTAACCGGAGAGGCCATTAGTCTAGGGCAACACATCTCTTGGATTCTACAAAAACTCATTCGTAAATGGCCATTTATTATTGCAATAAATCTCATTAGTTATCTCTGCTGGATTTTGGGTGGTACTACTGTACTGCTTTGGTGGAATCTTTGTGCCTCTCTTATGGCACTAAATATCGAGAGTGTTGTAGGTATTGCAATGTTTGAGCAGACTCAAGCTGACGCTAGAATTATTCGAGAGAGTCTGGACATTATTCGTAGAGTTCTAAGTCTAGAAAAGGATCAGTTCCAAGAGGTCAAAGATCTTATGGAGTTTATTGAAGCTGAAATGTCTAGACACCACGAAGAAGAGTATAGACACCATATGACAGAAGAGAAAACCAAGCCCGCCAACAATGTAAAGCCCACTAAGTAATCATATAAGTCACTGTCATATGATTAAGTTTGGTGCTCCTTCTGTAACTCTAATGGGTAGGTCGTCTACCATGGGTTCTAGCACTGAGACCATTCAGTTGCCGTCTATTACTTTCGAAGATTTTAAGCCGGTAAAGATGGCAAGCGGTTACCTTTATGTAGTTAGTAGAGCGATCTCCTCTCGAGTAAATGCTAACTATGACGGATGGCCGGTAGATCAGATCAAGCAAAGTTACAAGACTTTCGTAGGAAAGCCGATCTTTGTAGAGCACAATAATAGTGATCCGGATAGAGCACGGGGAGTAATTCTCGATGCAATCTATCGGGAGCACAAACTAGCTAGTGGAATTACAGATGCTAGTGTCTACTGTCTTATGGAAGTAGATGCTAAAACTTTCCCCAAGTTGGGAAAAGCCATTATGAACGGGCAACTCAATGCCGTAAGTATGGGAGCAGACGTAGAGGGTACTATTTGCAGTGCTTGTGGTAAGTATGCCAGCAAGCCCAAAGAGTATTGTACACACATTCCGGGCCTTAAGGGTCGGACTGTAACGGTTTATAAGCAGGGCAAGCGCATTGAAAGCATGGTTTACGAAAGCTGTGTAAAGCCTAAGTTCTTCGAATTAAGTTTCGTATTCGAACCGGCTGACGAAAGTGCTTGGTTACTACAAAAGAGAATGATTTAATGCCTATTCTAAAAGTTTCCTCTAGCCTAGTAAAGCAGGCCATGGAAGTAATTAGAATTAACATTACGATCCTTGGTGACTGTCCACAATGTGGCGGTAACGATTATCGTAGTGGGGTTTGTGAAGATTGCTCCTATATTGCCCCAGAAGTTATGGAAGCAATTCAGGAGTGGAATGAGTCACAGGGAGTTGAACAAAAGGCCGCAAGTGCCCGGTTCAGTTTTGCAGACTACTTTCCTTCACATGCTACAACGGATGAAGAGTGTCCTAAGTGTGGCAAAAGAGGTTTTGACTTATTCTGTGAGAATCCCAAGTGTGGTTATGAAAGACCACCTCGGGATCTAGACCACAGATCTCCAGAGTTTACTGGTATTAGTCCGGATATGGAAATCAGACGGAAGTTCGTCAGTCCTGCCGGTCATAAGATCAAGAAACACAAGAAGAAGTTGAAGAATAAAAAGCATCACAAGAAGAGTTCTTTAGATCCAGCAGCCGCCGGTTTAGACGACTCCGAAGTTGTTAAGAGTGATGGATCTACTCGGATTCATCAAATGCAATTAACGGACGCTGATGCTAAGAGAAGACAGAACTTACAAGGACAGGGTCAAGGCCCGGACGAAGAAGAACAGGAGTAGCGATGAGTCGTTTCGACAATGAGCTTACTAAGACGGCAGATAATGCCTGGCAACAGAGAAACCTTCCGGGTTCTACCACCCCTAGACAAGAGGGCTACAACCAGAGTGAACAGCCTTTTGGTGACGCTCTAGTTCCAGCTCAAGTTAACGTTAAGGAAGAGGCCGGTGATTGGATCGCCAATATGCCCATGATGCGTCAAGTTGATGCACAAGACTTGGATGCAGCCATGAAGGGTGAAATTGTTGGTGGCCCCGGTAGTAGTGCAGTCTATGCAGAGGGTGGCCCCATGTACGCTAGTACTAATCTAGACGACACTCTATACAATATTTACCGTGCCAGTCGTGAGATTCGTGATGCCATTGATACCGCTCAGGACTTCGACTTCGAGAATTTGGTTACTGCTGCCATTAATGCCAATAGTTTTGTTCGTAAGGCCAGTGCCGATCAGGACCTAGTCTACAGTATCGGTAGTATCGCCGGTATCGTTAACGACATCGAAAACAGTCTAGTGGTCACTGCCAACTACCAACAAGCCTACCGTGATCTTATGGACCTTGAGGGTTTGACTGAATCCATTAACAAGATCGCTAGTGGTGAAGCCGACGATGAAGACGAAGATGACTCAGAAGGTACTACTGCTTCTAAGAAGGTCTCCGGAGAGCACTGCACTGGCCCCGGTTGTGAAAAGCTTAATTGTGACGGTAAGATGTCTAATGGCAATATCCACAAGGGTTCTAATGGTAACCAAGAGAGTCTACAAATTGTAGACGTTCGTGACCTAGATGACGCTGCTGGAGTCTTTGACAAGCAAAAGGTTATGACTCCTGACCACATGACCAATGTGCAGGAAGCCGAAGAAGTCAATGGTGAAGATGCCGGTTACGTCAACTACTACAATGATGGTGCTGAAACCGGTAAGGTCCCCCAGGACGGTGATGACCTCAGTCCGTGGCCTTATGACGGTACTAACCCGGCTCTAGTTCCCTACCAGAAGGCCGCTAGTGCCGCTCGTGAAAAGATCTTCGAAAGCCTACAAATTGTAGAGCGACTGGAGAAGCTGGGTATGGTCCAACGTGATGACCGTGCCAAGCACATTGCAAAGTTTGAACAAATGTCAGATGCTAAGCTTGCAGGTTTTAAGACAGCACTTGACGCGTTTGAAGAGTCTGGGGCCCGTCAACCCCGGAGCCAGAAAGTGGCAAGTGGAAGTAATCGCATGCCAGAGATGGGTCGCCTGACGACGGCCTCAACAATTAGCCGCCAGGACATTGCTTCTGACGACTGGTTGATGACACTTTAATCCCTAACCTAAGGAGAAAGAAAATATGCTACAGCTAAACTCTGTTGCTAACGTTGGGGTTCACCGTACGTGCACCCCTCTGTACGAAAAGTACGAAGCTACCCCATACAACACCTTCCTGGACCCCTCTGAGACTGGTAACATCTACTCAGGTATGCTCCTTGCAAGAACCGGTCCCGACACTGTCGCCCTTTTGGGTGGTACTGTTGCTAACGGTACTGGTGCCGAAGTATTCGGCCTTAGTGCTCTCGACCGTAACCCGAACATTGACGACGTCAGTCAAGTTGGTGTCAACGCTTGGGCCGTATGGTTGGGTGGCTCTAACGCCTTCTTTACCATTACTGCTCCTGCTTTTGACACCAGTGCTGCTGGTGGTTACGCTGTTCCTACGAACGGTACTCGTCAGTGGTTGTACGCTAGCTCCAACACCCCTGGTGCCTTGACCACTACTAGTGGTTCTAACCAGTACGGTAAGGCAGTTGCCGAGCTTATTGATGTTATTAGCCCCACTCAGATCGTTATTCGTCTGATTAACAACGTCAACCCACAGAACTAGTAGTTACTGGTAAGAAAGGAAATATCCATAATGAGTACAATTACTCCTAATGGCGCAGTAGCTGAGCACCTTGCTCCTCGTACGGCCAGAAAGTCCGACGACTACGTCGCCAGTATTGTAGAGGCTCAAGAGCGTCTCAAGACTGCAACCGGTCGTACCACCGCTTCCCGTGAGGAGAAGCAACGTCGTCTTGCCGGTATCTTGGCAGACAAGGACAACTACATGGTCCGTTTGGGCCAGGGTATGATTGGTCCTATCCAGCTTAAGCTTCGTTACCAGGGTATGACTCGTAACGTTCTTCTGGAAGACCCGCTAACCCCCGGTGTACCGGTTATGTACGATGTCTTGGACGAGTACGGCCAGGCCTACATTCTTTCCGGTAATGAAGGTGAAGTCCGTGTGACTCCTTTCGAAGGTAAGAAGGTTCCGGTCCGTTTGTTCCGTATCGCTACTTTCCCTCAGATTAAGAAGGAAGACTTGTGGTACCTCCGTGTAAACATCGTAGAGTATGCTCAGGACATGTCCAAGCAAGCTATTATGATGCAGGAAGACGCTCGTTTGATTACGGTTCTTGAGGCCGCCATCAACAACTACGCTGTTGACCCCAACCACACGGTTTCTCCTAACCACATCGTTAACGAGTTGTCCGGTTACGTAACACCTGACTCCTTGTATGACCTTGTCGCTTTGATTGAAGTCCACCAGTTGGAGGCTTCACGCTTGTTGTTCAACCCGATCGACTACCGTGACCTTTACAAGTGGGACATCAACCAGACCGGTTGGGCCTTTAAGGACCGTGTTGTTGCCGGTGAGCGCATCGTTCAATTCGGTGGTTTCCAAGTCCAGCGTTCTATCGAAGTTCCGCAGGGTACCGTTTACATGACTCCTAGCCCCGAGTTCCTCGGTGTCTTCCCGGTTATGTACTCCCTCGACGTCGAAGAGAACCACACTCCCGAGAAGTTCCACAAGGGTTGGGTCATGGACGAGCTCGTTTCCGAGATTGTTCTTAACCCCCGTGGTCTCGGTAAGATCGTTAAGGCTTAGTCTTAACATTTACTACGAAGTGGGGTGTAGGCTATTAAAAACGGCCTGCACCTCACTTCTGACGTAAACAGTTTTAAAGCAGTAAATGTAATACCCTCGATGTAACAACTAGGTATTGAAGATCTCTTTACCTACCTAGGACGAAAGTCCCTTGAAGATAGGAAATTAAAATGGCAAGAACAGTATCAAGATCCGGCGATAATGGTCAAAGCATTCCGGTAGGTGTACCGGAGTTCGATGGTCACATTGAAGAGCACAAGCCTAGTCCTGAAGACATTATGGCCGCTCGTAGTCCACTTCCGACTGCCTTTAAGGGTATGCAGGATGTAGAAACCGGTAACTGGATTGAGAACCTAACCGCCTCGAACACGGTATTCAGTAGTGCTAAGGGCAGTTTTAAGCTTGCTTCTAATGGTCTCCACGGAAGTGTACAGACCATCGATGAAGTTCTTAGAAGAGATCCTTACATTCTTCGTGCAGTACAACGTGGTAAGATTCGTTTCCTAAACGACGATGAAGCCATGAACAGAATTAATGAACTCGTAGATGAGGTAAGTGAAAGTGATAACCACTTGTCTCACCTAATGGAAAGTCTCGGTCCTGACGCTTCTAATAACAACGGTATGTACAAGATTAGTCTACCGGATGAAGCAGAACCCAAGGGCCCGAGCCAAACTGTAGAGCAGATCTGGGGCAACTCAGTGAAACCCAAAAATCTCAAGTAACCACGGGAGTTCGCTCCCGTATATAAGGAGCTTAAATGAGCAAAGAGACAGAAAAAGACGAAGTAATCGAGACCGAGGCTAAGGCTCCTGTCTCCGAGCTTGATGTCCCGAGTGAGCCTGCTGTAGGCGCCATTGTTCCCAGTGGTGTAGTTCTTAGTGGTGCCACTTTCGCTAGTGCCGCCTTCTTTGATCCCTGGGCTTTCCAAACCCTCAACGGTACTCTAGTTAGTGGCGTCATTGTACCCGCTGCCAGTGGTAACGGTTGGGGTGGACAGAATAATGCTGGATTTGTATTCCAGTATGGCCAATACAACACTACCGTGAGAGGATTCTAACATGGCTACAACTCCCAATGTTGCAACAGAACAGACAGTAAAGCAGACAGTACGTGCTGCTACTCAAGGTGGTGCCAACAGCTATACTGCTCAGCCGCTTAGTTTAATTAACGCTGCAAACCTTACCAACGGCCTTTGGACCCTGCTCGTACCTAGTGGTACTAGTACCTTTACTATCCAGAGTTCACTCGGTACCACAGCAACCATCACCGGTTCCTTTACTAGTGGTACTACGGTTAGCGGTCTAGTTACTGCCCTGTCTACTACCGCTTTGAGTGGTGTAGCCTTTACGGTCAATGCCAACGGTGGTCAGTTCCTCGGTACTGGTGCTGTAGATCTCATCCTAGGTAGTGGTGTAAGCTTGAGTGTCAACTCTCTTACCGGTGCTACTCCTACAATTACCAACGTTAGTGTTAGTACAGCCAATGAGACCATCGCTTACCCCAACTATGTAGGTACCCCCAATGCCACTCCCACCTGGGTAGATGACGCTACAGTTCACGCCTACCAGCTGGTCGGTAACGGTGTAGTGGCCACTAACTCCGGTATTGTTGAGCAAAAGCAAGTTCGTCAGATCCAGACCAACTTCTCCGAAACTCAGGTATACAACGGTTACTTTACACTCTACAGTGGTAACCTTAACCAAACCAAGCAACGGAATACTAAGCAACAGCAGTGCTAGATGGAACATGAGCCTTTTAATGTAAAGGTCGAAGCAGTAATTATTAGAGCCAATGGTGACCGGGAAGATCTCGGCACCATTGGTTCTACTACTTTAAAGGACGATCATGAACACGGTATTGACTAGTGCTACCAGAAGTAACCTGGTTCAAGCATTTTTGGGTAATTTTAGTACAGCATCAGGCAACTATCTTCCTCTTACTGGCGGCACGATTAGTGGCAACTTAGTAGTTGTTTCAGGTTTAACTGTTAGTGGAACAGTTACTGCAACTGGTATCCAAATCACTGAAAGCCAAGTTACAAATCTTACTTCTGACTTAACAAATATTTCAGGCGCACTGAATACGAACGCCAATAATATTGCCAACCTTAGTGGATCATTAACAACCCTAAGCGGTCAATTTGTTACGTTATCTGGTCAGTATAACACTACTAGCGGGATTGTAACTACCGCAACAGGCAACATTGCTTCTCTAAGCGGTAGTCTTAACACCGTTAGTGGTGTAGCTTACGGTGCTTTACAACGTTCTGGTGGAACTATCACTGGTAACTTAACGGTTACTGGTTCTTCAACGTTCCAAGGTGGTGTATATTTCACCAGTCCTTATGTTGGTGGCATAGCAGCAACTTCTGGCCAGTCAATAGTTTACAATGGCACGCAATGGTTGCCAATCTCAATTAGTGGTGGTGGAGCCAGTGGTACCAATGCCACTACTCTACAAGGCTACCCCATTTCGTCTTCTACTCCAGCTAGCGGTCAAAGCTTGGTATGGAATAACACTGCGTGGACACCAATTACAATTTCTGGTGGGACATCAGGCAATTTCTTGCCAATCTCAGGTGGAACAATATCAGGCAACTTAACAGTTGTCAGCGGTTTGACCGTTAGCGGTGCGGTAACAGCAACTGGTATTCAGATTACCAAAAACCAAGTTACTGGTCTTGTAACTGATCTTACTAATATTAGTGGGAATATAACGACTACCAATTCTAATTTGGCTACACTTAGTGGCCAGTACGTATCTACTTCAGGGAGCTTGACAACTCTTAGTGGCCAGTATGTTGTAACTAGCGGCAATGTAACCACGCTAACCAGCCAGTTTGTAGCCTTGAGTGGATCATACGCAGTTACATCAGGCAACTTGAATACAGTTAGTGGTGTAGCTTATGCAGCGTTGCCATCAGCCGGTGGTTCTATCACTGGCAACCTTGCTGTAGCAAGTGGTTTGACTGTAAGCGGAAATAACGTTCTTACCACTATCAGTGGCATTTCTGCCGCTGGTGACTTGATTGGAACTTACCCAGCTCCAATCCTAAACGACACAGCAAACGTAAGAAGAATTGTCACCGGTATTATCGATGGTAATCCCCGTGTAATTACAGTCCCGGGCTCAGCAACACCTTTATCTTCTGTAAACCCTGCTAATTATGATGTAGTATTAGTTAGCGGACAAGGCGTTTCAGTTACATCCATGGCATTTGCAAGCAATACAGTATCAGGTGAAAAAACAATACGCATTGCCTTCACCAATATTGCAGGGCCATTTAACATTCCTGGTTCTGCTTGGACAGCGGGAAGTTTTGAGCCTTCTAGCATTGCACTGCCTACAGTTCCACCCTCTTCAGGTCGTGTAGATTACGCATTTGTTTGGGATCTAACGATTAACCCTAGTGGAGCTTGGCGCATTGTTGGAATCGTATAATGGCTGACTACGCTTTTCAAATTGTTAGTGGGTACCCTAACACTTGGTACTGGAATCAACCACAGGTTAACTGGGGTTATCCTGACGTAACCATTACTGGTGCATACTATAACAACCCGGTTACGTATACGGGTGGTCCAATTACCAATGCTATTTCTTATAACATTGGTGTCTCCGCTACGATCAGTGGCGCAAATTTATCCAATTCAACCCCTACTTATTTTGTTAGTGGAACCAATCCTTTTGTAGTTGGACAACTTGTAAGAACAAAAAACATTGTCTCAACAAGTGGGTTGTTTAACGTCTTTGCAACCATAACGCGTGTAACAACATCTTCTTTTACTACAAACGCAACAGTTTCTGGTGATAGTTATAGTTCTGGTGGTTTTGCTTATGGGCAAAGCACTGTAAACATTAATAACATCACTGTAAGCGGTAGTAGCAGTCCATATACAATTACTTTTAATACAGCCGGTGGGTATGCCAATCCATTTGTGGTCGGAGAGCCAATAAGCGTATTTGAAACATCTCCGACTATATTTAGTGATAACTGGGTGGTAACTTCAGTTACTGCTTCCTCTTTTAGTGTGCAGTCTACATCGTCAGCTTTTGCTGGCATTTCTGGTTCTGGTGGGTTTGCTGATTCTAATGGTGGTGCACTATATATATGTAACAACAACTTCATCCCAGGTCAATTGGTTACTGTAACTGGTGCTACAGGAAATGCTGGATCTGGGACAGCTTTTAACATTACGGCTCTGCCAATTACTTCTTGTACAGCATCAAGTTTTTATGTTGCATATAACAACTATGTAACTGACCTTTATGTGTCAGGTGGTAACCCTTCAATTTCCCCAACTGTAACATATCTAGGATCTAATAATTTTGTAGTTGGCCAAACCGTTGTAATCACTGGAACGACTCCAAATGATTACAACCAAAACCAACAGATAGTAGGAACCACTAGCGGTGGTTTTCAAATATTTCCCACTTCAGTTCCTAGTAGCGGATACTCATCAGGTGGTATTGCATCTGTATTCCCAGTGAATGGCGACTCTGTTACCTTTTATGGGCTTTCGGCACCAGTGACAACTTCCGGAAACATTAACCTTGGCAATGGTAGGATTAGCATATATAATAACTCTTCTTTATCGTTGAGTGGCTCTTATATAGGTAATCTTTATTTAGATACCAATGGTAATTTTACAACTAACAACAATAGCTGTACATTATCAACGTTAACTGCAAATAACTTATCTACTATTAATTTTGGGTCTTCCAATATTGTTATCAATAGCGGTCCAACATCATCTGGAGACTTAACTCCAACTATTGCAATTAATGGAAGTGTTACAAGTCAATACTCAGCAGGCGCATCAATCGTTCTTAGCAATACGCTCCCTTATGGTTCTGTGGTTAGTTATAACGGCACATCAACTACATTGCCTCCGATTACGTATAGTGGTCAAGGCCCTTTGTATTTCTATGATGCTACTGGTACAGGTTCTACATTCCCTCTTTCCAACCTGACATTCTCTCCAACACTGTCAACCACTACATCAGGCAATAATTTAATTATCTCTAGTGGATCAAACCTCGTAATCAATGGGCTTTTCACCGTATCTGGCATCAATCAATTTACTAATGGGGTTGGACACGTACCAACTTATATCGCCAGTGATCAATCTATTGTGTATACACCTAGTTGGTCATACACACCATCAACAATTACAGCAAGTAGTCTTGCAATCAAATATGTTATTTTTCAAAATATTAAAGTATCAGGAGTTGCTAACTGGTCTTCACCAGATGCAACCGGTTGGGGAGATGGCGGCGGTAATAGTGGTATTACTTTTAGTCCTTCTATATCAGGGTATTTTTACAACGCAGCAGTAACTTCAGGAAACTGGTCTGACGCCAAATGGTATACATCTACTAGCGGAAACGGTGGGGTAGTTCGCAATCCATTGCCACAAGATATTGCTGTTTTTGACAAAAATTCAGCTAAATCGAACGCAACAATCAAAGTAGATCCACCATTAATCCCTGGGTTTAATGCAACAACTTTTACAGGGACTTTAAACTTTTTTAACCCCAACTATTTTATCTTTAGTAGTATTTCATTGGGGTCAAAAACTACGGGCAGTCCTAACTGGATTTTGCTTGGTAGCAATGTCAATACAATTACCTCAAATGGATATAAATGGCCGCGTGCTACTTATATTGATCTATACCCCGGATCAACTGTAATGTTGCAAGACAATTTCTCTACCGCATTAGCTTTAACAGTTAATAGTGGAACACTATCTGCTAATAATCCCAATATTAACTCAGTTGTTTTGCAAAACTTTACCGTTGGACCTAGCGGTAAAGTTATTATGGGTGGCACTTCATCTAACCCCCAAGCGTGGGCTGTTTCAGGTACTTGGACGTTTAAAAATACTTCATCAGGTGCACTAACAAGTAACTATGGATCAATTCAATTAACTAACTTAAGTACCTCAACTTTTTATGGCGGTAACCAACAATATTATTCACTGACTATGCCTAGCGGTGCGTCATACACTGCATATACAACTTTTACAATTAGTGGGAACAATTCATTTACTAATTTTATTGGTCCAAAGACAGCAACCTCACCTAGCCCTTCGCCATTGCAACAAACAAATGGATTTGGTTGGACAGTTAATTTTAACGGTAACAATTCATTTAATTCATTGCTTTTTTACCCAATGACAACCGTAGGTTTCCAAGGTACAAAGCAAACCATAAACTATCTAAATGCAAACAGCTTTAGAACATATGGTAACATATTTGATAACACTATCACGAATGTTTCTGGCAATGCTTCTCAGTATCAAACAAATGGCGACGTAGATGTTCGTACGTTTATAAATCCAGTTTCATGGCAGCCAACTACTGCTACAGCAATTATCAAAGATAGCACTGGGGCAGATGGCTGGACATTCGGACTTAATCCAGCCACAGGGAATAACTTAGGTTTATACTTTTCTTATAAAGATTCAACTGGGATCATCAATACTGTAAGTGGCACTCTATCACTTAATAGCATCCCAACAAATGCTAGTTGGGTTAATGTAACAAGATCGCAAAGCACTGGAGTCGTTACTTTTAACTATTCTCCAGATCCAGGCACTGGTGATTTACCAATAACGTGGCCATATTCGGTTTCAGTGACATCAGCAACTGGGTCGATTACAATGGGGCAAAAACCAGCTATTATTGCTGGATCAACCAACTTTGGTCAGTTCCTGAGAGCACAAGTATACAACGGAATTAGCGGGTATAATCCATCACCTTACTATATTGGTAGCTCTGTGTCTGTTTCAGGAGCAACTTACACGATTACTTCTGGAGCATATACTTATATTTACCAACTTGTAAGTCCGCTTGCAAACACTAACGATTTCCACATTGGTGCAAATGTTAACGTGACTGGGTTTAGTGGCGGTGTTAACCCAGCTAGCAATCCATATAACGGATCTTATGTTGTTAGCAATGCTGTCGTTAGTGGTACTACGTTCTCGGTAATAGGTAGTGGTGTCCCGACTGCAACAGTTGGTGATTTTCCAGGCCCTGACCAGGATTTTTATGCATTAGCATCAATAATTACTGCATGGTGGCCTTCAACTTCAAGCACTTCTGGTACAACAACCCAACCACCATCAGGAACATACGTTGGTCCTGTGCTCGATTTGAATTTTACAACTGTTCCATTTGGCACTTATTCATTCAATGAATCATCAAAATATGGTTCTGTATGGAACACAATCTCTAACCGTGACGGTGCATTGATCATAAATGGTGGAACATTATCAGTAGCATCCGTTGCAACTATGAATTACGTTGTCTTGAATGGTGTTACTGCCAGTGGTAATCCAATATACGCTTTGAATTCAACACTCAAAGGTACCAACAATAACGTACTTACAAGCAATTTCCCGATGTATTACACGCAAAGATTGGGCTAGATAATATGGCAAATAATTTTTATATTGGTTGGGGAACGGGTAGTGGTACCGCTTCAGCAACAGACATATCTCTTTTTAACCCCGTAGGAACAGTTATTTCTGGTACGACCAGCGCTTTTACTACCTCTACTTCTGGAGATACTTTTATATCTACTGGTTTGTTGACTGCGAACAATCTCTACTCAATTACCGAGGTCGGCCTTTTTGATAGTAATTCTAGTTCAACCGTTAGTTCATTGTCAAATCAAGTTAACCCCACAGATACCACAATTACTGTCAGCGGTTACAACCTTTTTCCAGCTACGTTCCCGTTCAATATCCAAGTCACTTCAGAAGTAATGACTGTAATTTCTGGTAATGGGACCAATAGCTTCAATGTAATTAGGGCTACAAATGGCTCTAGTAAGGTGACAAGTATTATTCCTTCGCTTACTCCAGTAGTGTTGCCAAATAGCAACATGTATATCAAAAGTACTTTTGCTGGTATCCATTTGTTTCCTGAAGATAGCGTTCTGTTTAAAGTAATTGTCCAATTTTCTTAGGAAATAACTGATGGCTTACCCAGACTACACAACTCCTAGATCTCTCGCAGGTGCTGCTACACCCACGTACCTTTCTGCAACGCTTATCAGTGGGTACACAAGCGGTCAAGCATTGACCTTGGCAAATACAGCAGGTTGGTACGAAGTAAGCTCGAGCGGCACTGCCACTACTAACCCCCTTGGAACTAGTGGTGTTTTCACCCTTGTAGTTGACTACGGCTTGGGCACGGAAGAGAAGATCCTTTGTGCTTCAGGTGCTATCACTATTGGTGCAAACGCAGTAATCCCTGTATGGACTGATGGCACATACAATGGACGTGGCTGGGATGGAACGACTCCTTACGCTCACGCTATCGGCACTTCATCGGGATTCAATGTATTCCCTGTTAGAACAGCTGTAGATGATCTTCAATTCAACACATCAGCGTCTATGCTAACTAACAACTACATAGCCCTTAGTGGCACCGTAAGTGGCCAGGGTAGCCAAATTACAACCATATCGAATAATCAAATTGTTGATGAGACAAACATCAATAACATTTCAATTCAGCTGGAATACGTTGCTAACAAACAAATTGTAGATGAAGCAAATATTGTCAGCTTGTCAGGTAGTTTGGCAACTCTTTCTGGTCAGTTTGTAGCGCTAAGCGGTTCATACGCTTCTACGTCGGGTAGCCTCAATACTGTTAGCGGCGTGGCATATGGAGCTCTGCAAAGATCAGGCGGTACGATCAGTGGTGCATTGAACATCACCAGCCCCATCATTGGTGGTGTAACTGCTACCAGCGGGCAAGCTATCGTATGGAATAGCACACAATGGGTGCCAGCAACGGTTAGCGGTGGAGGAAGCGGTGGAGGAATCACTTCACTTACTGGTGACGTTACTGCAACTGGGACAGGAGCTGTAGCTGCAACCTTAGTTGGCACCACAGCAGTTAGCGGTGTTGTTAATGCCATCATCAATGCCAACTCAACGGTAACAGGGACTGTTGCTAATCTTGCTACGCTTTCAGGTCAGTTCGTTACTTTGAGCGGTGCATACAACACAACATCTGGTATTGTTACTGGACACACGAGCTCTATCGCTCTAATTTCAGGCAATCTTAACACCGTTAGTGGTGTAGCTTACGGTGCTTTACAACGTTCTGGTGGCACAATCTCTGGTGCTCTGACAGTCCTTAGTGGTTTAACTGCTAGCGGTGCAATCACCTTCAATGGATCAACAGTACCTTCTGGTGTACTAGTTAATGGTTATAACTTCGTTGTGCGTACTACGAGCACAACATCAGGATCACCATGCACAGTTGATGAGTTCACCTGGACTACAGGCAGTGGTTTAACATTCTATTTGCCATCAAACCCACCATCTGGTTCTACCTATGGTATTTATGCTCACCCAGCTAGTGGTCCAATTACATTGAACGGCAATGGAACTACCATTGCTCCATTTAACTCGACAAGCGGAACCACAACATATTCAACGCAGAATGCTGGTGTTGAAATGTCTTTCTTTGTATATAACGGTACTTTCTGGAACATGTTGTTCTCCAACAACATGTCAAACACTTCTGCCGGTAAGCTTTCTGTCAATAACGGTGGTACGGGCTCTCAGCTTACTGCTACAAGTGGTTCAATGCTTATTGGTAATGGATCTGTCTACACTAACTTAGCAATTGGTACAAGCGGTACTGCTCTCGTATCTAATGGAGCCACAGCAGCATGGACAGGAAACTTTGTTCCGACATCTGGTGGAACAATATCTGGATCATTGACCGTGACAGGTGCCATCACCGTTGGTAGTGAAATGGATGCAGGCAACTTAAACGTAGGCGGTAACATCACTGTAACCGGCACAGCTACACAGATTGGCAATGCTACGTTTAGTGGTACCGTTGCAGTCACAAGTGGTATTACTGGTCAATATTCCTCGTCTACTGGTCTCACGGGTGCAACGGCTGGCGCTCGCTTCGTCGGTGGCACGGTTAACGGCGCACCAACTTCAGGAACGTGGACGGTTGGTGACTTTGTTATTGACCAGACCGCAACCGTGTGGGTTTACACCGGCTCAACGGCTGGCTGGTCTACCACTATCTCGAACCACCTTGTCCTGCGCTCGGCAACGGCAACGGTCGGACGCAACGAGATAACGGTATTCACCGGAGCCGCAGGTCAAACGCTTTCGACACCCAGCAACCCCATTGACGGTTCCTCCTGGACACTCATTAACAACAGCGCCAACCCAGTTACGTTGAGTTTTGCTAACTCTATGTACCCACTCGGTTCGGGCTCAAGCGTTACCACCTACACCTTGTCCGCCTATGGCACGTTGAGTTTTGTGAACTACAACGGCGGCAATTGGTACATGACAAACAGCAACAACTTGTCAAACCTCATTGGAACGCTGTCGCTTACCAGCAACGTAACCGGAACGCTCGCAGTTGCTAACGGTGGCACGAACCTCACCTCCGTCGGCTCTAACGGCACGGTGTTGACCTCAAACGGCTCATCGCTCTCCTACGCCACCCCAGTCGCCATGACCCCACCGTCGCTCAACGGTCTAACTGCATGGACGTATGACGCAGCAACAAACACGGTGGCTACGGGTGGTCTAACGCTGGCGACCAGCACGGTCTACTTCATGGCGGTCTACCTCCAAGCGGGCGTGACCTACTCCAACGTCTATGTCATCATCGCCACGGGTGTCGGTAGCAGTTACGTCACGGTCGGCCTCTACAATGCCACGACGCAGTTGGCTGTCACGGGTAACATCGCCACGACGCCACCGAGCAACACGCAGGCTTCCGGCAGTTTCGGCACCGCCTACACCCCGACCAACTCGGGTGTCTACTGGCTCGGCATAATTACGTCGACGGCGGCAAGCCACCTGTTCGCCTACAACCAGACCACGGCGGCAGCCATCAACGTCGGCCCCAACACGGTCGCGGCGAACACCCTCAACCAGCGTTGCAGTACGTTGACCGGCTTTACCTCGCTCCCCACGACCATCTCGGGAACCCCAGCAGTTAGCGGCTCGCCCATCTGGGTCGGTCTGTCATGACCTCGCGCAAGAATTACACGCGCCCCTATTTCGGCGCAGGCTTCGTCGGTTGGTTTCTCGGCAAACTGGGTCACAAGACCTCACCAGGCACGGTGGAGGGCGCATCAAACGCCAACTACAACGCCACATTTGGTGCACGTTCTGGTACTTCTAGAGTTTCATATCTTGACTATTATTTAGCACCTTCAACACTAACTAATCAAACATATGTTTCTCCACAATCCAGCTCTGCCTATTTAGTCCCAGCAGTTTATGGATACACTATTAGCCCAGCTTCAAATGGCAACATGTTTTTAGCAATAAGGTTCTAATGTTAGGTAATAGAGGGTACTACAGTCCTAATGCAAAAGTATATGAAGGCTATAAAGGCATACGTGAACTAAAGAACTATATACTAAGCATAGTTCTTGTTGAGGGTGCAAAAGTTCAACCGTCACTATCAGTTAATAATTATGCCCTAGACAATAATGAAAATATTGATGATGTAGGCAACTATACAGCAAATAATGATCAGAATGAGCTTGACTACGCTGAACCCGACTACCAGTCTGGAGAAGACGTAGTTCCCTTCTAATGTAAAACTGCCTTGTTATTAACGTAGATAGTAGACATCAAGGAGATAGTATGACTACACCTATTGACCACCGCCAAGCAGAAGTCGCATGGGCCAACTGGGCCGTTGCCAACCACCAACACTTTAATTACTCCGAAGGCAGTGACCGTATGTCTGCTGTCGGTGTTTGGCCCATCAAGTTTCCAGTCAACACCGACTGCTCTGGATCGGTCACACTCTACGCCTGGTGGGCAAATGGCAATGACCCGAACGGACTGGGCTTTGACCACGAGGGCTACAGTGGTACATTTTTAACCCATGAGGAGCACATTCCTCTATTGACTAAGACTTTGAAGAATATCACCATCGATGAGATTGAGGTTGGTGACCACGTAGTTTATGGTGCAGGCACAGGCGAACATGTAGCAATTATCGTGGAAATCTACGGTACCGACGTACTTACAGTCAGCCACGGTCAGCAAGGCGGTCCCGGCTACTGCTGGGTTAATCCCCCGAAGGTTGCCCCTTCGCGTGGCTACCCTTCAGATGGCCGTACACCCCAGACATACTTGCGCAACGTCACCAACAACAACAAGCCTGTTCGTCTTCCTCCGACCACTAAGTAGGATAAATGTCCACACGTTCTCGTGTCAATTTTTCTGCTGGTGTAGCTAGTGGTATAAGTTCTACCAGTCAAACTGTTATTAGTGGTACCACTTGGCCCGTACCTTCTGGCGGTTATACCGGCAGTAACTATGTTCCGGTTGTTCTTAACCCCGGCTATTTTGGTGCCAGTAACCAACAAGAGATCATTTACATCACCAATGTAGTTAGTAGTGGTGGTGGTACCAATAATGTTGCCACTGTTACTCGTAATCAAGAGGGCTCTCCCACTACTGTTACCGGGACTACAGTCAACTGGGTGGCTGGTCCACTAGTTGCTGACTTTGATGTAAGTAACCTTACCAGTACGGGAACTCTAACACTCAATAATGGATTGATCTCCAGTACCATTAGTGGGTCTGCAGTATTTGCTACCTATACTGTTAGTGGACAAAATATCATTGCTGGACAAAATGCCAGTGTTGGAAGTCTAGCTGTTAGTGGTAGTACTACCATTGGTGGTACCACTAGCATCAGTGGTAACCTTGTAGTAACCAGTGGAGTAACCGTTACTGGAACTACCACTACTGGTGGGCTACTAGTAACTGGTAATATTACCACCGGCTATGGAAACTACCAGCAGGGTTATGTGCCTGGAATTCTTGTAGCTAACCTAGCTTATGGATCAGTCCCCGCTAGTCCAAACTGGTTACTATGTTCTTTTAGTACTGTTATTAATCCGAGTGGTTCAGCCAATACCTTTATAACCTTCCCCACTGCCGTCTATAATGTAGTAACAGCTGCCTATGGCTATCCGGTTATTAATATTGGCTCAGCAAGTGATGCAGTTGTTGCAGAGGCGAATAGCTATCAATTTAATGGATTCTACTGCAACTTCTACAATAGTAGTGGCGGTTATTTTAGTGGTAGTATTAGAGTTGATGTAATGGTATTGGTTTGCTAAATGCGAGTAAGACCCATCCCCCAATACGCTGTTGAACCTCTAGGAATTACAACATATATTAGTGGTACCCTTGCTGACCCAGACAATCAATTTGTATGGCTGAGTATAGTTAACTCTGATAACGGTACAGTAGTCCTTGCTTCTGGACAAGCAACCTGGGAGAGTGTAGGCACTTATCAGTATAGTACCAACTCTAGCCAGACTGCAATTCAAGGCAACTATGATGCAACCTGGAACTATACAATTAATGGTAGTCCGAGAACTTATGTAGATAGCTTTATAGTTACTGAGCAAATGCCCTATTGGAGCAATCTAACTCAAGAAGAAAGACAGATTGCTGCCGGTATTGTTCACCGACTAGACCGTAGTTTTGACTCTACAGCCGGTGGACCCTACCTCCAGGAAATGCAACAAAGCGGCTTTAATATGTACGAAGATGTTGCTTTTATTATGAGTACAGAAGCCATCGACTATATTAACTACGAGTTCCAACCGGTCTTTAGTCCGGCTTATGAAATTGGTCAAAATGCCAATGTTTACTTCCCCAGTAACTACTATGGGGTTTTGGCCACTCAAACTTACGCTCATTTCTTAAAGCATATTGCCAGACAGTATATTGAGCAACCGACTCCGGCCAATATAACTGCTGCCTGGATGGACCGTAGAGATTACTATAATCGTTGGTGGCAACTCTATACTTTCGAGAAAGAAATTGCAGACAAGCAACTTCGCCAGATGAAGCGTTGGTTTATGGTCGGTTCCAAGAGAAGCCTTTTGGTTGCTGGTGGTCTCATCCCTCGAATGTTTGTTAATCCTGCCCGTCCTCACTTCCAGTATGCTGCTGTCAATATGGGTGGTATGTAGTGACATGGATAAACCCCAATCCCTACTACGAAAATCCAGACCCCAGTCCGTTTAGTCCACTAAACCCTCAGCCCGAGTCTGAAGTTCCAGCAAATCCTCCATCTACCACTCTACCCGTACAGACCACTTCTCCTCTCTTAGTAGTCAAGCAAAGAGATGTTTTTGCAGAAGTAAATCAGCAAAGATTCCATAATGAAACTCTGCAATGGTACGGAGAAGAGTGTATTGTACGATTAATTTGGCGTGCGGAAGATGCTGCTGCTGGTCTAGTCACTTATTGTCAAGAGTGTCAAGATAGCCCCAACCCCACTGATCCGGATACTAGTATCCAGTCACGAGTTAGTAAGGTATATCGTCAAACCGGTAATAGCTATTGCCCCACCTGCTACGGGACCACTTTTACCGGTGGTTTCCAGCCGGTAGTCTACCATGTTTATATGCTGGCTAGTGATACTACTGACAATCGACAAAACCTAACTACCGGTCAGTTTTGGAAGCAAAACCCTAGTGTACAGTTCTCTTGGTTTCCACAGATAAGAACTGGAGATCTAGTGGCTCGAGTAGAAGGTTGGAACAGAAATACTCCTACTAGTATCTCCGAGATCTTCCAGGTTAGTACAGTTGCTCCACAAACTATTAGAACCGGGCCTGGCCCTAGCGCCACTTATCCGAATAGAGTAGGTCCCCAAATTTTTCCGGGATCAGCATCCTCACTACCGAATAATACCAAGATCATTAGTCAAACAGCCACTCTAGAAAATCTATGGCCTAGCCATCCCTACTACTCGGTGCCACTAGTATGAGACTTCCCTCCAGTGAAACCTATAAGATCTCTAGAAATGCTATGCAATGGCTGCAACTTCTAGCGCCTAAAAAGACCGGTCGTGGTCTTTCTCAGTTAAGTCCAGTATCAGAAGAAGGCATGGTGGGGATTAATGTCCCCAACCGTGTATCCTATATGCTTTCTGAAGACGAAGGAACTCCAGCCTACAATATGAATAGTCTGGCCGGGAAGAATATCCCGATTCGTGGAGCAGACGGTAATATTGTTTTTAGAAGAGCTCAGCCTAGTGCTATTGGTCAGCAAAAGATAATTAGTAGAAAAAATAACGGAGAATTGATCACTGAGAAGATACAGTGGCAACACCCGGCTGAAAAACCCAGGCAATTTATAGAGAAATCAATTGATCTAGCATTTAGAGAATGGAAGAGACAGCTTACTACCAAGAGTGTAATTGCCATACTCAGACAGACTGAAGCTAAAGACGCTATGAGAGAACTATTCGGACGATAAAAAATGTTTCTTACAGCTACTAAAACTGCCATAGTAGAAGCCCTAGTATCAGGTTTTCAGCAACTGGCTAGTGGACCCTCAAATACTAGTCTAGACCTAGTACCCAATAGTATTACTATCGAGTATCCTTTACAGCAAGTGCTATGGCCTGCAATCTTTGTACAGTTTCGACCGGATAAGGTACAGTGGACCGGTCTAATGCCCGATCAGTATACTACTGCCGTTTCTGGTTCAGTAACCACTTCCCGGATGGGTTACTTTGAGGGCAGTGTAGACTTACAGATTATGGCCATGCACTCGGAGGAACGAGACAAGCTCTGGGACTCAGTGGTTAATCTAGTGCTAATGGGGGCAGGAAGTCCGGCTAGTACAGCATTCTATGACTCTATTGCCAATAATGATCTAGTATCCCTAACTTTCCTCCCTGACACTGTAACTCCCCTTGGAGATACAGTAAGTCCTGGAACTCCTTTTAGTCCTGAAGAGCTCACTTATGAAGCCAGTGTTAGATTGCGCTGCATTGGAACTTATTCTGAGAGCAAGTACAACTACCCGTCCATTGCTGTTGATGAAATTACAGTTAGTGGTACTCTAACTCTTATAAGTGGAGCCTACGTGTTCCATAACCCGTATGCCAATTAAACATTGTAACTCTTTGCCAAACTTAACATTGTAACGAAGGAGAAGTTATGCCCATCCCCAACTATTCGAATCCCGGTGTATACGTCACTCAAACCGGTAATTCCTATGTCACTCCTAGTACTGCAGCACTAAACCTTTGCATTGTAACTGACACTCTGGTTAGTGGAACTGGTTCTGACACTTTTAACACAACTGGTGCTAGTGGAGTAAACATCGGTGTACTAAGCAACCCTCTTGTTAACTCTGGTACAATTACCTGCTATCAGACTACTGCAACCGGTACTACCTTTACTGCCATTACCGGTTTCCAGACACAGCGTTGTAACTCTGACGGTACTCTAAGTGCTAGTGGTATCTATACTCTAATTACCACTAGTGGTATTACCGGTACTGGAACAGCCGTAGTTAGTGGCCAAGTGACCTTTAGTTACCAGCACAGCTTTGGTGGTAATGGTTCTTATGCCAACTATAATGCAGTCACTAGTGTCTTTGGGTCTGCTGTAAGTGGTACTACAGTCGTTTCTCCCGCCAGTCTAGCTGCTTATCTTGCCTACCAAAATGGTGCGAATAATGTCACCATTCTTCCTGTAGCTCGTGCTAGTAGTTACAATGGTGTTACAGTTACCGGTACTTCTGCCGCTGATGCTGACTGGCTACGTACCTTTACTACCAGTGGTACCGGTACTGATGTTACTGTTCTATCCAATAAGAGTCCGGTTGATGTTATTGTCCCCACTTATGGCTTTACTGCTGCAAGTGGTGTACAGATCGCTACTGCAACTGTTCCTTCCGGTATTACCAACTACCTTGCCGCTCAAGCCAATAACGGTGTTTACCAGAGAGTCTTCGCCGGTATTGACGGTACCAGTGGACTTACCCCGGCTAGTGGAGTAGTTAACCTTGCCAGTGGGTGGAGCAACTCTAGAATTAGTCTGGTCTACCCGGGTGTATTTAGTTATAACCCCGGTCTAAATACCACCACTCAGCTTACCACTACGGTTATTAATGTTGCCGGTTACTATGGAGCTGCTGCTGTAGCCGGTCAATTTGTCGGTAGTCCTACAGTTGCTACTCCGATTACCAACAACCAAGTATTCGGCTTTACCGGTGTACCTAATCAGATTAGCCAGGTTGACTCCACTAACATCTACCAGACTAATGGTCTTCTAGTCATTAGACAGCGTAGAGACGGTAACCTATATATTCAGCACGGTCTTACCACTAATGTCAGTAACTGGCTAACCCAAGAGGTTTCCATTAGTGCCATTGGTGACTACTTGGCTAATGCAGTCACTAACGCTCTAAATAATGGTCAAGTGGTCGGTGGTCCTCTAAATCTCTACACCTTTGCTGGTACTCAAAGTATTGTTGTAGGCGTACTAAATAATGCACTCTCCAATGGAATTATCCAGGGCTTCCAAAACCTAGCTGTTACCAATAGTCCTAGTGCTCCAACCACTCTGAATATTACCTTCCAGTACTCACCGACCTTCCCGTTGAACTACATTAATGTGGTAATGAGCTTGAACGCTAGTACCGGTGTACTTAGCACTTCCAATAGCTTGACTTCCAACGTTACTACTGCCTAGGAGACTAAATGGCTAACAAACCACAATCAATTTTTCGCGTAGGTGGAGGTTATACTACCTTCAAGTACAACAATAACGTCTTGGCTTACTGCCAGATGATTCGTGAAACTGCTCCTCAGCCAGTTGCACAGCCTACGCCCGTACAACCCCTAAACTCATCCTACCCGATTGAGATCGCTCTACCGAATGCATTGAGTGCTGGTACTCTAGAACTTACTTTCTACGAAACTTGGATTACTGAAGTCTGGGCTGAGCTAGCCTTGGGTGATGTTAATAGTCCATACTATAAGGCCGGAGACCTATTGGCAGTTTATCAAGCCCAACTGTCTAAGGGTGCAGTCAGTTGCAGTAAGATTATTGCTGCTCCAGGTGGAGGTTCAAGAGTTATTACTTACACTGGCTGTACAGTTACCAATGTTACGATCGATGAAATGATTCAGATCGGAACAATGACCATTCCCAAGTCCATCACCTTGATGTACCTCTCAAGAAGTGAAAACGTATTCTCCTAGAAAGGAAATGAATTAAAATGCCAGCTCGTTCATTTATTGTACAGCTCCAACCCGGGATCGGCCAGGCCGTACTTCCAGACCACCGCAAGATGGTTCCTGGTATCCAGTACGTAGTTGACGCCGAAACCTTCTCCAAGATTTCAGTTGGTGCTCGTCAAAGTGTTATCCAGGTTGTCAGTGTCAACACTGATGCCACTACTTCTACCGGTGGTTATGTACCCGCTCAAACTTCAACTGGTGTTAATGCCCAGCTTAGTTTGCAGAGTATTCTCACTACTGTCAATGCAACTACTACCTCCTACAGTCTAGCCGGTTTTGCCGGTCAAGGTTATGACGCTGGTGGAGAGACGGGTACTAACACCGGTGTCGGTCTTAGTGGTGTAAACGGTAATGCTGCCAACCAGACTCTAACTGGTCCTGCCGGTGAGCGATACATGTACGTATATAACGGTACTAGTATTACCATTCCGGCTAATGCTCCCGTTGTTTGGTTTGACGAGAACAACCGTTACATTTCCCTTGGTAGTGCCGCCACTCTTCTCGTTAAGGTTGACGGTCAAGGTACTCCCTACATCGCTAGTACCAACACTACCCTTTCCGGTCTAACCTGGAACGGTGCCGGTAATGTTACTACAGTAGGCACCAAGCAGGGTAACTTTGCCGGTATTACTCTAGTGGCTATCCCGGCCGGTTACTTTGGTTGGATTCTGATCGAAGGTATTGCTCCTAGTGTAGCAGTAGCCAGTGGTACTACTATTGGCGCTACTGTTGGTGTAAACTCCTCCACTAACCTTGCCGGTGTACCTGCTAACACCACTACTAGTATTAGTGCTGCTGGTGTAGTTACCGGTAGTGCTCTGGCCAACAACATTATCGGTACTGTTCAAAGCACTCCTGCTGCTGCTAGTAACCCGGTTGTTGTTGGTACCGGTACTAACGGTATCGCCAGTATTAGTGGTTATGGTTCTACCATTAGTGGTTACATCATTACTCTTAACAGTGGTAACGTCTTCCCGACTGGTACTACAATTGCCATTAGTGGTACTGGTACTGCTGCCTTTAACCAGAGTTACTTGGTTACCAGTGGTATCCTAGGTGTTAGCACTCTCCTGGCTAGTGGTGTAAGCAACAACACTACCAGTGGTACTGTTACCTTGAGTGGTAATACTACCATTAGTGGTAATGGTGCTTTCTACTATGCACAGGTAGAAGTTCGTCGTGCTGACAAGGTCAAGAAGCCTTACGTACGAGTTTACAACAAGAACTAGTCCCTAGTACGACTAATTAAGTATATATAATCAGATAGACCGTAGTGGTCCTTAACCTGAGAGAGTTAGTATGATTTCTAAGAATAATGCTGGAACCTGGACGGAAGATCAAAATTCTGTCCAGGTTCCAGCCAAAGACACTAGTTTTCCAGAAGAGTGGAAGCAAGAGTTCGAAGGCCTTCTATACCTCGGTTATCTCGAGAAAGAAGTCACTCATATTCCCTTCCACCATTTTGTAGTTAGAACACTTACAGTGAACGACAAGCTAGAAGTATCTCTTCTTACCAAACCGTTTGCTGAAACCCTGGGTTACGGTAGAGCTTATAAGTCTGCTGTTGTAGCCGCTGGTCTAGTAAGTGTAGATCATCAGAGTCTACTACCCACTCTCAAGACCGTTAATGGTGTTAGACAAAAGTATGAATACGTAGTCAATAACTGGTATGATGCCGTAGTTGACGTTCTTTTCCAGGCTATTGATGATCTAGAGAACCAAGTGGTACTGGTTCTTGAAGCATTAAACATTATCGAACTTCCCAAGGCCTTTAGTGTCTTTGAAAAAGATAATGAGGAAACGGATAACCCAAAAGATACGAACTAGATCCCTACGTAGTATTTCATACTGAGTTGGCCTATGAAAGAGGCCTACTACAGAGTAAGGACCCTAGTGAAGTACAAGAAAAGCTTCTTAGAGTGTATGTCACTCGAAAAGCCGAACAAAAAATACAGATGGAAGAAACCAGATTTGAACAGGACTTGTTGATTAATCAACCGGAAATGTATCGAGAGTGGAAGAAGCATCAAGAAGAGAATAAAGAGAACGAAGACATCGTTTGGGGCTTCCCACAAAGCATTGAAGAAGCTCGTGAGATCGAAAAACTTATTGCTCAAATGGAGCAGCAGAGTGTACAGACTGCTAAAGCTCCAGACGAAGGTGTTGTAATAGTTGACACTCTGGGCAATAGACTCAATACCCTAGAAGCAATACCCGGACTAGACCTAGACCAACTTGGAGAGACTGATGGCTGATATTCCTAATGGCGATAATACAGAATCAGTAAATTTTAGAATTGATGGTGATGCCACAGGCCTCAAGAGAGAGCTAGGTGAAGCCGGTCGTATAGCCGGTGAACTAAATGACAATCTTAGGGCCGGAGAAAATGCTGTTAGTGGTATCATCGAACGCTTGATCAAGCTCAAGGGTGTTCTCAAAGATGATGATGAACTTGCAGATAACTTTAAGTCCATTATGGAGACTGCAGGAAGCTTTGTAGAGAGCACTAACTACTCTCTATCACAAGCAGTTCAAAATATTAGAGAACTACTGGTTACCGCTAGTAAGCTAGGGGTAAATGGTAATAATGTTCTCGGAGTACTTGGTGGTATGGGCTTTGGTGGCCTAGGTGGTGGTCTAGGTGGAACTTTTGGTGACGCTAACCTAATAAACCTACTGTCTAACCTAGGTGTAACCGGGAATGTCGGGTCCAATCAGTCCAACCCTAATCTTCGAGAGAGAACGGTAAACGGCTCCCCAGAGAGTGTTGCAGATACCGGTTATTATAGACGAACAGAGATTAAGGGAGGCCGTCAACGAGCCAGAACCCTCTTTGGTGGACGACGTAATCCTCCCCCACCTCCAGGAGGACCCGTCCCTCATCTTTCTGATGATGATGACGAAGATCCATTTGCTAGTGCTAGTGCCAGTAGATGGGGTACTACTAGTGTTCGAATAGGGGATAGCTTTCGGTCTACGGGTAATGCCACTATTGACAATTTTGCCAAAGCCTACCCCGAACTCTATAGGACTATGCTAGAAAATGGAGAACTTCCTTCAGCTCGGCCGGCTAGAGATGTACTCTTACAGCGTCAAAAAACTGTAGATGCTATCTTTGGACAGAGAAGCACTGCTGGAAGATTCTTTCGTAATCGTATTAGGAATCAATTAGAGCAAGAAGAGCGTCAATTTAAAGCTTCTGGTGATGAAGTTATCTACGGTGGCCGACGTTTTAGTACCCCACCGGTTTCAGGGTATGAACGAGAAGTTTATACAAAAGTAGAGCAAAGAGTTCTCGGTAGTGCCAATGAAGGATTGGGCAAGTTTCTTACCGGACTAAGTGACAGTGCTCTAAGATTAAGTGAGTTTGGTAATGCTTTAACATTCGGCTACCAGGCTGCTAGACAGGCAATGGCACCAGTTCAGCAGCTTATGCAGATTTCCGAGCAGTATGGTAGTGTAAACGGAAGTAACAACCCTATGCGTGCTCTAGGGCTTGGTTTGCAAGCTCAGTTTAAGTCGGGATTTGGTTTTAACCCGTTTGTAAACTCACAGCAAGTGGCACAAGCTCAAATGGCCGGTTTTGGACTGGGCTTTAATAACAATAATAGTGCCTATGTCTCTTATGCCATTAACGCTCAAAATCGTTATGGTATGACCGGTCAGACGTCTGCTCAATATGCCCAGACCGGTTTGGCCGCTGGCATGAACCTTCAGCAAATTAATGCTATGGTTGGCGGACTTATGATGTCTACCCAGGGCACTAATACCAGTACCTCTTGGCTTAACTCAACCGCTCAAAGTGCAGTAGCTCAATTTGGTGCTGCATACGGTAATGTAGGTGGAGCCGGTGGAGCAATTGCCGGTGGAGCAACTGCCCCCGGTATGAATGACCAAACTTTGCAGGCAGCAGGAGCAGCCGGTAACTCGGGTTTGGCTAGTGGTAGTCCCATGGCCTTAGCCTGGTTGAGTAAAACTCTCGGTATTCCATATATGCAAGTACAGGGCACTGTAGCAAATATGATTCAGAAGAACCCTGCTCTATGGAATCAGCTTAATCACCAGTATGATATGATGGTTCTAAAGATCGCTATGGGTGGCTCAATCCCTCCAGGTCTAAAGCAATCGGACTTTGCTGCTAAATACACCGGTATGTTAACTGCCATTACTCAAAGTTACGGTTATCCATCTGCCCTAACCAGTAATGCTACTGCCCTAATCGACTACTTCTATAAGATCTATACCAACTCTAGTGCAACTGCTCAGACAAATGCCAATAAGAATATGTCCAGTACTAGTAGAGCCGGAACTGGTGGAATTTTGGGTGGGATTGGCAACTTCTTGGGCAATCTAGGGAGTGATGTTAGTTCGGTGGCTAGTGCTGCTGGAGACTATGTAAATTCTGCAGTAGTAGCAGTTGGTGGTGGAGCAATTGGTGCAGTAACACAAGCAGTTACTCTAGGGAACTATGGACATGGCATCTGGTCTAACTCAATGAATGAAGCACATAGCTCTCTCACCGCCGGTAATAATGCCGTAACTTTTGTTGCTAGTAATATTGCTACCGGAGAAATTCTCTCTAGTGCCGTACAAAATCAAGCAACACAAACCATGAAGAGTTATGCTGGAAATGTACAGTTCCAGGGCAGAACTTGGACTTACGATAACTTTATGAAAATGGTTCCCAATGCACAGCAATTGCTTAATGACGGTATTGCAAAGGTACAGGGCTATAGTGGTGGAGCTTACCAAACCTATTCGGCCTTCCTACAGCAACACGGTTTTACAGGCTTAAATAGTACAGTTGCTGCACAAGCAAGTACTCCTAGCTACTTGGCCCCGGGATCTGTAAACTTTGGTGGAAACGGCAATAACGTTACTGTAACTTTTGCCAAGGGTATGAATAACGTACTAACTCAGATTGCTAATGGCAACTCTTATGTTGGGCAGACTTCTACTTATGGTTATATTACCGCTAATTCAGCAGTTGTCCCCGGAGCTAATGGTGGAGCCCGAGGCTAATGTCCAATACTATAGCGAGTACAAATAAGAACCTTGTAGCTTCTTTTACTGACCCTATTGCAAATAAAACCTATGACTTTCCGTTTAACATTAATGGAGTAGAGTGGCAGTACCAAATGAATAATCAGTCATTTGATACTATCGGCGGCCGAGTGACTCAATTGCTTTCAGTAAAGATTTCCACTATGTCACTCCAGGGGGATGCTGGAAGTAGAAACGGTCTTATTCAGCTGTATACTAATTTTAAGAACATGCAGGATAATCAAAATATTCGTCAAACTAGCATGGGTCTGTATATTCCAATTGTCACTCTTACAGAGACCACTAGCTTAAAGTTTTCAGTATGGCTTACTCAAATGCAGATCGGCTGGGACCCCACTACTAGTACTTATCCTTATCAAATGCAATTGGAAGTAGACCAAGACTTTACCGGACTCGCTAGTGGTGCCTCTACTGCCAATGCACTAAATAAAATTTCAGCTGACGTCGGCTTTAGTCCATTCTGGAACGGTCTTAGTACTAGTATTGCATCAATGACAGCATCACAGGTACAACTATATGTTCAAGCATTACAAGCAGGAAGTGGAGGAAGTACATCATGAATCAAATTCATGCTAATTGTAGGGTTTCTATGCCCATACTAAAGTTAGATCAACAACACGTTTTAATGAACGGCTTTGCTTTTTCTATAGATCAAGGCCTTATTCATCAGGCAATTAGTAACAACCAAGGAAGCTGGCAGCAATGGCTGGGAACGCAACAGTAGCACTCTATAGTCCTAAATCGAACTCTACTATAGTATACGATGTTTGGATAGCAAGTATCTCTACTGCTACTAATAATCAGTATGCACAGCAGCAGCTAAGAGATCACATGAGCTTTCAGCCCATTCGTCGTAGTGAAATGTATGTTCAGTTTACGATCGCTTGGCCTCTACAAACTGCCAATGTTCCCCTTACAGTTCCAGCAGGTTTTGAGGGCATTGATTATAGAGACGGTTTTACTAGAATGAATACTTTTCAGTCTGCTATTAGAGACCATCAGCAGGCAGCAGTTAGTTCATTAGCAGCACTTCCTATGGTACTTAACTACAACCCGTCTATGGTACACGGAAAGGTTGATAAATTAACCTCTCTTTCCTGGACCGGTAATACAGCCCCTACACCATCTACTCTAGTATATAGCGGTTGGGTACAACAGTCAGAGCAAGAGTATACTCGCTATAAGAACCTCTTTCTTAGAAACTATACTATGAATATTCTAAACCCCAATATCTCTTCGACTCCTCTTACCAGTATGGTAGTAAATAGTCAGTTTGCCCCTTCTTCTTCTACACAAAATAATTATGGTTCAGATTGGCCCAATATTGCAATTTTGGCAACTCAAACAGCAGCAGCTATAAACGGGATTAAGCAACAATGAGTTTTGACCGTTCGGGTACATTTGCCTATAGCCCAGATATCCAAGTGTCGATCTATACCCAAAAACAAGGGGCTATAGACGTCTCTAGAGATATCGTAGATTTCTCAATAAACCGACAGACTAACGCTGTTAGTAATTTTAGTTGCACTCTAAGCAACCCACTACGTAAGTACAATCAGGTAATTAATACCATGGACCGTATTGTAGTGTTCCTCAAGAGGACCAGTTGGTTGCAAGCATTTACCGGTTATGTCACTATGGCCCCTATTGAGACCCTGGTCCCTACTCCGGTTACTATCCAGGCCAGTTGCACCCTTTACCAGTTGCAAAACACTTACTGGGATGATACACTAGTACAGTTCCAGCAACTCTTACTTAACGCTTCTGACAGTGCTGCGGTAAACACTGACGCCCTTATTAATGATGGTGGTATTGTACAGGCTACAGTAAATGTACTAAAGGGAGTTGCCGGATGGAACCCCAGTAGAATTCATGTTCAAAATATTCCTAGTTCTTTCGTTAAGGCAGCTTCTTCAGCCTATAATTTTGCTGCACTACAAGACTCACAACTAGATCAAACTGCAGTAACTCAGCTAGCTACACTACTAGGCGCTGCTGGAGTAATTAATGGTAATCCGGTAAATAGCTATAGTAATAATGCTCTACTACCTTTAGGCGCACCCAACTATGTAACCTTTAATGCCAACTCTGTATCCCCAATGCCCTATCTAATAAGTAGCCCGAGTCAGTCATCTCCCAAAAACCTTCCGGGATTGGCTCCAGTTGGGCCAGTTAATACCAATAAAGATATCTACTGGTGTGCTGCACACTGGGCTTACCTAGACTTACCGGGGAGTGGAACCTCTACTATTTCTGGAGTACAGGCAGCACAAAAGTGGCTTGCTGGAACTAGTGGGACTGGCCAGTACCTTTATGTAGCAAACACCACCACCGGTAGTGGAGTAGTGCTTAGAGCCACTAGTGTACCCGAAGACTATGACGGTAACTATGATTCCAATTTCCAGGGTCTACAAGTACACCCTACAGTCTTTACATACTTGGGTGGAGAGCTTAATAGTAAACTACCCCCACCCGCACTTCAAACTTATACTCCAATAACCACTCTACTAGTCCAATGGGCTGACCCCGCCAAAGTATCAGGTACCGGTCCTCAAAATCTTACCACTCCCCAAGTGGGAACTGCACAAAGTGAACTGGGAGTTAACCCTCTAAGTTCTGGGACAGTTACTCCTACAGAACTTGCTTCAGCTGCTGTTTCTTTGGCTTTAAAGTATGTAGGTGCAAACTATAGTGAGCTATCAAACTGGCGAGAGAATGCTCAAACAAGTGCTCAGCAAAGTAGTTTTGACTGTTCGGGATTTGTTAACTTTATTTGGAAGCAAGTGCTACAAAAAGACATTGGCAGCTATACTGGAGCCCAGTGGGGGACTCCTCCAAGCCCAAGCCCAGCCGGTATCTATATTGCCAATACTTCTCAACCACAACCCGGAGACCTACTATACTGGCAGGCGGGTGGATCAGCAGCAACCATCGATAGTGAACCTAGTCACGTAACTATGCTAGTAGACTCCTTTGGGTCTAATGGTACTGCTACACAAATTGGAGACTCTTATTCAGCAGGTTCTGATAGTAGTGGAACTACTCTAATTAACGGTAAGCCAGACGGTTGGAATGCTTCTAGTAATGGTAAGACTACGGGTGTTACTACTGGCACTGTTAAATGGACTCTAATATCGGGTGGAGGAAATTCCAGCACTAACGGTATGGGTATGTACTATATGGGTGCAAGAAGACCGGTTAGCCTTTCTTCGTCCTATAATGCTAGTACACAAAATGTCACTATTAGTGGAGTTAATGGAACCGCTATTGACCTTACCAACTCATTTAACTTCCTACTTAATCCGCCAAATGTTAACCCACTAACTCAGCAGCTACAGGGTACTCCCCAAGCTTTTATTATGGACAATAGTCTTTTGAGTGACCTACAAAACATTGTGGGTGCTGGACTAAGAAGCTTTATGAGTGCACCGAATGGTGATTTTGTTGCCTGGTTTCCTGACTACTATGGTGTTTATGGAACTACCCCCGCTCTAGAAATTAGTGATGTAGAAATTATTGACTTTGAGATTTATCACGATGACTCACAGTTGGCTACACATGTAGCAGTCGTCGGTGATACTAACGGAGTCGGCCAGCAAGTTATTAGTGCCGACTATCTAACCAGTCAAGGTATTGTAAGTATCCAAGACAATACTACTCTCAATCTATTATTTGGCACTCTGGGAATTGGACCGAGTGGAGTTACGGCTGCTAAACTTAAGACTCAAGAGTTTTTGAACAAATACGGTATGAGACCTTATGTAGTTCAGCAGCAAATGATTCACTCACACGAACTAGAATATTTATATGCTCTCCAAACCTTTATGCAAAAGTGGGCCAGTCAGTATGCTAGCCAAGTGAACCTAACCTTTATGCCCGAACTATATCCGGGTATGAGAGTGATTATGAATCTTAGTGACGAAAATGGAGTTAGTCATCAGTACCAACTGTACTGTATGAATGTACAGCATCAAGGAAGTAGAGCTGGGGGGTTTACCACTCAAGCGACCTTTACCGGTATTATTAAAGACGGAAATGTTCTAGACTACGGTCTAAGTCTGTTCGGAAACGGTTAGTATGCCAGCACCAGTTAATAGAATCCAAACTAATGATATGGTTCGTAGAGTGGTTCTACTTACCAGCCCCACCAAGAGCCCTATGAGTACGGCTGATAATCCCACCTACTACTGTATGTCAGTAGATATGAAGGGTTTTCAGATCCAAGTAGACCTACAAGCTCTCCCTCCAGGAGTAAGTATATCCCAGCTTCAACCAAACCAGGTTTGGTGGGTAGAAAGACGTACCACTCTATTTAGACTCTACCTCTATAGTGGAGTAATGGACCCGGTCACTCGGTCAATTAATACTGACTCACCACTACCGGTTAATGCTACAGAGATTCAGGGAATTGCAGTTTCACCCACTACCCCCACTAACGGCCAAGTACTAGAGTATAATTCTACTATTAGTGGTTGGATTCCAACTACACTTAGTGGGGGAAGTAGTGGTAATGCTACACAACTTCAAGGCTATCCTATTGCTACAACAGCTCCTGCTAGTGGGCAGGTCCTAGGATGGAATGGTGCTGACTGGATTCCTACTACCCCTAGTGGCAGTAGTGGTGGAAGTGGTATCACCCAACTCACTGGGGATGTTACCGCTGGCCCTGGTTCAGGCTCTCAGGCTGCCACTCTACAAGCGACCACTAATGTAGAAAATATTATTTCCAACAACCCTACAGTTACAACTCTAAGTGGTAATTTTGTCACTCTTAGTGGACAGCTTGCTACTGTTAGTGGAGTAGCATATGCTGCTCTACCTATTTCAGGTGGTACAGTCTCAGGCAACTTGGTTGTTGCATCAGGTTTAACTGTTAGTGGTGCTTTAACCGTTGGTAGTGAAGTAGACACTGGTGCAATGACAGTTGGCGGCAATCTCACCGTTACAGGCACAACCACTCTTAACAACACACTCGCTGCCAACAGCGGTATCACCCTTGGTCAAGCAACAAATATAAATTTCCTAACTGGTGGTGGTTACCAGCTTTCTGTAAGCGGGTCAAACCCAGGAACAATTATTATTCCTGGCCCTGGCCTTGGTTCAACCGATACTCTTGCAACTCTAAATGGTACTCAAACGCTTAGTAATAAAACACTTGCCACTACTACGGTATCGGGTAATCTTGTTGTAGCTAGTGGTCTTACAGTTAGCGGTACTGTAACCGCTACTGGCATCCAGATCTCTGAAAGTCAAGTAACTAATTTAACTACAGATCTTGCTGCTAAATTCCCATATTCTGGTGGTACTATAAGCGGCAACCTTACGGTTGCTTCAGGTCTTACTGTTAGTGGTGGTATAAATATTAGTGGTACACTAGCCTATAATGGGCAAACCGTTCCTTCAACCAACTATATTGCCAACTATAACTCAGGTTATGGTCCAGCTACTGGCTATGTACTGACATATAACCCCGGACTTGGAGTAATCTATAATAATTCTATTACCGGTGGTCTTATCCTACAGGGTGCTTCATCAGTCCAGAGCACCCTTACAGTAACATCAGGACTTACTGTCACCGGTACCACTACTCTGGGTAGTGGTTATGTATCTGTAAGTGGATCAGGAACTTCAGGTTATATAACTGTTGGTGGAGCAGGTGGTTTAGTCTCTGCTGCCAATATTAATGGAACTTCTGGTGTTTTTTCATCTAGCTTAACTAGTAGTGGCACACTATTTGTAACAGGTACCTCTACCCATGTTGGTAATGCTACTTTTAGTGGTACAATTACATCAAATGCTTATCTACCTAACGTTGCAAGCATTACTGCTACATCCAATGCAGCCACCGTTAGTGGATCAACCTATACGTCTACTAAGGTAACCAACAACTCTGCGGCAACCCTAGCTATTACTATGTCTACTACTGGTGCAGTAGACGGTATGCAGGCGATAGTTCGCATCCTCGATTTTAGCGCAGTTGCTCAAACTATTAGCTGGACAAATACTGAAAATTCACAGGTATCTGCTCCCACTACATCGAATGGTTCAACGACTCTTCCCCTAACTGTTGGCTTTATTTATAATGGTTCCACTTCTAAGTGGCGCTGTGTGGCGGTGGCTTAAATGGCTATTACAGTTGGCACAACTTCAAACACAACTCCTCTTGCCTTAAGTACGTCCCCAATATCATTGCCAAACAGCTATACAACCAAGGCAAATGATGTCGCAGTTATTATCATTGGTACTCCCAGTGCTGACTGGACTGGCGTAACAGTATCTGGGTTAGGCGCTTCTTGGATTATTAAAAGTCTCCCCGCTACAAGCGGTAATAACGGTAACTGGTTTGCAATTGGCTATGGATGTTCTGCTGGAAATACCACATTTACTCTGTCTAGTAACCCTGCCAGTGGTACAGCAGTTGGTGTTGGAATTTTTTCTGGAGCTTCCTCTGCTGCACCAACCCAGCTATTTGGCCCTTTATCAAATACAAATAACTTCTCCACTGTTACAGGTACTAATTTGTCATGGTCAGCTGGTCAGTTATTAATTGCCTTTGGCCAAGCATATCAATGGAACAACCTTACTCCTTCAGGAACTTGGGCAGGAACTTTTGACACTTTTGCTGCACGTAATGGTACTACTAGAATGGTTTTTCTTGACTACTTAATAGCACCATCATCTCAGACCAACCAATCGTACGTCTCTCCTCAGTCTGCATCAGCATATCCAATTGGTTCTGTTTATGGTTTTGCCATAAAACCAGCAAGCAATGGCAATATGTTCCTAGCAATGGGTTTTTAGAGAATGTACTACAGCCCGTATTTTAACTAAGATACTATGAAGACACTTGCAGTAAGTAATGGTGATATCCAGTTAAGTGGTGGTAGACTACTATTTAATACTGGAACTACAAAGCTCATCCAGGACCTCACTCTTTGGCTGCAAGAGCCACTAGGAACCGGCTATACTACCCCAGGTTTTGGGTCTACTCTTACAAGCCTAATTGGTGGGCCCCAAAATGGAAGTACCTTAAACACTGTACAAACTGAAATTCTTCGAGTGCTACAGCTCTACCAGGGTCAACAGATCTTAAATATCAAATCCGCTCAAAATAGTGCACAACTTGCTAACTGGAATAAAGACGAGATCATTCAGAGTATTCAGTCTGTAACAGTAGATCTATACTATAATAGTATCGTAGCACAAGTCACTCTTCAAACACTAACTGGTAACCTAGTGAATCTTGGACTCACCATCGGAAATAATGGAGTAACCGTTAACAATGGCTAATACTAATGACGTTTTAACTCGACTACTATCTACTCTCTCCCTTTCCGACCCAACCTGGGACACTAGTGTAGGTACTGCTACATATAAGATTCTAGAGTCAGTCGCTCAAGAAATCGCTAATGCTAGCAATAACTCCACCCTCCAAACTTATAGCTACAACATTAATACCAAGTTTGGCGCTGAACTAGATAGTTTTGTCAATCTTTTTGGGCTCTATAGACAGTTGGGAACTAGAGCCACTGGCACAGTTACTTTCTCTCTCCCCAACGGGTCTAGTACCAATACACTCTACCCCATTCCGCTGGGTACCCAAGTGGCAGTCCCAATCGGCAACGGTTACTCTACAGCAATCTACTTTGCCACTACAGCACCTGCAGTTATTCCTTCAGACAGTAACTATGTAGAAATTCCCGTAAGTGCAGTAATCCCTGGCTCACAGGGCAATGTACCTGCAGGAGCAGTTACTAACCTTATTAGTACTCTAGTGGGTATTACTACGGTTATTAACAGTAATCCCATCTCTGGGGGAGCAGATCCAGAGACAGATAGTCAGCTTAGAGGGCGTTGGAACAATACTGTCTTTAATAACAATCTAGGTACTAACGGCAAGTATATTGTCACTGCTCTACAAAACTCTAATGTCAGTCAAGCTACCTCACTTGGCCCCCAGCAGTACCTAAGTGAGCAACTACAGGTTTCTGGTACTCTTTCTAACACTGGTGGTACCCCCACCACACTTACCTTTAACTTCGTAGCCTATAGCGGTATGACCGTAGGAAACACTACTTATAATGCAACTACAAATGTCTCCTCCAGTGGTATTACAGTTGCCGGACTAACTCCTGCCTCTCTTCAGTCTTCTCTTAATACTATGATTTCTGGAGCACTCAATACTGTTAGTGCTACAACTAGTGGTATTAACTTTACTGTTAGTGGCACTCTAGCAACTCTAAGTGGTGGAACTTTTACCATAACTTCCAACATTGCCTGCCCTTATGACCTTACTATGAGTGGTACTACTAATGCCACTACCGGTATTACCACGAGTGGTGGTACTACTTACTACCAATCCATTACCTCTAATAATCCAGACATTGTCTACAATCTTTATGGAGCCACTTATTCTGGTTACCTTTTTCCACAGGGTGGAGAACTTGTAGGGCAATACCTAGGAACCAATAATCAGATCGTCTACTCTAATGGTACTGACTACATCTTTCCCAGTAGTCCATCTATCCAGCTAGCTCTTAACATCTATAATGGAAGTCACAACCCAGCAGAGTTTATCGGTAATACCATACAGTTAAACTCTGAATATACTTCAGCAGCTAGTAGAGCATCAGCCACTATGCCTACAGTTTCCAACTATGCTGACATCTTTATTAACGGCACTACTCCCTCTACAGTAACTGAGCAAGTGATCTTTAACCCCTCTGCAACACTTAGTGGGCAAAATACAGCACAGACGGCCAGTAACTACATTTTAGCTAGTGGAATTAATGCTACAACTACTGCTTCAGGTGACTACTACATTCCGTTAACTCAGCAACCGGTTATTAACTTTCCCTCTCAGCTTACTACTAGTAACTCCGGTGTAGCCGACTATGTATACATTTGGAACACTACTATTAATAGCGGTATTAATTATCCGATTACCGTCAACTACTACAATGTAGGAACAGGTACTAGTCCGGTAGTATTCTCTGGTACTCTGGTTAGTGGCACCAACTTTATTCGCTGTACTAGCGGTAGTAGTATCCCTACAGGTCTAACTCTCCCTAGTGGCTCTGGAATCCCCGCTTGGAGCTATATCACTCAAACTACCAGTTCGGGTGTTACGATTAACAATACCGTTACCAGTAATAGCAGTATCACCACAATTACCGGAAGAAGTATCCTGTACCCCATTTATGACAATACTAGAACCGCTCTTAGTGTTCAAAGCATGACCGGTATTGCCGTAGAAGCAAATGTCTTTAATCCTGGTTGGAGTATCCCGGCTTCCACCACTTGGGGTACCTATACACACTCGGTAAATAGTGATGTTACTAGTGTAGAAACTCTTATCCAGCAATCTCGTCCGGTTGGAGTTAATACTCTAGTACACCAGGCAACTTTTGTTCCATTAGCTCTAAATGTCTCTATTGTATACTCAACTGGAGCCAATCAATCCACTACTAATGCCACTATTAATAACATAGTGAGTAATTACCTGGCAGGAGTCCCTTATCTAGGCACAATCTCTTTTGGTGCTCTATTGGGTCAAATGATCAATGTCTATGGAGTTAGTAATATAAGACTAAATAGCATTAATATTGTCTCACCGGACCTAAGTACCACTATTAAGTCCTACACTAGTGACTTCAATCTTGCTAGTAATCAATTGCCCGTTCTCAATACCATTAACTTTACTGTAAAGGGAATGAGTAACTTCTAATGCCCGGTAATATTTTTGCCATTACACTTCATCCGACTTTTGAACAAAAGGTTAGCAACTTCCCGGATGATGTTTATGCCTTTAATAATTTTGACAATCTAACCCTACTTATGAAAACTCTTCTGGGTCATGCTGGAACCGGGCAGTTGTCTATGCTACAGACTGCTGCTAGACTCAATCAGCAGACAATAGAGTTCTCAGATCTAGATAATATTCTAGGACTAGTGGTCGGGTTGCAAAGAGCGGCTAGTGAAGTATATTCATTTGCCACCAACCCGTTTATTGACCAACTAAACTATACTCAATGGCAAGAGGTCAACCGCAAAGACGCATCCTACAGAGAGAGATTGATTGGAGCTGCTGAAGCACTACAATTAGGAGCAACTGTATGGGGCATCCAAGTACTGGCAGAAGCAGTTACTGGAGTTCCCTTTACAGTTGTAGAAAGTTGGAGGACTCCTAACTTAGGCCGTTTTAGTAGTCTCTCCACTGAAGTGGTTCTAGTGCCCATCTTGGATACTGGTGCCACTGTTACCCTTACCCAAGATGAGACCAATCAGTTACTAAGAACAATTGGTTCACTACTTCCTGCAAACTTTGTAGCTTCTGTTGCTAAATCACCCAAAACTCTATTGACAAATGTCACTGCATCCTGGGTAAGTGCCAAAGAAGGCTATAGTGAAAATTTCTTCATGAATCGAGTAGTGCAGGCCAACGGGGTCAATACTAGTTCAGTACAACAACCGGGTAGTAGTACTCGTTATTGGGTACAAAACTCTACCCCTACTACTGCTCCAGTATTTGCTCATTTACAGTCACAAGAAAAGATCATCGACAGTACTAGAAATATTTCTAGTGTAACAGTAAGCGGAAGTGCCGTAGCAAACCCCCAAGATAGTCTGGCAAACCCCCAGCTAACTGTTGGTGCTACAGTATACGGAGGACAATAATGTCAGTTACTCCCCAGACAACTAACCCATTGCAGGCTTATGTAATCCCCAATATTAGCCCGTCTATGAGTGTAGATGGTCTAGTAGTAGACGGAGTATACGGTTATACCGGAGTTATTGACTCAATCCCTTCTAGTACAAACCCGAACTTCTTAGACCCAAACCTTAATCGCACTGATAGTAATAATAGTGTAACTACTCTAACTCCACAGCCCAGTACCAGTTGGATTTCAGAGTCCGGTTATGGTGGCTTGTCTTCTACTCCCGTTGTACTAAACTATACCTTTGCTAGTGCCACCTACTTTAACCTAGTAGAGTTTCAGGTCCTTAACACCCCATGCTCTGTAAATCTATCTCTAGTCCAAACTGTTAGTGGAGTAACTACAACTAGTGGACTATACAGTGCTAGCTCTACGGGTGGAAACAATATCTACACTACCACCGACTGGGTCAATTACACTTTTGAGTCCAGTAATGGCACTATCCTAGCACCGGCCAATAGCTATCTACAGCTCACTCTTACTAGAAATACTCAGGCTCAGCAATACTCTAGTACAGGAGCAACTGTCGATATTGCCTATAGTGTAGGTGTACAAAATCTATCTGTCAAATTACAGATTCTAGAACTATCAGATGCAACTCTAGCCAGTAAATATAACATTAGTGATGACAACCCCCAGCCGTTTCCTACAATTGTTACACAGAATGCACTAGGGTTTACCGAGAGTTACTCCCCGGTTATTGACTCAGTAGGCACTCTATTCAGTGGTTCTAACACAGCATTTGGCTCATATTGGAAGTGTAGTCCACAACCGGTCAAGGATGCTGTAGTGTACTTTTACACTCAGATCGGTTCTAATGCCACTCAAGTGACCACTAGTGGAGTTACCACTATGTCAGTTACTCCTCAGACCATCAATCGAATGAGACTGGACCCTCTCTACACGGGCTGTAGAATGAACGTCTACTACACTACTGCCGGTTATGGTGGGCAGACTGGCCCGGTAGTGACAACCGGAGACACTCAAGATACTCCACTGGACTTTACCAATGTAGTCTGGTATCCGGTCAATAAAGACTTCGTGTTACGTAAGGGTTTTTACGAGTTGCCTCAAATTAACGCAACTTACCTTAAGTTCGAGTTTACTAGTTTAATACCGGAAGTGTATGATTTAGGATCATTTGATTCTATTACTAGAACTTTTAATGCATATCCTTATTGGGTAGAAGAATACTATGTTACTCTAGAATCTAATATCCAAGATATAAATAGTAATCAATACTCCGTATATTCTAATAATAACATCATAGTGCCGCCCAATGGTAGTAATCAACTTACTACTTCTACTGCTTTTGGTCTCGGTAATGCTACAGTTGCTCAAACTAATAACTGGCCCAACCTTTCAGCACTGAATAATTCTCAGATGGACAGTACTACAGTTGCCGCTTTAAATACTCAGTCATACATTACTGACCCTACTGTTAGTTATAATCTAATAAGTTCTAGTGGGCAATACAACGATACCAGTTATAGCAATTTTCTAACTCGCAGGTTCCCCTACGGCTCCACTCACTCTTATGAACAACTGACTCTAAGTCAAAACTGGAACCAAGCGTACTTTACCGGCCTAAAGAGTCTTAGCTTTTTCTACCAGCAAACATATGATCAGCTTAATGCTATTCCTGGAACTCTTATCGCCAAAAATGGTACGGTTAGTGGGTTTGTATCACAGGATGTAGAGTATGTTCTAATGAACCCTGATGACTACGCTCTTACTCCATACTTTAATACACTAGATACTTTTAGTAGTTTTTCAGTTGGAGTTGAAACCGTAGACTGGAAGAGTTTCTTAACCCAGGGACAACCTCTTAGTTCGGATATAAGTCTACTAAATGGACCTGCTGGCAATATTCTTAATATGGCCATGGGTAATACGACGGTTAGTCAAGTAGGCCCACTAGGCCTTAGTACCATCTATAGTGTTAGTGGCAGTAGTACCGGTTACTCCTATGGACTACAGACCAGTAGCTATAATTCTGCTAACAACCTAGTGAGCTACTATGACTCTAACTTCCTCATCCCTAGTGGAAGCCCTGGCTTTAACTGGTACTCGATTTCGGGTTCTACTATTACTCCAACTGGAGTAGTTGTCAGTGGAACATCTATTAGTGGACTTACCGTTAGTGGTGGGTCTTGGACTACGGCCTACAACTTTACTATCCCCAATGTCTATAGTGTTAGTGGTACTACTCCTTGGAGGGTCTCTCTGGGTACAGCAGAACTTGGTGGTATAGGATATGCCACTTATGTACCTTCAGGGGGAGTTAACTACTACTTCCTGGTAAATGCTCAAACTCCTAATGCCAATACACTTCAACTCTATACTCGTTTTGTAACTACAGCAACTGGTATTATTGCAGGAACTACAGTTAGTGGCTCTGTAGTGGCAACATCTGGTGGAGCTATTACCACCCTAACCGGAACTAACTACTCAGCCGGCACCCCTAGTAACACTATCCAGCTGGTAATTAGTGGTAGTACAGCCACTCCCTACAACCTATACCAAATGGGTGTCTTTAATAGTCCTACTACTAGTTGGGTTAGTAGTACAGACCGAAGCAATATGAGAGTTAGTGCTGCTGCTAGAATCTTTTTGCCCAAGACCAATAATGGAACCTACCAATTGCAGTTAATTGCCACTAATATTAGCACTGGCGGGTTAGTAATCTTGAAGAGTCAGAACTATACTAGTACTTCACTTCCCACACAAACTTGGATAGACCTAGGTATTAGTACCTTTACCCCAGGCAATAACTACACAAACTTTAAAGCCATTATCCAGCAAATTAATCCTGCTGTAAATGAGCAGTTCTATGTAGCTATGTTGGCTCCATTCTACTATCCACTTAGATTTGAGTATAATGTTACTTCTAGTGGGTCTCCTTCTTGGTCTCCCATTACTACTGGAATCAATAACCCGAATGCTATGATTAATGTCGGTAGTGCAAGTGGTATTCAGTTAAGGATGACCGCTCTCGATCCCAACACTTTCCTTTCGGGAGTGACTATTGTTCCAAACTATAAGCAGAACCCATACTATAGCAATATTGATATTGACTATATCGGGGACGGTATGACCAATGAACTTAATTCCAGAACTGACATCCATAAGAAGACCTACTTTATGCTTAACCAGGACCCACACCCCCTAGCCTTTAGTCTAGAAAATGTATGTAGTACGGTTAGTGCCTTTACACTAGATCTTTATTCTTGATATAGAACATAAGTAGTACTATAATAGGAGTATGTCTTCTAAAGAGATAGTCTACGTACAGAAAAGCGAGCTTCTCAATGGAGTATTGCGTTTTTCTAGTTTGAGCAATAACCTCAAAGAGTCACGTATGCTGGATAGTTATGGCACTCTTCGCAATCGTGATAAGATATTAGAGTTCGAGCAGTTTCTAGAAAAAGCTGGACTTTCACTAGAGTTCAATGATGTAGAAGCTGAACTATACTATCAGTCACTAGTAAATGCTGCCGCCAACCCTTTTGAGGTTGAGAGTCCATTCCTAGAAAAGAACAGCCTCTTTCCATTCCAACATATTGGACTTAATACTGTTTGGGACAAACTAGAAACTGAAAGTCCTAGAGTATTAGTCCAGTGGGATACTGGTGCCGGTAAAACTCTACTATCCTGCCTAATTAGTCAAAAACTATTTGATGAAGAAAAAATCGATAGAGTTCTAGTCTTCTGTAAGAAGATCAAGCAGTATGACTGGGAGCAAGAGTTCAAGAGGATGACCTACTTGGATGTAGCTCGAGTTAGTGAAAAATTAAGTAGGCAAGGGCGTCATGATTTTTATGAAAAGAGTGAGCATCAAGTCCTAGTTCTCAACTATGAAAAAGTTAGAGGACCAAGTAAAGTTAAGGTAAGTGGAAAACGAGCGAGAGTAAGTGACTATTCTCGGACCGACCTTCAGCAAGTGCTTGAAATGGTTAAGGGTCAAAGACTACTGGTCATTATTGATGAGGCCCAAAAGATCAATACTGGGACCAGTCTCTTAAGTGAGGGTTTTGATATCCTTCTTAATACCCCTGGAGAAAAGGTAAAGAGCTTAGCCTTAACCGCCACTCCCTACACCACCAGTCCTTTGAACATTCGTAATATTATGGCCACTATTGCTCCCGGTATTCCTGGGGTTAGTGATCTAGCAAGAGATGCTTTTAAGCTAGCTTATGCCAAGGATGTTCAATATTTCGAAAAGGGTTATGTTAGAGAAATCTATGTAAAAGAGTGGGATCGTACCAAGCTTCCTTTGCTGGGTAAGAAGCATGAAAACTGGACTCATATTGCTATGAAGAGTGATCCTAGTATCGCCAAGCAATTCCCAGAAAGTATGCCTAAGAGAATTATCTATGAACTCTCTGAGCAAGATCGAGAGATCTACAACTATGCTGAAAAGTGGGCTCAAGAAAAATTTGACCCCGACAATCCGGTTAGTGCTTGGGGTTATATTGACACCCTTAGAATGATCTGTAATACCACTACAGGTCTACTAACCAGTGAGAGTAAGCTGGCTAAAGAACTAGTAAGCAAGTTTGGAAAAGACATACTACTAGAAAACTCTAGCAAGTACCAACTAATAGAAGGTAATCTAGAAAACTACATAGAGAATGATGATAAGGTCGTACTCTTTACCTTTTGGACTAATGGAACCTTATTCCCTTACTTAGAGGCCTTAAAGAGCAAGTTCTCAAGTGTACCAGTTCTTCCCATCTGGGGAGTGGGTATGAGTAGTGATGAAGTAACCAAAAATATCCAAACATTTAATGGTACTAAGGGTCCGGCAATTCTTATTACTAGTGATGTCGGTCAGGAAGGTCTTAACCTATATGCTCCATACCTCTGGAATATCGAAGTGCCAAGAACTTATTCAGAATATAAACAGAGAGCTAACCGAATTAATCGAGCAGACTCAAAGTCAAAAGGTATTACCAATACCTGGATTTATCGAACAGTTGCAAGTAATACGATCGAGGAACGAGTTGATGCTAAGGTTCTTAGAAGAAGAGCAGAAGCAGAAGCAATCAGAGGAGTAGTTGACGAAAGTGTCGATATGGAAGACACAATTGATGTTAGTCCCCGAGGTTTCTTGTTCGGATCATAAACCCGAACTATACTATTAATAATCAGTAATATAACACAAAGGATAAATATGCCAGTAAATAAATATGACAAGATTCACCGTGATTTGATGAACTATATTCTTTCGGGAGAAATTCACTCTACACTAGTGGGAAAGGCCATTACCCTGGACTCTACTACCAAGGCTAATGACATTCGGTCAGTAGAAGAGTTTACCGAATATGTAGTTAGTCTACTTAAGAAGGCAGAAAGTTTCTCCAAAAAGGGAAAGGATAATGTAAAAGCCTAGATTAATTAGGTAATTACTTGAGGGTGGCCTTTAGAGCGTAAATCTCCCTTTGAAGGGGACTCGTCCCTGGGGTTGAGTTGGTATCTCACACCTTGACTCCCCCAGGGCCCCTTCTTTCTTGTAATCCTCATTGACCTCTTTTATAATTAGAGTATGAAGATTTCTTTTACCGGAGTAGCCAATAGAGAAGAGTTTCACTCTCAAAATGCCGGCTATGGACGAGTTGCTAGGCAGATCTATGATTCACTACAGCGTCATGGATATGAAGTGGCCATTAATGATTTTTCTGCACCAGTTAATATCTGTTGTGAAAATCCCGGATTGCTATATAGAAGCCCAGGCCAATACAATATCGGTATCTCCACTCACGAAAGTACAGAACTGGCTTCTGGATGGCCTGAAGGACTTCGTTCCATGGACGAGGTATGGACTACGGCCACTTGGACTAAGAATGAATGTTTTGATCGTTATGTTGATAATACCTCTCTAGTAGTAAGAGCGTGTATCTCTAATCCTTTTCAGCTAGTAAAACGTTCTGTAGATGATGTTTTCTACTTTATTCATACCGGAGAACCCACTCCCAGAAAGAATGGCCGACTAGTTCTCGAGGCTTTTGAGCAAGAATTTGCCAACGAAGAGAATGTCCACTTAATTTTTAAGTCCTCTGGGCCTAACTCTATTCCGAACATTAATTTCTATGATCGTGTTATCAATCTAGAGGGTTCTCTAGATGATGAAGAGTATGCTGCCATACTATCAAATGTACACTGTCTAGTGTATCCGAGTATGGGAGAGGGTGGAGGTATGATGCCTCTAGAGTGTATGGCCACCGGTATGCCCTCTATCGTAGTACCCAACTGGGCTGACTATAGTGAGTATATCCATCTAAAGCTGGATTCCACCCTAGGTCCAGTACCCGAAGAAATAGAGCGTAGTAGTTTTCTTAGAGGTCAAGTGTACTTGACTACAGTACAAGAAGTTCGTAAGCAAATGAGAGAGGTCTACTCTAACTATAGTGACTATCAAAAGCTATATGAAGAGCAAGCCGAGCAATTGGTTCAAGAGTACAACTGGGACCGTGAAGTAGAGACAAGAGTTATTCCAAGACTCGAAGTAGTAGAAAAGAAAATTAAATGACAGTAGCAATCGATGATTACTTTAAGATGGATATTGACTACAATTGGCATAGTGTGGCCAACTGTAAGGGCATCGAGACATCAAGGTTCTTCCCCTCTCGGGGAGAAGTAGTAGACCAAGAATTAAAGCAAGCTTGTGAAGAGTGCCCGGTAAAGAGCCAATGCCTAAATCATGCACTAAAGCATGAAACCTATGGTTACTGGGGCGGAACTACCGAGAAGCAAAGAGTTGCACTTCGCAGAGAACTCAAAATTGCTGTTGATCGGCCAGAGGCACAATACTTTAGTGAAGTTAGAGCTGCTAAGACCAAAAGGGAAGAACAGCGTGTTAAGATCAAGGGTCGTGGACGTAAGCCCAAACCCAAAGTTGTTCCTGAATAATTAAGTACCTATAATATTGACAACCTCGAGATGGGATAAAGATGTCTAAGACAAGAGTATTAGCCTGGGGAGACTATTGTGCTTCTACAGGGTTTGGTACAGTTATGAGCAATATTATGCGAGAACTGGACAAGACCGGAAAGTTCGATATTGATGTAGTGGCCGTCAACTATGATGGTGGTCCCTATGACACCCAAAAGTGGCCCGGCCGTGTCTGGCCTGCTATTAGTGCTCTTCGTCAACAAGGACCTTACAGTGACCTTTTTGGCCGTCAAGTGTTTTTGGACATGATCGCTCGTGGTGACTATGATGTAGTATTCGTAATTCAGGACACCTTTATCGTAGAGCCTATTGCCAAGCAGATTCGAGAGATTCAAGCGGCCAAGGGTAACTCTTTTGCCACCATCTTTTACTATCCGTTTGACTGTAGTCCTAAGCCCACTTGGGTAACTACAGCAGTAGCAGCTTTTGACTACCCGGTCCCATATACCAAGTATGCTCGAGATGAAACCAAGGTTTTCTTGGGTGAAATTGCAGATAAGTTCCCGTATGTTTATCACGGGACCAATACCAGTGACTTCTACCCGGTCTCTAAGGAAGAAAAGGCTCAACTAAAGAAAGAGTTCTTTGGACCCTTTGCTGATAAGTTCATTGTTATTAATGTCAATCGTAACCAAGGCCGTAAGGATGTTGGCCGAAGCCTTCTAGTACTTAAGGAACTCAAGCGTAGAGGTGTAGAGGATGTCTTCTTCTATATGCATATGCAAGAGACAGACTTTGGTGGTAGTATCCTAGGAATGGCTCAGGCCATTGGAGTAAGTCCGGAAACTGACTTTACTATTCCTAACCCCCAGCAATTCTCGGCACACTCGGGATTTCCAATCGAAGTATTGAACAAGCTCTACAACTCTGCTGATGCCTACCTAACAACCACTCTCGGTGAGGGCTGGGGACTAAGCATTACAGAGGCAATGGCCGTAGGCCTTCCGGTAGTTGCTCCTGCCAATACCAGTATTAACGAAATTCTTGGTGAAAACGAACGTGGTTGGAAGGTATCCAGTGGAGATAGTCCTACTCACTGGGTTACCAAGGAAAACGACAATGATCGTATTCGTCCTCTTGTGAATGTAGAAAAGGCCGCTGATGCTATCCAAGAAATTATGGAAGGCAAGAACTTAGAGCGAGCACAAGCCGGTTATGAATGGGTCATTGACCTAACCTGGGAAAATGTCTGCAAGGAATGGGTCTCGATCTTTAATAAGGCAGTAAATAAGGTCAAGAGTACACAGTTGCTAAAGAGCAAACCCAATGACTAGAGATCTGAAGTGGGCTGCTAAGACCATGATGGAGTTGGCCAAAATTCCAGTCCAACCCAATCTACTTAACGCTTTTATTAATCCCAACGGTAATGACCAGTGGATTAAGCAAGTGATTAAAGCAGCCTCTCCAGTTGTTGGTGATACCAATGCCGCTCTATTCGACCAAGCATTAACTATCTTAACAGAGAATGGAATAGACACTAAACTTTACGGCAACTAGCCCCAGTAGCTCAGTGGACAGAGCAAGCGGCTTCTATCCGCACGGTCGGGGGTTCGAATCCCTCCTGGGGTACTTGATACCGTTATAGTGACCGTTTTTATTCCCTTTGTACGGTGCACTATAACGGTATCATTTGGATGTTTAGCTCAGATGGCCAGAGCAGCTGATTTACACTCAGCAGGTCGGGGGTTCGAATCCCTCAACATCCACTATGAAGAAAGCACTAATTACCGGCATTACCGGACAAGATGGTTCATACCTTGCCGAGTATTTGCTGGACTTGGGTTATCAGGTCTATGGTCTAGTTCGTAGGAATTCTACGGTCAATACCGAGAGGATCTCTCACATCCTAGATAAGGTTACTCTGGTAACCGGTGACCTAACTGATCCCTTCTCTCTTACGAAAGTATTGCAGGAGGTTAGACCCACTGAAGTCTACAATCTAGCAGCACAAAGCTTTGTAGGTACTAGTTGGAGTTTCCCGGCCTTTACCGGAGAAGTAACCGGTCTGGGAGTCACTCATCTTTTGGACGCTATTTGTGTAATAGATCCCGAGATCAAGTTCTACCAGGCCAGTAGTAGTGAGATGTTTGGACGAGTTAAGTCAGTACCTCAGAATGAAGAGACCGACTTCTATCCTAGAAGTCCATATGGAGTAGCCAAAGTCTACGGTCACTGGATTACTGTCAACTACCGAGAGAGTCACGACATCTTTGGGGTTAGTGGTATTCTCTTTAACCACGAAAGTCCTCGTAGAGGATTAGAATTCGTCACTAGAAAGATCACTAATGCAGTGGCTAGAATCCAGTTGGGACTAGACCAGGAGCTTCGTTTAGGCAATCTAGAGTCCAAGCGTGACTGGGGTTATGCTGGAGATTATGTTAAAGCCATGCACTCTATGCTGCAATTGGACACTCCCGAAGACTTTGTAATTGCTACGGGAGAAACTCACTCGGTTAGAGAGTTCTGTGAAATTGCCTTTGGTTGCATTGGCTTAAACTATGAACAATATGTAGTAACTGATCCACTATTCCTTCGACCGGCTGAAGTAGATCTTTTGATCGGAGACTCCAGTAAGGCCGAAAGGGTATTGGGTTGGAAGAGAGAAGTCGGCTTTGAAGACCTAGTTAGAATGATGGTTGAAGCTGACATAAAAAAATTACTTGATTAATATTCTCTCTTACTATAACATATTAATAAGGAGGTAGTAAGTATGCCTATGTGGGGTGATGGAAGTATGACAGTAACCTTTAAGCGGTCTGGAAGAGAGATCGCCAAGAGTGCTGCTTTTTTTGCAGTAACTCAGTATGCCATAGACAAAGTAAGAGATTATCGTGATGAAACAAGGAGAGTCGTGTCAGAAGAAAAGCCAGTAGAAGAAATGGTAGATGACACTCTACCGAAAACAATTGATGAGATCCGGACCGAGGATTTAGACTTTATCTTTACCTACGAAGGAGTACAAAAGATCCAACAGGCTCTCAATACCCTCCTAGGCTATACAGTAAGTGGAGAAGTTCTTCTAGACTTCGAATATCAAAAAGAGTTGGAAATTCTCTTGGGAGTTGTCAACTGGATGATCTCTGGTGAAGGTCTAGAGCACGCTCTTAAGGTTAACAAGATTTGGAAGGAAAATCTCTAATGGCCATCTATCTACAGCAAGGATTTCCCTGCACTAGTTGTGGGGAGTACACTCGTGTACAACTGGACATGCATCAAACCGAAAAGTGGGTGCTAGTAGGCAGGACTAGTGCTCGAGAATACTTTAGGAATCTCACCCCAGAAGAAGCTCGTTTCTTGGATGAACGAGTTTGCACCAACTGCAATAGTACAAAGGAGCAAGTAAGTGGAAATCAAACTATCGGTTAGTATTGGAGCAACTCTCCAAGTAAAAAATGCCCGTGGAGAATGGGACTGGATTAAGCCGGAAGTGGGAGCAGAAGTCAAGTTCCTAGAAGGTGACTCAAAGCTAGAGACTGACCTACAAGAAGCTTTTACTAATATGTGGGACAATGTTGTAGGTCCTCAATTTGCCTCGGTGGTTAGTGAACTGCTAGCAGAGCAAGGAGGGGGCGAAAACGAGGCTGATGATGCCGAAGGCACGCCGCCGGAGAGCCCATCTCTCGAGACAACACCAACCACCGACCCCCATGAACGCCCGAACACCGAAGAGGATGACTACTACTAATGTTTGATGACTTTGACGCTTTTGTAGAACAACACAACATCACCGATGACGAAATGGGAGTGGCCTTTGCCGCTTGGCTAAGTGGTCAAGGCTGGAATGGCAATTATGAACGGGTGGATGATGAGACAGCCTGATGAATTCACGCGGTTGCTGCTCAACCGAGACCGGTTGATGCTGGACACCATTTATGATGCACTTGCACGGCGTCACTATAGTCCCGATCGTGAACCCGCGGAAACAGAACACACACACGGCTTTGATGAAGGCTACGAGACTGCCATTGAGGATTTGAACACCATCATTGAAGACTTCTTAGAAGCCCAGAACCTAAAGGCACAGGGATACTAATGGAATGCAAGCACACAGAACAGCGTTTGGATTTGCACGGAGAGAGCATGGTCGAGCGTAGATATACCAGCCTGTTCTGCCCCGACTGTGGTATCCGATTGGTCACCGACTATACATCAAGGCCGTTTTCGCTATGACACCTGATGAGCGCACAGCACTACGAAAAAAGCACTATAAAAATGGAACTAAGAAGTGGCAATATTGCAAAGAGTGCAGAGAAAAGTACCCTTGTGACGCAATCCAAATCTTAGATGATCACGAAATTTTGCTTGAGGCTTTAGGAGGAATTCTCTATCATGACTAAGATTCTTAAAAAGATTACTACCATTCATGGTACCGTCTATCTTCTTGATGAAGAGAATAAGCAGGTAACTAGAGTTCCCAGTGGAGGAAGTCGATTACGTATTGATGGTAAGAAAATGGACTATAACTCAGCTACTGGACTCGACGGAGAACCATATGCTGTAGGTGGTAACCTCTTTATTACCTATCCCGACATCAGTTACCCTTGGACAGCTAGTACAGAGATAGTGAGCATAGAAGACTATGAAGAAGAAGCTTAGGCACTCCTTCGTATTGCCCTTTCTGTGGAGAAAAACGGAGACATTATGACTAAGAGAATAACAATTCCAAAGAACCGTCATTGGCCAGAATGGTACTGGTCTGCCAAAGAACAGGACATGGTTTGTCGATGCACCTGCGGTGGTCCATTAGATTGTGACAGAAGCTTAATTGCTAATGCATGGGCTAATGCATGGTATGACCACATACAAGCAATTGCTGAATACTTATCCTCTGAAAACGCTGAGGATCTAAGAAGTATGAGCGAAGAAGAGGCCCATGATTTCCTCTACTCATTGGTTGAACTTTATTACCCGTGGTGAAGAGATATGACTAAAGTATGGCTAATGTGTAAGGGCATAATTAAAGAACCTACTCCTATGCTGCCATACAAGATCTTTGATTCTCTACCCGATCTAGATGACACTTGGCAAAAACGTAAAGTGCGATTACAAGGCTTTGGCAACTCAAAACAAGAGGTTTATTACAAAGAAGACGAAACATTCCGCTACTCTCTAGTAGAGTGGGTAGTACAAAAAGGAGAGAAATTATGAAGTGGAAGACTAAAGTAGAGATCATTAATATGATTCTTGACCTTCGTAAAGAGATGAAAAACAATGACGAGATCATTGGGGACAATCTTCAAGATAATGCTTACCATTTGGGGCTTCTAGAAAAAAGAATTGCAGCACTTGAATCTCCCAAATGTGACCACCTTGACAAGGGTACTTTGGAATTGGGTGAAAATGATACGCCGTACCCATTTACAGACTACAAAGGCTATGTCTACTGCCCCAAGTGCGGAGAGAAACTAT
>Ga0208381_1000019_pt1 | contig 68828 bp, 68 predicted proteins | sample CryBogCBE13Jul09_FD_184572 | JGI IMG/M metagenome (GOLD analysis project Ga0208381, IMG submission 184572) | Freshwater microbial communities from Crystal Bog, Wisconsin, USA - CBE13Jul09 (SPAdes) (version 2) | ecosystem: Environmental > Aquatic > Freshwater > Lake | place: Crystal Bog...
GGAGCCTTCTTGGCGGGAGCCTTCTTGGCCGGAGCCTTCTTTGCAGCAGTTGCCACGTTACCCTCCTTGGGTTTGACATTTCTCGGTGATACCAGCGCCACACCACCTTGGTGTCTTGCTCTCGGTACCGCCGTACAGCTCGTGCACTCGAACATGTACGCAACGACATTCCTGTCGTCACGTGACTGCACGCAGTACACGTTCCTAAGTGGAGGGATGATCACTCGTCGCATGCGACGACTTATCAAAACATCCCCTCCGCAAAGGACAAGCCAATTCCACTCGCTATTTAAGAAAAAGTCAAGCATCCACCTCATCGCACACCGTTGGGTCGTCGTGAATGACATGGGCATTTATCTCGGTCGATCACCATCAGGTGACGTCACCGGTGGCGATCAACGATCGGTACTGGTCCTCGGTCCGAGTCGCAGTGGAAAAACATCATCACTCTTGGTCCCGAACTTGTTGTTCACTACTCGGTCATGCATCATCACCTCAACGAAGGATGACGTTGTTGCTTTGATGGCGGCGACTGCGCATCGACAAACCACCTTGCTCTTCGATCCGTCGGGTACGGTGCCGACACCTCCGGGGGTGCATCGCATTGGCTGGTCACCACTTCGACAGGCACAGACGTGGGATGGAGCCGTGTTGGCAACGCGAAGTTTGCTCGACGTCCAGGACCTGGCGCGACGTCATCGCGGTGAGGATCACTGGAGTGAACGAGCAGGGGCCCTGGTGTCGACGTTGTTGCACGCGAGTGCCCTGCGTCACGAAGTCTTGGCCCAATTTCTCACCCGGATTGACGCCCGCGAAGCCAATGATTCATTGACGTTCCTTCGTGAGCGCTACGGTCCGCACCACGCCGCCGTCAGCCTCCTTTCGGGCCTCATGGCCAGCGAGGAGCGTGAACGTTCTGGCATCTGGTCGAGTGCCTCGGGACTCTTTGCCGGCATGCGCACCGACGCCGCTCGCCATGCGGCCCGCGAGGCCCCGTTGTCAATTGATGCCTTCCTCACGGATCATCACCACTTGCACGTCGTCTCACCCAGCCGACACCAAGCGGTGACGACGCCGCTGGTTGTTGGGCTGATTGATGAGCTCCTCCACGCCACCTATGACCGACACCGCGACGGCGCACGCCTGCTGTTGGCCCTCGATGAGTTAGCTAATGTTGCGCCGCTTCCCCGACTCGCAAGTGTCGTGAGTGAAGGTGGCGGTCAAGGTGTCGTGACGCTGGCGTGCTTACAGGACCTTTCGCAAGCTCGAGCGCGATGGGGTACCAGTGCCGAGGGATTTCTTTCCTTGTTCCCCTCCACTGTGGTGTTGCCCGGTATCGCCGACCGCGCGACTCTTGAACTTCTGCGCCAGCTCGGTGGCCGTTCACTCCAGCCCTCTCCTTCGATTGCGCGATCGCGTCGTGGCAAACCAGTGAGCCATTCCGTGTCGTGGCAGGAGCGCGACAATGTGACGATTGCGCAACTCGCGCAGGGTCGTCCAGGAATGGCGTTGACCCTCGACAGTCAAAAGCAATTGGGGTGGATCACTTTGACGCCCTACTTCCGTGACCCCCGCTTTACGCCCTACCTCGCGACTTCTTGAACAAGCCGTCGAGGAACACGCTCCGGCGCTGCTTCTTGGTTGAGGCCGAGCGTGGTGAGCGTGCGGTTACCGTACTCATTGACGTGCGCCACCATCAGGGCCTCACGAGGTGAGAGAAGGCGGCTTCGGAATCCCCTGCACTGGACAAGCTGGGGGTAATAGCGATCAAAGCTCCCCTGCAGCTCATCGGCGGGGGCACCATACGTCGCGGCGTTGCACCACGCGGCCAAGAGTCTTGGCCGGTCCAAACGGGATTCGCCTCGAAGCGCACGCCCAAAGGCGTATTCATTAATCTGCCCGCGCGGGCGCGGCGGCACGGGCACGGTTGCAAGCGGCGTGAACGAACGCAGATCGCTCTCCCACTTCCTCACAATTTCTTCTCTCGTCCAGCGGCGCTTCGTACCGCGCTCAGCGAAGTGGCCGCCCCACAGCGCCCGATACCCTTCGTCAAGACCGCCAACGTGATCAATCCCCCTGGCGGATTGCCACGGTGTCCACGACGTCTGACGACCAACGTCGTCGCGCAGTACGGCTCGATACAGCGCGTCGGCTGTCGCGAGGTGGTACTGCAGCGACCGTCGGTCTAGTACCGTGCGCTCGCCCTTGGGTAAGGCGCCGACGATGACGTGGTCGTGCAAGTGAGGCTCGCCCTGTCGATTCACCCCATGCGTAAATGACGCAATCGCACCCCATTGCGCGGGGTCTTCCACGTCGTCGCCGAGGAAGCGCTGTCGGACCACCACGGCCCTCTCCTCGAGGTAGCCCACAGCCATTTGAACGGCCCGCTGGTGACTGGCGACAACCACCGGCGCCGCGTCGGGGTCGATGGCGAGCAGCATCGAGAGAGGCCGTGGTGCGGCCACCACGATGTCGTATCCCGTGACGCGCGCTCGTGGCGTCGTGCAGAGCACCGCCTCAACGCGGTCGGGTTCAAGGGGGCCATCGCCGCGGAGCCAACGCCCCGCGGGACCCGAGCGAACACCATCGAGCTCCGCGGCGGGGTCGTTCAGGTAATACGAGACATCAGTCCCCGTGCGGGGCAATAGACGCACCATGGTTCATCCCTTCGATGAACCTCAACGGTTGCTTAGAGCGCCTCCGCGATTCGTGCGGCCAGTTCGTGCCCCGCGTCCTTGTAGGCCGGAGTGACCACAACGGCGCCGGCCCCAGCGCGCAGCATCAAGTGGTCGAGGAACGCCGGCGTCGAGACGCGGAACTTCACAGCGTGGGTGCCATCCTTCACCGTTGTCCACTGCGCTCCAGGCAACGGTTCGAACAGGTAGCGCGTATTGGCATCCACGAGACAGACCACTTCTTCACCGGTGTCGGCAATGTGGGTCAGCCAGTTCGTGACGGAGTCGGCGGGCACGTCGGCCGTTACCGGCCCCTGCGCCATGATGTCCGTGATGCGGTCAACACGGAACGTTCGCCACTCGTTACGAGTGGTGCAGAAGGCGCGAACGTAACTGTGGCCGTTGAGTTCGCGCACGTCACGTGGCACGATGGTGCGCTCGCGCGCCTCGTCGCTGTACCCCGGGGTGTAGAGAATCTTGATCTGCTCCCCCGCCTGGGTGGCGGCGTTGATTTGCGCCAGCAGGCGCTCGTCGACCGTGTGCTCAATGTGCACGAACCCCTTGACGACTGCTTCAATCTTGTCGATTGCCGACCCTACGGCCGGATCGTCGTAGAGGCGCTGGGCTTCGCGAAGCGCGACGTTGAGCTCGAACAGGTCGCGCCACATGATGGCCGGCGGCTCGTCCGAGATGTCGTCGAAGGTCGCGAAGTAGGTCGAGTCGTCAGTGTCCTCGTTTTCCCAGTCGTCGCATTCCTTCATGACGCGGGCGGGGAACTGCATGATGCCGTCGTAGTCACCGGGCATCGGCTCCATCGTCACCAGACGACCCATGATCAGTCGCACGTCGTCGGGGGCCATGTCGAAGCGCTTGGCCAGTTCCGAGACCCGGAGTCCGTTGCTCGAACCGTACACGGCGTGGAGCAACTGGAGGGTCTGACCGAGAATGTCGCTGCTCTTGGTGGTCGAGAACGTGATGCTGTCCAGCGGCGGGGTCTTACCCTTATTGACGGTCTTGAGCCAAGCGCTCAACTCCTTGATGAGCGACTTCGGGCTCTCGACGCGAATGCGGTCAGCTCCCTCGAGGGCGAAGCGCAGGGCGGCGTGGGGGTTGTCTAAGGTGATACCGACTTCCACCTTGCCCTTGCCCTTTGTCGCGGTCAACGCGTTGGGGTACTGACCCGTCAGCAACTGGGCGTAGTTCTCGTTGGTCAGGACGGTCACGTCAATGGGCGTCGGGGTCTTCTGGTACTGCGGACGCCAGTCCGCGGCCACCTGGAGGAGTTCGGGCGTGACCTCGAACGTCTCGGGGAGCACCACGGGAATCGAGGTCATACGTGAGTAGCGGTAGCCCTTGACTTCGTCGGTGCCGGCTACGCGAGCAATCAGGTACGACACACCGTCAACCTGAACGTTGGTCAGTGGCTCGACCGTGCGCTCGCGCTTGGCCGTCGACTGGTACTCAAAGGACACCCGTCGGCGAAGATGAATCGCTCGCAAGATCGGGCCGTGGTTCACCGAGTACTCGAGACCGCCATCGGTGGCGGGCACGTCGGAGAACACGCTGAAGGCACCGTTACGACCGAAGCCGCAGAATCGAAGGGCCATGCGCACGACGCGCTGTTCGTCTTCGGTGAAATGCATTGGTGGCGCGTAGACGCTTGACGGATCGATTTGGTACCCAGGGGTACCGTCAGGCAACACGACGGTGTCGACATCGAAGCCGTGTTCGCGAATGGCCTTCTTGTCGCGCTCGAACTTGCCGCGCACCGCGACATCCGAACCGTCGTAGGCCTTGACCTTCTTCGGGTTCTTGCTCGTCACCGGGTACTCGTCGATGGTGAGCTCGCGGATGATCTCGTCCTGAGTGAGCGGCTTCTTCTCAATGAAGGCGCGCTGCAACAACAAGCACAACGCGACGAGGCGCTCGCGCGCCTGCTCTTGTCCACCACGGTAACTACTCATCGCACTCCTCCACCACAGCGCCGCCCGGCGCCATCACCCGTCTTGGCGGGACATTCCGCCGTTCTTAGGGTAGTTGCTGCCTTTGGCGACAGGCATCAGCGCCGGCGGTGACCAGCCGAAATGATCGAATTGGTTCGCCGGTAAACTGAGACTCCGTCAGGCACTAGTGAAATGAGTAGTACCGATGCCCACGTACGAATACGAATGCCAGAGCTGCCACGCCCGCACCGAAGCCGTGCAGTCCTTTTCCGACGCCCCATTGACCACTTGTGAAACCTGTGGCGGTTCGTTGAAGAAGGTCTTTTCCGGTGTAGGCATTGTCTTCAAGGGGTCAGGCTTTTACAAGACCGACAGCCGCGGCGGCGGGTCGGCCGACTAGCCCCGTCACGCCCCACACCGTTGGCGGCGGGAACCAGCAGAACTAGGCTGAACAAGTGCTGTTGCCGTCTATTTCTTCACCCCGCGACCTTGACGGGCTGAGTTACGACGACCTCGCGGTGTTGAGCGAGGAGATTCGCGCCACCATCATCGACACGGTGACGACAACTGGTGGCCACATGGGCTCGAATCTCGGGGTGGTCGAACTCACCGTCGCGCTGCACCGCGTGTTCCATTCCCCCGAGGACATCATCCTCTTCGACACCGGCCACCAGTCCTATGTCCACAAACTCCTTACGGGTCGCCAGGAATCGTTCCGGTCGCTGCGCAAGCGTGGCGGCCTTTCGGGATACCCCAACCGCACCGAGAGCGAACACGACTGGATTGAGTCGTCTCACGCCTCGACGGCGCTCTCTTACGCCCACGGCCTCGCCGTGGCGCTTGAACAGCGGCACGAACTCGTGGGGCACGGTGGCAACCGTCACGTCGTCGCCGTCGTGGGTGACGGCTCGCTGACCGGCGGCATGGCCTACGAAGCCCTCAATAATCTCGGTGTCGCGAAGAGCCGCGTCGTGATCGTCTTGAATGACAACGGCCGCAGCTACGCCCCCACCATTTCGCGACTCTCGACATCACTCACGTCGCTGCGCCTCAACGCGACCTACCTCACGCTGCGCCAACGAATTCGTACCTGGCTCCCCCGTTTGACCCGACTCGGCAAAGTCGCCTACAAGTCCATCGACGGCGCGGCCACCGTGATGCGTGAAATGGTTACCCCGCGCACCTTCTTCGAGGACCTCGGCGTGCGCTACGTGGGCCCCATTGACGGCCACAACATCAAAACGCTCGAGGACGTGCTCGCTTCGGCCGCCGACTGGGACGGGCCGATCGTCGTCCACGTCCTCACTGAAAAGGGACGTGGGTTCGCCGCGGCCACCGAAGACTCGTTGAAGATGCACGACTTCAAGCTCCCGCCTCGGGACATTGCGGCACAGCCCAAGACCTTCACCCAAGTCTTCTCCGACGCCCTCGTCGACGAGGGCGCTCGCGATGAGCGACTGGTCGCGATCACTGCGGCCATGGCCGGCCCCACGGGCCTGCTCCCTTTCGCGAGCGCCTACCCCGACCGCTTCTTCGACGTCGGTATCGCCGAGCAGCACGCGGTCACTGCCGCCGCTGGTATGGCCATGGGTGGCCTCCACCCCGTGGTGGCGATCTACTCAACCTTTTTCAGCCGCGCCTTCGACCAGGCGAATCTTGACGTGGGTCTGCTCAATCTGCCCGTCACGTTTGTCTTTGACCGGGCCGGCATCACCGGTGACGACGGCCCGAGTCACCACGGCCTCCTGGACATGGCCCTCTGTCTCGCCATTCCGAATATGACCATCTTCGCCCCGTCGACCACGGCCGAAATTCCCGGCATGCTGGCCACGGCGCTCTCGCTCAATGCGCCCACCGCGCTGCGTTTCCCCAAGACCGCACCAATCGAAATTGACGGACTCGTGGGGGAAGGTCTCACCGCTCGACAAATCACGAAAGGTGACGGTTCACTGTGCGTGCTGGCCGTCGGCAAAATGGCCGCTAGCGCCTACCAGGCGCTCACGCTTCTGGCGGACGCTGGTCGCATCACCCTCTACGACGTCCGCGTCCTCCCGCCGGACCCCGCCATGATTGACGACGCGGTCAGTCACCAACGGGTGATGACCATCGAGGACGGCACCCGCCACGGTGGCGCCGGCACCCTGATGGTTTCTGCGGTGCGCAACCGCGCCCAGGAGCGCGGCGTTGCCTTCCCCACCACGCGCATTCTCGGTGTGCCCCGCGCCTACCTCGAGCACCACCGCCCCGACGCCCTGCTGCACGAATTGGGGCTTGATCCTGAAGGAATTGCCGACGCCCTTACTCGGTTACTCATCGATGAGCCGGAGTTTCCACGGGACGTCCCCGAGGCCCCGCGGCCACGGTATTTCTAGTCTCGTCTGGCGTTTGGCCGACTGCCCCTAGTCTGAGACCATGACTTTCGACGTTGAAAAGACCCCCGAGGAATGGCGCGCTGAACTCGCGCCCGAGCGCTTTGCCGTGCTGCGCGAGGCCGCTACCGAGGCCCCCTTCACCGGCTCGCTGCTACACGTTGACGAGGCCGGTGTCTTCACCTGTGGGGGCTGCGGCCAGCTCTTGTTCCGCACCGAGCAGAAGTTTGACGCCCACTGCGGCTGGCCGAGCTTCGACGCCTGCGAACCCGGCAGCATCATTGAGCGCGAGGACCACTCACTGGCGCGTATGCGTATTGAGATTCTCTGCTCGCGCTGCGGCGGTCACCTCGGTCACGTCTTTCCCGACGGTCCGACCGACACGGGACTGCGCTACTGCGTGAACTCCGTGGCGATTGACTTTACGCCCGAGAACTAAACGTCGAGGAAGCGGCGGATCGCGAAGGCTGATCCGATTGAGCCAAGACCCGCACCGGCGATAAGGATCACCACGTTGGTGCCCCACACGTCGGACGCGCTCAGCTGCAAAATGCCGGGCAACACGTGCGACACGTTGACGGCCGTCACGATGCCCACAGCAATTACCGAGCCAATCAGCCCCTGCACGAATCCTTCGGTGATGTAGGGGATGCGGATGAACCAGTTCGTGGCACCCACCAGCTTCATCACCGACACCTCACGGCGACGGGCGAAGATGGCCATGCGGATGGTGTTAAGAATCAGCACCGCGGCCGAAATCAGCAGCACCGCCGACAGTGCCAGCAACACGACCTGCAGGATGTGGATGGCGTGGTTCATGACCCGAATCTGCTGCTGCGGGTCCGTCACCGTGTAGACGCCGGGCTGGTTCATGAACGTCGACTGCACGGTGATGGCGTCCGTGGGGACGGTGGGAATGCAGCGGAACGACGTCGGCATCTCCGCCACCGTCAGGTTGTTCATTTCCGAGGCCGGCAGCAACTGCTTGGCCTGGGCGTAGTCCTGGGCCTGATTGAAGTAGGTGCAGGACTTGACGATCGGCATTGCGGCGAGCTGGGTGCGCACGGTGTTGATCTCACCCGCCGAGGCATCGGCCTTCATCCAGACCGTGACGCGCGTGCCGGCCTGCCACTCACTCGAGGCCTGCGCGCCACCCTGCTTGAGCAGGAGGGCCGAGCCGGCCAACGACAGCGACACGGCCACGGTCAACACCGCGGCAATAGTCATCATGCGATTGCGCCACAGGTTGGACAACGTTTCTTTGATGGCGTAACGGAAGTACACGTTCATTAGTTCTTCGCCTCATCCATGCCGTAGACACCGCGAACCTGGTCACGAACCAGTTCGCCCTTCTCAAGTTCGATTACCCGTCGACGCATGCGGTCAACCATGTTCTTGTCGTGCGTGGCCATCACCACGGTGGTGCCAGTGCGGTTGATGCGCTCCAGCAACGCCATGATGGACTCGGAGTTGGCGGGGTCGAGGTTTCCGGTCGGTTCGTCAGCCAGCAGAATGAGGGGGCGGTTCACGAAGGCGCGGGCCACGGCCACGCGCTGCTGCTCACCACCGGAGAGCTCACTCGGGAGGTTCTTGGCCTTGTCGGCCAGACCGACCAATTCAAGGATCTGGGGTACCTGGCTCTCCACCGTTGAACGTGGACGACCAATGACTTCGAGGGCGAAGGCGACATTTTCGAAGACTGTCTTGTTCGGCAGGAGGCGGAAGTCTTGGAAGACGCAGCCAATGTTGCGGCGCAGGTAGGGCACTCGCCACTTGGGTAACGCACCAATGTCGCGACCGGCCTCGAGAATGCGGCCCTGGTCGGGCAGTTCTTCGCGGAGGAGCAGGCGGAGGAAGGTTGTCTTACCCGAACCCGAGGCGCCCACGAGGAAAACGAATTCGCCCTTTTCGATGTCCAAATTGACGTTGGTGAGCGCGGGGGTCCCGTTCTTATACGTCTTGGAAACGTTCTCAAATCGAATCACGGCATCACCCCTTGGTGGGTTAAACAAGACGCGCCCAGCGCCGTTCGTACAATGTTCATTCTACCGACCACCCCCGAAGCGGCGGCGGCACTCTGGTCAAAAGCCTTATGAATGAGGGAAGTTCTTAGGAATGAGCCCGCTGGCGGCGGAGCTCGGCTTCCATGAAGCCGTCGAGGTCACCCTCGAGGACCGCTTCGACGTTGCCCGTCTCGAAATCGGTGCGGTGGTCCTTCACCAACTGGTACGGCGCCTGCACGTAACTGCGGATCTGTGAACCCCAGGCGTTGTCGCCGCGATTGCCGGCCAAAGCATCCAGTTCGGCCTGCCGTTCAGCACGGGCCTTCTCGGCCAACTTCGCACTCAGGATCTGCATCGCGCGCGCCCGGTTCTGGTGCTGGGAGCGTTCGTTCTGGCAGCTGACCACGATTCCCGTAGGCAAGTGGGTGATGCGGATGGCCGAGTCCGTCTTGTTGATGTGCTGACCACCAGCACCCGAAGCGCGGAAGGTGTCGACGCGAAGATCTTTTTCTTCGATGTCGATTTCGCCAGCGTCATCATCCAGGAAGGGCGTGACTTCGAGACTGGCGAAACTCGTCTGGCGACGCGCCTGCGAGTCGAAAGGGCTGATGCGCACGAGGCGGTGCACCCCACGCTCGGCCGAGAGCCAGCCGTAGGCGAAGCGGCCCTTGATGATGAAGGTTGCCGACAGCAGGCCAGCCTCTTGTCCTTCGGTCGCTTCGTCGACTTCGATTACGAAACCGCGGCGCTCGGCCCATCGCATGTACATGCGCAGCAACATCTCGGTCCAGTCCTGGGCGTCGGTACCACCGGCGCCAGCGTGAAGTTCCACAATGGCGTCATTGGCGTCATAGGGACCCAAGAAGAGGCTTTGCGTTTCGAGGCTGGCAATGGCGGTGTTGATACTCGTCACCGACTCCAGCAGTTCCGACAGCAGCGTGCCGTCACCGTCACCCGAAGTCAGCGCCTCGCGAGCGAACTCGACGAGCACGTCGGCGTCATCGAGAGCGCTGCGAAGTCCGTCAAAGGCCTCTAGGTCAGCCGTCAACCGACCCAGTTCCGTTGTGACGGCGCGCGCGTTGTCCTGGTCCGACCACAGGTCAGGATTGGCCGCCTCGGCGGTCAACACCTCGTGGCGAGCGCGCTGCTCATCGATCTTCAAATAGTCCTTGGCCGCGGTCCAACGAACCTCGAGATCACTCAGGGTCGACTGGGCGTCGCGAAGGGCGTGTTCCGCCTTAGGGTCGGCCATGGCACTGCTTAAACTTCTTGCCCGAGCCACACCAACAAGGTTCGTTGCGGCCGAGCTTGTCGTTGGGAACAACTGACGGTACCGGCGCTACGGGTGCGTCGCTGACGACTGCTTCTTCGTTGGTCACAGCGCCCTCGAGGGCCGGTGCCGCCGCAACCTCTTCGACGGTCGTCGCCGTCACGTCGATGTAGTTGACGAATCGGACGAAGTCACGGTTGACCTGTTCGAGCATGCGCGAGAACAGTTCGTAGCCTTCCTTCTGCCACGCGGTCAACGGGTCGACCTGGGCGACCTGACGCCAGTGGATACCTTCCTTGAGGTAGTCCATGTCCGAGAGGTGCTCACGCCAGCGGGTGTCAATCACCTGCAGCAGCACGTCTCGCTCAACGGCGGCCGCCGTCTCGACACCCTCGGGGTAGGTCGCACACTTCGCTTCGTAGACCGCCAGAGCGTCAGCCACCACGGCGGCAATCAACGCTTCGCGGTCTTCAAACGCGGCGAGGTCGTCTTCGCTCAGCGTGAGCGGGAAGTAGGACTGGAGTTCCATGTGCAAGGCGTGAATATCCCACGCCTCAGCGAAGTCACCCTCGACCTGGGCGTCAATGGCGTCAGCCAACACGTCCTCGATCATTTCGAGCACTTCGTCGTGCATCGACTCAGCTTCGATGATTTCGAGGCGGCGGGCGTAAACGACCTTGCGCTGTTCGTTCATCACTTCGTCGTACTTAAGGGTTTCCTTACGGATTTCGGCGTTGCGGCCCTCAACGGTGGCCTGCGCGCGCTCGATGGCCTTCGAGACCATCTTGGCCTCAATGGGCTCATTGTCGGGCATGGCCCGGTCCATCACCCACGACACGGCGCTGGTGGAGAACTGAAGCATCAGGTCGTCTTCGAGTGACAAGAAGAAACGACTCTCACCGTCGTCGCCCTGACGGCCCGAGCGACCGCGCAGCTGGTTGTCGATACGACGCGAGTCGTGGCGCTCAGAGCCCAAGACGTAGAGGCCACCGAGGGCGCGGACTTCCTCGCCCTCGGCGTCACACTCGACCTTGAAGGCGGGCAGCAGCTCAGCAACCTTGGCGTCGAACGCCTCGGTGTCCGGAACCAATCCTTGGGCCATCGCCTCGCGAACGGCCAGGCCCTCAGGGTTACCACCGAGCAACACGTCGACACCACGACCGGCCATGTTGGTGGCCACAGTCACGGCAAATTTGCGTCCAGCCTGGGCCACGATTTCGGCCTCACGGAAGTGGTGCTTGGCGTTCAAGACCTCGTGGGGCACGCCCGCCTTCGAGAGCTCGCGCGACAGCGCTTCGGACTTGGCCACCGAGGCGGTGCCCAGCAGCACCGGCTGGCCGTTGAGATTGCGCTCGCGCACTTCTTCCACAATCGCCTGGAACTTGCCGGCCTCGGTTTTGAAGACCAGATCGGGCAGGTCACGGCGGCGCATGGGGCGGTGCGTCGGAATGGGCACGACGATGAGACCGTAGGTGTTGCCAAACTCGCTGGCTTCCGTTTCGGCGGTACCGGTCATACCGGCCAACTTCTCGTACTGACGGAAGTAGTTCTGCAGCGTGACCGTCGCCCAGGTGTGGTTTTCGTCTTGAATCTTGACGCGTTCCTTGGCTTCGACCGCCTGGTGCAGACCATCGGACCAGCGACGTCCTTCGAGGACGCGGCCGGTGTTTTCGTCAATGATTTCGACCTGTCCGTTACGGACCAGGTACTCCTTGTCGCGAATGTGCAGTTCCTTGGCCCGCAGGGCGTTGGAGAGTTGGTGCACGTAGTCAATCGCCACAGCGTCGTAGAGGTTGCTCACACCCAGGGCGCGCTCCACCTTGGCGATACCGGCGTCGGTCGGAATGACCGTCTTCTTTTCGAGGTCGACTTCGTAGTCCTCGCCCTTCACCAGGCTGCGGGCAATTGACGCGAACTGGTAGTAGAGCTTGGTCGTGTCAGCGGAAGAGCCGGAGATGATCAGCGGCGTCTTGGCTTCGTCGATCAAGACCGAGTCCACTTCGTCGATGATGGCGTAAACGTGGCCGCGCTGGACCATCTGCTCCTTGGAGCGGGCCATGTTGTCGCGGAGGTAGTCGAAGCCCATTTCGGTGTTGGTGCCGTACGTGATGTCGGCCTGGTAGGCGGCGACCTTGGACTCGAAGTCCGGCAGGTCGGGACCCACGCGACCAACGGTCAGACCGAGCCAGCGGTGGAGCTGCCCCATCCAGTTGGCGTCACGGGTGGCGAGGTAGTCGTTCACGGTGACCACGTGGACACCCTGGCCGTTGAGGGCGTTCAGGTACACCGGCAAGGTCGACACGAGGGTCTTACCTTCACCGGTCTTCATTTCGGCGACCCAGCCAAAGTGCAGAGCCATACCACCCATGATCTGGACGTCGTAGTGGCGCTGTCCGAGGACGCGAGAGGCGGCCTCACGCACGACGGCGTAGGCCTCAATCATGAGGTCGTCGAGGGTCTCGCCGTCGGCGAGGCGTGCGCGGAATTCGGGAGTCTTGGCCTGGAGTTCGCCGTCGCTCAACGCCGCCATTTCGTCGGACAAAGCATTGACGCGGTCGACGAGGTCAGCGAGTTCGCGAACGCGACGCCCCTCTCCCGCTCGAAGGATCTTTTTGAATACACTCATGACGGTTCCAGACTAGTTGGCATCGCCAAAAAGTAATTGGGCTGCGAGTGCTGACCTGGTCTTTGACCCCACACCTGCCTCCTGCGCCCCGACCACTTTGGCCAACCACGCAACAGGACTTACTTCTAAACCGCGCCATGATCAGTGCCGCAAGGCACCTTACGTGGGTCGTTTTGCCCGCGACTGGCATCGACTTTCAACCACAGACCACTCGCAGCCCACCCCAAAATCTAGGGCACGGGCCGTCAGGGCACAAGCGGCACAGCGTCCTAGCGGCGACCTCGGAGCCCGAGAACGACGAGCATTCGCACCCCCAGCACGGCTGCGGCAACGGGGAGAAAGACCTTGCGCCACCCCTTCGCCCGCTGGGCTTCGAAGCGGAAGGCACTGCGATGGTGCGCCCAGACCATCGACCGGGTGGCTCGCTGGCGCGACACGCCCTCGACGTGGGTCACCACGGCGTCGTCGACGGCCAAGACGGCGAAACCAGCTTGGGCGACTTCCCAGCACAGGGCCATGTCCTCGGCGAACATGAAGTAGCGCTCGTCGAAGCCGCCAATGCGCTCAAAGACGTCGCGGCGAATCAAGAAGCAGGCGCCGGACACCCAGTCGACGGTGCCGTCAGCGTGGCGCGATCGGTACCGAGCGGTCGCCGGATTCCCGGGCCACAGCGGCGCGAGGAGTGCATGCAGGCCGGCGAGGACCATGTTGGGAAAGACCCGATGTGACGGGTAGACCGAGCCGTCGGGGCGAAGGATCTTCGGCCCAGCCACGGCGCAGTGCGTATTGCCTTCGAGGGCGGCGAGCAACGTCGCGACCGCGCCGTTGTGGACGACAACGTCGGGGTTCGACACCAGTAGGTACGGCGTTGCGTTCGTTTCAGCTGCTCCCCGATTGACGCCGCGCCCGTAACCGAGGTTGAGCCCTGGCTCCACGAGCGTGACCGTCCGGCCATTGAGCGCTGGGGGCGTGGACCCCGGTGCACCGTTCTCGACGACAACCACGTCATCAATGCCGTTGGCCCGCAGTGAGTCAATGCAGCCGCCGAGCACATCGTCGGCGTGATAGTCCACGACAACGGCACTGACGAGTGCGCCCACCTGACTCAAGGGGCGACCTCGCGCAGGGGCCGGTCATTCAACAGACGCGTCACGCCGTCGTGCCAGTCCGGCAACGGCCCAAAGGCCGCCGCAAATTTCGTGGTGTCGAGATCGCTGCGCTCCGGACGGTGCGCTAGTGGCGCCGGCGACAGCTCGCTGGTCAGGATGCCGGTGGCGAAATCGTCGCCGCGGCCCAGCACGCGGCCGGCGTAGTCGGCGACATCGAACCAGGTCGTGGTGCCGGTGTTAGCCACGTGCCAGATGCCACCAGGTCGGGTGCGGACGAAGCAGACGAGCGCCCGAGCCAAGTCGGCGGCCACGGTGACCGTGCCGGTCTGGTCAGTCACGAACTTCACCTGCTGCCCCGACAGAGCGCGGTCAGCGATGACGTGGAGCACGTTCTTGCCTCGCACGCCCATAACCCACGAGGTGCGAACAATCGTGTCCTCGGGGCGGCAACGTCGCTCGCCGTCGCGCTTGGACTCGCCGTAGACGCTAAGCGGATTCGTCTCGTCGGACTCGTGGTAGGACGAGCCCTTGCGACCGTCAAAGACGTAGTCCGTCGACACGGCAACCAAGTGGGCCCCGTTCGCCGCGGCGGCATCGGACAAGTTCTTGGTCGCGAGGTCGTTTACCGCAAAGCAGGTGTCGCGGTCCGTCTCGGCCTTGTCAACGGCCGTGTACGCCGCCAGGTGCACGATGACGTCGGGACGAGCCGTCGCGATGGCGTGGTGGACCCGCTCCTCGTCGGTGATGTCGAGATCGTGGTGAGACAGTCCGATAACGGTGAATTCGTCGGGGTGCACCTCACAGCCGTCGGGTTGGAAGCGGGCGTCGCCGCCGAGCGGAATGCGACCGGCGAGAACGTCCATCAGATCGACACCGACCTGGCCGGCGGCGCCCGTTACTAGTACGCGGGTGGGCTGAGTCACGGCGTCTCCTCTCGTCGTAGGTGGATGATGTCGCCGACGCCGAACACCTCACGGGATCCGTCGCGCTCCACCACTAATGCTCCAGTTTCGTCGATAGCGACGGCACGACCGTGGACATTGCCCCGTGGCGTTTCCAGCCGCACCGACCGCCCGAGGGTGTCGAGGGCGGCTTCGTATTCCTCGCGCAGCAGGGCACAACCCGCGGCGGTGTCGAGGAGGCGACGGCGGTCAGCCAAGGCCACGAGCGTGCCCTCGAGCAGTGACACGGCATCGAGCGTGTGTCCCGTCGCCTCGAGGAGATCGGTCGCGGTGGCGAGGTCGGGGTGACTCGTCAAGTTGAAACCCACGCCCACCACTATCGCGGGGCCGGCGGGCGTGGTCACGATTTCGGCGAGGACACCGGCCACCTTTCGATCGTCGATGAGGAGATCGTTCGGCCACTTCAACGCGGGGACAACGCCGACTCGTTCGGCCACCGCCGATCGCACCGACAACGCCACTGCGGCGACCACGAGTTGTAAGTGTGTCGCACTGACGGGCGGGCGAAGGAGTACGGAGAACATGAGACTGGAGCCGGCCGGGGCTTCCCAGACGCGCCCCGCGCGCCCCTTACCGGCGAGTTGGAAATTCGTGCGCAGGACTAGTCCTTCGGCCTCACCCGCGCGCGCCCGTTCGGCTACCGCCGAGTTAGTCGAATCAATCGTCTCAACGGCTTCGATTCGCCAGTTCTCTGAAAGCACCCCTGCATCTTACGGGGGTAAGGTTTTAAGACCAGATGTCACCACATCGGGTTCGAAGGACCGGAGGGGTTCGTGTTAAAGAAAGTCCTTATCGCCAACCGTGGCGAAATCGCCGTCCGGGTGATCCGTACCTGCCGCGAAATGGGCATTGCGACCGTCGCTGTCTACTCCGACCTCGACCGTGACGCGCTCCACGTCCGTTTGGCTGACGAGGCCTACGCCCTCGGTGGTCAGAGCGCGGCCGAGAGCTACCTCAACACTGAGGCCATTTTGGACGCCATCAAGCAGTCGGGTGCGGACGCCGTCCACCCCGGCTACGGCTTCTTCTCCGAAAACACCGACTTTGCCCGCGCCATCACCGCGATGGGCGTTACGTTCATCGGACCGCCGCCAGAGGCCATTGAGGTCATGGGCGACAAGATTTCGTCACGCATTGCCGCGGCCGAGGCCGGCGTCAACGGCGTCCCCGGACGCAACGACACCTTGACCAGCCCCGAAGAAGTCATTGCCTTCGGCAACGAGTTTGGGTGGCCCGTCGCCATCAAGGCCGCCTACGGCGGCGGCGGACGTGGCATGAAGGTCGTCAACAACGCCGACGAAGCAGCCGCCGCCCTCGAGTCAGCGATGCGCGAAGCGCTGAGCTACTTCGGACGCTCCGAGTGCTACGTCGAGCGCTACCTCACGTGGCCTCGGCACATCGAGATGCAGGTCCTCGCCGACACCCACGGCAACACACTGTGGCTCGGCGAGCGCGACTGCTCCGCCCAGCGCCGTCACCAGAAGCTGGTGGAAGAGTCACCGGCCCCGAACTTCCCCGACGAAGTGCGTCGAGCCATGGGTGAGGCGGCCGTCAAGGTCTCCAAGGCCTGCGGTTACTTCAACGCCGGCACCGTCGAATTCCTCTACCAGGACGGCGAGTTCTTCTTCCTCGAAATGAACACTCGTTTGCAGGTGGAACACCCCGTCACTGAACTGGTCACCGGCCTGGACCTTGTCGAGTGGCAGATCCGTATTGCCGGTGGCGAAGCCCTTCCCTTTACGCAGGACGACGTCACGAGCGTGGGCCACGCCATTGAGGTGCGTATTAATGCTGAGGACCCCGCTGGTGGACGCTTCTCCCCCTCCCCGGGCACCCTCGCTACCTTCGAGCAGCCGTCGGGTCCGGGCGTCCGCCTCGACGCGGGCTACTACGCCGGCGACACCGTCTCGCAGTACTACGACAACCTGATCGCCAAGCTCATCGTCTGGGGCGACACCCGCGAAAAGGCCCGTCGTCGCATGCTGCGCGCTATCGAAGAGACCGTCATTACTGGCGTGGCCACCACCCTGCCCGCGGACGTCATCATCTTGAGTGACGACGACTTCATTGCCGGCACCCACTCGACCAAGTGGGTGGAGACCAACCTGGACTTCTCGGGTATCACCACCCCAGCGCCAGCCGTCGCCGAAGGCCACGAGCCGCTGGTTCGCAAGGACGTCGTGGCCGAAGTCAATGGCAAGCGAGTCAGCGTTGCGCTGTACCTGCCTGAGGTCGAGCAGGTCGCTGCACCACGGGCCAACGCCGCCACCACCTCACGTCGGAAGCCCGCTGCCGCCGCGAGTGGCTCAGGCACCGTGACTGCCCCCATGCAGGGCACCATCGTCAAGGTTGCCGTCGCCGTGGGCGACACGGTGGCCGCGGGCGACACAATCGTGATTCTCGAAGCAATGAAGATGGAAAACACCGTCGCCGCCGACCGTGCCGGTGTCGTGACCTCCATTAGCGTGACCGCGGGTGACACGGTCAACGCCGGCGACGTGGTTGCCGAGATCGCATGAGTGCCGTCGACCAGGCCAGTGCCGCCGTTCGCGCTGCCCGCATGGAACTGATTGGTCTGAGCCACTTCGTTCACGCCCACCCCGAGTTGGGATACCAGGAATACGAGAGCTCGGCCGCCGTCGCGGCACTCCTCGAAGCATCCGGCTTCACGGTCGAGCGCGGCATCGCGGGACTCGACACGGCATTTCGGGCCACCAAGGGCTCCGGCGAACTTCGCCTGGTCTACTGCGCTGAGTTCGACGCCCTCCCCGACGTGGGCCACGCCTGTGGCCACAACATCATCGCTGCTTCCAGTGTCGGAGCCGCCATCGGCCTCGCCGCAGTCGCCGACGAACTCAACGTCACCGTTGAGGTGCTGGGCACCCCGAGCGAAGAAGGCGGCGGCGGCAAGATCGACTTGATTAACGCCGGCTACTTCACCGGCGTCCACGCCGCAATGATGCTGCACCCCTGGCCGGGCGACCAGCCCTCGGGTGTCTTCTCCGACCGCCAGCGAGGCGCCTGCCTCGCCGTGGACCAGTTCGATGTCACCTACACCGGCAAGGAAGCACACGCCTCTGCCGCACCGTGGGAGGGCGTGAACGCCCTCGACGCCTTGACTATCGCGCAGGTGTCAATTGGCCTCCTTCGGCAGCAGCTCACGCCGGGCGACCAGGTGCACCTCGTCATTATCGAAGGTGGCTCCGCGGCCAACATCATCCCCCACCACGTGGTGGCTCGGGTCATGGTGCGCGCCACCACGCTCGAAAAACTCCACGTCCTTCGCGAGCGCGTGAACGCCTGCTTCCAGGCCGGTGCCACCGCAACCGGCGCTGGTCTGTCGATGGAACTCATTGGCCACACGTTCTCCCACATGGAAACAGACGCCGACCTGATTGCGCACTACCGTACGGCTGCCGAAGCGCTCGGGCGTTCCTTTGTCCTTGACGACGAGGGGGCAGCCATCCCGACGTTCTCCACCGACATGGCCAACGTGTCGTTGGTGGTGCCCTCAATCCACCCCCTGCTCGGCATCGTGAGCCACGGCGCCGTCAACCACCAGCCCCAGTTCACGGCCGCCTGCGCCACCCCCGAAGCCGGCGAGGCCATGATCACCGGCGCCATTGCGCTGGCGCACACCGCCGTGTTGACCGCGCAGGACCAGGTGCTGCGCGCTCGTCTGTTGAGCCGCTGATGATTCTCGAGCACGCTTGGCTGAAGGTGAGCGAAGGGCAAGAGTCGGCCTACGAGGACGCCCTACGCGTCGCGCTGCCCGTCATTGAATCGGCGCCCGGCTGCTTTGGTGCCGAAGTGCGTCGTCAGATCGAAGACCCGACACGTTTCCTGCTGACCGTGCAGTGGTCCTCCGTTGAGGCGCACCTGGCGTTTCGCGAAACGCCGCTGTTCGAAGAGTGGCGTTCGATGACGCACCCCTTCTACGCCGTCCCCGGCGAGGTCACGCACTTCGACGAACCGCTCGCTCGCTAGGCGCGGTGTCGTCAGCGCTGCACCAGGAGCAGGACTTCCAGCAGCCAGAAACTGAGTCCAGCGGCCGCCACTCGCTCCAACAGCCCGAATGACCCCAGTCGTCGGGCCTTGGCCACGATCAAGACGGCAATGGCGACAAAGAGATACGCCGACACGAAGACAATGCCGACCTCGGTAAGGCCGTGGGCCCGATGACCGAGCAGTTGCGGCGCCCGCAGCGACGCCAGCGCCGCCGCGCCAAAGATTGTTGACGCCCCCACGACGTGCAGTAGGCCCGTGCCACTGCGCCCGGCACCGGGGGCGTCCATCGGAAACACGATGATCGCCAAAATACCGAGCGCGTAGGCGAGACACAGCAACGGCAGGGCCACCAGGTGCGGATGACCAAGGTGCACACAAAGCGCCGCCCCCGACCCGGCGCCAACGAAGGTGGCGTTCTGCGCGGCGTAAAGGCTGCGGTAGCGGGCAATGCCGTAGGCGCTAATGGGGTCGTGACGAGCCGAGAGCTCGTCATTGAGCACGTGGAGTCGCGCCAGCAGTGCATTGCCGACGACGAGACCGAGCAGAATCAAGCACTGGCCGAATCCCATCATGGCCGTATCTTCCCCACCGTTCGCATGGGATAGACCGTGACGTTCACCGGTTCGCCGACGAACACGTGGGGATCACCATCCACCCGAAAGCCCGCTCGGTCAACGGTGTCGTGCACGCACTCGTCCAGTGTCGCGGGTCGCACCCGCCACGGCTCGTGAGAGAGCTCACCTCGAAGAATGCGGCCGTGCCAGCGGGTGTAGAGGGCGTAGCGCTCAAACAAGAATGCCTCGAGCCCCGGGGCGGCCGGACGGGGTGATTCCGTGGCCGCGGTGACGGTGAGAGCCGCGTGGGCACCGTCGCGTCGACGCGCGCTGCGCCAGCGCCGCACGCCATCGCGTTCGGTGTAGTTGGTAGTCGCCACTCGATACGGCAGACCAAAGGCCGCGTTCGCCATGGCGACGGCCGCCACCGAATCAGCGTCGAGGGTGCAGAACCACACGCCCGTCTGACCGTCGGGTCCCGTGACGTAAGTGCGGACGTTGACTTCACCGAAATCGCTGGACCGCAACCATCTGGTCACAAAACCGAAGGGTCCGACGGGGCGCAGTCGCTCCATGGAGAAGGGAATAAGGCCCACCCACGCCTGCCCGTCAAAGAGTTCGGGGGTCAGACCAGCGGGAAGCACTGCTGCCACCTGGGCAGGATCCACCGGCCAGTGACACCACACGATGTTCGCCCAGATCTGGCGCATGAGCGCTCGTCGACGTCGCGTCACGCCGACCTACCGTGTCGGGACGCGACAGCTCTGGTCGAGCACGCGCAGTGCGACGAGGGCGTTGGAGATTCGGTTTCGACGCTTGGCCACGGCGTAGTACCAGCGGTCGTGATACGCAGTGAGCGCACGGCTCCGATTGAGAAAGCAGACCCAGCGCCCCAGGAGGCCCCAGAATCCGGGGAGTTGACTCAGCGCGGTAGCGACCGCCGTTGACGCGGTCACCGTCCTGCCGTCGCTCGTGCGAACCACCACCGTCGTGGCGAAGGGCTGCAAGGCCGCATCGTCCCACGTGCACGCACTCGACGGAGTGCAGCGAAGGCGCTGCGCGCCGTCACGGCGCTGCAGCCAGCGAATGCAGGCGTTGCAGATACCGCAGTCGCCGTCGTAGATGACTTCGGTAGCAGTGGTCATACTTCGACCCTAGGGGTGCCCGACGGCACCCCTAGCGGTCTGGTACTAGTTGGCCAGCTGCACGGGGTGCGGCATGCACAGATCGTCGTACTCGGCGATCTGAATTGGGGGCGCGTTCTCGCCACAGGCCGGGCACTCAGGGTCGCGGCGGACCTTGAAGGTGCGGAAGCTCTGGTCGAGGGCGTCGTAGGTGAGCAAGCGGCCGACGAGCGGGTCACCCAGCTCGAGCAGCAACTTGATGGCCTCAACGGCCTGAATCGAGCCCACAATGCCGGGCAGCACGCCGAGCACGCCGGCTTCGGCGCAGCTCGGGGCCAACTCGGCGGGAGGTGGCTCAGGGATCATGCAGCGGTAGCAGGGACCGACGTAGGGGTTGAAGACGGTGACCTGTCCCTCGAAGCGGAAAATCGAGCCGTGGACCACCGGGATCTTCTTCAGCAGTGCTGCGTCGTTAACCAGGTAGCGCGTCGGGAAGTTGTCCGTGCCATCAACAATGACGTCGTAGCCATCGATGATGTCGAGAATGTTGTCAGCACCAAGGCGGGTGTCGTAGGTGTTCACCTTGATGTCGGGGTTCATGCCCTCGAGGGTCTTGCGGGCCGAGTCAACCTTGCGCATGCCAACGCGCTCGAGGTTGTGCAGAATCTGACGCTGCAGGTTCGAGGTGTCGACCACGTCCATGTCGATGATGCCGATCGTGCCAACACCGGCCGCGGCGAGGTACAGGGCCGCGGGTGATCCGAGGCCACCAGCACCGAGCAACAGCACCTTGGCGCCGAGCAGGCGCAGCTGGCCCTTCTCTCCGACTTCGGGCAGGAGCAGGTGGCGGTGGTACTGCACGCGCTGGGCGGCGGTCATGGTCTGAGGCGTGGCCCACGTCAGGCCCTCGTCCTTCCACTTGTTGAAGCCACCGATGATTGAGACAACGTTGGTGTAGCCGAGGTCCTGCAAGGTCTTGGTCGCGAAGGCCGAACGCACACCGCCGGCGCAGTAGACCGCGATGGGGGCGTTCTTGTCCAGGAGGCGACCTTCGACCGAAAATTCGAGGTTGCCGCGGGGGATGTGCACCGCGCCGGGCACCGCGCCCTGCTCGTACTCGTCGGGCTCACGCACGTCAAGCAGTTGGTAGTGCGCCAAGTTAGCCGCGACCTCATGTGGGTCGATTTCGGTAATTTCAGCCTTCGCGGCGTTCAGCAAATCTCTGGGTGAGGACACGACTCTCCTTCGTTCTCTCTAAATCTTACCTGTTAACTCAACATTCAAAACACCCCCACTGTCGCTGGGCTAAACCTGACGTGTGGAACTCCAGACCGCCCTTCGCCAGCGTCGCATGATTCGCTCCTTCTCCGGTGCCCCCATCGATCTAAATCTCCTCCGCGGTCACTGCGAATTGGCACTGCTGGCCCCGACGGCCGGCAACAGTGCGGGCGTTCGCTTCACGGTGGTGTCGACAGACAAAGTCGGTGACTACTTCAACGTCGCGACCGACGAATCGTGGCGGGCCACCGCAGCGCGCTTCCCCGGTCTCGCTCGCGCCGGTGCCGTCGTGCTGGTCAGTTGCCGTCCCGAGGACTACGAGGCCCGGTATCGCGAGACCGACAAGGCGGCCTCCGGCCTTAGCGATCGCGCCGAATGGCCCATCCCCTACTGGCACACCGATGCGGCGATGGCGACCATGGCGCTTCTCCTTCTTATCGAAGAGGCTGGACTAGGCGCCACCTTGTGGGGTGCGTTCCGACACGTTGACGCGGTCCGTCAGTGGGCCGGCCTCGAGGACGAGCTCTTCGCCACGGTCCTCATCGGCGTGCCCGACGGCGAGGATGTCCCTTCGCGCTCACTGCAGCGGCCCGTGCCCTCGCGAGCAGAGCGCGTTCGCGTGCTCTAGCGACGCCGGAGGGCGAACAGCGCCCGCGGCGCATCATCCGAGGCGGGACCACCTTCGGTGTCGCTGGTCGCGACCAGTGAGAAGTGGTCGCCCCAGAGCGCGGCGATGTCGTCGAGAACCACGGCACGTTCGGTAATACGGCCGTCGGTGCGGCGGTAGTTGTCACCCGAGAGGTGCTCGAACAAACAAATCTGCCAGTGCGCCAACGGTGGTTCATACGAGAGCGACATCACCAACGTGTGTTCATCAAACTCGTGCACCCACGGCACCATCTCGTCCAGCATGTGGAAGCGGCTAACAGTATTGACGTCAAACAAAAACAACCCGCCCGGCGCCAGGTGGTGCGCGGCCACTGCGAACACCCGCGACCAGTCGGCAATGTCGGTGAGGTGGTTCATCGTGTCGAGCGCACAGAGCACCACGTCAAAGTGCGTTCCCAGATCGAGGTTGGTGATATCGGCGTGGTGGAGTGTCGCCTGAGGAACCTTGCGGCTCGCTACCGACAGCATGGCCGGCGAGAAGTCGACACCGGTGAGGCGGTAGCCCGAGCCGAGGCCGGCCAGTACCGTGCCGGTGCCGCAGCCCAATTCCAGAACGCTGGTCGCGTCGGGGTGGTGTTCCTCAATCATCGAAATGACGGCACGAATCAGCTCGTCCGGTTCCCCATTGATGGCGTCGTAGAAGGGGGCGAACTGCTCGTAGGCGTCGCGCGTGAGTTCCGACACCGCGCCGCCCTTAGAGAACGTCGGCGAGGATGGCAGCAATCGTGTTGCTGGTGAAGGTGAAGCCGGCCTCCGTCAAGGCCGTTGGCACGACCCGCTGACTGGTCAGGACGGTTGCGTCGGCGCACTCGGTTCCAAGCACCAACTTCATGGCAGTACTCGGCACTCGCAGGAACGACGGGCGTCGAAGCGCTGCGCCGAGAGCCTTGGTCAATTCTCGGTTCGTGCAAGGCGTCGGGGCCACCAAATTAACTGGGCCCTCGAGGCGCTGATCCAGGGCAAAGAGCAGGGCCCGCACTTCGTCGGTGATGGAAATTGGCGCCATCCACTGACGTCCATTGCCGAGAGACCCACCCAGGCCAAAAGCAAAGAGGGGGAGCAACTTCGCCAGTGCACCACCATTGCGGCTCATGACAATGCCCGTGCGAGCGAAGGACACGTGTGTTCCTTGGTCACGCAGTGGTGCAGCGGCGGCTTCCCACGCCCGGCAGACCTCGGCAACGTAGTCCGTTCCGGTGGGCGACGATTCGCTCAGCTCGGCGTCTCCCCCATTGCCGTAGTAGCCAATGGCCGATCCACTCACCAGCGTCGCCAGGCCACTGGGGAGGCGCGAGGCAATCTCCACAACGAGGCCTGTCGATGACGTGCGTGACTGCAAAATCTCGGCGCGGTATTTCGCACTCCACCGGTGGTCGGCGATGCCGGCCCCAGCGAGATGAACGATCCCGTCTAGGCCTCCGACACGAGTTAAGTCAGACTCATCAACGTCACCAGTGCGGGGATTCCAGCGCACCCGTTCGCCCGAAGTCGGTGACGAGTCTGGTCGCACGAAGCGGACCACGGTGTCACCGCGGGCCTCGAGCGAGGCAACCAGTGCGGTGCCGATGAGTCCAGTAGAACCAGTGACGCCAATGCGCACGACTTAGCCCTTCGCTTCGCGGACGACAGCGGCAAGCAGTGACACGAGTGTCCGCATGCCCCACGCGGTCGAGCCCTTGGAGTGGTACCCGTGGGCGCTGCTCGTTGAGGCGGGGCCAGCGATGTCGAGGTGCGCCCACGGCAGTCCCTCGGTGAAGTGCTGCAGAAAGAGCGCCGCCGCAATGGCGCCGCCGCGGCCGCCCATTTTGCCCATGTTCTTGATGTCGGCGACATCGGAGGCGATGTCCTTTTCGTACGCCGCAAAAAGGGGCATCGGCCAGAAGGACTCACCGGTCTCGGCGCTCGCGTCAAGCACGCGCTTGGCCAACTCTTCGGTGGAGGCGAAGAAGCCGGCGCACTGGTCGCCCAGGGCCGTCGCCATCGCGCCGGTCAGAGTGGCCACGTCGAAGATCACATCAGGAGCGGCCTCGACCGCCAGGGTCAGACCATCGGCGAGAATCAGTCGGCCCTCGGCGTCGGGGTTGAGCACCTCAATGGTCTTGCCCGAGCGAGCCACCACGACGTCGCTGGGTTTGACGGCCTTGTCGCCGAGCAAGTTTTCGACCATCGGGGCAATCATGGTGATCTGGACCGGTAACTGCAGTGCGGCCGCGGTTGCGATGACGCCAGACACAATGGCCGCGCCGCTCATGTCGACTTTCATCTCCATCATCGAGGCCAGTGGCTTGATGTTCAAACCACCCGAGTCGAAGGTGATGCCCTTACCGACCAGCGCAATGTGGGCGACGGGGTTCGGGGGCGTGTAGGTGGCGCGCACCAGGCGTGGGGGTTCCGCGGAACCCGAGGCCACGGCCAGCACCGCACCCAGTCGTTCTTCGCGAATGACGGCTTCGGTCCAGACATCGACGTGGACGTGCTCGAGCGTGTCGAGGTGTGCGGCGACGGCCTTGGCCAGACCCTTTGGGTTCATGGCGTTCGGTGGGGAGTCCACGAGGCGCTTCACCCAGTTGGTGTTCGACGCAATCACGGCACCGCGGTGCGTGCCGGTTGTCGCTTCTTCGTGGGCGGTAATGGTCGGCAGTGGCACGCCCGTTGCCACAATGAACAACTCGGCGTCAGCCTCAGGCTTCTTGTAGTTGTAGGCGGCGAGCAGGGCACCTTCAACGAAGGCCTGCGCGGCGTCAGCGACGTGGTCAGCTGCTTCGGTGGGGAGCAAAATGGCGAGTGAGCCACCGTGGGCGTTGGCCACACCGGCCGCGGCCGCGAGGCGCAAGGACTCGAGGTCGTGGTAGCTAGTGATCGACACGAAGACCACCGAGGGGCCCTCAAGACCGCTCAGCACGGCGGTACTCGCGACCTTTTCCGTCAGGCCGTGGCTCGAACACCAGGATGCGGCGAGGACCCGAGGGATCGTGTGGACGCCAATAGTCGAGGGAATCGACTCGGCGACGTACGCCCCGTCGCTATCGACGGCAACGGGCACCACCACGGTGCCGACGTGGAGAATTTCGCTCAGTGCAGCGACGCGAGCGTTGGAAATCATTACAACTCCTTTGCCATGGAACGGGCGGTGCGGTGCTGGGGCCCTTCGGCCACCCGCGCCAAGGTCCAGACTAAGTCGCTGAGGCGATTCAGGTAGGCCACGACCAGCGACTCATTGATCGCCCAGGCCACGGCAATGCGCTCGGCACGACGGACAACGGTGCGGGCCACGTCCAAGGCGGCCGACTGCTGGTTCTCACCCGGCACCACAAACTCCTTGGGCATTTCCACTTGGTGGGACCAGTAGTCGATGCGGGCTTCGAGGGCGTCAACCATTGCCTGTGACACCTTGGTGGTGCCCTCTTCGAGCTTGATGCGATTCTCGTACTGTGTGGCCACTTCGGCCATCAAGATCCACAGGTCTCGCTCAATTTCGGCAATCTCTTTGTTGAGTGGTGCGTCCACGGGCTGGAGCGACCGAGCCCATCCGAGTGACGCCTGGGCCTCATCAACGGCACCATTTAGTTCAATGGCGGCGGCGTCCTTGTTCGCCCGCCCACCAAAGAGGAGTCCTGTGGTGCCGTCGTCACCCTTGCGCGTGTAGATCTTCATCGCCCCAGCGTAACGACTGGAAATTAGAAACAGGTAGCCTTGAGTGACAATGACCATTGCCACCAAGCCCCCGTTTTCGCGCCCTGGTGCTGATGATCCCTACCTCGCTGCGTTGGCGAAGGGTGTCCTGATTTACGACGGGGCTACCGGCACCAATTTGCAGATGCAAAACCTCACCGCCGACGATTTTGGTGGGGCGGCCTTTGAGGGCTGCAACGAACTCCTGGTGGTTACCAAGCCCTCGGCCATCGAAGCCGTCCACCGGTCCTTCCTGGACGTCGGCGTCGACGTCATTGAAACGGACTCCTTCGGTAGTTTTGGCGTCGTCCTCGCGGAATACGGCATCGCCGACCGCGCCTTCGAACTCGCCCACCAGTCGGCGGTCATCGCTCGACGAGTCGCCGACGAGTACAGCACGCCCTCCCAGCCACGATTCGTGGCCGGTTCCATTGGCCCCGGCACCAAGTTTCCGACGCTCGGTCAGATCACCTACGACGAACTAAGCGCCAGTTACGAAGAACTCGCCTACGGCCTCCTCGAAGGTGGCGTCGACGTCCTGCTGGTCGAAACCATGTTCGACCTCCTCTCCGGCAAGGCCGCCATTGCGGCCTGCCAGCGCGCCATGGTCCGCCACGGTCGCGTTGTGCCGATTCAGGCCCAGGTCACCATTGAAATGACCGGCCGCATGCTGCCCGGCACCGAAATCGGCGCGGCCATTACCTCGCTCACCGCACTGGGCATCGACGCCCTGGGTCTCAACTGCGCCACTGGCCCGGTCGAAATGTACGAACCGCTGCGGCAGCTCAGCGATACCTCGCCCGTGCCAATTGCCTGCCTCCCAAATGCCGGACTGCCCAGCGTGGTCGACGGCAAGATGCACTACGACCTCACCCCCGAAGGCCTCGCCGAGCACCTGGCGAAGTTCGTTGCGGACTACGGCGTACAAATCGTTGGTGGCTGCTGCGGCACGACCCCCGCCCACCTCGAGGCAGTCATCGAGGCGGTGCGCCCCCTGCGTCCCGCACCGCGCACGCCCGAGCTCGAGCCATCGGTGGCGTCGATCTATTCCCCGGTGACCTACCAGCAGGACCGCTCGGTCTTGATGATCGGTGAGCGCACCAACGCCAACGGGTCGAAGAAGTTCCGCGAAGCGATGCTCGCCGGCGACTGGGACACCTGTGTGGCCATTGGTCGCGAACAGATCAAGGAGGGTGCCCACATCCTCGACGTCTGTGTTGACTACACCGGTGCCGACGGTGTCTCCGACATGAACGAGCTGCTGTCGCGCCTCGCGACGCAGTCGTCGGTGCCCATCATGGTCGACACCACTGAAACCAAGGTTGCCCGTCAGGCACTCACCTGGCTCGGTGGTAAGGCTCTGCTGAACTCGGTCAACCTCGAAGAGGGCGACGGTGAGGGCACGCGTCTCGACGGCTTCCTCTCGCTCGCCGCCGAATTCGGTGCCGCGATTGTGGCCACCTGCATCGACGAAGAGGGCCAGGCCCGTACCGCCGAGTGGAAGTTCCGAGCCGCCAAAAACATCACCGATTTGGCGGTCTCGCGCTACGGCCTCAAGGCCACCGACATCTTCATTGACCCCCTGGCGCTGCCTCTGTCCACCGGCATGGAAGAGTCGCGCCGCGACGGCATCGAGACCATCGAGGGCATTCGCCGCATCAAGGCCGAACTGCCCGGCGTGCGGACCATTTTGGGCCTGTCCAACATCTCCTTCGGCCTCAATCCGGCCGCCCGTCAGGTTCTCAACAGTGTGTACCTGCACGAGTGTGCCGAAGCCGGCCTCGACGCCGCCATCGTGCACGCGTCCAAGATCCTCCCCCTGGCCCGCATCTCGGACGAGGCCCGACAGGTGTGCCTCGACCTCATCTACGACCGCCGCACCGAGGACTACGACCCTCTGCAGGAACTCCTGCGCCTCTTCGAAGGCGTCACCACCGCCAGCTCGAACGCGACCAACCTTGACGAACTCCCGCTCGGCGAACGCCTGAAGCGCCGCATCATCGACGGTGTCCGCGTCGGCCTTGAGGCCGACCTCAACCAGGCCATGGACGAGGGCCTCGCGCCACTGTCGATCGTGAATGATGTCCTACTCGAGGGCATGAAGGTCGTGGGCGAGCTCTTCGCCTCGGGCGAGATGCAGTTGCCCTTCGTCCTCCAGAGCGCCGAAACGATGAAGAGTGCTGTCGCCCACCTGGAGCCCTTCATGGAGAAGGCCGACCAGGGTGGTCGCGGCAAGATCGTCCTCGCCACCGTCAAGGGCGATGTCCACGACATTGGCAAGAACCTCGTCGACATCATCTTGACGAACAACGGCTACGAGGTCATCAACCTCGGTATCAAGGTTGGCATCAACGAGATGATTGCCGCCGTGAAGGAACACAACGCTGACGCGCTGGGCATGAGTGGCCTCCTCGTCAAGTCGACGCTCATCATGCGCGAAAACCTCGAAGCCCTTGCTGACCAGGGGCTCGCGGACCTGCCCGTCCTGCTCGGTGGCGCCGCGCTCACCAGGACCTACGTCGAACGCGATCTCCGCGAGGTCTACCCTGGCCGCGTCTTCTACGGCAAGGACGCCTTCGAGGGACTCCGCGTCCTCGATCGGCTCGGCGAGATTGCCAAGACGGGTGAGGACGACCCGACCTTTGGTCGCGAAATCTCCGAGCGTCAGGTCTTCCGCAAACTCCGTGGTGAACACCGAGAAGCACCTGAAGGCCTGCCGGCCCGCAGTCCCGCCGTGGCCCACGACAATCCCTTGTTCCCGCCACCCTTCTTGGGCTCTCGGGTCGCCAAGGGTATGTCCGTGGACGAAATCAGTTCGTACCTCAACCTCACGGCATTGTTCCGCAATCAGTGGGGCTATCGTCCCGAAGATGGCGAGGATGACAACGCCTTCAAGGAGCGCGTCAGTCACGAACTCCGCGAGCAGCTGGCCATCGCCAAAGAGGCCGACTTGCTCATGCCGCAGGTTGTCTACGGCCACTTCCCCGCGGCCGCCGATGGTGACGACCTCATTATCTTCACGGATGACACCCGCACCGAGGAACGCACCCGCTTCCACTTCCCCCGCCAACACAAGGACGACTTCTTGTGTATCGCCGACTTCTTCCGTGGCGTCGACTCGCCCGACAAGGACTACGCGAGCTTCATGCTGGTGACGATGGGGTCGCGCGTGTCCGAACGCTGCGCCGAACTCTTCGCCGCTGACCGCTACACCGACTACCTCAAGCTGCACGGCCTCGGCGTCGAGATGGCCGAGGCCCTCGCCGAGCTGTGGCACCTACGCATCCGTGAGGAACTCGGCTACGCCAACGAAGACGGCCCCACCCTGTTCGGACTCTTCCGCCAGCAGTACCGCGGTGGTCGTTACTCCTGGGGCTACCCGGCCTGCCCTGACCTCACCGACAACGCCAAGGTGGCCGAACTGCTCGAAGCCAGTCGCATCGGCGTTGAAGTGTCCGAAGGCTTCCAGCTCCACCCGGAGCAGACCACGGACGCCATCATCTGCCACCACCCCAAGGCCAAGTACTTCGTCGCCTAATGCACGCGATCGACGTTGTTGGCGGCGAGCAGTGGGAAGTGGTGCGCGACCTTCGCTTGCGTGCCCTCCACCACGACCCCGACGCCTTTGCGAGCACCTACGAAGCGGAGTCGCTCTTTGACGAATCCCGATGGCGCTCGTTCATTGCCGACGTCGACGTGATCGTGGTCAAGGTTGATGGCGAACCCGCGGCCATGGTGACTGTTGATTCATCGAGGCACGATGGCGACGTGGCGGCGTGGCTCGGTGGCCTGTGGGTGGAACCACGCTTTCGGGGACACGGTCTCGTGCGGGCCATCGTGTCCTTTATTGACGACCAACGCGACACCTACCAGTGGCACTCGCTCGGGCTGGGCGTCTTCACGCACAACCCCGACGCTCGCAACAAGTTTCTCTCACTAGGTTTCGTCGATGACGGAGAAGAACTTCCGAGCGTCTCGCGGCCACCCCTGCGTTACCAGCGAATGATCCGACGACCGCAGGCTTAGCGGCGAGTCGGCATCGCGAGCGGCGTGGCGTCGCTGAGTGCTTCGCGCGCGTGGTAGCTCGAACGCGTCAGCGGCGACGACTGCACGTGGGCTAAGCCCAGGGCCCGACCCCGTGCGGCCAGGTCCTCGAACTCCGCGGGCTCCCAGTAGCGGGACACCGGCAAGTGCTTCGCGGTGGGTCGGAGATACTGACCAATGGTGGCGATGGATACCCCGACGGCGGCCAAGTCGGCCAGCGTCTCTTCGACTTCGTCGGCCGTCTCCCCAAGTCCGACCATCAGGCCCGACTTGGCGGTGAGACCGGCGGCGACCGAACGGGCCAGCACCGTCATGGAGCGGTGGTAGGCGGCGCTCGGGCGCACAGCGCGCTGCAGACGAGCCACCGTTTCGATGTTGTGGTTCATCACGTCGGGACGGGCGTCAATGATGAGTTGCAGGGCTTCGGGGTCACCCTTGAGGTCCGAGATCAGCACCTCCACGTTGGTGCCTGGTGAGCGACGGCGAATGGCGTAGATGGTTTCGGCAATCGCGCCGGCGCCACCGTCGGCAAGGTCGTCACGGGCCACGCAGGTGATAACGGCGTGACTGAGCTTGAGTCGAACCACGGCTTCGGCCACGCGCTCGGGCTCGGTGGGATCCAGGGCGAAGGGCTTGCGGGTGTCGATGAGGCAGAAGCCGCACGCGCGGGTGCAGCGTTCACCGTTGACCATAAAGGTTGCGGTGCCGTCGGCCCAGCACTCGAAGATGTTGGGGCACCCAGCCTCTTCACACACCGTCACGAGGCGTAGGTCCTCCGTGAGCGTCCGCAGCGACTGATACTCCTGGCCCATGTGGGCCTCGATGCGCAGCCACTCGGGCTTGCGGGTGTTGATCGGCAACGCCTCGTCGGGATTAACGCCAGCCTTGCGCAGGCGGCGAATAAGGGGGCGCTCGTCCGACGTCGTTGAGACCGACCGGTCCACGCGCGCCACGCGCTCCTCCCCACCGATGCGGGCGGCCAACTCCTGACCGAGGAGCTCCTCAACGTCGAGCAGCGTGACATCGAGACCCAGCGACTGGAGTGAGCCGACCGGCTTGTCGGGAATGCCACAGGGAATGATGGCCTCAAAGGCCGTCATGTCAGTGGTGACGTTGAGGGCCAGACCGTGCAGGGTGCGACGCTCGCCGCGCTTGTTGCGCTTGGTGCGTACGCCCACCGCCGCGATCTTCACAGGCTCGGACTCGAGGTGGGCCCACACCCCGGGGTAGTCCTCGAGGCGACCAACCTCACCGAGGCGGTGCTCGGGGTCGAGCATGGTCACGGTGGCGATGATGGCGTCTTCCATCATGGTGACGTGGCTCTTGCCGGCGGATGGGTCGTCCGGCACGGTGATCACGGGCCACGCCACCACCTGGCCGGGGCCGTGGTACGTGACGTCGCCACCGCGGTCGGCGTCCACGACGTCGGCCGCCAGCGTGGCGGGGTCGACCTTGAAGGCGTCCGGACTGGTGCGAATCCCCTTGGTGTACGTCGGGGGGTGCTCCATGATCAAGATGTAGTCGTCACTGGACTGCAGCAACGCGCGCTGCAAGTCGTCAGCCTCCGCGAAACGCACGCGTCCGAGGTGACGACGGCGCAGCATTTAGCGCTCGGTTGCGATGTCGAGCCCCGCGAGCAGTTCGCCCACGCGCTCGAGGTAGGCCGCAGCGGTCACGGCGTCAGTCACGCGGTGGTCAAAGGTCAGACCCAGCACCACACGGCGGCCTACGGCCACGGTGGCCACACCATCAACCACGGTGACGACCGGCACCTGACGCACCGCACCAACACTCAAGACCGCCACCTGGGGCTGAATCAGAATTGGCACCGACAACAGCGCCTCGCTGCTCGGAGCACCGGTCACGGTGAAGGTGCCACCCATGAGGTCATCGGTGGTGAGCTGGCGCGAGGCCAGACGCTCGTCCACTTCGATGACGCGACGGGCCAGTGCGCGCAGGGTGAGCCCCGCGGCCGCGTGAACTACCGGCACCAACATGCCGTCGTCTTCGACGTGGCGGGTGAAGCCCACGTTGACGGTGCGCTGCAGGACCAGCTGGTCATCGAGGTAGTAGGCGTTCAGGACATCGAACTCGCTCAGAGCGCGTACCGCGGCCAGAGCCACCACAACGTCATTGGCGATCGCGAAGCCATCCGAGGTCTCGTGGCCGACTGCGTCGAGTTGGTCAAAGACGCTGGCGTCCACTTCGATCGCCACAAAGCCGTGCGGCGCCGACAGGGCCGACACGCTCATGTGGGCACCCATACGGCGCTGACCGTTCGAGAGGGGGCGAATCACTTCTTCCGTTGGGCCCATCGCGACCGCGCGTTCGGCGTCACGGCGCGTGATGGCGCCACCAGTACCGGTGCCGCGCACCGTCGAGGGCTCCACGCCACCGTCAAGCAAGATGCGACGAACAACGGGTGAGACGACCACGCCGTTGGCACCCGTGCCCTGTGCCACCGCGGGGGCTGGGGCTGGGGCAGCCGCGGGAGCGGCACTCGGTGCAGCAGCGGCCGGCGCCGCGGCTGCGGTGCCTTCAGTGGCTGATTCGTCAATGATGGCCACGACGGCGCCCGTCTGCACGGTGTCGCCTTCGGCGGCCAGGATCTGGGTCAGGACGCCCGACGCTGGCGAGGGCATCTCGGAGTCGACCTTGTCAGTCGAGACTTCGAAGAGTGCCTCGTCACGGGCAACGAGCTCGCCCACCTTCTTGAACCATTGGGTAATGATTCCTTCGGTGACCGACTCACCCAACGACGGGAGGGTGACCTCAGCCAACGTGGATACCTCGACCGGCGAGGGCGAGGAGCGTCTCGCCGAAGGTTTCTGACAGCGACGGGTGCGGCTGGATCAGCGCGGCGGCCTCTTCGGCCGTGGCCTCCCAGTTGACGGCGTAGTAGCCGGCACCGAGCTGTTCGGTAACCCAGGGTCCGGCCATGTGCACGCCGAGAATCTGACCGGCGGTGCCGTCAGCACGCTTCTCCGCAATGATCTTCACTACACCATCGGTTTCGCCGATGATCTGGGCGCGGCTGTTGCCACCGAAGGGGTCCTTCTTGACCACGACGTCGTAGCCGCGCTCCTTGGCGGCCGCTTCGGTCAGACCACAGAAGGCAACTTCGGGGTTCGAGTAGATCGCCCACGGCACGCGGTCGTAGTCGACCGGCACCACGTGCTCACCAATGATGGTCTTGATCGTCACGACGGCTTCCGCGAAGGCGACGTGCGCCAGCTGCGGGGTGCCGGCCACGACGTCACCGACGGCGAAGACGTTGGGGTTGGCGGTGCGCATGTAACCATCAGCGACCACGAAGCCACGCTCGTTGATCTCCACACCGGTGCCTTCGCCGAGGAGACCCTCGGTGCGGGGGCGACGACCGACGGAAACCACGACCATGTCGACCGCCACGTCGTCGGCGCCATCCAGGTTGATGGTGGTGCCCTTCTTGCCAGCGGTGTGGCCGGTGATCTTGGCGTTGGTCACGATGTCGATGCCACGCTTCTTGAAGGCGCGCTGCACGACGGTGGCGACTTCAGTGTCACAGCCCGCGAGGATCGAGGGCAGGCCTTCGAGAATGGTCACCTTGGTGCCCATGTCAGAGAGCATCGAGGCGAACTCGCACCCAATGGCGCCACCACCGATAACGGCAGCCGTCTCGGGCAGCGCGGTCAGGTCGAGGAACTCGTCGGAGGTCAAGACAATCTTGCCGTCGACCTCGAAGCCGGGCAGCGTGCGGGGCACGGAGCCGGCCGCAATGATGACGTTGGTGCCCTGGGCGACCACGCCGGCGTCGGCGCCGTCGAGGACGGTCACGGTCTGGTTCGCGTCGAGTCGACCGGTGCCTTCGAAGATGGTGACCTTGCGGCCCTTGAGCAGACCCGAGACACCCTTGTGGAGCTTGTCGACGATGTCGGCCTTGCGCGCCTGCGACACGGCGAAGTCAACGGCGACACCCTTGGTGGTGATGCCGAAGGCGCCAGCGTGCTCGAGAGTGCGGCGCACGTGGGCCGTCTCGAGGAACTCCTTGGCGGGAACGCATCCGCGGTGGAGGCACGTGCCACCCACCTTGTCGCGCTCAACCAGTGCGACGTTCAGGCCCGCGGCCGCGCCGTACAGGGCGGCGGCGTAGCCACCGGGGCCGCCACCAATGATGACTACATCGAACTTCTGAACCTCATTCGCCATGATTCTTTCCTTCGGACTCGGATTTCTCCCGACGCAAATCCTACCGTCAGGGTCAGAAACTACCCCCGAAAATTACGAACTGGTCTGTCCATACTGACTATCAGCCGCCGTCGTCGCCAAGAGATCAACGAAGTCGTTGCCCTTATCGCCCGAATGGCCCTTGACCCAGGTAAATCGAACGGTCCGGCCACTGTGAAGCACCAGGGCGAAGAGCTCCTCCCACAGGTCCCGATTGGCCACGGGCTGACCTTGAGAGTTCTTCCAGCCCCGTCGGAGCCAGCCGGCATGCCATTTGTCATTGAAACACTTGATGACGTAGGTCGAGTCCGAGACAATTTCGACCTCGGCGTCGTCACAGGCCTTCAACGCCTCAATAACGGCCTTGATCTCCATACGCTGATTGGTGGTGTGGGCCTCGTAGCCCGAGCCAAAGTGCTCCTTGGAGCTCGCCCACGCCCAACCACCCGGTCCGGGGTTTCCTCGGCAGGCGCCGTCGGTGTAGATCTTTCTCACAGGGTGCGGGTTTGCCACGCGTCGGGGTCGTCGCTAAAGCGCGTCACCGATTCGGGGAGTTCGCCGCGGAGGACTTGCCCCAGCGTCACGTGCTCAAGCACCTCGCGCAGGGCACCGCGTACGGCCACCCAGACGTCGCGGAGGTGCGTCGCTTCGCCTTCGTAGTTCAGCGTTTCGGGGCGCATGCCGCGCACACCGGCCAGGGGGCCCGACACCACGCGCAAAATGTCGGCGATCATGATTTCGTCCGGGGTCCGCGAGAGGCGGAAGCCGCCCTCGGGGCCGCGCTGGGACGTCACGAGCCCACCGCGACGGAGGTCCGACATGATGGCGCCGAGGAACTTAGCGGGCAGGTCCTGGTCGTGAGCGAGGTGCTCCGCGCTGACGGAGTGGTCACTCGCCGCCAAACACAGCATCGCCCGAATGGCGTACTCGGCTTTGGCGGGAATCTGCATCCTCCCATTCTGCCCCATTTCTATCGGGATGGTGGGAATAGCCTTCTAGGCTGAAGCCATGCTTTCTCTCGCGACCCGCAATCTCTACCTGTGCCTGGGTGCCCGTGACGACATGGCCGACTTTCTCCCCGCTGTCTTGCGTGGCGGCGTCGACGTTGTCCAGCTGCGCGAGAAAGACGGCGATCACGACCTGCGGCGGGCCATGGCCGCCATTATGGTGCCCATCTGCCAGGACTTTGGCGTGCCCTTCGTCATGAACGACTTCCCCGAACTGGCACTGGAGGTGGGGGCCGACGGCGTCCACGTTGGCCAGGACGACCTTTCCGTTTCCTACTGCCGCAAGATTCTCGGACCGGACGCCATTGTCGGCCTCTCGACTCACGCACCGGCGGAGTTCGACGCCGGACTGGGCGAACCAGTCACCTACCTGAGTGCGGGACCCATTGTGCCAACGCCCACCAAGGCCGGACGCTCCGGTACGGGTGCGGCCTACGCCCTGGAATGCCAAGCCAAGACCTCACTACCCGTCTTTGTCACTGGCGGCGTCAACGTCGACACCATTGGCGACCTGGTGCGCCAGGGTCTGCAGCGATTCGTTGTCGTTCGGGCGTTGACCGAGGCCGCCGACCCCTACCTCGCGGCGCGCGCCTTGCGCGACGCACTCGAAGAGGCCCGTCTAGCGGGGTCGGTCGAGCCACCCCAGTAGCGTCGCGACCATGCGGGGGTCGGCGCGCAGTTGGTGGCCAGCACTCTGAATAATCCGGAGTTCGGCTCGCCCATCGGCGGCCGACACCAGGTCGCGTGCGTCATTGACCGGCACTTCAAGGTCGTCGGAACCGTGACCAATGAGCAGGCGTCGCGGTGGAATCTCACTGATCGCCCCGAGTGGGCTCAGCGCCATCATGTCGTTCCAGAGAGTCGCAGCATCAGGAAAAGCGGGGACGTCCGTGACCAGACCGGCGTCCTGCACCGCGGCGTGGAAGTGCTCGGGGGCGACCATCCAGTGTTCGAGGTGTGCCGGCGTGGCGAAGGTGGCCACGCCACGAACACGCTCGTCGGCGGCGGCCCGGCTCAGTGCCAGCACGCCGCCGAAGCCAAATCCGGCAAGAGCCAGGGTGCGATCGTCCTCGCAGCAGTAGTCGGTCAGAACGGCCAGGTCGGCGCTCCACTGCGCGGGAGTGAAGGAGCCCGAGCTCGATCCGACGCCCGAAAAGGTACCGGTGATCACCTTCCAGCCGGATTCGGCGGCGAGGTGCTCGGCCAGTTCGGGCAAGAGCGCTGCCGCTTGCCGGCCCATGCCGGGGGTACGGGGCAGGCCGTGGACGAGCATCAGCGTGTGTGCGCTCGTGGCGCGACCGGTGGGCGTGGCAACGCGCACGTCAATGGTGTTGGCACCGCTGGTGAGTTGAACGTGTTCGAGCATTGGTCGCCAAGCCTAGAGCGGCGGAACGCTCAACGGGCGTCGCCGGTAGGCTGGAGGTCGTGGCTACTCCCCTTCTCGAACTCAAGAATCTGCACGTTGAAGCCGAAGGCACGCCCATTTTGCGTGGCGTCGACCTCGTGGTCAATGAAGGGGAAGTGCACGCCCTCATGGGCCCCAACGGCGCCGGAAAGTCGACGCTGGCCAGCGTCATTATGGGCCACCCCGGCTACACCGTCACCGGTGGTCAGATCCTGCTCAACGGTGAGGACATCGCTGAGTGGGACGCCGACGAGCGTGCCCGTGCCGGTATTTTCCTCGCCTTCCAGTACCCCGAAGCCATTAGTGGGGTGTCGGTGGTGCAGTTCCTGCGTCAGGCCATCGCCGCACGTCGCGGGCTCGACGAGCTCAGCGTGCTCGAGGTCCGTCTCGACTTGATGGAGTGGATGGACCGACTGGGCATGGACCCGGCCTTCGCCGAGCGGCACCTTAACGAGGGCTTCTCCGGTGGTGAGCGCAAGCGCAACGAAGTACTGCAGATGGCGCTGCTGACCCCCGTGCTGGCCCTGCTCGACGAAACTGACTCCGGCCTCGACATTGATGCGCTGCGCATCGTGGCGCGCGGTGTGCGCACCGTTCGCGAGGAACAGCCGGCGATGGGTGTGGTCGTGGTGACCCACTACGTCAAGTTGCTCGAAGAGATTCAGCCCGACCAAGTCCACGTCCTGATCGATGGCCGCATCGAGCGTTCGGGTGACGCCTCACTGGCCCAAGAAATCGAAGCCCACGGCTACGACTTCCTCCGCCCCACGGTTGCCTGATGACCGCCTTTGACCCGAAGATGGTCCGAGGCGACATTCCGCTGCTGAAGCGTGAAATCAACGGTCACCCAATCGCCTACCTGGACTCCGGTGCGACCTCACTGCCCCCTCGTGGCGTCATCGAGGCCATGAGCCGCTACTACGAGCGCCACCACGCCAACGTCCACCGCGGCGTCTACCAAACGGCCGCCGAGGCCACGGAACTTTACGAGAGCGGCCGCAATGCCGCCGCCCGCTTCCTCAACGCGCCCGGTGGCAGCAACGAGATTGTCTTTACCAAGAACACCACCGAATCGTTCAACCTGCTGGCCCGCTCGTGGGGTGCCGCCAACCTGAAGGCCGGCGACGTCGTCCTGCTGAGTGAGATGGAGCATCACGCCAACATCGTGCCGTGGTTCCAACTGCGCGACGCCATCGGCATCGTGGTGCGTTTCATCCCCGTTACCGACGACTTCCGCCTCGACCTCTCAGACCTCGATCAACTGCTCGAGGGCGTCAAGCTCGTCTCCATCACCGGGATGTCGAACGTCCTGGGCACCATCAACCCCATCAAAGAACTGGCCGCCGCCGCGCACCGCGTCGGTGCACTGATGGCTGTCGACGGCGCACAGTCCGTGGCCCACCTCCCCACCGACCTCGTCGACCTCGACGTTGACTTCATGGCCTTCTCCGCCCACAAGATGCTCGGCCCCACCGGACTGGGTATCTTCTGGACGCGCGAAGAGATTCTCAACGCCATGCCGCCGTTCCTCGGCGGTGGCGGCATGATCGCCGACGTGTCCGTGAACGGCTTCACCGCCGCCTCGGGACCAACCCGCTTCGAGGCCGGTACCCCACCGATTGCCGAAGCCGCTGGGTTCGCCGAGGCCGTGCGCTACCTCGAGCACCTCGGCATGGACAACATCGCCGCCTACGAACACGAACTCACCAGCGACGCCCTCACCCGACTCCAGCAGGAGTTTGGCGGTCGCGTGCGCATCATCGGCCCCACCACCATGGTTGATCGCGGTGGCGTCTTGAGTCTGGACGTCGAGGGTGTCCACCCACACGATGTCTCTCAGGTACTGGATCGTCACGGCGTCTGCATTCGCCCCGGCCACCACTGCGCCAAGCCGCTGATGAAGCGCTTCGGTCTCGCGGCGACCGCCCGCGTCTCCTTCGGCCCCTACTCCAATACCAGTGACACCGACGCCCTCATCGTGGCGTTGCACGACGCACTGGCTATGTTTGGTTGATTATGTCGAACCTGGACGACCTCTACCGCGAAATCATTCTCGATCACTACCGCACCCCGCGGAACCGTGGTGAGTTGCCCGAACCGGCCATCAAGGCCGAGGGCCACAACCCCCTCTGCGGTGACGAAATCACCGTCTACCTTGATGTCCGTGACGGCATCGTCAACGACATCAAGTTGAGTGGCCACGGCTGCTCCATTTCACAGGCGTCATCCTCGCTGATGAGTGCCGCCGTCAAGGGCAAGACCATTGAGCAAGTGCGTAACACCATCGCGACGTTCAAGCAGCTCATGACCCTCGAAGAGGGCGCCGAGAACGAACCGGTCAATCTTCGCCAACTGGGCGAAATCGCCGCGCTCGCGGGCGTGGTCAAATTCCCCGTTCGCATCAAGTGCGCCACGTTGGCCTGGAACACCTTGGTCCAGGCACTGGGCGATCTGCCCGACGCCTAACCGGCGCCGGAAGCCTGCTTAGGCCTTCGGGCGGAAGGGCTCGTAACCGTCGCGCTCGAGTACCTCGACCAGTTCTGGTCCACCCGTCGCCACGACGCGACCATCGGTCACAACGTGAATCGTGGTTGGCGTGAGCTCCTGCAGCAGTCGGCTGAAGTGCGTCACGGCGAGCACGCCGCAGCCCCACTCCGTCGTTGCCGCTTGCAAGCGGCGAGCCACGGCGCCGAGCGCGTCGACGTCGAGTCCCGAGTCAATCTCGTCCAGCATCGCGAAACGAGGACGCAAGACACCAATCTGGACCATTTCGGCGCGCTTGCGCTCACCACCGGACAGGTCGACGTTCATAAAGCGGTCGAGCAATTCGGGCTTCAGGTCCACGCGCTCCGATTCGTCGCGCATGCGCTCGCGCAGGCCTTCGGCCGAGGCACCAGCACCGACCAGAACGTCGGCCGGACGAACGCCGGGGACTTCCATCGGGTGCTGCAGGGCCAGCATCAACCCGTGGCGCGCGCGCTCCGTCGCCGACAGCGACAGCAGTTCGACACCGTCGAGGGTGACGGAACCTTCGAGCACGGTGTAGCCAGGGTGGCCCGCCAGTGCGTGGGCCAACGTGGACTTGCCGGAGCCGTTGGGGCCCATGATCACGTGGACTTCACCCGACTGCATGGTCAGGTCGAAGCCCTTGAGGACTTCCTTGCCCGCTACCGATACGCGCAGGCCGCTAATGGTCAGGGTTGAGGTCATGGCACCACCACTTCGAGTTGTCCGTCACGGTCAATGACCTCGTAGGTCGGGACCGGACGCGTTGCGGGAAAGGAGTTGGGCTCACCCGTCGCCAGGGAGAACATGGCGCCGTGGCGCACACACTCAATGGCGCAGGTCGCCACGTCAACATCACCCTCGGAGAGGGGGAAGTCTTCATGGCTGCACTTGTCGTCGAGCACGTACAGCGAGTCCTCGATACGCACCACGACCAGCACACGCTGCTCGTGGGCCACCTGCACGGGAATCCCGGAGGTGTAGTCGCTCAGCTGGCCGAGCGCGATAGTCGTCACGGTGTGACCACCGTGACGTTCGACAAGACCTCGGCGAGGTCGGCCTCCACCACGTCGGTCAGCGCCGCGGGCAGTGAGGTCAGCATTTCGTAGAAGAAGCCCTGAATCATGAGGCGCTCGGCGTCGTGGCGGCTCACACCGCGCGACTCGAGGTACCAGCGCTGCAGTTCGTCCAGCGGGCCGACGCTCGAAGCGTGGGCGCACACGACGTCGTTTTCACGAATGTCGAGGTTCGGCACCGAGTCGGCGTGCGCGTGGGGCGACAGCAGCAGGTTGTGGTTCGTCTGGCGGGCGTCGGTGCGCTTGGCACCCTTTTCGATTTCGATGACACCGGTGTAGACGGAGCGAGCATGGTCCGCGACGGCACCCTTCGACAGCAGGGTGGAGTGGGATCGCCCGATCTTGTGGAACTGGCGGGTGCGGAAGTCGTGGATCTGCGAACCCGCGCCCAAGAAGGTTGTGCGGAGTTCGTTCTCGGCGCCGGTGCCCAGGATTTCGGCGTCGTTGCGGGAACGGTTGTAGTGGGCACCAATCGACAGCACCGACTGACGCAGGCGGCTGTCGCGGTGCAGGAAGGCCGTCGAGCGCGCCACGTGCCAGGCAGTCACGTCGAGACGCTGGTAGGTCGTCATCTGCAACGAGGCGTTGTCACCCACGTGGAATTCCGTCAACGGGAGGACCAGAGCGTTGGCGCCGCCATCGAGGTACTCGACGATGGAGCACGAGCTCGACTGGCCCAGCGTGATCTGCAACTGCGGGAAGGAGGTGCCGGCCGTCGTGGTGTTGACCACCAGCACGGGTTCGGCGATGTGTGCGTTCGCCGCCACCGTAATGAGTACGGGGTTCGGGGTCAACGCACAGTTGAGGAGGGCGAAAGCGTCGTTGCGGTACCGGTCGGCCGTCGAAGCAACCGAGGATGCCGGCTGGGTGATGGACAGGCCTTCGGCCTCGCCGTCGACGGAAATCAGGACGCCGTTGACGAGGTGCACCAACACACCGGCGCGCTCACGGAGTGCGACAGCGAAGGGCGACAAGGTCGGCACCGCGAGCGCGGCTTCCAAGGAGAAATTGTCCAAGGCGAAGTCGCGCAGTGGCGCGTAACGCCAGACTTCGTCTGAGGTCGTGGGCAGTCCGACGGCCTGAAACCGCTCAAAGGACTCGCGCCGGGAGGCGTCGTGGTGGCTGGAAGCCAGGGCGTGGGCGGACTCAAGAAATGTAGGCATAAGGGACTGAGTCAGTGTAATGGGGTGGTGGCCATGTTCCAGCGCCTAGCGGCGCCAAAACTGCCAGCGTCGCTTCGTGGGCCCATCGGTGATGCCCAACTCCCGTCGACGCTCCTCGATGAACTCGGAGGCGACCGATTCCACAATGTCGCTGGCCGCCTTGAGCAGGTCGCGACGATCCTCGACGGGAATCTCCGGTGCCGGCTCGGATTCGGTGTTGGGGCGCCGCGCCAGTGACCCGTGCTGCCAGCCCACGTCAGCGAAGCGCGGCTCGAAGGTCATGCAGTTTTCGGGGCAGGACCACGGCTGGTCCGGCGCGTTCCCGAGCGAGCAGAAGCGAGCAACCTCACCAGAGTTGTAAGTGCGGCTCTGATAGTGCTTGCACTCTTCACGCATTCCCATACTTCTATTGTGCCACTTGCCCGTTCGCTGAGTACGCTCGAATTGTGGATTCCGCCCCCTTCGCGCTGTCCAGCGAGGAGCTGTCGGCGGCGGACGTGCGTGAGGTCGCGGCGCTGAGTGCGCGGGCCTATCGCGACGACCCGTTCTTTCACTTTCTCCTGCCGAACGACGAACGTCGCGAGGCATCGCTCATCGCACTCCACCAATCGGTCTACGCCCCCGCCATGACGCATCGTCGCTGCGTCGTTGCCCGCGATCACTCCGGCGTGATACTCGGCGCGGCCCTGTGGCTCGCGCCAGGTGGGTTCCCCTTGCCCCCGATGGTCCAGCTCCGCCAAGCCCGGTACTCGTGGGCGACCTTTCGCGGACAACGAGGCGCATTGCGTCGCGGGGTGGGCCTCCAACAAGAGGTTCTCAAGAAACACCCGCGCCATCCCCACTGGTACCTGTGGTCGCTCACCGTCGACCCGACGGTGCACGGCCGCGGTATCGGAAGTGCTCTGGTGCGTGAGGGACTCGTCGTTGCCGATCGTGACGGGGTTGGGGTTCACCTCGAAACGCAGAACCGCGACAACCTCGGGTTCTACGAGCACTTCGGCTTCCAGCAGACTTACACGGTGGTCAATCCCGCGGGTGGGCTAACCTCTATGCCATGTGGCGTGACCCAGTGAGCAACTAATGCAGCGTGCGCGGGCACTCGTCGGTGAATTCATCGGCAGTGCGCTACTCACCATGGTGGTCGTGGGCTCCGGTATCGCGGCGCAGCAGCTCTCGCCCAACGCGATTGGTCTCGAACTGCTCGAAAATGCAGCGGCCACCGCCGCCGCGCTCTTCGTCTTGATCACGGTGCTCGCTCCGGTCTCGGGAGCTCACTTCAATCCCTTAGTTACCTGGACGGATATCGCCCTCGGACGTCGCTCGTGGCGAGATGGACTGACCTATCCACTGGCCCAGGTGCTGGGCTGCAGTCTTGGGGCCATTGCGTCCAACGTCATGTTTGGCCTTCACGCGCTCGAACTATCCACCCATCACCGTGCGTCGCTTCCCCACCTCACCTCCGAGGTCATCGCTACCGCCGGTCTCATTCTCGTCATCGTGAGCCTGGTTCGTCGGGGACAATCGTCATCAGTGGCGTCGAGTGTCGCGTGCTACATCGGCGCCGCCTACTTCTTCACCAGCTCCACGAGTTTTGCCAACCCCGCCATTTGCGTCGGTCGCATGCTGAGCAACTCCTTTGCCGGCATTGCGCCCTCGTCGGTACCGGGCTTTGTGGTCGCCGAACTGATTGGCGCCGCAATTGGTCTTGCCCTCGCCGTCTTTCTCACACCAAAGGAGCCCCATGTCAGCGCCTGAAGTCCTCTTCGTCTGCGTCCACAACGCCGGTCGCAGTCAGATGGCCGCCGCTTTTTTGATGGTGCACGGCAAAGGGGCCATTAGCGTTCGCTCAGCCGGTACGGCACCGGCGGACACGATCAACCCGGCCGTGATTGAAGCCATGGCGGAAAAGGGCATTGACCTGATTGCCATGGGCGCCACGCCCAAGGTGTTGCAGAGCGAGATTGTGGCCGGTTCGGACTACGTCATCACCATGGGGTGCGGTGATGAGTGCCCGTTCTTCCCGGGCGTGCAGTACCTCGATTGGCAGCTCGACGACCCCGCGGGGCGGGGCGTCGACGCGGTGCGACCTATCCGCGATGAGATTGAACGTCGCGTGCTCGCCCTCATTGACGAGATCAACGCGACGGCCACCTCAACCGATTGAGCCTTCCATCTGCAGTTCGATGAGGCGCGACCACTCGACCGCGTACTCCATCGGCAGGGTGCGGGTGACCGGCTCGATGAAGCCGTTCACGATCATGCCCATAGCCTGACTCTCGGTCAGTCCGCGACTCATCAGGTAGAACAACTGGTCGTCACCAATCTTTGACACGGTCGCCTCGTGGCCAATGGACGCGTCCTGCTCGCCCACTTCCATATACGGCTTGGTCTCGGAAATCGAAAGTTCGTCGAGCAACAGCGCGTCGCAGCGCACGAAACTCTTCGCGCCAGTGGCGCCTTCTTCGACCTTGACGAGGCCACGGTAGGTGGTGAGACCGCCGTCCTTCGAAATCGACTTCGACACGATTGTCGAGGTGGTCTCGGGAGCGCAGTGCACCATTTTGGCGCCGGCGTCCTGGATCTGACCGGTGCCGGCGTAGGCGACGGAGAGCACTTCACCCGAGGCCTTGGGGCCCATCAGGTAGACCGACGGGTACTTCATCGTCAGGCGTGAGCCAATGTTGCCGTCAATCCACTCGACGTGAGCCTCTTCTTCGGCGCGGGCGCGCTTGGTAACGAGGTTGTAGACGTTGTTGGACCAGTTCTGAATCGTGGTGTAGGTGATGCGAGCACCCTTAAGGGCCACAAGCTCCACGACGGCCGAGTGCAGGGAGTCGGTCGAGTAGACGGGGGCCGAGCAGCCCTCGACGTAGTGGACCTGTGACCCCTCGTCAGCGATGATGAGTGTGCGCTCGAACTGACCCATGTTTTCGGTGTTGATGCGGAAGTAGGCCTGCAGCGGCTGGTCGACCTTGACCCCTGGAGGCACGTAGATGAAGGAGCCACCCGACCACACGGCTGAGTTCAGCGCGGCGAACTTGTTGTCGTTCGGCGGGATAACGGAACCGAAGTACTTCTTGACGAGGTCGGGGTACTCGCGCACCGCGGTGTCCATGTCACAGAAGAGCACACCCAGACGCTCGAGGTCCTCGCGGTTGCGGTGGAAAACCACTTCCGACTCGTACTGCGCGGTGACGCCGGCGAGGTACTTGCGCTCGGCCTCAGGGATGCCCAGACGCTCGTACGTGTTCTTGATCGCGTCGGGAAGGTCTTCCCATCGGTCGACCTGCCCACCGGTGGGCTTGATGTAGTAGTAGATGTCGTTGAAGTCGAGGTCGGGCATGCGGGTGGCAAACCAGTCCAGCATCGGCTTCTTCTCAAAGCGCTTGAGCGCGTTGAGGCGGAACTCGAGCATCCACGGTTCCTCGTTCTTAATGCCTGACATCTCACGGACGATGGCCTCGTTGATGCCCTTCTTGGGCTTAAAGACCGGAATCTGTTCGTCGGACCAACCGAGCTGGTAGCGGCTGAAATCGAGATTGTCAATCGACATATGGCTCCTTTAGGGGATATTCCCTACGCCCATAGTACTAACTCGGTCACCAATCTCAACCGGTCTGGCAGAGTGGAAGGATGCCCCACGCCCCACGCCCCGCTCAACGCCCTCACGCCATCACGCACCACGGCGACGAACGCATCGATCCCTACTTCTGGCTGCGTGAGAAGACTAATCCCGAGGTCCTGGCGCACCTCGAGGCCGAGAACGCCTACCGCGCCGCCATGCTGGAGGATCAGCAGCCGCTGCGTGAGACCCTCTTTGCCGAGTTCAAGGCCCACATTGAAGAGACCGACATCTCGGTGCCGGTGCGCCGCGGCAACTTTTGGTACTACGAACGCACCGTGGAGGGTCTCTCCTACGGCATCGCCTGTCGCCTCCCCGTCGACGGCGACGACCGCACCCCGCCCGTCATCGACCCCACGTCACCGCCGGCGAACGAGCAGATCATCCTCGACGAAAACCTCGAGGCGGAGGGTCATGACTTTCTCTCGGTCGGCGTCTTTTCGGTGAGCCCCGACGAGCGCTGGGTTGCCATCGGCGTGGACACCGCCGGTGACGAACTTCACCGCGTCACCATTCGCCCACTGGCCGGTCAGGCGCCACTCGCTGATGAACTCATCGACGTGTCCTACGGCTTTACCTGGTCAGCCGGCAGCGACTACTGCTTCTACACCCGCGTCGACAGCGCCCTGCGGCCGCACCAAATTTGGCGCCACCAGTTGGGTACCGACACCAGTGCTGACGTCCTCGTGTACGAAGAGCACGACGGCGAATTCAACGTCGCCATTGGACGCAGCTTCGACAATCAGGTCCTCTATCTCGTTATGAACTCCTCAATGACGAGCGAAGTCCGCGTCCTCGACGCCGCTACGCCGACCGGTGACTTCCAGGTGATCGCCCCGCGCGTGCCCGGTGTTGAAGTCGACATCGAACACTTCTCTCGTCCCGCCGGTGGCGCGTGGTGGATCAAGACCACCAACGAAGACGCCAAGGACTTCCGGGCACTGGCCCGACCCGAAGCCGGTGGCCTCTGGCGCGAGATTATTCCCCACCGCCCCGGGGTGCGCCTCGAAGGCATCGTCGCCTTCTCAACCTTCTTCGTGGTGGTCGAGCGACTCGAGGGCTGCCCGTCGGTGCGCATTATTCCCGCCCTCGACGGTGATGATCCCTTCGGTGATGACTTCATCGCCCGGGGTCACGTGGTAGATCCCGGCCAGTCGCCGGCGTCGGTCTTCCTCTCCGCCAATGGCGATTACACGACCCCGTTGTTACGCGTGCAGATGGCCTCAATGGTCACCCCACGACTCGTGGCCGACGTCAACGTTCAGACGGGCGAACGAATCGTGCGCAAGCAACAAACCGTCAAGGGTGGCTACGACGAGTCGGCCTACGTGACCGGTCGCTTGTGGGTCACGGCCAGCGACGGCGTCGCGGTGCCGGTCACGGTGGTCGCCAAGCGGGGCGTCCTGAATCGCGAGGCCGACGGATCGCTTCGTGCACCGGCCGCGGCCCCAACGTTGCTCTACGGCTACGGCAGCTACGAGGCTTCGACCGATCCCTACTTCTCGGCCATCCGACTCAGCCTGCTCGACCGTGGCGTGATCTTCGCCATCGCCCACGTTCGCGGTGGTGGTGAAATGGGTCGCGCTTGGTACGAGATGGGCCGACTCGAGCAGAAGGCCACTTCATTCTCCGACTTTGTCGCCGTGGCGCGCTCGCTCGTGACCACGGGCTGGACCACGCCGTCACAGCTGGGAATTCGCGGCGGTTCGGCCGGCGGACTGCTGGTCGGTGCGGCGATGAACCTGGCGCCGGAGTTGTTCCAGTGCGTGCTCGCCGACGTCCCGTTCGTCGACGTGGTCACCACGATGCTCGACGCGTCACTCCCCCTCACCGTCGGTGAGTGGGAAGAGTGGGGCAACCCCGAAGCCAGCGCGACCAGCTACCGCATCATGAAGGGGTACTCCCCCTACGACAACGTGACCGCCGTCAACCCCGACGGGAGCGTGCGCCGCTACCCCCATCTCTTCGCCACGGTGGGTCTCAACGACTCGCGCGTCGGGTACTGGGAGGCCACCAAGTGGGTCGCCAAGATTCGCGACATGAATCCTGAGAACGTGGCCATCCTCGACGTGAAGATGGACAACGGCCACGGCGGCCCGTCCGGTCGTTACGACGCGTGGCGTGACGAAGCGGCCTCACTGGCCTTCTTCCTCACCGAGGTCGGCGCGGCTTAGGCCAGCAACCAAATCGCGGCGATACCCACCGCGAGCACAACGACGGAGCCCACCAGCAGCGGTGTTCGACGACGGCCGCGAACGGACGAGGTGAGCGATCGATGCATCGAACGTTCCAGCGCCCACTGCTCTTCGACACGCTGTTCGACCGAGTGCAGTTCGGGCGTTGATTCGATGCTCGGCACGCCGTCACCGAAAATCAATTCGCCGGTGCTCTCAATCCGGGGCTTCTCGATGGGCTCATCCAGTGTGGGCTCTTCACCGTCGCGCAGAATCTTGAAACCGCGAGCCACCTGGTAGGGGGAGGACGGCAGTTGCGGGCGACGAGCCAGGGCGTCAGTCACGGCAATCTTTTGGTGGCGACGCCACCACGCGAAGGCGAGGAGTGCCGCGATGAACACGATGACGGCGATGACCCAGATTCCCACAGCGACACCTTTCCTCGCACTTAAGGGTAGCGAGACAAGCAGTGTTAATTGAGGAACTGGAAGGTGCCCTTGAAGTAGAGCGCTGGCTCACCATCAAAAGAGGCCACGTGCGAGACCGCCACCACCACGAGGTCGTGGTCACCTTGCGCGGTGATTGACTCAATGGAGCCCTCCACGTGCGCGAGTGCGCCGTCGATCAACGGCGCACCGTTGCCGCCAACGTGCCAGGAAACACCGGCGAACTTGTCGACACCCGACGTGGCGAACTGGGTGGCGAGCGCCACCTGATCAGCACTCAGCACTGAGATGCCCAGCTCGCGGGCGGTGCGCAGCATGCCCCACGAAGAGCTCGTCGACGTCGCGGAAAAGACCGCGAGGGGTGGGTCCAACGACAGCGAGCTGAACGACTGGCAGGTGAAACCCGCGGGGCCGTCTTCGCCCTGCGCCGTAATCACCACCACGCCAGTGGCGAAGCGACCGAGGGCATCGCGGAACTGGCGTTGGTCAATCGAACTCATAGCGGCACCTTACCGGTCTTCGCCGACTAGGGCCCAGCGCCCCCGATTTTCGACGACTAACCCGTCGTCGACCAGCCCTTGCAGGCACCGTCGCACTCGGTCCTCGTCCGTTGTGGCGGTGGCAGCCGCGAGCGTGACCCAGTTCTTGCGACTTTCGCGTAAAGCGGCGAGCAGCCGGCCCCGAATTTCTCGGTCGGACCCCTTGAAGGGTTTCTGCTTCTTCGAAACGGCCGCCGACGCGACCGCGGGATCGTCGCCACCGTCCTGGTGCCAGCGACAGACTCGCTTCACGGGGCAGCTCTCGCAGCGAGGCGTCGCGCTGCAGAACTGGGCACCGAGGTCGAGAAGCGCCTGATTAAAGTTCGCGCTTCCCTGCTTGGGCACCAGCGCGTCAACGAGTTGCTGGGCCTCGACACCGCTTAAGCGTTCATTTGCAACCGCCCGGGCCAGCACGCGACCGACGTTGGTGTCGAGAATGCCAACTGGTGCGTCAAAGGCGAAGCTGGCGATGGCGTTGGCGGTGTAGGCACCGACGCCAGGGAGTGTTCGCAGGGCGCCTACGTCGCTGGGCACCGCACCGCCGTGACGTTCACACAGCGCTCGTGCCGTCTCGTGGAGGAATTTGGCCCGACGATGAAAGCCCAGCCCTTCCCAGTGGCGAAGGACCTCCGAGAGGGGTGCGGCCGCGCAGGCTTCCGGCGTCGGAAACGACGCCATGAACCGCTGCCACGGCCCCACGACGCGACTGGTCTGAGTCTGCTGCAGCATGAACTCCGAGACGACCACGGCCCACGGGTTACCGGTGCCAATCCAGGGCAAGTCTCTGGTGAGCCCGTCGGCCGCACGCTGCAGCGACCGGCGCAACGGCGCCAGATCGAAGCGAACTGGTGCAGCCACGGAGAGGGACTAGGCCGACGCGGGGCGCGTCGAGAACGACACTGTCGAACCCGCGAGCGACTCGCCGTCGACGACCAGGCGCCACGTAAAGCGCTGACCCGCGGGCAGCGGGATGGGGCCAAAGTTAATAGCAATTGGCACGATTGAGGGGGTGCCAGCGGCGGCACCCACGGGGGCCGACGCGGTGAAGTCGCCACGGACTTCAATGCTCTGCGGGCCTTCAGGGGTGTCGAGCATGATCAACTGCCCGTCGGCATCCTCCAGGAAGAGCTCCCAGTGATGGCTGACGTCGAACTCGGAAGGCTGGACCTCGTAGCGAATAGCCACCCCGGCCGGCGTTGGCTGCGGGCCCGTGATATCCCAGCCACCGCCGAGAATGAAGAGTTTGCCGTCGGCAACTTGGACTGCGTCTGCGAGCATCATGGTTACGTTCATGGCAACGAGACTACGGCAGATTCCTCCCCGGGCGCACCGCTGGGGCCCCGTCGCTCTCTCTGAGCGGCCACCTAACAACCCCTTTCATCAGGAATTTCACCGAAAGCGAGCCACTTTAAGTTCCAAAAAGGGGGTCTGAGCCGGTAACCTTAGATCCATGACATTCGTCGAGCGCCTTGCGCGCCACTCGACGGCCTCGTCCGCCCTACGCTTCGCCTCGCGGTGCGTCACGGCGCTCATCACGGCCTCCTTCGTGTTCGGGCTCGTCATCGCCCCACTGCCGGCCACGGCCTCAACCCTGTCCCAGGAGAAGGCCGAAGCCGCCACCCTCTACCACCAGGTGCAGACCATCAGCGCTCAAACCCAGCTGCTCGGTCAGAAGTACGACCTGGCCCACCTGCGCCTGGTCGCGATTGCCAACGAGATCATCAACACCAAGCAAATCGTCAAGAGCATCGAATCCCAGGTTTCGGTCGGCAAGAAGCAGTTGGCCGCAGACGCGATCTTTGCCTACGTCACCAACGGCGCCCAGTCGGCCGCCAACCCACTGTTCTCACCCAACGCGGGGGACGCTGGGGCCACCAACCTCTACAACAACCTGGCTGAGGGCAACATTGGTTCGGCCATCAACAACCTCTCGAACCAGCAGCTGCGCCTGACCCAGGAGCGGGGCATGCTGCGCGCTGAAGTGGCCAGCGCTCGCGCTCAGAACAACGCGGCCGCCCTGGCGTTCAATAAGGCCAACGCTCTTCAGCACAAACTCGAAAACACCCTGGCCTCGGTCAAGGGGCAGATCGCCAACTACTACGCCGCTATCGCCGCCGCGCAGGCCGCCAAGGCCGATGCCGCCCTCGCCCACTCGCAGGCCAATCACCCCGGCACCTCCTTCGTCCCCGGTCCGGACCCCCAGGCCGACGTGGCCATTCGCGCCGCCGAGAGCTTCATCGGCACCTGGTACTGCTGGGGTGGCGCCTCACGCTCCTGCGTTGACTGCTCCGGCCTGATCATGTTGGCCTACGACGCCGCCGGTATCTACTTCCCCCACTACTCCGGGGCGATGTACCAGGACACCCAGCGTGTCCCCCTCTGGGACATCAAGCCCGGCGACCTCCTCTTCTACGGCTACAACGGTGACGAGCACGTCGCGATGTACGTCGGCCACGGCGACATGATCGAGGCGGAGATGACCGGCACACAGGTCCATATCACCCCCATTCGCCTGGGCTACGGCTTCTGGGGTCTCGGCCGGCCTCGCGCCTAGCCGTGGCCGCCTTTCCCACCGGCTTTCACCTCGGCCCGTTCTTCTTCCACCTCTACGGGTGCGGGCTGGCCCTCGCCGCCTACATCGCCTTTGAGTACGCTCTACGTCGCTTCCGCACCCGAGAACTCGATGTCTCCCCCTTTGGTCGGTACGTCGGCGCCCTGCTCGTCAGCGGTCTGATCGGCGCACGACTGGCCAACATCGCCACCAACTGGTCGTATTACAACGGTCACTGGGGACGATGGGTGGCCGTCTGGCAGGGCGGACTGGCCAGCTTTGGTGGCATCGCCCTCGCGTTGCCCCTGGGACTCTGGCTCCAGCACCGTTGGTGGCCCACCGTGTCGCTTCTCGCCTTCGCCGACGCCTTCGTTCCCGCCCTCGTCGCGGGATGGGCCATCGGTCGTGTCCTCGGCCCGCAGTTCATGGTCGCTGGTGGCGGCCACCTCACCCACGCCTGGTTCGGCATGGCCTACCACGGACAAGTGGGCAAGCGCGTACCCGTACCGCTGATTCAAGCGCTCGAAGACGGCTTACTTTGGGCGGGTCTCGTCACGCTGGAGCGTCGCCCATGGTGCCGCCTCGGCACGGTCACGGGCAGCGCCATGGTGGTCTGGGGGCTGGTGCGGGCCTACGACGAGCATTGGCTGCTCGGACAGGAGTCCGGTGCCGGATCCGTGGGGGTCCAAATTGCCGGACTTGTGCTGGCCCTGGGTGGCGTCTTCGTCCTGTGGCGACGCCCCGTGGCACAGCCGTCCGCTAAAACAGTGGGATGAACATTCGTCGCTTTTTGTTTGCTGCACTCCTGTTGAGTGGTGGTTTCGTCGCCACCCCCGCCGGCGCCGCCGTTCCCACCTCACCCATCGCGGCCGTCTGGGTCGAACCGGCCCAGGGCTACGGCTTTCTTGACACGGTCGTCAAGGGCGCCGCGCACAGCGTTGACGTCTCAATGTACGAAATCAATGACCCTGGTATTGAGGGGGCACTCGCCAGCGCGGCCCAGCGTGGCGTCACGGTGCAGGTCCTCATCGACAGCGACTACGAGCGCAGTCGCAACGCCCCCGCTGTCTCGTACCTGCTGGCCCACCACGTGCACGTGACCTGGGCGCCCAGCGGTCAAATCTTCCACGCCAAGTACGTCATCATCGACAACCGCCGCGCCTATATCGGCACGGGCAACTTCGTCGCCGGCGACTACAGCGGCACGCGCGATTTCTGGGTGGAGGACACGACCTCACGTGACGTTGCCGCTATGGTCAGCACCTTCACCGGTGACGTCGCCGGCAATGGTGCCGGCGCGGTAGCGTCAGGCGGGTTGGTGTGGAGCCCCGGCTCGGCACCCGCGCTCGAAGCTCTGTTCGCCAGTGCCCATCACACGCTCCTCATTGAAAACGAGGAGATGTATTCCTACGGCATCGAGGACGCGCTGGTTGCCGCCGCCCACCGAGGTGTCAATGTGACCGTCGTCATGACGTCGGATTCTCGCTACTACTCCGACCTGCACTCGCTCACCGCCGCCGGTGTCCATGTGCGACTGATGAACAGCGGCCAGACCTACATCCACGCCAAGGTCATCTGCGCCGACTGCGTTGGCACGCGCGGCACCGCCTTCGTGGGATCAATCAATTATTCAACGTCGTCGCTCAACTACAACCGTGAGCTCGGCGTCATTACGACGTCACCGGCTGTGATCGCCGCCGTCAGCACGACGGTGTTGGCTGACGCCGCCGCCGGAACCACGTTTCACTAAGCCTTAGAACAGGCTGTTCCACTCTTCGTCGGTGAGCCGCACAAGCTTCTCGAGCTCGGCGTCCGCCGCGACCGCGGTGCGGGCGCTGTCGATGTAGGAGGCGTGGTCCAGACCCACGCGGCGCCACGGCGCGAACAGGACGCGCGTGCTCTTCTCATTCGAGTAGACCCCGCGAACGAGGAATCCCTGGACCGAGGCGGCCACGACGACCGCGGGACGGACCTTGGCCTGCACTTCGGGGATAGCCGGGTCGACATCGTCAAAGGGCACTTCCGCCAGCACGACCCAGCCCACCAGGGTGTGGTCGGTGGCGTATTTGGCCGCTTCGGCCGGCGTCAGGGAGATGGACCGGCGCGTCACGGGCAGCGGGGCCGATGCAACAGCGGGGGCCGGCGCTGGGGCGGGAGCAGGCGCGGGCTTGGCCTTCTTTTCGGGCTTGGCCTTGGCGGCCTTCGCCTTTTCAGCCTTGGCCTTCTTCTTGGCCTTCTCTTCTTCGCGACGCAGACGACGCTGCTCCAGGATGGCGGCGTCCTGCTCCTTGGGGTTGAGCAGTGACGCGGAGCCGACGGTGATTGTCAGCTCAGGCAATTGGTACTCCGCTTCCTCGTCGAGGATGCGACGGCAGGACGGGCCGGCCGGGAATTCCTGGCCCGCGGCGAAGGCCAGTACGGCAATCACGTGGTTGCGGGTGCCACCTTCGGCGCGCAGGGCGTCAACGGCGGCCTTGAGCTGCTCGTAGTTGGGGTTTTCGGCGTGGTCGCCGAGCAGTTCAACAATCTTGTCGAGTGCGTCGACGGACAACAGTTCCAGCAACCCCAGCACGGCGTCGATGGGCGCACCGGCGGCGAACGAGGTCAGGTCGTGCTTCTTCTGAAGACTCTTGAGGGGTACGGCCACCACGGCGGGGAGCTTGACGCCCACCAAGTTGATCGAGTCAACGACTTCGAGAACAAAGTCCTGGTCCATCGCCACCAGGGCGCGGCGCATCAGGTCGTGGGGGCTAGCGGTGAGTGCAGACATCGTGGATCCTCAAAAGTAGGTGCCCTCTATCGTGTCACATTTCCCTCACGGGGCGACCCGTCTTCGTGATGGGCGTGGGGGTTAGGTCAGTTAGGAAAGGTCGACCGCGTCAACGAAGCGACGCTGGGCGGCGTAGGAGTGGCCGAGGCCACCAAAAGCCGTGAGGTCCGCGGTCACCGGCGTGCGGTCCAGACCAAAGTGCGCGAGCACCTTGCGGACGTCGTAGATGGTGGGGCCTCGGTGGGCGGCGCTGGCCAGCTTGGCCGCGACGAGCCCGACACCGAGTTCGAGGTCGTGGTGGCTCACGCCAGCCGGCAGGTCCAGTTCGTGACAGGCCTGGTGCGCCAGGGTCAGGGCGTAGCCCTCGTTGGGCGAGGGCGTTCCCGCCAGGGCCGAGGTGCTGAGGTGGCGCTGCAGACCGGCCTTCGGCGTGCGGCCGAGTTCGGGTGTCTGGGTGGCCCGAGTGGGGCGCACCTCACCACTTCGCAAAATGGGGGCGTAGGAGGGTTGCGTCACGACGACAGACTACCGGCTTAGGCGCGCGATAGCCACGATTCGTACTGCGGCAGTTCACCGCGGACCGCGGCGAAGTACGTCGACTGAATGTGCTTCGTGATCGGGCCGGGCTTGCCGGTGCCGACCACACGGTCGTCCACCGAGTGCAGCGGCACGACTTCGGCGGCGGTACCAGTCAAGAACGCTTCGTCAGCCAGGTACAGGTCGTCACGGCGCAACACTTCGAAGCGGAGGTCGTAGCCGAGGTCGGCTGCGATAGTCGCGATGCTGGCCTGAGTAATGCCGCGCAGGGCGCCCGCTTCTGATGGCGGTGGCGTGATGATGATCCCGTCACGCACGATGAAGATGTTTTCACCCGTGCACTCCGAGATGCGGCCGTCGTGACCGAGCATGATGGCCTCGTCGTACCCGGCGCGCAGGGCTTCGTCCTTGGCCAACGAGGAGTTCACGTACCCACCAATGGTCTTGGAGGCGGTGGGCATTGACGTGGCGGCGTGGCGCGTCCACGAGGAGATCATCATGCGCACGCCGTTCTCGAGACCGTGGTCACCGAGGTAGGCACCCCACGGCCAGGCGGCGATCACCGTCTCGACCTTGGAATTGCGGTGGTAGATACCCATTTCGCCGTAGCCGAGGTAGACCAGCGGGCGCATGTAGCAGCCGTCGGCAAGGTCGTTCACGCGAACAATTTCGAGCGCGGCGGCGCAGAGCTCGTCGACGCTGTAGGGCAAGTCAATCATGAGAATTTTGCAGCTGCGCGCGAGTCGCTCCATGTGCTCACGGAGACGGAAAATCGCTGGACCCGAGGATGTCTTGTACGCACGCACGCCTTCGAACGCGCCCATGCCGTAGTGCAGGGTGTGGCTGAGGACGTGGGTCGTGGCGTTGTCCCAGTCGACGAGCTCGCCGTTCATCCAAATCTTCTTGGTAGGGGTAATAGGCATTTACAACCTCTCTCGTAGTGCGTTCGTTACGCCTGTCGTGCCGAGCGCGACGGGGTCACCGTCAAAGTCTCGCACGGCGCGGGCAATGCGTGCAGCCGCTTCGGTCTCCCCGAGGTGCTCCAGCAAGAGCACGGCGGACGACACTGCCGCCAGCGGGTTGGCCTTGTTTTGGCCAACAATGTCGTGCGCGGCGCCGTGGACGGGCTCAAAGATGGAAGCCGACGTCTTCTCGGGATTGATGTTGCCCGAGGCGGCGTAGCCAATGCCGCCGGTGACCGCACCGGCGAGGTCCGACAGGATGTCACCGAACAGGTTGTCAGTCACGATGATGCCGTAGCGCTGCGGGTTCTCCACGAGGTAGATGCAGGCAGCGTCCACGTGGTTGTAGTCAACCTCAACGTCGGGGTACTCGGCACTGACCTCGCGAACCACGCGGCTCCACAGATCACCGGCGAAGGTCAGCACGTTGGTCTTGTGCACCAGGGTCAGCTTCTTGCGGTCGAGGCCGTTGGCTCGGGCGAAGGCGTAACGCACACACCGCTCAACCCCGAAGCGAGTGTTCACCGAGCCCTGCGTCGCCACTTCGTGCGGGGTGTCGTAGCGGAGGGTACCACCCTCTCCGGCGTAGGGGCCTTCGGTATTTTCGCGCACAATCGCGAACTCGCAGCCCTCGGCCAGTGAGCCGGGGACGCCACGGAACGGGCGGTAGTTGATGTAGAGGTCTAGGCCGAAGCGCATCTTGAGGAGCAGCCCGCGCTCGAGGGTGCCGCCAGGGATGCGGGTGTCGCCAATGGCCGGTCCGATGGCCCCGAGCATGATGCCGTCAAAGGCCTTCAGCTCGCCCAGCGTGGCGTCGTCGAGAACAAATCCGTCACGCAGGTAGCGAGCGGCACCGAGATCGAATGAGGTCGTCTCAAAGGCCACACCCGCGGCTCGGATGACGTCGAGAGCGGCGTCGGTAACTTCGGGGCCGATGCCATCGCCGCCGATAACGGCGATGCGGTGCGCTGTCTGCATGGGGAACCTTCCTTTTCTCTAGTTTTGTCGCAGGTGGCCGTCGCGGTCAAAACCACCGTAAACCGTGTGGGCGTCACAGCGTAGAATTGGAGTCCGCGCTGAGTTTGAGGACATCATGGCTGAACACATTCACCGCATTACCAAGGAAACGTTGGCGAAGCTCCAGGAGGAGTACCACCACCTCACGACCGTGGGCCGTACCGAAATCGCCCGCATCATTGAGGCGGCACGCCTCCTCGGTGACTTGAGCGAAAACGGCGACTACCACGCCGCCAAGGACGACCAGGGCAAGATGGAGTCGCGCATTCGCCAAATTGACCAGGTGATTCGCAACCACGAACTCGTCGAGCGCGACGAATCGGCCAACGAAGTCCAGCACGCGTCCATCGTCAAGATTGTTTACGAGGGCGACAGCGAGGACGACGCCCTCGAGTTCTTCATCGGTTCTATTGAAGAGAAGCCCGAGGGCGTGCAGGTCGCGTCACCGGAATCGCCGATGGGTGGTGCCCTGCTCGGACACGCCGTGGGTGACGTTGTCTCCTACGACGCACCGTCGGGCCCCATTGCCGTCACGATTGTCGGTCTGCGGTAAATGGGACAGACGCTCTACGAGAAGATCTGGCAGTCCCACCTGGTTACCGCCCCCGAGGGCGAAGCCGCCCTCCTCTACATCGACCTGCACCTGGTCCACGAGGTCACCAGCCCCCAAGCCTTCGACGGTCTGCGAATCAACGGTCGTCGCGTTCGTCGCCCCGACCGCACCCTGGCGACAGCGGACCACAACGTTCCCACCACCCCGCTCAGTGAGCCGGTGACCGACCCGATCTCACGTCGACAGCTCGAAGCACTCGAGGAGAACTGTGCCGAATTCGGCATCACCGTCTTCCCCCGTGGCCACGAGAACCAGGGCATCGTGCACGTCATCGGGCCTGAGCTCGGCGTCACGCAGCCCGGCATGACCATCGTCTGCGGTGACTCCCACACCTCGACCCACGGCGCCTTCGGCTCACTGGCGTTCGGCATTGGCACCAGCGAGGTGGAGCACGTCCTCGCGACCCAAACGCTCCCCCAGCAGAAGGCCAAGACCATGGCGGTCGTCGTCGACGGTCCCGCCCCCGCGGGCGTTACCGCGAAGGACATCGCCTTGGCGATCGTAAAGACGCTCGGCACCGGCGGTGGCGCCGGTTCCGTTATTGAGTACCGTGGCCAGGCCATTCGCGACCTCTCGATGGAGGGACGCATGACCGTCTGCAACATGTCGATTGAGGCCGGAGCCCGTGCGGGTCTGGTCGCTGTCGACGAGACCACCATTGACTACCTCCGTGGTCGCCCCGGCGTTCCCCAGGGTGACGACTTCGAGGCGGCAGCCGCCCAGTGGCGCACGCTGGTCAGTGACGACGACGCCACCTTTGACACCGTCATCACCATCAACGCCGCCGACCTCGCACCCTTCCTCACCTGGGGCACCAACCCCGCGCAGGTGGTGGCCCTGAACGGCGCAGTGCCGTCGCCCGAGGACTTCGCCGATGAGGACAGCCGAGCCGCCGCTGAGCGCTCGTTGACCTACATGGGCCTCACCCCCGGCACGCCCATTCGTGACATCCCCGTTGATGTCGTCTTCATTGGTTCGTGCACCAACTCACGCATCGAAGACTTGCGGGCCGCCGCCGCCGTGGCCACTGGCCAGCAGGTCGCCTCGTCCGTGCGGGCCCTCGTGGTGCCGGGATCGCACCGCGTCAAGGCCCAAGCCGAGGCCGAGGGCCTCGACCGTATCTTCACCGCCGCCGGTTTCGAGTGGCGCGAACCAGGGTGCTCGATGTGCCTGGGCATGAATCCGGACCAGCTCACCGCGGGACAGCGTTCCGCTTCCACCTCGAACCGCAATTTCGAGGGACGCCAGGGTCGCGGTGGTCGCACCCACCTGGTCTCACCAGCCGTCGCCGCGGCCACCGCCATCCACGGTCGTTTCGCGACGCCAGACGAGGTGCTCGCATGAAGGCCGTGCACGTTATCGAAGGCCGTGGCGTTCCCCTCGAGCGCTCCGACGTCGACACCGACCAGATCATCCCCTCCGACTGGCTGAAGCGAGTGGAGCGCACCGGCTTTGGCCGCGGGCTCTTCTCCGAGTGGCGCGACGAACCATCGTTCATTTTGAACAACCCCGACTACGCCGGCGCCACCGTGTTGGTCTCGGGGCCACGCTTCGGCACTGGTTCTTCCCGCGAGCACGCGGTGTGGGCGCTCATGGACTACGGCTTCGAGGCAATCATTGCCCCGAGTTTCGGCGACATCTTCAAGAACAACTCCTCCAAGCAGGGACTCGTCATCGCCCAGCTCGCGCCGGCCGACGTGGACGACCTCAACGGTTTCCTTCGTGACGACCCCGCTACCTTGATCATCGTGGACGTTGAGAAGGCCTCGGTCGAGGTGCCCGCCCACAACTGGCAGCGCACGTTCGCGCTCGACCCCATTACTCGCGAGCGACTCCTCAACGGCTGGGACGACATTGGCCTGAGCCTTCGTCACGAGGGAGAGATCACGGCGTTCGAATCGCGGACATCGTCACCAACGCTGCGCGGCCTCTTTGACGCCAACGGGCACGTCGCGCGCTAGCGCCGACGGCCCTGCACGTGGCGCACGGTCGCCAAAATGGCCACGGTGAGACTGGCGAGGCCAGTGCTCGCGTTCGACCAGAAGGCCGCCCACAAGTGGTTACCGTCGTAGTAGACGAGCCAGAAGGCGGAGCACAGCGCACTGGCGTACCAGGCGGTGGCTGACACGCCGTCAGCGTGGCGCGCCTTGATGAGTTCAACGAGTTGCGGCATCCGCATCAGCGTCATGGCCGCCCCGATGCCGTAGACGCCACCCTGCCATCCCCACACGATGGTCGGCAGGACGGCAACGAGCAGCATGAAGAGCACGGACTTGACCATGACGTCGAGATGGCGGTGTGGCTCGAGTCGCGCCACGATGTAGAGCTGGAGTGGCCACAGCAGCACGCTGCCCAAGATCACCTGCAGCGAGTGTGAGCCCAAAACCCCGTAGGCCGTCCAAAAGACGCCGGTGAAGACGAAGAGTGTCCAAGTAGCCAGTGACACGCCGTCGACGCCGTCGCGGCGTACGCGCTGGAATTGGGAGAAGGCACTGACCGCACCGAGGGTGACGCCGGTGTACCCGGCGGCACTGACGAGAACGGACGACATGTCCTCAGGCTAGGCGCAGCCGTTCCTAGCGCCGGCGATTGGCCGCGGAAATAACGGCAGCCAGCGAGGCATCAAGGATTGACGAGCTCATGCCGACCCCCCACCACGTGGTGCCGTCGGCCCCCTCAGCCTCAACGTAGGCCACGGCCGAGGCGCCCGACCCCGCGGTCAGGGCGTGTTCGGTGTAGTCACGAATCTTGAATTCGACGTTCAGTTCCGTGCGCAGACCGGCCATGAGCGCGTCAATGGGACCATTACCGCTACCCGTCACCGTCACGTGCGTTCCGTCGACCAGCAGTTGCGCCACGATACGGGTGCTCTGCTGATCGGCCGCGACCTCGCTCGCCAGAAGCTGCAGCGTGGCGTGCTCGGGCAGGTACGTCGTAGTGAAGACGTCCCAGATCTGGGCCGGCGAGATCTCGGTGCCGGTCTGCTCGGTCACCTTCTGAACGGTCTTGGAGAACTCGACCTGCATGGCGCGGGGCAGTTCGAGGCCGTGCTCGGTGGCCAGCAGGTAGGCGACGCCACCCTTGCCGGACTGAGAGTTCACGCGAATGATGGCCTCGTACGTGCGCCCAAGGTGCTTGGGGTCAACGGGCAAGTACGGCACCTCCCAGACCTCGTAGTCCTCGCCCACGGCGGCCATGCCCTTCTTGATGGCGTCCTGGTGGGAACCGGAGAAGGCGGTGTAAACGAGCTCGCCCACGTAGGGGTGGCGCATGTGGACCGGCAGGCGGTTGGCGTACTCGGCGACGTGCCGCGCCTTGTCAATGTCGCGGATATCGAGCTCGGGGTCAACGCCCTGTGAGAACAGGTTCAGGGCCAAGTTGACGACGTCGACGTTGCCGGTGCGCTCGCCGTTGCCAAAGAGAGTGCCTTCGACGCGGTCGGCGCCGGCGAGCACGCCCAGTTCGGCCGCGGCCACACCCGTACCGCGGTCGTTGTGGGGGTGCAGCGACAAGAGGATGCTGTCGCGCCGATCAACATGGCGCAGGAAGTACTCAATGGCGTCGGCGTAGAGGTTGGGCGAGTACATCTCGACGGTGGCCGGCAAGTTGACGATAAGGGGACGCTGCGGGGTCGGGTCGATCGCCTCAATGACCGCGTTACAGACCTCGAGGGCGTAGTCCAGTTCGGTGCCCGTGAAACTCTCGGGTGAGTACTCGTAGAGGAACTCGGTCTCGGGTGACGTGGACTCCAGTGACTTGCACAAGTGCGCGGCATTCACCGCGATGGCCTTGATGCCCTCCTTGTCGAGACCGAAGACCACCCGGCGCTGGAGTGTCGAGGTGGAGTTGTAGAAGTGGACGATGGCGCGGCGGGCTCCGTTGAGCGATTCATACGTGCGGCGAATCAGTTCCTCGCGAGACTGGGTCAACACTTGAATCGTGACGTCACTCGGAATGAGGTCGTTTTCAATGATGTGGCGAACGAAGTCGAAGTCCGGCTGTGACGCCGATGGGAAGCCGACCTCAATTTCCTTGAACCCCATCGAAACCAGGTGCTCGAACATGACGTTCTTGCGCTCGAGGTCCATCGGGTCGATGAGGGCCTGGTTGCCGTCGCGCAGGTCCACGCTGCACCAGATGGGCGCGTGATCGAGTTTCTTGTCAGGCCAGGTGCGGTCGGGAAGCTCTACCGGTACCGTCGCTCGGTACTTACCGTGCGCCATTGGACTGGGCTGCTGCGGGTGCTTCTCCATGTGCCACTACCTTTCTGCGATTCGCCTCGCGCCCTACAAAAAAACCCCGCCGGCGGCGGGGTGACGGGCGGGGTGAGTCCCGCCCTACCCAAGAAGCAGTGCGAGACGACGACAAGCCACGCCTTCATTGTAGTGAAACTGGTGCCAGTGTCCAATGGCGACCACTAACCTCAAGGTCGTGCGACTGTTCAAAGTACTTTTCAAGTTGACGCTTCTCGTCTTGCTCGGTGCCGGCATTGCCGGCCTGACCGCACTCGTGCGCAAGGGCAAGCGTCCGAGCACTGACGTCAGCGTCGAACAGTGGCCCTCCGTCCCGCGCAATCCGGCCGCGGTCTAACAACACCTTCAAAGGGGAAATCATGGCTCAAATGGAATATCGCCGTCTCGGACGCTCCGGACTCCAAGTGTCCGTCCTGTCGTTTGGCAGCTGGGTAACGTTCGCGAACGACAACCAGATCGCCAACGCCTCACAGGCCGCTGAGTGCCTGAGCGTGGCGAAGGAAGCCGGCGTCAACTTCTTCGACAACGCCGAGGGCTACGCCCAGGGCGAGTCCGAGCGCGTTATGGGTGCCGCCTTCCGCGAGCTCGGCTGGAAGCGTCACGAGTACGTCGTCTCGACCAAGTTCTACTGGGGCATCAACGGCGAGATGCCGAACATGCACTGGACGCTCAACCGCAAGTACCTGAGCCAGGCCATCGAGGGATCCCTCGAGCGCTTCGGCCTCGACTTCGTGGACCTCGCCTACTGCCACCGTCCTGACGCCAACACCCCCATTGAGGAAACCGTGTGGGCCATGTCCGACATGGTCTCGCGGGGTCAGGCACTGTACTGGGGTACCAGTGAGTGGAGCGCCGACGAGATCCGCGCCGCGTGGAACATCGCCGAGCGTCACCACCTGCACAAGCCCGTGGTGGAACAGCCGCAGTACAACATCTTGCACCGCACCCGCGTGGAGAAGGAGTATGCCCGTCTGTACGAGGACATTGGTCTGGGCACCACCATCTGGTCGCCACTGGCCTCGGGCCTGCTGACGGGTAAGTACCAGAACGGCATCCCCGCCGGCTCGCGCGCCACGCTGCCTGGCTACGAGTGGCTGTCGGCCATGCTGACCGACCCCGCCAAGTTGGCGCAGGTTGACCAGCTCCAGGCCATCGCCACCGAACTCGGCGTCTCGCTGACCCACCTGGCCCTCGCCTGGTGCGTCAAGAACCCCCACGTGTCCACGGTCATCACCGGCGCCTCGAACGCCGCCCAGGTCCGCGACAACATGGCCGCGCTCGACGTGGTGCCGCTGCTGACCGACGAGGTCATGGCGCGCATCGACGCGATCAACGTCGACTAAGACAACTGCCCGCCCCGTGCTCGCTCGTCGAGTGCGGGGCGGGCGTTTTGCTTTAAGGCGTCGCCGGTAGCCTTTCTTCGTGTCTACCTCCCACGACGTCTTGATTGTTGGTGCCGGTCTCGCCGGTCTGCGGGCGGCGCAGGTACTGCACAACGCCGGACGCGACGTCACCGTTTTTGAGGCCAGTGACCGCGTGGGTGGGCGGGTCGTCTCCCACGACGTCGACGGTTTTGTCCTCGATGAGGGGTTCCAACTCATCAACCCCTCCTACCCCGAGCTCCGTGCTGCCGGCGTGTTGTCGGCCCTCGATCTACGCTCCTTCGAGCCAGCCATTCGTTACTACGGGCAATCGGGATTTACCCAACTGGCTGATCCGCGGTGGTCACCACTGGCGGGCCTGCGCTCCCTTCGCCACCCGCAACTCGGCACGGCCGACGCCGTGCGCCTCGGTCGCCTGTTGGCGCGGGTGCGGTTCTCATCGGTGGCGCGGTTGTGCCGCGGTGCTGACTTCTCGGCCCGGGAGGGCTTTCGCTCCGAAGGTCTCAGCGATGACGTCATCAATGGTGTGCTGCAGCCCTTTTTGCGCGGCGCCCTGCTCGACGACGACCTCGACACGTCGTGGCACTACACCCAGATGCTGCTCAAGTCCTTCGCGAGTGGCCGTCCGGGCACGCCGGCGCGTGGGGTGCAGGCCCTCCCCGAGGCCCTCGCGGCCCAGGCGCAGGCCACCATTCACTTCAATGAGCCGGTGACCGCCGTCACTGCCACCAGTGTCACGACCACTGCGGCCACGTACCACGGGCGCGCCGTGGTGGTGACAACCGACGCTTCGTCCGTCGCCGCTCTTCTGCCCACGCCAGCCGTCGCCTGGCGCTCGCAGACCGCTTACTGGTTTGCCACGCCGCAGCTGGCCAAGACCGCCCAATTGCGCATCGACGCCGTTCGAGGACTGTGGAACACGCTCGACATGTCGTCGGTCGCGCCGGAACGAGCGCCGAAGGGGTCGAGCCTCGTCGTGGCCTCCGCGGTCGGTGACGTTGACGATCCTCGCGTTGCCGAGGACGTGGCCCGTCTCTACGACCTCTCCCGCTCCGACGTCACGCTCATTGAACGACAGGTCATTACTCGGGCTCTGCCCGTCGTGAGGCGGCCGTTAGACCTCGCACCGCCCGTGCAGCGCGACGGCATCTACGTGGCCGGTGACTACTTGCAGACACCCTCAATTCAGGGGGCGCTGGTCAGTGGGCGTCGTGCGGCGCAGGCACTGCTGCGCAACGGCGACTAGGCCTCCGCGAGACCCTTCAGACCAGCCAGCGTGGCGACCATGTTGGTACGCCACAGTGACAGTCGGCCCTCCACGATGGCGTCTTCGTTCGCCGGGTCGCTGGCGACGGCGCGGGTAAGACCAGATTCACCAGGTCCCACAATGGCGGTGTAGGTGAGGCGGGTGTGCTGACCCTCGCGATTCAGTGCGTACGACCAGATCGCCACCGGTGCCGAGAAGTCTTCGACGACGTAGGTAAAGAGGGTCTCATCCACCCACGCGGTCACGGTGCAGGTGGTGTCCCAACTGCGATCGCCCCGCTGGTTCAATCCGCGAAAGGTCGAGCCCACGCTGTGCGGCGCATCGCTCAGCCACTCCGCGCCCTGAAATTCGGTTGAGAATGCGGCGGGCGCATTGATGTCGGTGACGAACCCCCACAGATGCTCGGGGCTCGCCAGCACCAAGGTTGATACGGCCACACTGGGAGATTCGCTGAGCTTCATACGGTAATCCTAGGAAGCAAAGGAGTCGGCGGGCAGATCTTTTTCGCAGGTCTGCAGGGCGAGCAGCACTCGGTCAATAACCACCTGGGGCTCGAGGCCCACGGGCATCTTCGGGGCCGTTCCCGCCAGGGCTCGGTTCACGAGGCCGGTCTCCGTGTGGGGAGCACGAATGTCGAGCACACGCACCTTCTTGGCGCGCAGTTCCTTCGCGCCAACCGCCATCGCGACGGCGGCCGCGGCCTTCGAGGCGCAATAAGCGCCCATGCCGGCAATGACCATGTCAGCGGCGACGCCGCTAAAGGAAGCGATGAAGCCGTCTTCGTTCACGTGACCAGCCAGCGACAGAACGTTGATGGTGCCCTGGGCGTTCGTTGCGAACAAGGTGGTGGTGACCGCGGCATCCACCTCAGCTAGTGACCCGAAAGCCACGACGCCAGCGCAGTTCACAATGCCATCGACGCTGCGGCCAACGGTGACCTCATTGAATGCCGCTTCGAGATCGGCACGGTCTCGGATGTCGGCCTCCGCCACGGCCAGACCCTGAAGGTCGGCCGGCACGTTGGCCAAGGTGCGAACGATCAGTCGGACGTCGGCGCCTTCGTTGACGAGTGACCGGGCCATCGTGGCACCAAAGACACCACTGGCTCCAATAACAACTACAACCTTGTCGGCAAACGCACTCATCTCAGCTCCGTTTCTGTGCGCAGCCAGCGTAGGGGTGTGTGAGGTCACCCCGTCCGACGTCGCTTCCTAGCGAACGCGATGTCTTGGTTGGTTCGCGCCCGCGAGGGAACTTAGCGAAGGGCGATGACGTGAATACCCAGAATGCCGGGGTTGGCGCGCAGGCGCTCCACCACTTCGGCCGGTGTGGGCTGACCAGTCGACAAGACCATGAGGGCCGTACCGGCGTTCTTGTCCGGGCCGACCGCCATCGAGGCGATTGAAATACCCGCTTCACCCAGCGCGACGCCGACGTGACCGATCATGCCGGGCTCGTCGGTGTTCCGGACTACCAGCATCGAGGCCGCTGGCGGGATTTCGACGCTGTGACCATCGACGCTCACGATGCGCGTTTCGACGCGTGAACCAATGGTCATCAAGGTACCCGACACCGCGTGGCTACCGGAGCGCACCGTGATGACGTTGACGTACTCGGGCGAGTCGTGCGACGACGACTCGTTGAAGGTGATGTTGTGCTCCGCGGCCAACTGGGGCGCGTTCACGAACGAGGCACTGTCGTGTCCCGTGGCCACCAACAGTCCCTTCAGTGCACACAACGTCAGGATCTGGGTGCCAGTACCGGCCAATTCACCCTGGTAGAAGACTTCGAGGTCGGCGGGCTCGCCGTCGAGCAGGCCACCAATGAAGCGACCAAGAATTTCGGCGAGGCCCATGAAGGGGCGAACCGAGTTCGACACCTGACCAGCGGCCACGTTCACGGCGAAGGGCACGAAGTCACCCGCCAACGCCAGCTCAACCTGCTCGGCGATGGCGATGCCGGCCTTGTCCTGGGCTTCGACGGTCGAGGCACCCAAGTGGGGCACCACGACGACTGATGGCAGTTCGAAGAGTGGCGACTCGGTCGTCGGCTCCTTCTCGAACACGTCGAGGGCGGCGCCCTGGACGTGACCCGAGCGAATGGCCTCGGCCAAGTCGGCCTCGTTGACGATGCCGCCACGAGCAACGTTCACGATGCGGACGCCGGGCTTGCACTTGCGCAGCGATTCGGCGTTCAGGAGATTCGTCGTTTCCTTGGTCTTAGGTAAGTGGATGGTGATGAAGTCCGACTGGCCCAGCAGGGTGTCGAGGTCCATCTTTTCAATGCCCATGTGACGAGCGCGCTCGTCAGTGATGTAGGGGTCGTAGGCCACGAGACGCATGCCGAAGGCCATGGCACGCTGGGCCACCAGGGCACCGATCTTGCCGAGGCCAATGACACCGAGGGTCTTGCCGTGCAGCTCGACACCTTCCCACTTCGAACGCTCCCACTTTCCCGCCTTCAAGGCCGAGTGGGCCTGGGGGATGTTGCGAGCCTGCGCGAGGATCAGCGCGAGCGTCTGCTCGGCGGCCGACAAGATGTTGGACACGGGGGCGTTGACCACCATGACGCCGAGGTCGGTCGCCTTGGTGACGTCGACGTTGTCGAGACCAATGCCCGCGCGGCCCACCACGATCAGGTCCTTGCCCGCTTCGAGGGTGGCGGCGTTGACCTGAGTTGACGAGCGAATGATGAGGGCATGAGCGCCGACGACGGCCTCCAGCAACTGTTCCGGGCTCAACCCCAGCTGGATGTCAACCTCGTGACCGGCGGCACGCAGTGCCTCGAGTCCGGATGCGGCGATCTCTTCAGTGACGAGTACACGGGCCATGGGGGGTCCTTTCAATTGCTGACTAAAAGACTAATGATTTATCCGCGGGCTCAACCGGCGGCAACAAAAGCGGCGAAACGCTCGAGACCCTCGACCAGCTGCTCGTCGCTCAGGGCGTAGGAGAAGCGGAAGAAACCCGGCGCGCCGAAGGCCTCGCCTGGGACCACGGCAATCTTGATGGTGTCCAGCAGCAAGGTGGCCAGTTCGGCCGAGCTGGTTGCCACCTGGCCACCGAAGGAGCGACCGAGTAGGCCCGTCACGTTGGGGAACGCGTAGAAGGCACCTTCGGGTACCGGGCAGCTCACGCCGTCGATCTGGTTCAGCAGCGACACCATGGTCTGGCGGCGGCGGTCAAAGGCCTCACGCATGGCGTGGACCTCGTCGAGGCCGCCATTGAGGGCGGCGATGGCCGCGCGCTGGGAGACGTTCGAGATGTTCGAGGTGGTCTGGGACTGGTAGTTGATGGCCGCTTCCATGACGTCGGGGGCGCCAATCATCCAACCGATGCGCCACCCTGTCATTGAGTAAGTTTTGGCGACGCCGTTGACGATGATCCATCGGTCGCCCAACTCCGGTGCGACGGCCGCCATCGAGACGTGCGCTGCGTCCCCGTACGTGAGGTGTTCGTAGATTTCGTCGCACATAACCCAGATGTCGTGCTCGGCGGCCCAGCGGCCAATGGCGGCCACGTCATCGGCGGCAACCACGGCACCAGTGGGGTTTGACGGCGAGCAAAAGACCACAAGTTTGGTCTTTGGAGTGCGGACGCGCTCGAGGTCGTCGACGGTGACGCGGAAGCCGTTTTCCTGGCTCGTCATCACGGGGACGGGAATCCCCCCGGCCAGATACACGGCTTCGGGGTAAGTCGTCCAGTACGGTGCGGGAATGATGACTTCGTCACCGGGGTTCACCAGGGTCATGAAACCGGTCGCCACCGAGTGCTTGCCACCGTTGGTGACCAGGACCTGACTGGGCTTGACGGCCACGCCCGAGTCGCGAAGCGTCTTGGCGGCGATGGCCTCACGCAGGTCCGGCAGGCCGGCCGTCGGGGTGTACTTGTGGTTCGAAGGCTCGTAGCAGGCCTTTGCGGCAGCCTCCACAATGTGGGCGGGCGTTGGGAAGTCGGGCTCGCCGACACCGTAGCCAATGACGGGCTCACCGGCGGCCTTAAGGGCCTTGGCCTTGGCGTCAACAGCGAGGGTGGCGGAGGGCGCGAGGCCTCCCAAAAGGTCGCTAACTCTCGAACGCATGCCCAACTCCATTTCTTTCGTAACATAAGTCTATGACTTCCCCCGAAAACATGAAGATTCCCGCCGAGCTCCTCCCCCGTGACGGACGCTTTGGTGCCGGTCCCTCGAAGGTCCGCGCCGCCCAGCTCGAGGCACTGCTCGCCGACGGGACCTCGTACATGGGGACGTCACACCGGCAGGCCACGGTTAAGAACAAGGTGGGCGAAGTCCGCGACGGTTTGCGCGCCCTCTTCAACTTGCCCGACGGTTACGAGGTCCTCTTGGGCAATGGTGGCACCACCTGCTTCTGGGACGCCGCCACCTTTCACTTGATCGAGAACCACTCTCAGCACCTCCACTTCGGTGAGTTCTCCTCGAAGTTCGGCACCGCGGTCAAGGCCGCGCCCTTCCTCAGCGAGCCCGAAGTTATTTCGACCGAGCCCGGCACCCACCCCACTGCCGTGGCGCGTGACGGTGTCGACCTGTACGCCCTCACCCACAACGAGACGTCCACCGGCGTCATGATGCCCATCCGACGCCCCGAAGGTGCCACGGGCCTCGTCGCGGTGGACGCCACGTCGGCGGCCGGTGGTCTGATGGTCGACGCATCCCAGTTCGACTGCTACTACTTCGCTCCGCAGAAGTCCTTCGCCTCCGACGGTGGCCTCTGGCTCGCGCTGTGCTCCCCCGCCGCGATCGAGCGAATCGAGAAGCTGGCTGCGTCCGACCGCTGGACCCCTGAGTTCTTCAACCTGAAGACGGCCCTTGACAATTCACGCCTCAACCAGACCTACAACACCCCAGCGCTCGCCACCATTCACATGCTGGCCTCGCAGGTCAACTGGTTCAACGAGAACGGCGGCCTGTCATTCTCCGCCGGACGGTCCTCACGCTCGGCCGAGATCCTCTACACCTGGGCTGAGGAGTCCGACTTCGCGACGCCGTTCGTGCAGAATCCCGCCGAGCGT
>Ga0208381_1000020_pt1 | contig 68612 bp, 55 predicted proteins | sample CryBogCBE13Jul09_FD_184572 | JGI IMG/M metagenome (GOLD analysis project Ga0208381, IMG submission 184572) | Freshwater microbial communities from Crystal Bog, Wisconsin, USA - CBE13Jul09 (SPAdes) (version 2) | ecosystem: Environmental > Aquatic > Freshwater > Lake | place: Crystal Bog...
GGCTTTCTTACGAAAGATGGCGTGTTAGAGCCATCCATTATGCCTGACTACCTCCATCCAAACGCAGCAGGCTATGAAATATGGGCTAAGGCCGTAGAAGGTCCATTAGCCCAATTAGCGCAGTAAATAACGCTTTCCTTTAGGAAAGAGCGTTTCTGCAGTAGGCAACACACTTGGCTATTTCAGCCATACGTGTTGAGCCTTGTGGAACTTTGTATTCAAACTCGATTGCTGCCATGATTGGCCACTTATTATCGCTTATTAGGCGTAAGACTTCGGCAATAGGTGTATCTCCCTTACCGAATTCAGTATTTGGTCCATCATGCAGTGTACGATCTTTGATATGAATATGAGTAATCTTATCATGATGCTTTTTCATGAAAGCCACAGGTGAATAGTTGTTACCTGCAATAAAGTGTCCGATATCTAAATTAGCACCGTTATACTTAGCTAGATCAAAACCAGCTTCCCACATCGCTTCCGTGACAGCTGTATGACCGTGATAGCCTACTCTTAATTCATGTTTATCAGCGAAAGTACCAATACGTTTAAGATCTTTTTCATTAATAGAGGCGCTGCCTTCTTTACCGAGGATCGACATTTCGCATGAGATTGCACTTGCACCTAATGTTTTAGCTAATGCAAAGAAGTAGTTAAGTTCTGCATCTGACATCGCGTAAATATCATCTACTTTTAGAACAGATATCGTTACGCCTGCATCATTCCATTTTTTACGAAACGCTGCAGCCTTTTCTACTGTAACACTTTCACGCCAAGCCTGCATCTTAGCTTTATCAGCGGCAGCTAGTTTGCGTTTACCGTACACTGGACAACCTAAGAATTGTTCAACAGGTTGAGCACGCAGTTCTACAAACGATACTCCTAATGCAACTACATTAGCCAAAGTTTCATCACCAGACATGAAGATATTCCCGAAGCTGTAAGGAACATTAATTCCTATCTGCACACCTTTTACTGTCGAATTTGGTTTAGCAGCTACATCGGATGATGAACCGTATGCTTTTAAGTAAGACAATAAGCCAGCTGCTGGAACAGCCATGAGGGCTAACTTTGCAAAGTCGCGACGTGAGTAGTTTGCCATAATAATTTATAGTTTATGCGTTAGAGGTAATGGGGAAGCTGATAAAATCCTCTACGCTTAGAATTGGCGCAAGCGAAAATATCTGCTTTTAAGGCCGTATAAAGTAGGTCGACATAGGTCTAAGATTCAAACATGGTAACGGTGCTCTAAAATCACCTGCGTAGCCCCACCCAAGTGAAAACCAATACCCCACCTAAGCACTCTTATCTTCATTCTAAGTCATTTCCAAAATCCATATGGCTTGTGCTATTCTCGGTATGGATTGGAACGATGGTTGCTATGTTAAGCCCATGGCTTTCATGGCATCACCATCCCTTAGAAGGCTCACTTATCCAGGGCGTTATAGCCGCAATAATTGCCTATACAGTAGGAGGCACCTTCCTCCTTTTGATAAAATCTGAGTCCTCTGTAGAAACAGAAAGTAAAAATATTTATTATATACCCCGCTTGGACCACTTGCGCTTTCTCGCAGCAAGTCTTGTCGTACTCTATCATTACTTTCACATGAATATCAGCCCGGAAGCTAGTGCTACAAGCTTAGCCGGTAAACTTATTAGTCAGGGTTCAAGTGGTGTAGATCTATTCTTCGTATTAAGTGGATTTATTTTTGGAACGATTTCCTACGAAAAAAGAATCAACTACGGAAGTTTTTTAGTCTCACGCTTATTTAGAATTTATCCCTTATATATCTTTGCTGTTACAATCGCAGTTAGTACGCACTACAATCTATTCAGCGCCCTCGATTGTGTGATGTACCTCTTTCCATTTCTTCACGTAAATCACATAGCTGGAAACCTAAATGATTTTGGGCAATTATGGAGTATTGGACTAGAATTCCAATTCTACCTCATATTTCCATTTCTCGCTGAGTTCGTATTAAAATTTGGTTATCGCTACTTGTTAGCACTTGTTTTCTTAGCATTAGGCGTTCGTCTGTTTTACTTTAACCAAGCAGGATCAGTGAGAGATCTTGTATGTTGGTCTCTTATTGGCCGATTTGATGAATTTGCTATAGGCATTTTAGCCACTGCGGTTGCAATACGTCGCCCCAATTTTTTTAAAAATCCGCTTCATATTATAACCTCAATTGCAGGTGTCATTCTATGCTTATATTGGTTAGAATCCTGGGGAGGTTACCATCATGGAAGCACCTCCGCCTTATGGATAGTCTGGCCTAGTATAGAAGGATTAATTTGGGCTTACCTCATTCTTAGTTATCTAAGATGTAAAATTAACATTCCAAAATTCCTAAATGAAAGCTTAGCCAAACTTGGTCACTTAAGTTTTTCGATCTACGTCATGCACGGATTTGCTGTATTTCTCACCTTTAAATATTTTGGCCAAGCACAGTGGATACAAATCAAAGAAACCAATAGTATATTAATTGGCACACTCATTTGTATACCACTGTCAGTGATTATAGCCTTCCCAACGTTTCACTTTATAGAAAAACCCTTCTTTATATTTAAGAAAAAATATACAGAACCGGTTTCACGAAACCACTAGTACGCCCTATAGCGTACTAAGGAATGCTATGAGTTGGCTTTGCTGGATAGCAGACAACCGTGTATACGCTTGTGTTGAGCTTGTACCCTCACCTGCATGACCTAAGATTGCCTGTTGTAACGTGGTTGCTCTGCCATCATGCATAAAAAGCTGACGTACACGAATCCCCCATAAAGGCGATGTCCTCATTTCCTTAGTACCAGCAACTCCTTGAGCAATGCCATCAGCAGATGATCCCATATCATGGAGTAATAAATCAGAATATAAATTAACATTTTGATTTGCTAATGCAGTGATCGAATTAGGGCCTGTATTTAACGTAGGCGTATGACAAGCAGCACACCCAATCGCATCAAACACCGCTCTTCCTGCAACGGATACTGGTGTTGAAGGAGCAGGCACTGGAGGTGCTAGATAACGCATATAATTCGTTAATCGATCAATTTCAGAAAGCCCAGTAACAACACTAGGCTGATCTTCAATCGGAGCAGAAAGACTAACAAACTGCGCAAGTAGCGTTTCATTTCCGTCTGGCGCTGCCGCTTTAGGGAAAAGTCGATTAGTAACACCGATCTCATTATTTAGCGCATCAGCACTAAATCCTAACAGTGTTGCGTGCTGGTTTTTCCAACCAAATCGACCCACACGAAGCTGTCCTGTAGAAATATCTGTAATCCATGCTACGCGCCCTCCTATTCCAGGAGGTTTAGGCCTTGCAGCATTCGCCACAATCGCACTGTCAGGAATCGCTTCAATTAATCCTGCTCCATAAAGTGGAGTCGTTAAACGAAGTGAAGTTACATTAGCATTAGCTGGCACTTTTTCTAAAAGACTCGGAGCAATCGCTCGTGCATGTAATAAAGACCCATCCTCTGCTATGAGTGGATCAAATCCAGTCGCTGTTACTTGACCAAAGCGAGTAACGGTACGTCTACTTGAGCCACCTGCTGATGGATTACCATGACAGGCTAAACAGGATGAATCGTTAAATAGTGGGCCTAGACCCGTTTGCGGTGTTTCTGCTACTTGAAAATCTAAAAACCCTAGATTTGCACTGCTTTGCTGAGCAGCTGTAGCTCCCGCGATAATCTGACCAAAAGAACCAGATGTAGCAGGTAAAGGAGCTGGTGCTTGAGGAGGCGCTGGTGGTAGTGGTTGAGCTACGAGTATAGAAGCTGAAAACAGGCCATAAACGGCAATCAATTTAATATATAATTTAATTTGGTTCATCTTCATTGCGCACACATTACCACAAGCAACATGAAGAGAGCATGAAGCAAAAAAACCGAGTGACGCATTAAAGCCACTCGGTTTTCTAAAAGATAAAATTGAAATTAACTCTGAGGTAACGCTCCACGCCAACCTGCTTGCCATTGCTTCATGAGATCAGCAACTAACTTTTTATTCTCAGGATGGTTTGCAATGTTTACGTTTTCTTGAGGATCGGTTTCGTGATCATAGAGCTCAATCGCATCTACTTTAGTATGATCGTTACGACCTACCCATACCGTGAAACGGTAACGCTGTGTACGCATCGAATAACCCATGAGTGCTCCCGCGCCTGTCTTGCCTGCAGCGCGTGGGTACTGACTAAATGCAGCTTTCTTCCACGACAACTCTGGATTATCGAGTAGTGGTTTAAAACTATAGCCTTCAACTGTTGATGGTACAGAGATTCCAGCTAATTGAGAGAGTGTTGGATAAATATCTACAAACTCAACCAGAGCACTCGAGTGCATACCTTTAGCTTTCATACCTGGTGCAGAAATAATCAGAGGGGCATTGGTATCATTCTCTACGTTAGTATGCTTACCCCAGCCAGAATGTTCACCGAGCTTCCAACCGTGATCACCCCATAGAATAACGATCGTATTTTCTCTGAGTCCTAAACGATCTAATTCAGCCATCACACGTCCTACCTGAGCGTCCGTATAACTAACTCCCGCAAAGTAAGCATGCTTCAATCTACGCGCTAAATCATTAGAAAAAGGACCTGTTGCTGGAATGCCATGGTAATGCCTAATTTCGCCATCATTTGGGTTAACTGCATAACTAGGTGAGTCTTTGGCCAGAAAAGGATTCGGTGCTAAAGCAATTTCAGATTCATTGTACATATCCCAATACTTTTGCGGAGCTACCCATGGTAAGTGTGGCTTAATAAAGCCTACAGCTAAGAAGAATGGCTGATTACGGTTCTTTAATTCACCTAAGGTCTTTACAGCCAAGTCTGCAACTTTGCCATCCTGATACGTGTTATCAGGTACATTAGCGTGTTCGTAAGCTGGTCCACGTGTGCCTGGGCCATCTTCCTCTGCATCCTTAGCAGATTTCTTTTTCTTGCCTGGCTTTGTCTTAGCGAGAGCTTGTTTAACCGTATCATCTGGTTCACCCTCTACCTTAAGAGGACTTACTGCTAAACTTTCTGGTAAAACATAGATTGGTGCTGGAGGTGTTACCCATGGAACGGTCCAAGAAGCTGGATCATTGTATCCTACGTGGAATATTTTGCCCATACCTTGAACAAAATAACCATTGTGCATAAAGTTCTGCTGTATGGTTACCACATGCGGTAATGCTTCTCTAAAATGCGTTACCAAATCCCATACTTTAGTCGTATCAGGACGAGTTCCAGTGAGTAAGCTCGAACGAGAAGGAGAACAAACAGCCTGCTGACAGTAAGCATGATCAAACACTAAACCACTCTTAGCCAGAGCATCTATGTTTGGTGTTTTCATGTATGACTTACCGTAACAGCCTAATTCAGGACGTAAGTCGTCAACCGCAATAAAGAGTACATTAGGACGGTTTGCTGGTTCTGCATTTTGCTGAGCAAAAAGCGAAGGAACAAGTAAAGCTAGTAAGACAAATATGCGCTTCATAAATATAATGGGTAATCTAAAAAACAATATTACAACTACACAGTAAGCTTACCTCTAACGAAAGTGCTAAATCTAAGCATTTTGTACGATAGACATATACGTAGCTAAAAAAAATCCCAGAGTGGTTACACCCTGGGATTTAATGATCTAAATATACGCTATAAATTACTTAATGCTTAAAAGCTCTTGAGAAGTCCACTCCTTGCGATCACCCGCTGCTGCACGAATACGAGCGACAGTTTCAGCAGTGATAGCAGGTGCTTTGTTGCCCCACTCTTGTCTTACGTAGGTAAGTACATTAGCGATTTTCTCATCGCTCCAGTTATAGCCAGAGCTACCAAACGCAGGCATTGCAGCTGCACCTGGATAAGATACACCACTTACTGTAACTTGACCCTTTAGGCCTTGTAAAAGAATGCGTACTAAACGCTCTTCTGATCCTGTAGCCCAGTCAGAATTAGCTAAGGGAGGATAAACGCCTGCTATACCTTGACCTGTTGGTTGGTGACAGGTGTAACATGCGCCTGGGGAATTAAATAGCTTTTTACCTGCAGCAACTGGATCTGCTTTAGCGACTACTTCACCACCAGTGTGTGGTAGTGCCGTTTCATTATAAATAGCATTATTAAAGTGACCGGAGTAACGATTAACATAGGTCGCTGCAAAAAGGATGAAGCTACTTAAAACAAAGAGCATCACAAGTGGGCGTACACTTAAGTTACCACCATCATCTTGTTTTGTCCCTAAAGCTTTTTCGTGAGCATCAAGAAGTTGAGCATCATCATTAATTGCCTGCTCAAAACGAGGATTATTGTTTGATGAATGACTCATTTTTCACCCTCCCCTTTAACATCAGCCACAGGACGGGCTTCAGGATAATCATAGGTGGTATTCAAACTTAAGAGATAAGAAACGAGTTCTTTAGCACGTTCTGTAGGAATTACTTCAAAGCCAGCATGCGGTCTTTGTCTTCCAGTTAATTTAAGTGCATCAGCAGATGGCTCACCTTGAATCTTATGGGTTTCGAATAAAAACGCATAAGAAGGCATTGCGCCGTGACCGTGATATAATAATCCCATCAAATCTTCTTGGTCAGGTGCACTTGGTTTACGACCAGCTAAATTAGTAAGATCTTGGCCAAGTCGTGATTCACCTAGTTGAACACTCTTTTGATAAATATAATCACGGGCTACACTTTGACGCTCACCCCAACCACGATCTTGATCAGAACCAAAGCCTGGACGGCGAACTTGTTGGGTATGACAGGAAGCACAACCCAAGTCTTTGTAAACAAGAGCTCCCTGCGCTGCTAGTCCTGATGGACGAGCAGGATATGTTGCGCTGTCAGTATCGTCATAATATCCAGCGAGAGAACCCAACTGGGCATTTGATGCGACTACGATACCAAGCCAGGAAATACCTAGCGCAGCAACGAGACCTAGAAAAAATAAAGAACCATTCTTCATGAGGTTACAGCTCCTTTCTTTGTCGAATCACTTGTGCAACAGCAGCATGTGATCGTTGTTTTAAGAAAGTTAACAGCGAGTAAAATGCTGCTCGTTAAAAGGAGTAAATTACCTGCAGATGCTACAAGTAGGTATGGCTTCATTTGCACAGAAATATCTGAGAAGTTTACCTTAGCATTCGCGAGAGCATTGCCTTGTACTAAACCTGCCGAAGCGAGACTTAATACAACAATAAGAATACCAACAGCCGATAAAACAAATTGTCCTTTAATTAAAGCACCTGATGACCAAGCACTACCCTTTAAGCGAGGTACTGCGAAATAAAGTGCTCCAAATAACATCATCGATGCACCACCGTAGAGCGCTAATTGTTTTTGAGCTTCTTCGTATACGGTAAACTGAGTGATTGCAGCATAAGCGCGCATAGAAGTAAGCGCATCAACAAATCCACCAGCGACATAACAAATAAGTCCAATGGCTACAAAACTGAGAGATACCGAGCCACCTTTGAGCGAGGGACGAAGGTTTAAGAAAACGATAATGTAGTGAAACGTTAAAGTAACCGTCATCACAATAGCGACTGAGGATATCCAAGCTGGAATCGGTCCGCCTATTAAATGACGAGCACCAGTAAATCCACCGACAACGAGTAACGTCCAAAAACCTAAGGCTGCGGTATCATAACCAGGCAGTACCTTACCGCTTAAACGAGGCACAACGTAGTAGGCTGCTGCAAGAGCGAGTGGAGCAATCCAAAGTGTCCATAGACCTTGTGCATACCAGCCACCAACAATCGCCTGTAAAACACCGCGCACAGGAGCTACCTCAAGCATGATGTAGGCAACAGAGAGTAACCATGGAAATAAAAATAGTGCTGCAATCGCATACCACTGAGAAGCGTACATCATCTCACGGCGACGTCCTGTCCAAGCGAGTAAACCAGCAACTGCTATTGCACCATAAGCAATAATCATCAGTGGCTGTACATATCCAGGCAGCTGATACATGGATATTGAAGTTAAATCACCTAAGGCTAATCCGCATACTGCAACTAAAACAGCGATATTCCAGAATATGCCTCCAACAAGCACCCAATTACCACCGCGTAATTTTTCGCCTGATAAACGGGCTAAAATCCATACCGCTAAGCCTAAGCCAGCATTACCTAACCAACCGTAGATAAATGAAGTCTCTGCCATAGCATGTGTACGTCCATAGGAGAACACAGGACATTCAGCCAAAAATTGAGGCGTGTGCAGTTGAATCGAAGTAATCAGAGTTAACAAACCACTTACTACGAGCCATAGGATAGATGAGCCTAGGAGGTAGAGTAAGGGTGTACGCCCTGATACATCAGCTGGAGTTTGATCAGCTGAATCTGCACGAGAGGTTGTCGATGCGAAGGTCATTTCGATGAATTGGAAGCGTTCGTTTCGTTAACGTAGAGTTCCATCGCTTTTTCGATTGGAAGTTGTACAGAGCCTTTTGACTTATCGATCCAAGCATAGCTTGTAGACTGTTTTGCTTGTTTATCTTTAAGCTCAGTCAAATAAGCACGGCGAGCTTCTGGTGTAGCCTTCCATGCAAGCTCTTTAGCTAATTTTTCAGCAGCTACATTTTGTGGAGCTGGTGGAATATGTGATAAGTAAACCCAGCGAGTGAGAATACAGAATACAGAAAGGCCTAGTGCTACAGCGATAAGCGCTGACCACGAAACAGGACGTGCGGGGATTGAAGATGAATCACTCATGGAATGTTAAGGATTCAGAAATACGAGGATCTCTAATTGGAATGATTTTTGTCGTTGGAAAACTCTTTAAGTAAGACCAAACGCAAATACCACCAATACCGATAGTTGATGTAAGTGCCCAAACTAAACCGAGTGAGAAGAATGGGAGTGGATTACCTGCGGAATCTTTAACTGCAGGAAGTATGTTCCAGCAAAGATCTATAAAGATAACACCAAGAATCCAAAGAGCGATACGACGAATTGGAGCTTTGTTAACTTTGCGAGAATAAGAAAGAAGCAGTAAGAAAGGTACTAAGAAGTGACCAAATACAAGTACTAAGCCTACTCCCCACCAATCACCGTATTCACGTAAGTTATACCAGAATGTTTCTTCTGGAACGTTAGCATTCCATATGAGGAAGTATTGAGAGAAACTGATGTATGCCCAGAAAACGGTAAAAGCGAACATCATCTTACCAACACTATGCCAGTGATCGGTATGAAGAATTCCTTTTAAATCTCCACGGTTATAGAGCCAAACCATGATTAAAATCGTGCAGGAATAGGCACCACGCATACAGTTAGCGAAATACCAAACTCCGTACATGGTTGAGAACCAGTGATACTCTAAACTCTTAATCCAGTATACAGCAGCGAATGTTAAGGTTAATCCAACAAGTGGAATACCGAAACCAGCTGTCGTACGATTCATCTTAGTCCACTTTGCATCACCATCCACGTCTTGCGTGAAAGAAGCTTTGCGTAGACGGCATGCGATCCACATCCAAACAACAAAGAATACAAGTGAGAAGATCGTGAAAGCATTAAGGCTTAAGAATGAAGACTTCTTTGCATAGATAATATCCTTAGCAACCGTCTTTCCTTCACCCTCTAATATGTGACTTGGATTCATCCAAGGCCAGATCGTATCCTTAGCTCCAAACCATGTTACGAGTAAGAGCGGTAAGAATAAAATGAATAGCCACTTGAATGCGCTAACTGCGTGCTCAAATTGACGACGTACAGCAGTAGACCACTGAGCATCAAATACGTGATGGATTAATATAAGAAGTAGAAAACCAATCGCGATTGCACACCAGTAAGAAATACCCACGAGCCAGCTTGTAGCTACAATGTGAACCGGTGAAACAAGTAAACCCAAAGCCGTGAAAGCAATACCTGCTAGTCCGATTGTGAGTGCTTTACCAGAGGCTGGAGCCCCTGCTGAATGTGAAGAAGTGACCTCGTGGTTACTCATTTGCTAAGCTCCATTTTGACTTGCGCAGGCACGTCGTTAATTGTTCCGAGCTGTGCGCGCTGTAAGGATCTTACATACGCAACAATTGCCCAACGATCTTTAGGTTCGATCTTATCTGCGTAACCACTCATCTGATACGCAGGGCCTTTACCATTCGTGATTACATCAAAAATGTCCCCTTCTGGTAATTGGCGAATACGATCATCATGATAGCTAGGTGTTGCACCCATGCCGTAACGTTTAGTTACTCCATTGCCATCACCTACATTACCGTGACAAGGAGCACAGTAAATTGTGTAACGCTCTTTACCGCGTTGTACAAAAGCGAGATCGACTTTGATTGAAGCTGGATAACCACGAACCCAAGAACCGTCCTGTGATTTTCCTAAGTATAAAGCTGAATCATCTTCCGTGAATGGTTGGCTGTGAGCTACAACACCTGATGGTGGTAGACGATCAGCTCTGCCATCCGAAAAGAAAGCGAATTCACCTTGTGTACGTACCTTTGATGTGAACTTCATTCCTGGGAATAAAGTATCTGGAAATACATCAATTGGAGATTTCGTGAAGTATCCACCTCTTAGTCCTAAAATGGACAGAGTCAGAACAACAACGAATGCAGTGATTAAATATACGTTACGCATGGTGCTCAGGCTTCGAGTTCAGCGATTTCTAGTCCGCCTGCCTCAGCTAAGAGGGCACGGGTGTTAGTAGCATCAAAACGAGGATCACTTGTCTCGATGACGATAAAGAATGAATCGTCCGTAGCTCTATGTATCTTGTCGTACTTTAAGACAGGATGATAAAGCAAGGTGAGTTTGTTTAAGAAAAACATTCCACCAATGGTAGCAAAAGCTGTGAACAGAATGGTCAATTCGTAGGACACAGGGAATGCAAATAAAGGACTGAATAAAGGCTTACCACCTACAATTAATTTGTAGTCGTAAGCATTCATCCACCAGATCATGGACATACCGGTACAGAAACCAGTGATGCCTCCGGTGAGTGAGAAGCGAGGAACGATTGAGCGCTTAACTCCCATCGCGGTGTCTAAACCGTGAATAGGCATTGGTGTTAAGCAGTCCCAATTTTTGTAGCCCGCATCGCGAACTTTTTCAGCCGCGTGGTATAAATCACCAGGCGTATTGAAACGAGCAATTAGACCGTAGGGTTGTTCAGCCATGGTCAAGCGTGTGGGTTATGGCCGCTATGAGGATCGGCCTGGGGGGTTACTCCCTTAATTTCAGCCATAGCCATCAGCGGGAGGAAGCGGATGAATAAGAGGAACAATACAGAGAATACTCCGAACGTTCCAAAGAAAGTGAAGATATCGACAACGGTTGGTGATAAGTAACCCCAACTTGAAGGAAGGAAGTCACGCGTGAGCGATGTACAAATAATAACAAAACGCTCAAACCACATACCTAAGTTTACGAATAACGAAAGTACCCAAACAAAGGTTGTATTGTTACGTACTGACTTAAACCAGAAGAACTGTGGCGTAATAACGTTACAGCTAATCATGATCCAGTAAGCCCATGCATATGGTCCGAATGCACGGTTAATAAATGTGAAGCCTTCGTATGGATTACCGCTATACCATGCGATAAAGAATTCCATCGCATAAGCATAACCTACCATCGTACCAGTCGCTAAGGTGATCTTACACATACAGTCGATGTGATACTGTGTAATAAGATCCTCTAGTTTGTAGATAGCACGTAGAGGTAGCATCAAGGTGAGCACCATTCCGAAACCGGAGAAGATAGCACCTGCTACGAAGTAAGGAGGGAAAATCGTTGTATGCCATCCTGGAATTAAGGATACAGCGAAGTCGAACGAAACGATCGTGTGAACGGATAACACAAGCGGTGTAGCGATACCTGCTAAAATGAGATATGCCATTTCGTAGTTGCTCCAAGCACGAGCTGAGCTGCGCCATCCTAGTGCAAAGAAACCATAAATCTTAGCACGTGTTTCACGACCAGCTAAAGCAAAGCGGTCACGTAAGGTAGCTAAGTCAGGAATTAATCCAACATACCAGAATAGTACAGAAACGGTTCCGTAAGTTGAAACTGCAAACACGTCCCATTCAAGAGGTGAACGGAACTGAGGCCAAATCACATTATAATTTGGGAGTGGGAATAAGAACCATGCATACCAAACACGACCAATGTGGAAAACAGGGAAAATACCTGCGCAAACAACAGCGAAGATAGTCATCGCTTCTGCAGCACGGTTAATCGATGTACGCCACTTTTGACGAAGTAAGCACAGAATAGCTGAAATAAGTGTACCAGCGTGACCGATACCAATCCAGAAAACGAAGTTAACGATAGGCCAACTCCAATTTACTGGGCTGCGGTGACCCCAAACACCTACACCCGTTGCAACGAGGTAAGTAATGCCGGCTACCGTGAAGCATGCCATAAAGCATGCCACACCAAAACACCACCACCACCAGGCAGGTGTTTTACCTTCAACAATGCCGCAAATTTTTTCGGTGATCCATGCGAAGTCACGGTCATTATCGACCATCTTAGCGCGTGGAAGTGAGGCTGGTTTAACCTCACTTAAAATTGCGGGAGCGGAATGTTCAGATGCGTGTGCCATTAGCTCTTAGCCTCCTTCTTTTCTGATCCAGCTGATTTTTCAGCTGATCCCTCACTCTTGATATCGTGTTCGATACGGCTGAGTGGGAGTGATTTGTAATCAGGCATACGTGGATTTGGATTACGTAAACGTGCGAGATAAGTCGTACGAGGACGTGTATTCAAATAGCCTAAAAGTGCATAATCTTGCTCGCGTGATTTTGCGATTGATACCGCACTCTTTGGATCGAGAAGATTTCCGAATACGATGGATTGAGTTGGGCAAGCCTGTTGGCAAGCGCTATTAATCATTCCATCTGGTACAGCAACATCACCTGGACGGCCTTCGCGTGTAGCTTGGACCTTCCACTGAATCTTGCCGTTTTCAATACGTTGAACGCAGTAAGTACATTTCTCCATCACACCGCGCATACGGATTGTGACTTCAGGATTCTTAGCCATCTGAACGAGCTCAGGCATACCGTGCTCGCCGAGTGGTCCCATGTACAAACTATCAAGTTTCTTATCGTTCCAATCGAAATAATTGAAGCGACGAACTTTATATGGACAATTGTTTGCGCAGTAACGGGTACCAACGCAGCGGTTGTATGCCATGACATTTAAACCTTCATCGTCATGAACCGTTGCATTAACAGGACATACCATTTCGCACGGAGCGAGTTCACACTGCATACAACCAATCGGTTGTAATGAAACTTGTGGATCCTCTGGAATTTCGTGATTACCAGCGCCACCGAAAGCGGCACCGTCGATTTTTCCGTCAGAATAATAACGATCTAAACGAATCCAGTGCATCGAACGACCACGGATTGTTTGATCACGGCCAACGATCGGAATATTGTTCTCAGACTGACATGCAACAACGCATGCGTTACATCCGATACAGGTATTAAGATCGATGCTCATACCCCATTGATGTACGCCATCAAAGGTAGGAGTTTTATAAAGTGAGTTACCACGAGGGATTTCAGAGTTACGCTGTGCAAGCGTCATCTTTTCGCCTTCTGGACCGATATCCGAAGGAGATTCTGATTCCATACCAACTTCTTTTACAAAGCCTGGATTTTCACGGTATTCACTTAAGTTTGCTTCACGCACGAGATCACGGCCTTCCATGGACCAGTGTTCTTGTGTATTAGCTAAAACTTGACGCTCACCTGTAAGTGTTAAGGTAGCACCCGTAGCAAATGCCATGGCATGAGATGCTCTGAGTGGATAAGCATTGAAACCAATATTATCCCCTACTCGACCAGCATGTGTGCGGCCATGTCCAACCGGAATAACAATCGTGTAATCTGAAAGACCAGGTTGAATATGAAGAGGTCCGCGAATGGTACGTCCATCGAGAGTAATCTCTGCGACTCGCGCCATCTGCTTACCTTTTTCAAACTCTTCTGTTTCGTCGCGAACAACTTGAAGAGCTGAACCTTTAGATGTGATACCAAGATCTTTAGCTAAACGTGGGCTAATCCAGATAGCATTATCCCAAGCAATTTTGGTGATTGGATCAGGACATTCTTGTAGCCAACCATTGTTAGCAAAACGACCATCATCAACTTTGCTATCAGCAGCGAAACGAACTTCTAAGTTTGTTTTTGATAGTGCTACATGCTTTGGAGCTTTAGCTACTAATTCAGCTAAACCTTCTCCGTTGTATTCAACAGGAACTCGTGGGTAAGAAGAATCAGCTAAAATACCATCGTGTAAGAAACGATCAAACGCTGTTGAAGAACCATCGGTTAATTTACCAATCGTTGATTGAACAAGGACGTGTGAATCCGTTTCTGATTCACCTAAAATACGAGCGAGTACTTCGATTTCAGTTAATCCACCAAAAAGTGGGTTAATCATTGGCTGAATAGCAGCAATAGTACCATCAACCGTACGAGCATCACCCCAAGATTCTAAATAGTGAGCTTCAGCAATATTAACAGAAGCAAGTAATGCTGTCTCATCTAAGCGATAACCTAAGCGGATGACTTCGCCTACTGACTTTTGCGCATTTGCCCAAGCTAAGTCTGCTGGTGCATTAAAGACAGGATTACCGCCTAAAATAACAAGCGAACTAACAGAGCCTTTAGCAATTGCAGCTGTAACGCTAGCAAGTGATTTCGCTTTGGTTTCTGCGACTTCTAAGAATTCTACAGTAGAACCAATATTACCTAGGGATGCGTTAATTGCATACGTAATTGCATGCACGGCTGCTGGAAGATGAGCTCCTGCAACAACTAAACCGCGACCTTTGTTATTGGATAAATCTGCAGCACACTCTTCGATCCAACCTGCTTTAATATCTAAACCTTGAGCAAGTTTATCGTAGGAAGAATCACCTGTTATCTTAGCAGCTAGAGCTGCTGCAAAAGCCAACATGTGAGAACTTGCTAAGCGAAGGCGGTGATCTGCCATACTACCTGCAAGTGTGAAACTACTTTCAGCAACATACAGACGATTCATATCATCGTCTTTCGATGTTACACGGCGGCCTTTAGCAAATTCACGAGCGTAGAAAACGCTGCCTGCTTCTGATTGGAAGAAATCGGAATCAATTGAAACAATACGCTTTGCTTTACCGAATTGATAAACAGGTTTTACCGATTTACCAAATACAGCTTGTGCTGCTTCAAGTGGTGCTTCGTCAGAGATTGGTTCGTATTCAGACCAAATTGCCTTCGGGAATTTCTTGTGCAATTCACGTACTAAACGAGCACGCGTTGGAGATGATGACTCTGTAGCAACAAAAGCAAGACCTTCACCTTGATTTGCTGAATACTTTTCATTCAGTGATGAAAGAATTTGATTAACTGCAGCTGCATCAATCTTAGCACCATTTTGATAATGGCCAGTTGTGCGATCAGGATCATAAAGATCAAGCAGTGAAGCTTGAGCTATAAGTGAAGTACCGCCGCCGTAAGGAGCATACGAAGGATTACCTTCGATTTTTGTTGGGCGACCTTGGTGTGTTTCAGCTAAAACTGGAAACGCCGATTTACGTAGCGGCATTGCCGTTGCATAATAAATAGGTAAGCCCTGAATGTAGCCTTCAACTGATTTACCGAAAGGTAAAATGCGAGTTTCTGGACGGCGGCAACCTGCCATTCCAACGCCACCTAAGGCGAAGGAAGCAGCCATAATTTTTAGAAAATTACGGCGATCTACCCCATCGATGCTTGAAGCACCTTCGGGGAATTCACGCTCGAGTTGAGCTTGGAATCCAGGCGAGCCCTGAAGCTCGTCTAAACTACGCCAATAATTTGGGCCACTCAGCGCACGTGCGGAAGGGGCGGGATGTACGATTTTGCGTTTCATCGATGGCAGCCTGAACAGCTTTGAGGAGGATTGACCTTCCAGTCATGGACAAATTTTTCACCCATCTTGCGCTGTTCAGCTTCGCTAGAAGCCTTCCAGTCAAGATTAGTTACTTGATCACGTGGGCGGATATGTGCCGCAGGATCACGGTGACATTCTAAACAGAATCCCATGGTGAGGGACTTTGCTTCACCGACTACTTCCATCTGGTTGATTTGACCGTGACACTCTACGCAGCTTACGCCGCGTGCAATGTGAACGGAGTGATTAAAATAAACGAAATCTGGTACACGGTGAATTTGTACCCATGGTACAGGTGTGTTTGTTTCGTAGCTCTTACGAACAACTGCCAAGAGCGGACTATTTGGTTTAATAATCTTATGGCAGTTCATACAGGTCTGCGCTGTTGGCAGATTTGCGAAGCCAGATTTTTCAACGTTGCTATGGCAATAACGGCAATCAATGCCTAATTCGCCAACGTGCTTAGCATGGCTATAAGGTACGGGCTGAACTGGAGCGTAACCGACCCGAGTATACTTCGGAGTCATGTAGTAGGTAACGGCAGCAGTTGCTAAACCCGAAATAACAAACAGATAAATAATAATCTGTAGCGGGAGCCGGTTTACTGATTTCGGGAAGTGCTTCGACATGATACAGGTTTCGTGTGTCGCTTGTTTCAGTGAGTTTGAGTCGTGTTAATCAATTATTGCACAAGATTGCGCACAAGATGCAGTGCATAATCTGTTTGTGGTTATTAAAGGATAGAACACGGCTAGAGAAAAGAGTGACAATTCAGATCCAAAACAATGGATCAACTAAGGTATTGTAAACCAAAATTTAGTGAAGAAAGTGAAATGCCCACATCATTAGTAAGACCAACACCCTCAATCGCTTATTCTAATACCTAGAAGTTTTGCTTAAGTGGTAAAAAATAGCACAAAAAACGCTTACTCAACGAATAAGCCATCCCGCATAGGACGCCTTACGTCACACCGAGCTGCTATTTCTGGATTATGGGTCACTAAAATAACCGCTTGGCCGTTTTCTTTAGCAAGTCGGGTTAAAAGGTCAAAAACGATGCCCGAATTTGTAACATCCAAGTTACCGGTAGGTTCATCAGCTAAGATAATAGCAGGCTGATTAGCTAACGCTCTAGCAACTGCAACACGCTGCTGCTCACCGCCGGAAAGTTGAGTACCTAGTCGATGCGTTTTTTCCCCAAGTCCCACTGATTCAAGAAGTTGCGTAGCTCTAGCAACCATCTGATCCTGGGTTAATTTACCCAACTTACGCATAGGCATCATTACATTCTCTAAGGCTGTAAACTCAAGCATCAGAAAATGAAACTGAAAAACAAAGCCAATATGCTGACCACGAGCTAAAGTCCTCGCTGAATCTTCATCATTAGACATTAGCTTACCATCGATATAGATCTCACCTTGATCCGGCTTATCCAGAAGCCCTAATAAATAAAGAAGGGTCGATTTTCCACACCCCGAAGGCCCTACGATTGCGTAAACTTGACCGCGGCGAGCCTCAAAAGAGACGCCCTTTAGAACATGCACTCTCCCCTCACCCTGTCCTAAGTACCGGTGAAGTCCCTTACAACTTAAGACAATATCGCCTTGATGAGCTTGGGTTATACTCATTGTGCAGTCCCCCGGATAATATCACCTGGCTCTAAACGAGCAGCTCTACGTGAAGGAACGAGACTAGCAATCATCACCATCACAACAGAAATAAGAACGGCCTCGATGTAGTAACTAATAGACCACGAAACAATGAAGGTATTGGATTTGAAGAGTGTACTAATTTGAAGAGGTACGCGAGATACCGCATACGTTCCAACAGCACCTAAAATACATCCTCCAACGGATCCTAGTGCTAACACGATACCAGCCTGCCACAAAAAGATTTGGGAAATGTCTTCACGGGTATAACCCATAGAGCGCAAAATCGCGATGTCCTTTGTTTTTTCAAGTACGATCATTGCAAGCGTATTAAACATAGCGAGTGCAGCGATGAGGGTAAACACCGTGACAGTTATACCTGTGGAGATAGAGAGTGCTCTAAAAACACCGAGCCACTCTTTTTGTCTATCCTGCCAACCTCTCACACGGTGATCTAAAACATCTTCCATCCAAACGGAATCGGCCTGTGCCCTATTTGCGTCCGCTAAACTTAATTGAAGATATGATGCGCCTGTTGGCTTTTTAAGGAGAGAGCGAGCCTGCTCCATCTTTAAGAAAAGACGTACCTTATCAATATCCTCAATCCCCGTTTCATAAATGGCACTAAGTCTAAAACTGCGCGTTTGTCCGAGTACTTCGAGCTGAAATACATCCCCGACATCTAAGTGTAATCTATCTGCCATGACTCGGCCAATTAAGGCACCATCCGGAGCAGTTCTAAATTGATCGAGAGAACCTTGTACAATCTGAGAACCTAGATCTGTTACTCGCAAATGATCATCAATATTAACACCGAAAACTTGTACGATATCATCCTTAAACGAACTGCGTATCGTGACATAAGAGCCATGCAAGACTTCCGATACAGCCGTAACATTAGGGAACGTCATAACCGTACGCTTTAACTGTTCTGGGTAGTCAATTCCTTCTAAATACCGGCGATATTGCACCTGAATTTCAAACGGAGATCCGTATCCTCCTGCACTTAAACTTTGAATCGTAGCTTGTCTTCTATCTTCAACACGGGCAGCGCCGTCTGAACCAAGCACGGCTTTAATAAAAAAACTTTCAAAGCCACGCGTAGCTGACTGAGTAATTACGAATAATCCTACGCCTAAAATAATACAGGCAAGGCTCATTACCATCGAGCGCTTCTTTGCTGTAAGAAAACGTAGGGCTATGCGAAAATTAGGAGACATGAATTAAGGCGTACTTAGTCATTATTACTTCCGCTCTTTCAATGCATCGGAAGGCATTACCTTAACAACCACTTTATCACCGTCATGAAACTTTTCGAGTTCATCCACTATAACTGTTTCACCCGCTTCTAGTCCTTCAGTTATTTCTGCGCCAGATGCCCATACGAATCCACGCTTAACACGTCGCTCTTCAATGGTTCCATTTTTTACTACCCACACCGAGTCACCATTATGACTAAATAAAGCACGGCGAGGAACGATCGCTTTTGCTCTGTGACTATCAACCACTAAACTCATTTCACCATTGATTCCTGGTACAAGCGGTTGATTTTGATCGGTTTTAACTTCGAGGTAAACAATGTGACGCTGTGTTTCTGCATCAGCTGTAGGTAATATTTGTACAACCTTACCTGAAAATTCAAATCCGCCATAGGGAATAAAGGTAACTGTAGCTTCGTCTCCAACTTTTACTTTAGCGAAGTCTTGTTCACTGATCTTACCTTCAACAATTTTGTTTTTAGTAATTAAAGAAGCAATCGCTTCAGCAGAGGCAATTAAATCCCCTGGGTGTTTATATACCGTTGCAACCACGGCATCAAAAGGAGCTGTGATTGTCATTTTTTCTAAACGATTCTTAGCAAGTTTTAGCGCACTTTCAACACTCTCAATTTCGTGACGACTATCAATTTTCTTTAACTCCACTCTTTGCTGTAAGCTAAGGTAGCTACGTTCCTGTGCAGCTAAATCTGCAGCTGGGTAAGAGCCGAGTTTATTTAAACGGCGATAGTTCTCTAAATTAACATGAGCACTTTCGAGTTCTAGATCACCTGTATGATCCTTAGCATAACGATCCTTAGCAGCTTGTAAGTCGTTTGTCTGTTTTTCGATTTCTAAAAGTAACTCTTGCGGGTCAAGACGTGCTAATACGTCCCCTGTCTTAACTTCTGCACCAGGTTTTAATTTAAAATCTGCTGCAGAAAGTCTACCACCCTCCCCACTTTTTAATTCCATACTGTATTCAGGAATAACAGTTAGATTACCAGGACGAGCATCAACCGCATCTGCAGAAATAACTATTTCTGCGTAAGCAGTAGGACGCATATTGCGAACTATAAGGTAGGCACCAATACCTACAATAATCAGAGCGATTAAAATCTTAACACCTAGTCCAGAATTACGGTTTGATGCGGGCATAGCTTGCAGGGATTAATTTTAGAGCAGGATCGGCATAGACAAACGAAAGATAATCACACCAGGTGTTATAAAAATCACCACGCATGCTGTAAGCTGTGGCTTGCATGTTATAAAATCCAGATTTTTGAGAAGTAGCTGTGTCCTCAGAAATATTACCGATCTTTAATTCGTCAGACATTTGTTCGTAAGCACCTTTTACGATTGCATAGCGCCTTTCATTGATTGCTAAAGCTCTCCATGCAAAACTAACACCACGTTCTTTATTTTGAGCTAAGCTAAGAATTTCATCTGTCTTCTTAGCCAAAGCCATTTCACTTTGGCGTTCACGTAGTAACGCTTCACGTTTTCTATTACGTGTAGAAAAGCCATCAAAGATATTCCAACCTACTCCGATAGAATACTGCTCCTGTAAGACAAAGGACTGGCTAATTGAATTACCTGCTACTGTAACAATGTTATTCTGATTTAAACCTGCTGATAATCCTACCATCGGTAGCTGTGCTACACGGTAGATTTTATAATTCAACTTTGCCTGCTCTACTCCTAGCGAAGCAATTTGAATATCTAAATTGGAAGCAGCATGTTCAGAAAGGAGTCCACTGAGTAATTGTTTTGCAGCATTCGCTGAATAACTTGGCAGTGGAATTTCTATAGGAATAGATTCATCTGTAATTTCATCAACCCCGACTAAACGTGCAAGGGCATGTCGTGAAAAGTCATAGGATAAACGCTCGCGGTCTGCATTTAAACTTCCGGCTTCATACTCAATTTCTGGTCCCGCAATTTCATTAGAAGAAATAAGCCCCTTACTTAACTTATCTTGAGCAAGGGTAAGTGCTTTTTTACGAATATCTAAATCGAGTAATATATTACGCATCCTTACTTTTTCCTCAATCAGTCCTAAGTACTGACTACGGACGGTACCAATGAAACCTAGGTACCCTTGAATGTACTGCTTACGAGCAATGAGTGCAGAAATATTCTGAATTTGTAATTGGTTTTTTAAAGCGCCCCAGTGAAACAGTGGCTGACTAACCGATACGCCGTAAGAGGTACCAACAGCAGCACCAGCAGCGAGGGAATTCAAACCAACACCTGATCGGGTTACACCATAATTGCCACCCGCACTGGCACTTGGAAGCATCGGAGAAATACCCGTGTACATGCGCTGAGCATCCGCAACAGCAATATCGAGCTGACGAGAAATCATTTCTGGCGACTGCTGCAGTCCATGTGCAATAAGAGCCTTCAGCTGAGGAATTGAATCTTCTGGCACCGTACCAGTGATGCCCACTTCCTGAGCATAACTTAAACTAGCTGCAGCAATGCTAAGAGCTAAACCAGCTCTCAATAATCCCATGCAAACTGCCGTACGTACACGTAAAGTCATCGTCCCAATAGAATAAAAAGTTAACTCCTAGATCGCTCGATTTTAGCCTTTAAGGCAATATATAAATAAAGCGCTAACTCTAGGATTCTTATAGCTTTAAGACAGATTTAATAGAGCTAAAGAACAGATCTTTTTGTTTATCTTTATGTGAAGAGCACTGCTTAAGACTTAAGATAAATTCGTTTAAGCCAGATCCCTCAGCCGTAGTTGGATACAACCGAAGTGGATAATCAGAACCAAACACTAAACGGTCGCTTATCTGCAACAAATCCGACCACGTCCTATCTTTATATAAAAGCGGTAATGCTGCGGTATCGAAATACACATGCTTATTCTCAAGAACAGCTGGAAACTTTATAGGGAGTAAACCACCCAAGTGAGCGAGTATAAACGTTGTGTTTGGAAATGCTTTAATCAGGTCAACAAACGCTTCTAGAGGCGTTTCTACATATCCTGGGTAGCGTTTACTCTCAGGATCACTTACATGAAGATTAAGTGTTAAATGATATTCCGTAGCACCCTCGACTAAATCAATAAACCGAGAATCCTTAAGCGTAAGCCCCTGTGATTGAGGTGACAATTCACCCAAGCCACAAAAGCCGTCCTCTTTTAGCTGCTTAATACAGTCCTTTAGATTCTTACTTGATGGATGAATACTTGCAAAAGCACTCAAACGGTCCGGGTACACTTTGATACATTGTTTGTAAAAAGCGTTTTGACTATCGCAGGAACTTTGCGTCTCCCAGTACCACCCAAGGAGCACACTGCGCTCAACCCCTGCTTCATCCATACTCTTGAGTAGATCACTCACCGAGGGAAATAGCTGCACCATGCTGCCATCTTTTCTTTTTCTCGTGCACAAAACTTCCCAATGATTCTCACCGTTTAAACGCGCCCACCCCGAAGGATCCTGATTGATTTCAGGAGGATACAAATGAACGTGCGAATCAATGATTGAGTGCATACTTTTTAGAGCAAGTCACTCACAGTAAAACTAAGTTCAATTAACAGCTGGATAGCTTCCAAGCCATTTAACGACCGGACAGAATTTGCGAAGATCAGCGATCGCTTCTTTCATCTTTGGATCATCGAAGTGGCCACTCACATCCAAGAAGAAGTTATATTCCCAAGGACGTTTCTTACTTGGACGTGATTCTATCTTGGAAAGATTAATGCCGCGTTCAGCAAGTGGCATTAACATTTTAAGTAGAGCCCCAGAATGCGACGCAGCCTCTTCTCCTAAGGAAACAAGATAGCTACTGACATCGTTACCACCACCAACTGGTCCAGCTGGTTTACGTGCTAGGATAAAAAACCGCGTTGTATTATCTGCCTTATCTTGAATGTTACGTGTGATAACAGGCACACCGTAATGAGCAGCTGCTAATTCTCCAGCAACTGCAGCAGCTGTTGGATCCTCTTTCGCTATTTGAACAGCACGCGATGTACTTGGTGCGTCAATAATTTGTGCGTGAGGCAAATGTCTTTGTAGCCAATGACGACACTGCGCTAGAGCCTGATCCTTCGAATATACACGCTTAATATTATCGAGTGACGACTGACTAATTAAAGCATGAGAAATCTCCATGTAGAGTTGCCCAACAATCTTTAAGTCACTTTCAACAAAGCTATCGAGTGCTTCTCTCACACTGCCTTCTGTAGAATTTTCGATAGGAATTACTGCAACGTCTGCTTCTCCTTTTTCTACAGCAGTAAAGATATCACTGATAGTCGCCATTGCATGATAGTCCACACTTGCTCCGAATTTCTTTATCGCAGCTGCATGGGTATTACTTGCTTCAGGTCCTAGGTATGCGACTAAAAGAGCTTTTTCTAACGCAATCGCGGCTGACATGATTTCGCGGTAGATCGCTCTTAAAGCGTCATCCTTGATCGGTCCTTTATTCTGACCTGTTACTTTTCTAAAAACAGCATCCTCTCTTTCAGGAACATAAATTTCTCCACCCGACTCCCGTTTGATGCGTCCAATTTCTGCAGCCAAGGTCAGGCGCTTATTAATAATGTCCACTAACTGCGCATCATGTATATCGATCTGCTTTCTTAAAGAATCGAGGTCCATAGTATTATTCAGATTTAGGTGCAGCAGCTTGATCAAGCGATAATTGTTCCACAGGAAGACCGACATCCTTATCGGTTAGTTTCTGAGTTTGAGAATTTGTGACTAGCCACTGGTCAATTTGCCTAGAGCTTAAAACGTCAGAGGCAGGAAGTTCGTCCAAGGATTTAATACCGATATATTCAAGAAACGCATCGGTTGTCCCATATTGAATAGGTCTTCCCGGTTGATCTGCTCTTCCCGTAATCGTGATTAATTCACGCTCCATCAGCTTATTAATACCCGCTTCAGCAGAGACACCGCGGATCGTTTCGATTTCTTGGCGAGTGACGGGCTGTCTGTAAGCTACGACTGCCAAGGTTTCGATTGAGGATGGGCTTAGTTTTACGGGAGGTGGTTCTTGGCGAAGTGCTCTAATCCAACGACCAAAACGAGGATGAGTGACTAAGCGGTAACCAGAGGAGCCTTCAATCAGAAGTAGCCCATCGTCTTGAGCTTTAAGTTCAGCCGAAATCGCATCCATAGCCTCTCTTATCTGAGAGCCTGTAATAAGAGATGGCACCTCTTGATATAATTCTGGGTCATCTAAAGGATCTGCTCCAAGGGGAGCCTCTGCAGTTTCCTCCGCAGGTGGCTGAGGTTCAGCAGCGGGTTGAGCTTCTGCACTAGCAGCCTGCTCCACCAAGTCAGGTGTCGCTTTAGCGAGACGTTCATGGAAGCGCGTAAAGGTATCCTGAATATCTTTAATAGAAAGAGGCTGACTCGTAGAGAGCAGTAATGCCTTAAGAACTCGTTTTAAATTAAAAGCCATGGGTTAATATTAAGGCCGGTATTAGCGGCTATACTAGGTTCTAGCGTAAAAGCTATGAAGCAACCAAGAAAATCTTGGACACCCCCACTTAGTTTTGGTCATAATAGGCCCCTTAACCATGAAAGACACCCAGGATTCGATGCGTAGCTTCTCTTCAATTGTGGTAGATGGCCCCGATAGGGCTCCAAACCGCTCTATGCTTAGAGCCGTAGGCTTTACCGATAAGGACTTTAAAAAGCCTATCGTAGGCATTGCCTCTACCTGGAGCATGGTCACGCCATGTAACATGCACATCGACGAATTAGCCAGAGAAGCGGGTGCAGGAACAGACGCTGCAGGCGGAAAATCGATCATTTTCGGGACAATTACGGTATCAGACGGTATCAGTATGGGTACCCCTGGTATGCGCTACTCACTTGTTTCCCGTGAAGTCATTGCAGACTCCATTGAGACCGTAGCTGGCGCAGAAGGCTTTGACGCTGTGGTAGCGATTGGTGGCTGTGATAAAAACATGCCTGCCTGCGTTATGGCGCTCGCTCGTTTAAATCGCCCAGGCGTATTCGTCTACGGCGGTACGATTCTTCCTGGCATTCATCCTGGCACCGGTCACGAATGCGATATCGTTTCGGTATTCGAAGCAGTCGGTAAACACGCAAACGGTGCATTAGATGATAAAGGCTTAAAAACAGTAGAATCTTGCTCTATTCCAGGACCAGGTTCCTGCGGTGGTATGTACACGGCTAACACCATGGCATCCGCTATTGAAGCACTCGGTATGTCTTTACCGCATAGCTCAGGACAAATTGCTATCAGTAAAGAAAAGAAGGAAGACTGCCGTAAAGCAGGTGCAGCTGCCCTAGCCTTACTTAAGGCGGGTATCACACCTAAAGACATCATGACTCGTAAAGCATTTGAAAATGCAATTACGGTATCAATCGCTTTAGGTGGTTCCACAAACGCGGTGCTTCACTTACTCGCTATGGCGCATACGATTGGCGTAAAGCTAAGTATCGATGACTTTGAGCGTATCGGCAGAAAAGTTCCTGTCTTAGGCGACTTAAAGCCATCTGGAAAATACGGCGTATCTCACCTATGCCGCATCGGTGGTATTCAGCCGCTCATGAAAATGCTATTAGATGAAGGCTTACTACACGGCGATTGCATGACAGTAACTGGCAAGACAATTGCAGAAAATCTAAAAGAGGTAAAACCGTATCCAAAAGACCAAGACGTAATTAGACCTTTCTCAAACCCAGTTAAGAAAGACAGTCACTTACGTATTCTTTATGGTAATCTTGCTAAAGAAGGCGCTGTTGCAAAAATCTCCGGTAAAGAAGGCCTCATGTTCAGCGGCAAAGCAATTGTGTTCGAATCCGAAGAGAACGCGCTTAAGGCAATTCTCGATGGACGTGTTAAAAAAGGCCATGTGATTGTTATTCGTAATGAAGGACCACGCGGTGGCCCTGGTATGCGTGAAATGCTATCTCCTACGAGCGCAGTCATGGGTAAAGGCTTAGGTAAAGATGTAGCCCTTATTACTGACGGACGTTTCTCTGGTGGTAGCCATGGTTTCGTCGTTGGCCACATTACACCTGAAGCAGCAACGGGTGGACTCATTGGTGTCGTGAAAAATGGAGACCCGATAACAATCGATGCTGTTAAAAACAAAATCACGTTAGACCTTCCTCAATCTGAAATTTCCAAACGCTTAAAAGCATGGAAACCAAAGAAGAAGACTGAAACACGTGGCGTACTTGCGAAGTACGCAAAATTAGTCACGAGCGCTTCACACGGTGCTGTAACAGACAAAGACCTTTAATAACGAGTGATCCTATGAGTACCTGGAATCGGTTTAAAGCCAACTACTACACCAATGCTAATCTAGGCGTTAGTTTAGATATAAGCCGGATACCGTTTCCAGATACCTTTCTAGCGAACATGGAGAGTGCCATGCAAAAAGCGTTCGTCGATATGGCAGCACTTGAAAAAGGTGCTATCGCCAATCCCGATGAAGCACGCATGGTAGGTCACTACTGGCTACGCACGCCAAATCTTGCAGCAACGCAGGGACTAGGCCTTGAAATCACAAAAACGCTCGATTCAATTACCGATTTCACAAGTCAGGTTCATCAAGGAACGATTCAGGGACCTAAAGGAAAATTCACCGAGGTACTTGTCATTGGCATTGGTGGTTCTGCGCTTGGTCCACAATTTGTTTCTCAGGCGCTTGGCCACGGATCAAAAGACAAGATGCGTGTACACTTCTTCGACAATACAGATCCTGATGGATTTGATAATGTCTTAGGTGCCCTAGCTCCTAAATTAGCGCAGACACTAGTTCTTGTTATTTCAAAATCAGGATCAACACCTGAAACGCGTAATGGTCAGATCGAAGCGATCAGTGTCTTTAAAAAAGCAGGCCTTGATCACACAGCTCACTTCGTAGCCATCACGGGAGTAAATTCAAAACTAGATCAAATAGCCGCTAAAGAAGGTTGGCTCGCTCGCTTCCCTATGTGGGACTGGGTTGGTGGTCGTACCTCTGAATTCTCAGCAGTTGGACTTCTGCCTGCTGCCCTCCAAGGAATTGATATTAAGAGCATGCTCTCTGGTGCTTCTGCGATGGATGCTGAAACACGTAAACCTGTTACACAAAATAATCCGGCAGCTTTGATGGCACTGATGTGGTATTTTGCGACTGACGGAAAAGGCAGTAAGGACATGGTGGTATTACCTTACAAAGATCGTTTGCTTCTTTTCTCACGTTACCTGCAACAGCTTGTCATGGAATCCCTAGGCAAGGAACTCGATTTAAAAGGTAATCTCGTTAATCAAGGCATCTCGGTTTACGGAAATAAAGGCTCTACCGATCAGCACGCTTACGTCCAACAACTACGCGAAGGTGTTAATAATTTCTTCATGACATTTATCGAAGTACTTAAAGACAGAGAAGGTACTTCACTCGACGTAGAACCAGGAATTAGTTCGGGCGATTTTCTACAGGGATTTTATCTAGGAACTCGCCAAGCCTTAAGTGAAAAAAATCGTTCATCTATTACTGTTACCTTAAATGAAGTTACTCCCTACTCCGTTGGAGCACTCATTGCCTTATATGAACGTGTTGTAGGCCTTTATGCTTCACTCATTGGCGTTAATGCTTACCACCAACCTGGTGTTGAAGCTGGAAAGAAAGCAGCCACAGCTATTTTAGCACTTAAGCCCCAAATTTTAGGAGCCTTGAAGTCATTCGCAGGAAAACCTGTCACGATCGAGACCCTAGCCTCCCATATTAATGCAGATCCAGAACTATGCTTTAAGATTGTGGAACGCTTACAGCTTAATGGGGTCGTTAAAAAGCAATCTCAGTCGCCGTGGTACAACTCTACTTATACCTTGTAAGCTGACTTGCCACAGCCACGTAATTTCTTTACCTCTTTTATCTACTTAACTCATGCAATCGATCAAGACCCTCATACTCACCGCACTCCTTGTATCGATCGGCGCCCTCATCAGCGGCTGCTCGATTCAGACAGCCAAGGATTCCTCCATTCCATGGAACCGTCCTGCTGATTGGGAAGGTCAAATTCCAGGCATGGGTACAGGTAACAGCCATTGATACGCGACAATCCTTCGCTTAAACCACTTGCGGGCCATCTTTATGTGGTCGCAACGCCGATTGGCAACTTAGCCGATCTGACTGAACGCGCTAAATCGATTTTAGAATCGGTTGATTTAATTGCGTGTGAAGATACTCGTACGACTGGTGGCTTACTCACCCATTTAGGAAAGCGCGCCGAACTCATTGCGTATCACGAACACAATGAGCTCGAAGCTGCTGAACGCATTGCCGATCTCTTAGTGAGCGGTAAATCTGTAGCTCTTGTAAGCGATGCTGGAACACCAGCTATAAGTGACCCTGGCTTTCGCCTAACCCGCGCCTGCCGTAAGCGTGGGATTCCCGTTGTGCCAGTACCAGGACCGGTTGCATTTGCTGCCGTACTCAGCGCAAGTGGTTTACCCAGTAACGGACTCTTATACGTTGGCTTTTTACCACCTAAGACCAGTGCGCGTGTGTTATTTTTTAAGAAACATAAAGAGTTTCCTTACACGATCGCTCTGTATGAAAGCTGTCACAGAATTAGCGCAGCTGTAGATGAAATTGTTCAAGAACTTGGCCCAACACGCGTCATCACAGTTGCAAAAGAAGTAACCAAACTACACGAAACGTTTTTAGTAGGAACAGCGCTTGAGGTACAAGCAAAGCTAGCAAAACTTACGATTAAAGGAGAATTTGTTCTACTTATCGCTCCAGAAGACTTTGTAATTTAATTTATGTCTACCGCAGCAGTAATTGATATCGGAAGTAATACGATTAAAGTACTGGTAGCGAGCAAGACTGAATCCGTAAGCACCCCTACCTTACTCAAGACAAAAACGATTGAAGCTAGAATCAGTAAAGGCATAAGCCGTACGAATCCGCTTCTCACCACGGAGGCCATGCAGCGTGGACTTAGCGCTGTGAAAGATTTACTCCAAGAAGCGAGCGTTTTTAATCCGAATCACATTTTACTTGTTGCAACCAGTGCTGTACGAGATGCCCAGAATGGAGCTTATTTCCGTGACTTAATTTTAAAAGAAACAGGACACCCAGTTCACATCTTAACGGGTGATGAAGAGGCAACAGGGATTGGCCAAGGACTACTATGTGACCCCAATTTAAAGGACCTGACGCATTTCATGGTCTTTGACTTAGGGGGTGGCAGTTTAGAATGCTTAAATTTTCTAGACAGAAAAATAACGAATCAAGTAAGTCTCCCATTAGGCTGCGTACGACTGACTGAACTGTTTGTTAAAGATAGTGCGCTTGCATTCAATGCACACAAGGCCGTCCATGATCATGTTGTTAACACGGTCCAAGTAAGCGGCTTTAAGTTCAGCCCCCATTCAGTCGCCATTGGTACCGGTGGAACCTTAACGACTGCACGCTTAATTTTAGCAGCAAAAGAAGGTAAAACCTTAGACAATTCCTCCTCTCTCATAACTTTATCTCAGCTTAAACGATTACATGCCGAACTTAGTTGTTTGCCTTTAAAAGAAAGACTTTCAACTCCAGGACTTCCTCAGGGCAGAGCGGACGTATTTCCAGTAGCACTTCAGACACTGATTAGCCTAGCAGAACTTGGTAGATTTGAAACCTACCACCACTCCCTATACAATTTACGCTGGGGACTCGTAGCAAAACTCTTAGCTTGAGCGAAGCGCCTTAATCGCTTTCTGAAAATCTTTAGGTAAAGGAGCTTTAATATCCATGACTTTACCAGTCTTAGGATGTACGAACTTAAGATGCTCCGAGTGTAGCATGACGCGTTTTATTTCTGGTAAATTTTCACGCTGCTTAAAACCGTACACGGTATCTCCCAGTAGTACATGACCGAGCGATTTCATATGCACACGGATCTGATGGGTTCTTCCTGTAAAAAGAATACAGCGAACTAGGGACGCTAGTTTACCAAATTTTTCTACGACTACCCAATCTGTACGCGCACTGCGTCCACTACTCGAAGCAGCTTCAAAGGTCATCATGCGGTGACGGTGACGTGTATCACGACCAATATTTTTACGTATACTACCGCTCAGTAAATTAGGAACTCCATGTACGAGTGCTAAGTATTCTTTATCAACTGTGCGTGCCGCGAATTGCTCAGCAAGGGAACGGTGCGCTTCATCATTTTTAGCTACGACCATAGCTCCCGATGTTTCTCTGTCTAAGCGGTGAACAATACCAGGTCTTTCTACCCCACCGATTCCACTTAAACTGCCTTTGCAATGAGACAGAAGTGCATGCACTAACGTGTCATCTTTCGTTGCAGCACCGGGATGCACTACCATGCCTACTTGTTTATTTAAAACCAAGATATGCTTATCTTCATACAATACATCGAGTGGTATATCGCGCGCCGATAAATCAGACGCAACAACGTCAGGAAAAGAAAATGAAATGACATCCCCTGCGTTTACGTTTTGCTTTTGCCCAATCACTTTATCGTTTACACGAACACACCCTGCAGCAAAAGCGCGTTGAAAGGCAGCACGGCTATGTTCCTGAAATGTGCTCGCAAGAAACTTATCCGCTCTTTGGCTGCGAATACCTGTAGGGATAGTATGGCGAATTTCTTTCACGTGGCTTGATACTGCTTAAGCTTACTACGCAGGGTTGCAAGAGTAGACGCTTTTACTTTTTCCTCAACCTGTGCAACTTCCCAGCCAGATTCGATAAGCTTCACGAGTTCCTCGACTGAAAAACCACCTTCTTCGTATAAAGCGAGGTATTCATCAAGTAAGGTATTAGCAAAGCAAAGTGGATCATCTGTACTCACCGTACATCTGATTCCCGATTTCATAAAGGATCTAAGGGGATGCGTCTTGATCGATTCAACGACATTAAGTCGCACATTACTGATTGGACACATATCAAAGGTAACACCCTGATCCCGTGCTAGTGCAACGACGGCTGGATCCTCAATTGCTCTCACGCCATGCTGAATACGTTTAACACCAAGTAATTCAATTGCTTCACGCACCCGTTCAGCTCCACCAAATTCACCCGCGTGGCATTTAGTAATTTTTCCTGCAGCCTGTAACCGTTTCCACACACCAGCGGTCCAAGGCAAGGTTGGCATACCCTCAAAACCATGAAGATCAATACCTGCTAAATCATCCCAATTTTCTAGATCATCAATCACTGTTTTAAGCGCTCCCTGATATGCGTCGCGGGGCATACCAGTAAAAATCTTTACGGTAAGACCTTTTGGAACTGCAGAGCGAATAGCTGCAATAATCTCTTTACCAGGTATTCCTAAAAACTGCGTTACTGGCAGATGGAAACTGGTTTCCACATACGTCACATTAAGAGCTGCGTGTCTCTCAAACATAACACGTGTTGCCTCATAATAACGCTCAGCTGTATTAAACCAAGGCAGAGCATTATCTAAGAGTATACGCTCAAAATCTGGAAACGTTTTGTAACGATAATGAGGTGCTCGAAAGTCTGGATTTAAGGGATAAGTCTCAGGTTTCCAGGCATGCAACAGGTCGTACGGAAGAGCCCCTTCAACATGCAAATGCGTCTCTGTTTTCGGCAGAGACGTTAAAAATGCACGCAGTTGTGAAGAAGCAGGCACTACCCTTTTTTACCCAAGAGGTATTCTGGGTTTAATTTATGCAGTGATTTTGGAACAAACATACCGTCTTTACGGATCAGCTTTCCATCAAACCAAATTTCACCACCGCCGTATTCTGGACGTTGAATACAAACCATATCCCAGTGAATCTGAGAACGGTTTCCGTTATCACACTCTTCATACGCTTGTCCTGGAGTAAAATGGAAGGATCCTGCGATTTTCTCATCAAAGAGAATATCACGCATTGGCTCTAGAATATGTGGATTAAATCCAATAGCGAATTCACCGATGTGACGTGCTCCATCATCGCTATCCAAAATTTCATTCAACTTCTTAGTATTATTAGAGGTTGCTTCAACAATCTTACCCTTTTTGAAAACAAGTCGGATATTATCAAATGCAATTCCCTGATAAACCGTAGGTGCATTATATTGAAGAACACCTTCAATCGAATCACGCACAGGGCAGGAATACACTTCGCCGTCTGGAATATTGCGTAAACCACCGCATTCTTCTGCGCCAATACCCTTAATCGAAAACGTTAAATCAGTGCCTGGGCCTTTAATCTGCACGCGGTCTGTTTTCTTCATCAGATCCGAGAGTGCTTTCATTCCAGGAATCATGCGTGAGTAATCAAGTGTACAGACTTTGAAATAAAAGTCTTCAAACGCTTCTGTACTCATGGAAGCTTGTTGCGCCATGGCAGGAGTTGGCCAACGTAGTACTACCCACTTTGTTTTACGAACGCGGTAATCAAGTACCGGTTTCATATGACGGCTAACGAGTTTTGATTTCTCAGATGGCACATCGGAAGCTTCAAAAATATTTTCAGAACCGCGTAATGCTATATACGCATCCATTTTCTGCATACGTGCTAATTCAATTAGAGCATGCGGTGCAACCTGCTCATCTACCGCTTCGCGATTTAATTCACGTGAAATACGGGCCTTATTCAAATTCACGTAAGGATAAGCTCCTTTACGGCGAGCTGCACGGATAAGAGAAATGACTATGGCGTCAGGTACATCAAACGCATCGATTAAGACGCGTTCTCCTTTTTTTAATTCTGTAGAGAAATTAATGAGTCCTTCTGCAAGATCGTTATAGCGCGTATCTATAATCATAAGCTAATACTAGACCCGATTTTAGCCCTACCGCGCAATAATAAATACGATGCTAAAGACTCCTTTTTAAGCCTTATCTTGCGGGAAACAGATACGACCTACGGCTTCATCAAAGTCGGAAGCACCTCGAATAATTTCAATCTCCAAGCGCAAATAGTAAACAGGTAACGGGCCATTAAGGGTTGAGGTTAATCGCACCGCATCTTTTTCGGTCGTCACCAAACATTCTGCACCCTCTCGTATCGCTGCTTCATAAAGATGCTCTAAGTCTTCTGGTTGGTAGCGGTAGTGATCTAGGTACCGTTCACGTCCCATCACCAAGGCACCCAAATCACGTAAGAACTTTTCAAAACTTTCTGGAGTAGCAATACCACTAAAAGCAAAAATCTTACGGCCCTTAAGCCAATCGAGTGAATGAAGACCCAGTGGATCTTCTCCTTTTAAATCACACCTTTGAAGATATTTAGGCTTATGCGCACACTCGATAATATCCGCATCTGGATTGTGCTCAGCAATCAGGGCTTCTAATTCCGTGTCACGCTGACCATTTGATTTCGTTAAGAAAATGTAGTTAGCACGGGATAAATGTTTTACCGGTTCACGCAAAATACCACGGGGCAATAGTTGTCCGTTACCAAACGGATTTGTTTTATCAACTAAGAGTAAATTAAGCCTGCCCTTAAGCGGTAAGTACTGAAATCCGTCATCTAAAATTAGCGTATCACAGCCATATTTTTTTACCGCATAGGCACCTGCCTTCACACGGTTTTTATCAACCAAGACAACAACTCCGGGGAGATTTCGAGCAAGCATATAGGGTTCATCACCCGCTTGTTCGCTATCTAGCAGCACGTGATTTCCATCACTGACAACACGTGGTGGCGGCTCCTGCGTATGAGAAATTGAGTACCACCATTTTTTCCATAATGGAGGCGGTTTACTTTTATATCCACGACTGAGTATGGCGACTTTACGGCCACGGTCTCTTAGAGCTTTAGCAAATTTCTCTACCACAGGTGTTTTACCCGTTCCACCTACCGTTAGATTTCCAACCACCACAACCAAACAGCCTAAGGGATGATCATGGAGAATGCGTCTACGGTAGAGCCAAAGTCTGAGCTGTACTACGCCATTAAAGATCCAAGACAAACCTTCTAAGAAAGCCCCCAGCACAGCTGCACCTGTATCTGCCCTGCGACCAAGCACCACATCCACCGTGTAGAGTTCGGCAGCTTGTAGTTTCTTTTTTATCCAGTTAGCAGGCATGCAGTAATAGAAAACTCACTAAGCTTATAAGCAAAACCTATAAGCGAGTCAGTACCCTTCAATCAAGGTTGACGCTGAGGCTTGGGTAAACTGTTTTCTTATATGAAACCAATTTTTATATGAGCTACAAACTCTTCATTCCTGGCCCTATCGCCGTTTCGGCCAAGACACTTAATGCAATGACGCAGCCTATGATCGGACACCGTAGTACCGATTTCGTTGCTCTTTATCAGTCACTACAGCCTCAGCTCCAAGAACTTTTCGGCACCAAAGACCCGGTTTATCTTTCAACGAGTAGCGCTTGGGGTGCTATGGAAGGTTCTGTACGCAGCGTTACTGCAAAAAAAGTATTAAACTGCATGAACGGTGCATTTTCCGATAAATGGAATGATGTATCACTACGCTGTAACTTACAGGCAACTGCTCTCAAATTTGAATGGGGTCAACCTGTAGATCCAGAGGCTGTTCGCAAGGAACTCGCAACCGGTGCTTATGATGCTATCACTTTAATTCATAACGAAACATCGTGTGGATGCATGAGTGATTTACCTGCAATCATGGCCGTTGTACGCCAATTTCCAGAGGTAATTTCGATTGTTGATACCGTAAGTTCATTTAGCGCGATGCCTATTCCTAAGGATGAACTTGGTATCGATATTATGATCACAGGTTCCCAGAAAGCACTCGCAATGCCACCTGGATTAGCACTCCTATCCGTTTCAAAGCGCGCTCTTGATCGTGCTGCAAAAATACAAGGACGTGGTTATTATTTCGATTTAATCGAATTCCAAAAAAATCACGAAAACGGCATGACACCAAGCACACCTACCTTGTCACTCATCTATGCTTTAAAGTCTAAACTTGAGGACATATTGAGTGAAGGCATACAGGCACGCTATAGCCGCCATGCTAAGCTAAATCAGATTGTTAAACAGTGGGGACTTTCCAAAGGCTTTAAACTTTTCCCTAAAGAAGGCCATGGCTCGGTATCCCTTAACTGCTTCGCTAATACCTTAAATATCGATTTAGCGGCTTTTAATAAGATCCTAAAATCTAAGCACAAATTAGTCATCGATGGCGGATACGGTAAACTCAAAGGTAAGACATTCCGTATCTCAAATATGGGTGACGAAACAGAAGCTACGATTGCTGAACTCATCAAATCGCTTGATTCAGCCTTAGCAGAAACTCCAAAAGTTGCTGCTAGCTAAGTATTTACATACTTTTTGAGACACAAAGCAGACCTTAAACAGGTCTGCTTTTTTATTATGTAACCTATTGTCATACATAATTTTAAATCACTTTTAGGTAGCTACATGTAACGGTATATAATAAGGCAATTCTCAGAAAAAATATTTTAAACTTTTTTTAAGGCACCCAAGAGAGGCCTATTTTCACTCTAGAAAAGGGTCTTTTAGACCCACCCTTTTCTAAGTAGGTCTAAAAACAAGAGCTTGCACTGCCTTTATCAGGTACACTAAAGGCTCACCCTTCAATGAAGACACTTATCATAGCCGAGAAACCCTCTGTTGCTGCTGATTTAGCACGTGCCCTCGGTAAGATTCCCAAAAAAGGCGATCACTTTGAAAATGACGAATATGTGATCACTTCTGCTGTAGGTCATTTGGTTGAGCTCCTCATGCCTGAGGATATCGATAAGAAGCTTTATGGGTTTTGGAGACTTGAGACCCTACCTATCATTCCTAAGAAGTTTGAATTAAAACCTATCGAAACATCCAAAGAACGTTTTGATGCGGTAAAAAAACTACTCGCTCGTAAAGACATCAAAGAAGTAGTCAATGCTTGTGACGCTGGTCGTGAGGGTGAACTCATTTTCGCTAATATCTACCAAATCACAAAATGTGAACTTCCTGTAAAACGTGCATGGATGCAGACCATGACTAAGGAAGGTATTCAAGAAGCATTCCAAAATTTAAGAGACGGTGATCAGATGGCAGGCTTATCTGATGCAGCACGCTGCAGAAGTGAAAGCGATTGGCTCATTGGTATTAACGGAACACGCGCTCTCACCAAACGTATGTTTGGTTCACGTACAGGAAATGTTGCTTCGGTTGGTCGCGTACAAACACCAACGCTTGCGATTATTTTTAATCGTGAATTAGAAATTAGAAATTTCAAACCACGCAACTACTGGCGCATCACAGCACAGTTTGATATTGCTAAAGGCTCTTACGAAGGTCTCTACCAAAGACCAGACTTCAAGAAGTCAGAAACAGACGAACATGACCGTATCGATCGCATCTGGGAAAAAGCATTTGCTGAATCCGTATACGCCGTCTGCCAAGGTAGTCCTGTAGCAGAAGTAACCGAAGAAAAGAAAGGTAGCACTAACGCTCCTCCTCGTCTTTACGACTTAACAACACTTCAGCGTGAAGCAAATAACCGCTTTGGTTTACCTGCACGCCGTACGCTCCAAATTGCACAAGCCCTTTACGAACGTCATAAGTTAATCACTTATCCTCGTACAGATTCTCGCGCACTCCCTGAAGATTACATTCCTACTGTAAAATCTACCTTAGAGGTACTTGGTGGTGATTATGCAGAACATGCAACGAAAGTCCTTAAAGAAGGTTGGGTAAAACCAAACAAGCGTATCTTTAATAACACTCAAATTTCAGATCACTTTGCGATTATACCAACAGCGGTAGAACCAAAAGAGCTCGAAGACATGGAAGCTAAAATCTTCGATATGATCGCACGCCGATTTATCGCAGTATTCTATCCTTCTGCAGAATTTGATATCACCACACGACTAAGCGTTGTGAAAGGACACACCTTCAAAACCGAAGGTAAAGTTCTTACCTTCCCTGGTTGGCTTGCAGTCTATGGTAAAACTACGATCGATGATGATTCGGTAGATTCAAAATCACTGCCTGCGTTAAGTGATGAAGATTATAAGAACGGAAAATCAAAACCTGCTTCCGCAAAGACAGTTGATCCAATCCTTCATAGCGAATCCACAAAACCACCACCACGCTACTCAGAAGCTACCCTTCTTTCTGCGATGGAAGGTGCTGGTAAATTAGTGGATGACGAAGAATTAGCAGAAGCCATGAAAGAACGTGGCTTAGGCACCCCTGCAACTCGTGCTGACACAATTGATGGTCTCATCAATCAAAAATACATCGACCGAGTTCAGCGTGAACTAATTCCTACAGCTAAAGCTGAGCAATTACTTCAATTCTTAGCTGCAGTGAAAGCAGACGCACTAACCAGCCCTGCCATGACTGGCGAATGGGAATTCAAGCTTAAGCAGATGGAGCAAGGTAAATACAAACGACCTGACTTCATTAAAGAAATTATTGTACAAACCGAAGGTATCATTGAGCGCGTAAAAGGCTTTGAAGAAGATGATACAGCGGCACGTGTAACTGAAATCATTTCGCCTACGGATAATAAGCCAATGCGTGAAACCCTACGTGGTTTCAAATCGCAGGACGGCGAACTCATGATCTACAAAGTCATCGGTGGTCGTAAGATGGCTGAAAGTGAAGTCACCGAATTACTCACTAAAGGACAAATTGGACCTTTAGACGGTTTCCGTTCTGCAAAAACAGGAAAAGCCTACAGTGCTATTCTAAAATATAATGCGGAAGAAAAGAAAACAGAGTTCGTATTTGACGGTCAACGTGATGCAAGCGGTGGCATTAAAATCGATCTAACAGGTATTCCACCACTCGGTCCTGCTCCGGCACAATTTGGCGCAGGTGCTGAAATCTTTGAAACACCTCAAACTTACCTCATTCGTAAAGTTGAAGGAAATGAAGAGAAGATTCTCGTACGCTGTTCTAAACGTATTCTTTCGCGAGATGTTCCACGTGAACAGTTTATAAAACTAATTGAGACAGGAAAAACAGACTTACTTGATAAGTTCTGGAGTCAAAGAACACGCCGTCCTTTTAGTGCTATGCTTGTTTTAAAGCCAGATTGGACAACCGGTTTTGAGTTCGCTCCACGCGCACCAAAAGACCCGAATGCTCCTAAGAAAGGCTTGAAACGTAAAAAAGCTGCGGCAAAAGATGAAGGTGCAAGCGATGCTTAAAAAGCATCGTGAGCAACTTTAATTCCCCTCACACGTCTTACCCCTTACCGTGAAATCTAATCGCAACTTCTTCATTGCCGTCTTAGCACTCTTCCTTGTTGGCAGTTCTGTACTTGCTTTAAAACAGTACCAAGAACTTATCGCGCTACGCGCTAAACTTTCTGCTGATAATAGCGCTGATCTTCAAAAGCGCTTAGCAAAAGCAATGGATGAATTGAAGAGCCTGCGTGATAAAATGGCTACAAGCCAAACACGTAAGGCAGATGGCTCAGCAGATGATTCTGCTGATGCAAATGGCGGAGCTGGTGGTGACCAAGGTGGTCGCAGAAATCGCGGCTTTGATGCATTCCGTGAAGCCATGAACAATCCTCAGTTCCAAAAACTGATGGCAATGCAAGCTAAGGCACAACTCGATTCTCGCTTTGCTCCTCTCTTCAAAGAACTCGCTCAAAGCGGCTTAAGCCCTGCGCAAATTGATCAATTTAAAAACCTCTTGGTACAAAAACAACAAGCGATGGTAGATGCCTACCAAGCTGCTCGTGAACAAGGTATCAACCCTCGCCAAGATCCTGCAGCCTTCAAACAAATTGTAACTGACGCTCAAGCCTCCATTGATCAACAAATACAATCCCAGCTAGGACCTACCGCGTTTTCACAATTTGAAAGTTATCAAAAAACACTTCCTGACCGCAACGTAACCACGTCACTTCAGCAATCATTAAGCTATTCCTCTGCTCCCCTTACGGACGACCAAGCTAATTCGCTTATTCAAATTCTAGCTCAAAATCAGCCTCAAAAATCGAACGCAAATAATGGTGGCGGCGGCGGTATGATGGGCGGCGGCGGTCCTGGCGGTGGAATGGGCATGCTTATGGGTGGTAACCAAACTGCAACAATTACTAATCAAGCAATCCAAGCAGCCCAAGGTGTACTCTCTCAGCCTCAAATTGATGCCTTAGTCCAAATGCAGCAAACTCAACAGGCTCAACAACAAATGCAGAAATTAATGCAAGCTGCGCAGGCTGCAGGTCGTAAAAAAGGCTGATAGGGCTATAAGATATTGGCTTAAATAGCGCTTGTCGTCTGTGGGTTTAGGCACGTAATGTGCAGGTGGATATCTTTATACTACCATGATCGTCACAACCGCTCAGTTGTTCAAGCACGCCTACGGCAAATATGCTGTTGGCGCGTATAATATCAATAATGCCGAACAGGCTCTAGGTCTGTTTAGGGGATGCGTTCAATCACAGTCCCCCTTCATTATTCAAATTTCAAAAGGTGCGCGCAAATACACTGATAAGCGCATGCTTGAAGCGATCATTCGCACTGCGGGTGATATTTATCCTGAAGCAATCTATGCTGTGCATTTAGACCACGGTGACGAAGAAACTTGCTATGATTGTATCGAATCTGGTTTCTACAGCTCAGTCATGATCGATGCTTCTCACGATCCTTTCGAAAAGAATGTCGAAATCACTAAGCGTGTTGTTAAAGCCGCTCATGCTAAAGGCCTATCTGTTGAAGCAGAATTAGGTATGCTTGGTGGTGTTGAAGAAGACATCAGTGTTGATGAAGGAAATGCCTGCTTAACAAAACCTGATGAAGCTAAACTCTTCATCGAGCAAACCGGTTGCGATTCTTTAGCTGCTGCTATCGGAACGAGCCACGGTGCTTATAAATTCTCCGGCCATCAATCACTTCACTTTGAAGTAATCGAAGGTATCACAAAATTGGTACCAAATTTCCCACTCGTAATGCACGGAAGCTCCAGTGTACCTCAAGATGAAGTACGCCGCATTAATGCTGCAGGTGGTAAATTAGGTAGCGCAGTAGGTGTTGATGAAAATGAATATCTACCAGCTGCAAAACGTGGTGTTACAAAAATCAACATCGATACCGATGGTCGTTTAGTATGGACCCGCGTTCACCGTGAATTCTTCCGCGACAAGCCAACAGAATTCGATTTCCGTCCACCAGGAAAAATATTCATGGACGAATACGCTAAGTTCATTGCACACAAAAACAAAATGCTTGGTGCAGAAGGCGTACTTTCAGACTTACGCAAATCCTTAACGAAGTAAGACCTCTTACTTCCTAACCTTTAAAAGCACGCCTTAATTGGCGTGCTTTTTTTATGGCAACCAAGGGAAGTCTTCAGCCTTAGGTTTACGTTTTTGTCTTTGAGCACTGTGGAATTCTTTAGCCTCTTCACTCATATAATACATGAGTGTCGCGTTGCCGGCTAATTCCTGAACACCGGATTGACCGTCAAGTTCAGCGTTAAAAGCACTCTTTAAACAACGAATTGCAAGCGGACTATTGCCCATAATTTCACGCGCCCAGGTTACACCCTCTTCTTCTAACTTAGCTACAGGGACAACCGTATTAATCAGTCCCATATCAAGGGCTTCTTGCGCTGTGTATTGACGGCACAAAAACCAAATTTCTCTGGCTTTCTTCTGACCTACAAGACGAGCCAAATAACTTGAACCAAAGCCACCATCAAAACTACCCATCTTAGGACCTACTTGGCCAAAGATAGCATTATCTGCAGCTATGGTAAGGTCACAGACTACATGAAGCACATGTCCGCCACCGATTGCATAACCTGAAACAAGTGCAATCACGACCTTAGGCATGGAGCGTATTAGTTTCTGCAAATCGAGCACGTTAAGCCGTGGAACACCGTCACCTCCAACATAACCTGCTTTGCCACGGATACTTTGATCACCACCTGCGCAGAAAGCGTACTTACCATCGGTATGTGGACCAGCACCTGTGAGTAAAACAACACCAATTTTAGGGTCCTCTCTTGCATCCGTGAACGCTTCAATCATTTGCATGATTGTTTCAGGACGAAATGCATTACGTTTTTCAGGACGATTAATCGTTACCTTAGCGATCCCTCCTTCTGTTTTTTCGTAGAGAATATCACTGTAGGTTTTAACGCTCTTCCAAACAGTTTTCATAAATTATAAATAATTAGTATTAAGAATCAGAGAGATGATCTGTGAATTCACCAAATTGAGAAGCTTCAGCAAATAATTGCTTACGCATAGCAGCATCATTTTTACGATTTGTCTGAACTTCAAGCAGTCGAATTCCGGACGTAGGCAAGTTAGCGATTAAATCCCTAAAGTGATGCCAGTCTTGTACCATCGTGTATTCTACCCCATGCGCCGCCGCAATTCCTGAGAAATCTACCTGCTGTGGTGTTGCAAAATATTCTTCAAAAATAGGATCAAATTTAGCAACAGGTAGGTGTTCAAAAATTCCACCGCCCTGATTATTTATTAGAACAATCGTTAAACTACCGCGTAATTTTCTATGAAGGAGAAATCCATTAGAATCATGTAGTAAGGCCAAGTCTCCTGTGAGTAAGACGGTTGACCTATTATCATGAGCTACACCAATAGCGGTAGAGAGTGTGCCATCAATTCCGTTAGCCCCACGGTTAAAGAAAGGCCTAATACGACGACTTTGTGTAGGCCACACATATTCAGCATCTCTTACAGGCATACTACTTGCGATATACAGAGGCGTTTCCTCTGGTAGATGACGTGCGAGTAGCCATACCGCTTTAGTTTCAAAGAGATCTAATTCTGCTTCTAAGCGGGTATCAATAATCGCCCGCGCGCTCGACTCATAAGAGCGCCACATTTGATTATAACCATTTGGAGCAGTAGCTTCAGGTAGCGCTGCTATGAGGGCACGCATAGAAACAGGAATATGTTTCGTAGAACCGTGTAGAGCATCCCTATTATCTGGGCGTCCAGTAACGATATACATTGGCGCTTTGCTCGTTTCTAACCAACCACGTAAGACTTTACTGGTTGGCCACCCTCCAAGGCACAAAACGACTTCTGGCAAGAGTCGTTCAGCGGTCGTAGGATTGCGCAAAATCGCATCATACGTTGTCACCTGATTTAGTATCATGTGCGAATAATTACGCGCAGGAGACAAGGCGTCGGTTAAAATAGGCCAACCTAATTTACGAGCAATCTCACCAACAGATGCAGCAAAAGACGCAGGGTCACGCGGCTGAGCAGGACCTACCACAATCAGTCCATGCACATCATTTGAAAATTGCGGTACACGACTTACTTGCTCAACGGCAGGAGCAGGTGTTATGTGATTAAAAAATTGTGACCAATTCACACTTCCAGAAACTACATCTGTAGAATTATCAGATATAGGAGCAAGCGGATCACGAAATGGTGCATTTAAATGAACAGGTCCTAAATAAGGAACACTTGCGCGGGTACAGGCATGAGCAACGGTTTGACGTAAGTACTTAAGCAGCGACTCGGTAGCCTCTGGTACTGCTAGTTCATGATGGAAGTTTACGTAGTGACCAAATAAACTTTGCTGATTAATGGTTTGTCCTGATGCACAGTCACGCATTTCTGGAGGACGATCCGCAGTAATCACAATTAAAGGAGCCCCACTCTCATAAGCTTCTATAATTGCTGGATAATAATTAGCCCCAGCTGTTCCACTGGTACATAAAAGAACAACAGGACGTAAATATTGACGCGCTAGACCAAGAGCAAAAAAAGCTGCAGATCTTTCATCTAAAACAGGAATAGCCTCTACACCGGGATGCTGAGCAAGCGCAAACGCAAGCGGCGTGGAACGAGAGCCTGGAGATACTACCGCGTAGCTGACCCCCATCCTGATGAGTGTTTCAACAAGAACACTGCTCCATAGCGAATTTACGTTTCGAAAATCGAGAGTTGGCTCAGACATAGTATTAGTGAATCAAAAAGGGTTAAAAAAATCAAATATGGCTTAACTTAATAAGGCCTCATGCATGGCTTTAAACTTTAACTCTATTTCGTTAAATTCATTTTGCTCGGAGGAACCTGCCACAATACCAGATCCCGCATAGGCACGTGCTTTATTTTTCTCCACTAATGCAGAGCGTAGTCCTACGAAAAATTCTCCTTCTCCCGATGCATTTACATAGCCAATAGCACCGGCATATAGCCCACGAGAAAAACCCTCAAGTAAACGAATTTGAGAAACGGCTATATCTCTAGGCATGCCACCTACGGCGGGTGTTGGATGTAGTCTTTCAAGTATATCAAATAAACTGACCTGAGCTGTGCGCTTTGCCTCGATAGGCGTGTGTAAGTGCTGAACATGGGTATAGCGATGAATACCTGGTTTTTCTGAACGAGTTACCACTAAACCTAAACTAGCTAAATGAGAGCAAATCGTATCTGCAACGATAGCATGCTCACGTAGTTCCTTATCATCTTTTTGAAGCGTTGAGGCTAGAAATGCGTCCTCACTCGCTGTAGCACCACGTTTCACAGAACCCGCGAGCGCCTCAGTATAAAATTTATCCTTATCACCTTTAATTAAGCGCTCTGGACTTGCACCGATAAAACTTTGCCCACGTTCATTCGCTACCGAAAAAACGTAGCACTGTGCAAAGCGCTGACGCAGTCCATTTAAAATACGGAGCGGATGAAACTCATTATTGCTCTTAAAATCCTTAGCCCTGGCTAAAACAATTTTCTCAAACTCTCCCAGCTTAATTTTTTCTAAGCTTAATTTAACAGCAGATTTGTACGCTACCTCAGAATTAACATCACTTACCTCTACATGCTGTACTCTATCAGATTTAAAATCCGGCTGTGAGTAATCAAATGAGCCAAATTTACTGTGCGCTTTTAAAAGACGCTCTGCCTGCGCTTTAACATCAGACGTAGCATCAACTAAGATATTTGCTACAGCAACTGTGACCCCTTGCTCGATACCCACTTGCCAGCGAGGAACAAAAATAGATGCAGCCTCAAAACTATCCGTAGCTTCTGCTTCATTTAAAAACGAAAAAGCACAGAAAAAATGAGGTCCTGAGAGTGAATGATTAATATCCCCGACCGATACCGCTGTAACTAAGGTTGATTCTATAAAAGCTTGGCACTTCTTAAATCGGTCACTTCCTGATGCAGTATACGTTAAGACAGCCTCGGCTCCTGCTATCGCAATTCCCTCACTTGGGCGCTCAACATAAAAATGGCGCTCCTTAGCTTCAAAAATTGATTCTAAAACAGCGAGTGGATCTAACCCATCAACTTTGAGTGAAATACTAACGAGCAGTGACGACTTCTGCCTACGAGCATCTAGTCGGCACTCCTCTAAAAAAGTAATAAGTTTTTCAGGACTACGATTCGTACTAAGATCTATCGGTAACGTAAGCATCGTAGAAGTACGTTTTGGCTATTACTTCTTAGGTGCTGCCTGGGCTGGCTGAGCTGGTTGTGGCCTTGGGAATAAAACAAGCGATTCCGCTACTTTACTTCCAGCAAGCGTACCACTCCAGTGCAGTTCTTTATTCCAATCTGCTCCAGCACTTATACCTAAAACAGAGTAAATCTTATCGGAGGTAGCAGGCATGACGGGCTTAATCGCTACACCAGCAAGTCTAAGCGACTCCGCCATCGTCGCGAGCGTTGTTAAGAGCAGCTGCTGATCTTTAGGATCCTGTGATTTACCTAACTTCCAAGGCGCTCTCTTTTCGATGTAAGCGTTAATTGATTTGATGAAAATAAACAGCTTCTCAAGCGCATGATGAAACTGGAATGTTTCAAACAAAGCTAAGTACTCAACTCGTGTTTTTTCCCACAATTCTTGCAGTTCTTTTTCATGCTCTTCTGCAGGACCTGCCTGTGGCACTTTTGCTTCACTGAAACGATTAGCCATGTTCAGCGTACGATTAATCAAGTTACCTAAATCGTTTGCTAAATCGCTATTGTAACGAACTAAAAACTGATCACGTGAAAAATCACTATCTTGACCTACATTCATTTCACGAATCAGGAAGAAACGAAAAGCATCTGCTCCAAATTCTGTAACTAAATCAAGTGGGTTTAATGCATTACCCGTACTCTTAGACATCTTTGAACCGCTCTGTGTCCACCATCCGTGGGCAATAATGCCTTTAGGAAGTGCTATCTGTGCAGCATGCAGCATGATTGGCCAATACACCGCATGAGGCGGAACAAGAATATCTTTACCAATCACGTGCCATGCGGCTGGCCACACACCTGGTTTATCAGCGACTGCAGAGTAGTAATTTAAGAGCGCATCAAACCAAACGTAGGTTACGTAATTCTCATCAAACGGAAGCGGTATACCCCACTCAAGACGCTCTTTAGGACGGGAAATACACAAATCGTTGAGCGGTTCTTTTAGAAATTCTAGAACTTGTTTTTGGCGATATTTAGGAAAAATGAAATTCTCATTTTTCGTTAAAAATTCGATAAGCCAGTCTTGGTGTGCTTTTAATTTAAAGAAGTAATTCTTCTCGATAATTTCAGTTACTTCACCAAAAATTTCAGGCCACGAACCATCAGGATTTCTATCCTTTTCCTGCAAGAATTGTTCCTGACGAGTACTGTAGTAACCTTTATATTCTCCTAGATAAATATCTCCTTTATCAAAGAGTTGCTGCAGCACTTGCCTTACAATTTTCTTATGACGCTCCTCGGTTGTACGAATGAAATCATCATTTGAAATAAGAAGCTTAGGCAAAATACTTTTGAATTCTGCACTCACTTCGTCTGCAAATTGTTGAGGCGGTATTCCTTTTTTACGGGCACTTTGCTGAACTTTTTGACCGTGCTCATCTGTTCCTGTTAAGAAATGAACGCTATCACCCATGAGTCTACGGTAGCGTGCAATAACGTCGGTAAGCACTTTTTCGTAGGCGTGACCTAAGTGCGGCGAACCGTTCACATAATCGATCGCTGTGGTGATATAAAAGGACGGCATAGTATGAACCGACCACTAAAGCGCACAAAGGCCTGAATGTCGAAGATTTTAGCGTCCTAAAAAGGCCGCGCATTCAGTCCACGCTTTAGCTCTATGACTTATCTTATTCTTTTGATCTTCAGTTAGTTGCGCAAATGTATGAGTATACCCAAGAGGTACAAACAATGGGTCGTAGCCAAATCCTTCACCCCCCTTAGGTTCATGCAGTAAATACCCCTCTGTTTTACCTTCGAAGGTGTACTCTAAACCATCTGGTGAAATAAGGATAAGTACACATATGAAATAAGCGCCCCGCTTACCTTCTGGCACAGAGGCCATCACTGAAACTAATTTTTCTAAATTGGCCTTAGCGTCTCCACTCGGTCCTGCGTAATACGCTGATTCAACACCAGGCAGTCCGCCTAAATAATCAACACACAGTCCACTATCATCTGCTAAAATCCAATACGGCGCAGGTACAAGTGAGCGTAACGCACGGGCTTTTTTTAAACCATTTCCGATAAAGGTGCCTTGATCTTCAATGACTGAAGGCATGCCGCCAAACGCCTTCGCCGACTCAAGTGAAAGCTCCGTTTTCGTAGATAAAGCGAGTGCTTTAAATTCTGAAAGTTTATGTAAATTTCCGGAGGCGAGTACGATTTTCAAACGAAATTACTCCAAGCTAAATGATGATTCATCAATCTGTAATTTCTCTGGATACTGCACTTTACCACGAATGAGAAAATCGTTTTCCAAGACTTCGTGTTTCACATCCGACAAGCGAAGCGCTTGAGCAATCTTATCGATACGCAAGCCACCAAATTCTGGTTTAGCACGTTCGTCTGCTAAGAAAACAGGCGCTACATAATGAAACAAATAGTCTATCTGCCGGCATTGGACGAGTTCACTTAAAAGCGAGGATCCCCCTTCAAAAAAGACTCCTGTTATATTATTTTCGATACACTTCTTTTTAAATTCCTTAAGACTAACTCTCTGATTTTCAGACTCACATATCCATACTTGGACACCCAAACTTTTTAATTTTCGAACATAGCCGAGTCCACCATGCTGAGTCGTAACAACGATTGTTTTTTCTCTAAAGTTGTCCGTGTAAAGTGCAGGCATTGCACGGTCATTAACGGTGCGTAAACGACCATCAAAAACGAACCTATAAGGACACCAATCTTCTTCTCCAGGAAGACGTGCTGTAAGACTTGGATTATCTTTAGCAACCGTTCCTGCACCAACGGCTATAGCAGGGAAAAGACGTCTCCAGCGGTGAACATCAAGTCGTGCCCGAGTAGAGGTAATCCACTTTGAATCTCCCGAGCGTGTGGCTGTTCTTCCATCGAGAGTAACAGCAGCTTTTGCGGCGATTAGCGGTTCACCCTTCGTTATCCAGTGATTAAAAATTAAATTTAAATCTTCACACTCCGAAGCAAGTACGCCGGAGGTAACTTTAACCCCTGCTTTTCGAAGAACACTTTCCGCATTTCCTGAATGTTCTCTATTCGGATCCGTGGCTCCGAAAACTACCTGCTTAATACCGGACTCAATGATTGCGTCAGTGCAAGCTCCCGTTCTTCCATGTGTGGAACACGGCTCAAGTGTTACATACATGACCGCTCCACTTTTTGGCTTTCTGCCTAAGAGTGATAAAGCAACTCGCTCAGCATGAGGGCCACCGTCCTTAGCATGAAAACCTTCTGCGACAATAGCACCATCCTCTACAATTAGAGCACCCACCATTGGATTAGGATGCGTTCTACCCCAACCTTGCGTAGCAAGATCAAGCGCTCTGCGCATGAAATGTTCATCCAGTGCGTTAGCGGACATACCCGTAAGCCAAACGTTTTTTTTAAATCGTTAAAGCTTAAAGAGGCTTAACGTAAGGGTTCGTTGCTTTTTCTTGGCCAACGGAGGTTTCCGGACCATGCCCAGATAAAACCCGGGTCTGATCACTCAGCGTATAAATCTGGGTTCTAATCGAATGGGCTAATTGATCAAAATCTCCCGTTGGTAAATCCGTACGACCGATGCTGCCCTTAAATAAGGCGTCACCCACAAAAGCTGCATTAAGGAGTGAAAAATAGAATAAAACATTCCCTGGGCAGTGGCCTGGCACATGCCTTACCTCTACCGTTGTTCCTAATGCTGAAAGTGTATCACCTTGGTTTATCCAACAGTCCACATGGACTGGGGTAAGCTTAATTTCACCATTTAAAAACTTACTCATGACTGAGGGTGACTCGATAAGGACTTTATCATCACTATGGGCACTTACTTTGGCTGAGGTTGCCAAAACGACTTCAGCCGCACCTTGGGTATGATCCCAATGGCCATGGGTTATCCATAATTCGGTCAATTTGCAGCCATCCTTAGCCAAAAGGGGCTTAATTTTAGCCCAAATTTCACCTGGAGCGTCAATTAACACCGCCTCCCCAAGCTTAGGCTCTGTGATGAGATAGGCATTGGTTTGTATAATACCGGATGGCAGCTGGTAGACGTTCATTACTGCGAACAAAACTGCAGGTTTTGACCCGTTGCAACCGATTTAAAGCGATTTTTTAGCCATGAAAACCACCTTGCCAGCAATACCCCTAACCTGCCACGTTCTTACCTCCTGTTTAGACATCTGTTACGGCCTCCTTTTCAGCCTAAACCACAGATCCTAACTAGGTATCAAACTCTTATAACCATTTCTCAAAAGCCATGGCACAAACTACGTTAAAATTCTCTGTCCTAGCAGGTGACTATATTGGTCCAGAAGTCATGACCCAAGCTCTACGTGTTCTTGAACACGTAGCTAAACAGGACAATTTAAAATTAGACTATACCTTAGCAGACGTAGGTGGTGCTGGAATTGATAACCATGGTAAGGCTCTACCTGATTCAACTTTAAAGATCTGCGAACAAAGTGACGCCATTTTGTTCGGATCAGTGGGTGGACCAAAATGGGAAAAACTACCACCTAAAGAACAACCAGAACGTGCAGCACTTTTGCCACTTCGTAAGCACTTCACTTTATTTGCTAACATACGTCCTGGACTTTTGTATCCAGAACTTTCTGACGCATCTCCTTTAAAAAGTAACCGCATTCCAAACGGTATTGATATCGTCTGTATTCGTGAATTAACCGGTGGTCTCTATTTCGGTCTTCCAAAAGAAACGACAACCCTACCAAACGGTGACATTCAAGCCGTTGACACCATGGTTTATCGTAAATCAGAAATCGAACGCATTCTTGATACTGCGATCGCTACAGCTAAAGCACGTAAGAATAAACTTTGCTCAGTCGACAAAGCAAACGTACTAGAAACTTCCGTTTTGTGGAGAAAAACAGCTACTGAGTACATTGCTAAGCACGCTCCTGAAATTGAGTTAAGCCACATGTACGTAGACAACGCAGCTATGCAACTAGCGCGTGACCCAAATCAGTTTGATGTATTCGTAACTGAAAACATGTTTGGTGATATTTTATCCGATGAAATGGCCGTTATTTGCGGCTCTCTCGGCATGCTATCTTCAGCGTCCTTAGGTGCTTCAAAAAATTCACTAGGACTACCTTTTGGATTATTTGAACCAGCAGGTGGCACAGCTCCCGATATTGCTGGCAAAGGCATTGCAAATCCTTGCGCACAAATCTTATCCACGGCTCTCATGCTTCGCTATAGTTTTGGTCTAAACAAAACAGCAGCACGCATTGAAGCAGCTGTTAAAAAAGCGGTCACCAGTGGAACCCGTACTGGTGATATCGCATTCGGTGGCGCCTCCGTAGGCACGAAAGCCATGACAGATGCTATCATCGCCAATCTCTAACGCTTATTTTTCATGACATCCGCAGACATTAGAAAATCATTTTTAGATTTCTTTGCAGAAAAAGGTCACACCCTTGTGCCCTCCTCCTCGCTTTTACCTGATTCACCCGGGCTTCTCTTCACGAACGCCGGCATGAATCAATTTGTTCCTATTTTCTTAGGTTCAAAGCAACCAGACGTTGCTAGCTGGGCTGGTGTAAAACCAGGCAAGAATACACGTGCTGCGGACACACAAAAATGTATACGTGCTGGTGGTAAGCATAATGACTTAGAAGACGTAGGATTTGATACCTATCACCATACCATGTTCGAAATGTTAGGTAATTGGTCCTTTGGCGATTACTTCAAAAAAGAATCCATTGAGTGGGGATGGGAATTAATTACTAAGCGCTGGGGAATTCCTGCTAAGCGTTTATTTGCTACCGTTTATTCACCCGATAAATCGAAGAACGATCCTGCCGAATTCGATAAAGAAGCTTATGATATCTGGGCCGCTATCTTCATCAAAGAAGGTTTAGATCCAAAAGTTCATATCGTTAATGGAAATAAAAAGGACAACTTCTGGATGATGGGTGAAACAGGTCCTTGTGGGCCCTGTTCAGAAATTCACTTTAATCTTTTAGCAAGCGATGACGAAGTTCAAGGAAGAGCACTCGTTAATCAAGGCTCCCCTCGTTGTATTGAAATTTGGAATCACGTTTTCATCCAGTTTAACGCAAATATCGATGGAACCTTCTCTGCCCTACAAGCAAAGCATGTAGATACCGGTATGGGCTTTGAACGCGTTGCTGGCATCTACGCGACTACCCAAGGGTTCAAAGATTTCACAAAAGATCCATCCAACTACGCAGCAGATGTATTCAGTCCCCTATTCACAAAGATCGCTGCCCTGTCAGGAAAAACATATACAGCAACGGTTCCACAGTCGCGTGAAAATCTGAGTGAACAAGTTAAAATCGATATCGCATTTCGCGTCTTGGCTGACCATGCACGCTGCGTAAGCTGCGCCATTGCAGACCAAATTTTACCCGGTAACGAAGGCAGAAACTATGTTGTAAGACGTATCTTACGACGCGGTATTCTCTATGGTACAAAACTAGGTCTTAAAGTAGGATTCTTTGAGCAACTCGTTACTCCAGTTGTTGAATCCTTAGGAAGTGTTTTCCCTGAACTCGTTCAGCAAAAAGACATCATCTGCCGCGTAATCCGCTCTGAAGAAGAGTCATTTGGAAGAACACTCGATCGTGGTCTCGCCATCTTCAACCAGTTTGCACAAACAGCAAAAACAACGACCGTTCCTGGCACGATTGCTTTTGAACTGTACGATACGTACGGCTTTCCGCTCGATTTAACTCAAGTCCTAGCTACAGAACGTAATCTCACGGTAGACCAAGTTGGGTTTGAGCAGGAAATGCACAAACAGCGTGAACGTGGACGCTCTGCTCTCAAACGTGAAGTCGTTGTTGCAGCTAAAGAGGGTGAAGTCGCTGCTGAAATTATTCCAACTACCTTTTTAGGTTATGTATTACCTAAGGAAAAAGTTAAAGCTAAGGTAACTGAAGTAATCAAAACAGACGAAGCTGCCTTTGTTACTTTTAATCAAACTCCTTTCTATGCTGAAATGGGTGGCCAGCTAGGTGACCATGGAAGCGTAAGCTTTGGAACTACAACGGTCGCTATTGTAGATACGCTCAAAGACAAACAAGGGAGACATTTACATAAGTTAAATCATGCAGAGGCGTTACCAACTGTAGGTAGCGAAGTAGAACTCGTTGTAGATCTAGCGAGAAGACGTAGCATTCAACGTCATCATACTGCAACTCACTTACTAAATTGGGCTCTGCGTAAAGTCTTAGGCACCCATGTACGTCAGGCAGGTTCTCTCAATGCAAGCGACCGCTTACGTTTCGATTTCTCACACTTTGAGGCGCTAACTGAAGCTCAAATTAAAGAAGTAGAACAACTCATCAATGGCTGCGTTTTAGATAACGCTCCGGTTCTTTCCTACGAAGTTGACTTTGATAAGAAGCCTGAGGGTACCCTCGCCTTCTTCGGTGAGAAATATGGTAAAGTCGTACGCGTGGTTGATATCGGCGGCTATAGCCGAGAGCTCTGCGGTGGAACCCATGTGCTCACAACCGGTGAAATCGGTCTAATCAAAATCGTCCATGAAGGTGCTGTCGCAGCAGGAACTCGCCGTATCGAGGCAGTTGCTGGTGACGCTACGGTTGCTCTTATTTTAGAAAACGAAGCGAAGCTACACAACCTAGCCGCTCGTTTAAAAACAACGCCTGCAGATCTTGAGCGCAGGTTTGAACAATTCGTAAACGAAAAATTAGAAACTGAGAAAAAGCTAAAGAGCTTCGAGCAAAAGGCTGCTGCTGGACTAGCGGATAGTTTAGCAGAAAAAGCTAAAGTGAAAGACGGCCTAAAGTTTATAGCTGCTGTAGTTACTGTAGAAAACCAAGAGGCACTACGCGCTCTTGGAGCTCAAGTAATCGCTAAACTAGGAGAAGGTGTTGTCATGCTAGGTGCAGCATTTGCGGATAAAGCAGGTGTTATCACTTTCTGTAGTCCACAGGCGATTAAAGCAGGACATCAAGCCGGCAAGATCGTCAACGAACTCAGTCTTAAACTTGATGGCAAAGGTGGCGGCAAACCTGACTTCGCTATGGGTGGTGGTAAAAATCCAAGCGCTCTTGAATCTGTTTTCAGCAGCTATAACAACTAACCGATGAGCAGTTTGAGCACGGCTAACACGTCTTTTGAGTTGATTTGCATTCTTGCTTTCAACTCGAACAACCAGCTTGCCGTGAGGAAATTAGGTTCAAAAGCAGGACTTCCGTTTACAGGGACTGACCTGACGATGGCCGTTTCACGTCTTGAGTCATCGTTTACCATACACACAACTCCTCGGGAAAAATGTGTAAGTGAAGCGGGTGGCAGAACCTACCGCGTTTATTTTGTTCAGGTAGAGGGTAATTCTAAAGATAGTGAGGTAGAATTTTATACGCTTGAGACACTTCAAAAGACGCCAGAGTCACTCGCCCCCTCTTTAGCGGTAATACTCCCTCGGCTAGAGCCTTATCTTGCTGAGATTCCTTATCTTCACTTAGGTGAGAATGATTTCATCTATAAATTTAGACCTGAAAAAGAACGTAATGCTAGAGCCTACGTTCCTGATGCAGAGGCTGGTGCACTTTATCAATCTAAACTCTGTCTAGCGATTAAAACGCTAGCAAGACGACACGAGCGCACGGCTGACAATCCCGTACACCTTAATTTTGGTCCTATTCAATACGTTATACCTAGCCATTTTGGATTTTGCTTAGGTGTAAAAAATGCGATTGAACGCGCCTATGAAACGCTATCAGAAAACCCTAATCGCAGGGTTTTCATGCTTTCTGAATTAATTCACAATCCTTTTGTAAATGCAGACCTACTCAAACGTGGTCTTAAATATCTCCAATCCGAAAAAGGTATTCCTTATGGAGTAGATGGAACTACCGAGTCCCGTCCCCTCCTGTGGGATACACTCACACCTGATGATATTGTTATCATACCCGCTTTCGGAGCCACGGATGAAGACAAAATTAAACTCGTTAAAAAAGGTGTCGCTGTATTTAACCACGACGCAACGTGCATGCTTGTAGAAAAAGTATGGAAAGCAGCACGCGTCTATGGACGAGAAGGCTATACGGTTGTTATTCACGGTAAATACGAACACGAAGAAACAAAAGCGACATTCTCCAATACAAAGCGCTACGCCCCTGCTGTAATTGTCCGCAACTTGGAGGAAGCTCAGCTACTTGGACAAATCATTAAATCCAAGGACTCTAAGTTAAAAGAAGACTTCTACCGTATTTTCGCAGGCAAACATACCCCCAACTTTGATGTAGATAAAGACCTTGAGCGTATTGCTGTCGTTAACCAAACAACCTTACTCGTAAACGAAACACGTGAAATTATAGCTCATCTTCGTGAATGCTTTAGCGCTCGTTACGGAAGTGATGAGGCAAATGTACGTGTAGGTGGAAGCGGTAGATCTGACACCTTATGCTATGCAACCCAAGTTAACCAAGATGCACTCGCTAAAGCTCTAGAACAGGAAGTCGATGCTGCGTTTGTCATTGGAGGCCGTAACTCATCCAATACCTATCAGCTTTATCGCCTCTGTGCAGAGAAATTAAAAGATAAAGCATTCTTCATCCAAAGTGAGGAAAATATTCACTCGCTTGAATCTGTAGAACATTTCGTTTTTCCAGCTAAACATTTAGATACTAGCGCTAATCGTTTTGTGACTAAGCCACTTTGGCCCGAAGGTTTGAGTAAAACGCCGCATAAAATATTAATTACAGGCGGAGCCTCCTGCCCTGATGGAATTATTCAGCAAGTAATTCACCGAATTAACAGCTTTGTACCTCCTCAAAGTCTACGAACGATAGATGAAGTTTTAAAGAGCCTTGAAGTTTCTTAAAAAGAACTGATTTTTTTAGGTGCATTAGAGTAAGATAGTGATCATTTTAAGTTTCACCCCTTTTTAGAATTAATTCCCCATGATTCTACCTCTTGCAGCACTTGGCATTAGAACATTAAACAGCCTCGATTACTGCATCCTACTTGCTTACTTTTTATTCAATATAGCTATTGGACTTTGGATCGTTCGAAAAAATAAATCTGAGAACAAAACTTCGTCCGATCAATTTCTACGGGGTGCAGGAAAAACAGCCTGGTGGGCAGCAGGTATAAGTTGGTTTGCAACAGGTCAAAGCAGTATCTCGGTTATGGCTATACCAGCCACGACCTACTCAAAAAACTGGCTTTCCTTTGGTTCTACCCCTGCACAGAGCATTGCTACTGTCTTAATCGCTTTTGTTTTTGTTAGCCTTTTAAGGAAGTTAAATATCACCACCTTATTTGAATACTTAGAATCACGATTCAGTCGTAAAGTAAGAGTACTGGGAGCCATCCTTACCTTGTTATTAAAAATACTAGGCCGTATCAGTGTTGTGCTCTTACTTCCATCGCTTGCTTTGTCCCAGGTGACTGGACTTAACGTATACGGGAGTATCATTTTAATTGGTGGTGTTACTATTGCGTACGCTATTGGCGGCGGATTTGAGGCCGTTATTTGGACAGATGTTGCCCAGTCTATTATCTTATTTGGCGGTCTCTTCTTTGTGATGTACCAGATTATTCACGGCGTACCTCATGGACTCTCGGGTATATTCGCTGTGGCAGAATCGCATCAAAAATTACAGGCAACCTCATGGGCCTTAGATTTAAATCAGCCAACCATATGGGTGTTTATAGGAATGAGTCTTGGAAGCATTTTTCAGCAAGTGGGCGACCAACCTCTTATGCAGCGTGTTTTTTCTACTCCGGATGTAAAATCAGCACGTAATAGTGTTCTTTTAGGAGCTGTCCTCTCAATCCCAGCAGCCCTTTTCTTTTTCTTTTTAGGCACTGCCTTATGGGCATTTTATCAAATCCATCCAGATCGTTTAAGCGCATTACCTACCTCTGATGCAATCGTTCCATACTTTATAGTTAACGAATTACCTCACGGTTTGATTGGACTCATAGTCGCTGGAATATTTGCCTCCTCAATGGGTACTATCAGTAGTGTCATTAATTCAACAGCAACGATAGCCAAAATTGATTGTTTCGATCTACTATACCCCAATAAGAGCGATAAAGCTCAGGTAAGTTTCGCTCGCTGGGCAACTTTCGGCGCTGGTTTTCTAGCCATGATTATGGCTCTGTATATCGCGAGTTTAAATGTACAATCACTCTGGGATCAGTACTTGCAGCTCTTAGCCTTAATTGGTGGCGGTTTACCTGGCGTGTTTGCTTTAGGACTACTTACACGCAAAGCGAATTCTAACGGTGTATTAGTTGGGCTATTGATTAGTATTGTTATTACCTGGTCAGTTCAACACTACACCCATGTCTCATCCTTCTTGCATGGATTTGTAGCAATCGCTTCTACAATTATTATCGGTTATATAGCTAGCATCCTACTCCCTACCAACGATAAAGCTCAGTTAAAGGGCTTAACCGTATGGGACCGGAACGTATAACTCAGTACTATCCAAAACAGAGCACACAAAGCTAAAGCACTAGGAAGTAAATAAAGTACTGCACTTTGTAGATTTCCCGTAATGTCTGATAACTTTCCCACAAGATAAGGCGAAGATAGATCACCGAGTAAGTGGATTACAAAAATAGAAAGCGCCATCGCACTTGCGCGCATACTGATAGGTACGGTTTCTAGAATTAAGGTATTGGTAGGTCCTGTAGATAAAAAAATAAAAAACATCGCGAGTACAAACGAGGCGCTAAAAAAAACGGGTGCAGTAGCTACAAAAGAAAAATAACTAAACGGTACTGCTAAGAGAGCTGATAGAGCTAAAATATATGTATACGCTTTGGGATTACTCTTTTTCCATAAAGTACCCCAAACACCACCCAGAAGTGTTGCAATAAGTCCTGTTACTACGAGCGAAGCACCAAAAAACTTATCCGCTTGAGCCAATGTTAAACCACGTATTCGGTGTAAAAACGTAGGACCCCAGAAAGCAAACGCTCCAAGGGCGAATGTTTGCGCCGTGTAGCCTGCGGTGAGCAAGAGATAATCCGTATATGCAAAAAGTCGTTTGTAGGCGGATATAAAACTTAGCTTCTGTTGCAAAACTATTTCTGACTCACCGATTTCAGTAGCACCTCGCATTGGCTCCTCAGTAAGTAAAAGTAAACTAACCAAAAGAAGTCCAGGTAAGGGAGCTACAAAAAAGACCATCCTCCAACCATACTGTGCAGCAACAAAGCCTCCTAATAAAAACCCAAGTGCCGATCCAACAGGTATTGCAGTATAAAAATAAGATAACACCTGATTTCTTTTGTGCGGCGAATAAACATCCGAAAGCCAGGTAGGACTTAACGTACCGTAACTTGCCTCTCCAAGGCCCACCAAAATTCGAAATACTATAAGCACAACAAAACTGTTCGCATAGCCTGATAAAAAAGTACCTAAGCACCACACAAGAACTCCTATAAAGATGAGCCCTTTACGCTTCATATGATTACCTAGGTACCCGAAAATTGGCGCCGTAAGAAAGTAACCAAGCATAAAACTTACACCCAATTTACCTAGCTGTGCATCCGTTAGTTGGAGTGACTGCTTAATTGGAGTCAAAACAGCTGAGAGCACGTACCTATCCAAATAATTAACCAGATTTAATCCGGTTAATAGTATGAGACTAATCCAAGGAAGCTTAAGACGTGCTAGCTTTGCTTGCATCGTCTAAACGCTAAACAAACTTAAAACTTATAAGTTAGCCCTGAACGCAATCCAGATTGATTAGTAAAATCAACTTTAGCGGAATACGTACCAGTCCACATACTCGTTACGTCATTGTAGGAACCATTGAGCATCTTTGCTGCTCCATTGCCATCGACGTTTTGATTATAGGTACCTGCTTCTTGGTAAAATAAACCTACGTAAAGGCCTGCTCTTTCATTAAGGTCGAACTGAAGCGTTGCATCAACAAAACCACCGAAAAGAAGAATGTTTTTATCTGAAGCAACAGTTTCCACAGTTTGATTACCAGCTGCAGGAGCGAGCACTGAGGTCACAGCTAAATTACTACCAACATAGAGTAGCGCTGGACCTGCACTTAAATTAAAATGTAAACGCTCAGTTGGAGACCAGCTTACAACTGGGCCGCCACGAAATTCAACATAACCACCGTGCAACTTCCAGTGATTAGTAACACTGGTTGTATCTACCGCACTTGAGATTGAACGATTTACTGGAGCATTAGAAATAAGCGTGGTCGTATTTACACTGATTGTAACCGGATTACCTGCTGAATCAGTGATAGCATTACCAGATTGATCGGTAAGAGAAACCGAAGAACTATTAGCACCTTCAGTGGAAGGAGCTTGTGGAGGCGTTTGACCGTATAAGTCGTAAGTATCCGTTAATGTTGTTACATTAGCAGATACCTTAGTCATGTAGGCATCTTGAATATCGTTGATACTTACACCACCGAAGAGCTTCCACGTTAAATTTTTACCGAAATTTAAATTACCCATGTCGCGAGCTGAAGAGAGCTCCATGCCTAATGTTCCCTTACCGGTTTTGGTATGAGTCAAAGCATCCTGAGTTTGAGCAGAATAAATATGAAACTGCATGTAACCATCAGACGTAACTTGGCTGCTTGAATCATACTGCCACTGCTGTGTCTTACCATCTGCTGAAACAGCAACCGAGGAACTGGTACCATTACCGTTATCAATACTTGCCGTACGACCATCTGGGTCTACACGACCATCATTATAAACACGTACAACATTAGGTGCACTAGCGTCTGGCAAAAACTGAGGTGCTCCAATAACACCATTACCTGCAAAGTGAGATTTTACGCCACTGATATAGCGCATACCAAAGTTAAGGTTACTCTTTGGTTGATAGATATATTCATCCAAATTACTGAAATCAGGAATTTCAACCGGAGGCTGCTTATTCTTTTGATCTTCATCATCACCAGCGGTACCACGTCCCTGGGCGTGTAAACTACCTACACAAGCGATACTAAAGATGCACAAAAGGCGTAAAAATTTCATGGAGCTGTTAACAAACTGGGACGTCAATTTTCAGAAAAGGTTCTCTAAATAGTGAAGTATAAACGATTAGACCGTCAATGAGAGATTATACCCTAGAGCCACAATGACGCAAAATAGGTCTATTATGACGATTTCCACTTAAAAACGAGTGTAGTAAGTGGGGGTAAACTGAGCGATATCGACTGTTCTAGACCATCATAGGGTATATCTTCAGACCAACAGGCTCCACCATTACCCTCCCCTGAACCTCCGTAAAAGGCACTATTCGAGTTAATTACCTCCGTCCAAGCACCCTTTTTAGGTACTCCAATCCGGTAGCCATGCCGACTTGCCCCGCCCAGATGCGCTACCACCAAGAAAAGCGTACTCCCAAATGAATCTGACCTTAGATAGCCTACCGTGTTAGCAGCACTATCGGTACAGGATATCCACTTAAAGCCGTGTGCATTAAAATCATTAAGGCTAAGCACTGGTTCCGTCCGATAGAGCTGGTTAAGATCTTTGATTAATAGGCGTATCCCATCGTGATCTTTATACTGAGTTAAATGCCAATCTAAACTACGGGTATAATTCCATTCTTGGGATTGACCAAATTCAGAACCCATAAAAATAAGCTTCTTTCCAGGATAGCACCACATGTGCGTGTAGAGAGCTCTTAGATCTGCCGCTTTTTCCCTAATATGAGCTTGGCCCATTTTCATGAGCATAGAGCCTTTTCCATGCACCACTTCATCATGAGAAAATACGGTAACAAAGTTCTCCGCAAACTGGTAAAGCATACCAAACGTTAGATCACTGTGATGATGACAGCGGTGTACAGACTCTTTCGAAAAATAACGAAGCGTGTCATGCATCCATCCCATGTTCCACTTATAATCAAAGCCTAGACCTCCCTCAGAAGTTGGACGACTTACCTGAGGAAAAGAGGTACTCTCTTCCGCTATCATCGTAACTCCAGGATAATAACCGTGAACTAAATCATTCGTGCGCCGTAAAAAATCTATAGCCTCTAAATTTTCTCTTCCACCAAATCGATTAGGGATCCACTGCCCTTCTTTACGTGAATAGTCCAAGTATAACATCGAGGCAACAGCATCAACGCGTAGTCCATCAATATGATAGCGATCAATCCAAGCTAACGCGCTCGCAATTAAAAACGCCCTTACTTCGTTTCTTCCATAATTAAAAATCAAGGTACCCCAATCCATGTGGGCCCCTTGTCTAGGATCAGCATGCTCGTAGAGATGCGTACCATCAAATTGAGCGAGTGCAAACTGATCACGAGGGAAGTGAGCAGGAACCCAATCTAAAATAACGCCGATTCCTAAACTATGAAGATGATCTACAAAATAGGCAAAGTCTTCAGGTGTTCCAAATCGCTGAGTCGGTGCAAAAAATCCGGTTACTTGATAACCCCATGAACCATCAAACGGATGCTCTGAGAGCGGCATGACTTCCACATGAGTAAATCCAAGTTCTTTAACGTAATGGCCTACTTCATGCGCTAGTTCACGATACGTTAAAACACGGTCACCTTCTTCAGGCTTTCTTTTCCACGAGCCTAAATGAAGCTCATAAATAGATATCGGATGATCTAGGTTACCTGCCTTACGAGAGCGACCTTCTATCCATTCATGATCATTCCAAGTAAATTGCGTTGTACAAACAATCGATGCATTTCCTGGAGGTGCTTCAAAACGTGTAGCATACGGATCTGTTTTAATATGAATCGCAGAGTGCTTATCACGAATTTCAAATTTGTAGAATTCTCCGTCTTTTAATTCTGGAATAAAAAGCTCCCAAACGCCGGAAGCACCCAACGATCGCATAGGATGATATCTACCATCCCAAGAATTAAAATTACCGATCACAGAAACACGCTCAGCTGAGGGTGCCCAAACAGAAAATGCTACACCTTCTACACCCCCTAAATTACGTCTATGAGCTCCTAGTTTTTGATATATGCGGTGCTCATTTCCTTCATTAAATAAATAGAGGTCTTGATCAGACAACGTTGGCAAAAAACAATAGGGATCAGGAAATTCTCTGACTACCCCACTCGCATAAGTTGCCTTAAGTGTATATCTAAAAAGTGCCTTGCGTCTGGGTAATCTAAGCTCAAAGAAGCCTTCAGGATTAAGGCGTGTCATCTCATATGCCTTTTTAGATGCCGATTTAGCATCCTGATCAACCACGCGGCACTCTATAACATCTCTTAAAAAAGCCCTAACCACCACAGCAGTTACTTTGCCCTGTGTCTGTAAATGCATACCTAGCACAGAGTGAGGACTGGTATGTCTCGCTTGAAGCAGGGCTTGAATATCGTCTAAGGATGTAGTCACGGACTGTAAAGTGACTCTATTTGACCTAGAAGATTGATTCAAGGCCTAACGTACGAGCTTGCCTGTAGGGTAAACCAAGTTTTGGCTGATCACAGTGCATTTTCGTACCACCATTCTCTTCTTATGTTTTCTAGCCTTAGTAGGACTAGGACGTGGTGCCTCTGTACCCGAATCCAAACCGAAGGCCACGTCTAACAATTATCCTGTCATCACAGGAGATGAAGCTGAGTTTAATGGAGAGCTAGCAACAGATACCGTAACAGGTCACGCCCAGTGGAAAGGAAAATGGAAAACACACGACTTATTACTCACAGCAGACAAAATTATTTATTATACGAAAAAAGATATTTTGATTGCTGAAGGTCATGTTACCATGACTAGCGCTGATGAAAGACTTTTAGCTGACAAACTAGAATATCACCGCAGTGACGGCTCTTTAACTGTAGATTCCATACGCATTGGAAAATACCCTCTGTATATTCAAGGCGATAGTGCTTTAGGTAACTTTGAATTAATCACGATTAATAATGCTATTGTTAGTTACAGTGACCCAGGCAAGTGGTCACCCTCCATCCGAGCCAAAACCATCATTTATTCTCCAGGACATTACATACGTACGGTTGACGCTTTTCTAGGATTAGCAGGCTCTCGTATCATTCCCATTGCAACTATTCGCCAAGACTTAACAAAGGCAATTACAGCCAACTATTTTAATTTTGATGCTGGGTACCGCTCTTACTTAGGAGCAATTTTAGATGTCGGTTTTCATGTACCCGTATACACCAATTTAAAAGCTGGTGCGGATCTCGGGCTTTATAGTGCTCGAGGTGTTATGTTTGGTCCATCTGCGAGCTATAATTCCAATCAAGGTGAAAATGAATACTCAGGTTTTCTAAAATCTGGTTTTATTCATGATTACGGAAATAAAAAAACCGATATATTAGGAAATCCTATTGGTGCAGGACGTGGATATGTCGACTGGGATCATAGCCAGTCAATAGGTGAAAACATTTCCTTAAACGCTGATATCCATTGGTGGAAAGACTCGGAAGTAATCAGAGATTTTTATCCTAAAGACTTCTACCCTGTTCAAACACCAGACAATACCCTTGAAACAACGTATTCTGGAGAAAACTATTTTGCGTCTGCCTTCATGCGTCTTAACCCCAATACGTTTGACGATATTATTCAGCGCCTACCAGAAATTCGTTTTGATCAATTAACAACGTCTATTGGCGGGGGATTCTACGAGCGACTAAGTGCAAGTATAGTTGGCCTAAGAGAGAAGCCACCCCAGGGTCTTATCTTATCCAGCAATCGCTTCGATGTATTCTATGAAGTTTCACGTCCAATCAACCCAACTTCGTATTTCAATTTTACACCTGTAGTAGCAGGTCGCCTCACCGAATACACAGATAAACAAGGCCCTGTGTTGAAAGGTAATTATTTACGTACGCTAAGCGAGATCGGTTTCGACTCACAGTTACGCTCAAGCGGTGTTTTTGATTTCAATAATCCGCTTTGGGATATTAACGGCATTAGGCATTTACTTACACCAATGCTTAGCTACCGGTATGTACCGATCAACAATCATGACTACGGAAGTATTCCTTTAATCGATCGTACAACCTATACGACCTATTTAAAACCATTAGATATTGGCGACTTACGTACCGTTGACCAAATTCCCTATGAAAATACATTCAGACTAAGTTTAAATAACACGATTCAAACACGCGATTCCCAATATGGATCTCGTGATTTAGCGAGTTTAAACTTGGTATGTGATTTGTATAACCACACACGTAGCACCCAACGTGACTACTCTGACATTCATACCGATTTCACCTTAACTCCTGCGCGCTGGCTTGAAATTACCTCTCAAGAAGTATTTAGCCCTACTAATCTCCGCATCAGAGAATTTGAAAGTGGCTTCAAATTTAAAAGTGGTGATAAATGGACTTTAGAATTAGCCAGTGATTTTGTAAGACATGAAGATAACGATTACTTAACGCGCGCAACCTACCGTATTAATGAACAATTCGAAGTGATTGGTTTAGTTGAGTACGGTGCTAGACAACATGTCTTTAATCAAAGATCCATATCGGTTGTTCAAAACTTAGCTAATTTATGGAGACTTGAATATCGCTTCACGGACAACCAAGGACCAAGTCGCGAAGGTCATATCAATTTCCAATTCTTAGTTGAAGCACTGCGCTTTTAGGGCATGGACCATTTCTCAATCCATTCGCGCACGTTCCTAGGAATGCTTGATTCCCTAGAAACGCATTGGCATACCGATCTTAATTTACCTGCAAGAATTGAACGTCTTATTAAGTCAGATAAACGCTTAGGTTCTCGTGATCGAAAGCTTTACCGAGAATTAATTTACACAACTTTACGTTACTTAACCTGGATTGAGCCTGTACTAAAAAAAAATCGTGAACTAGCTGTTCAAACGATAGCATGGCTTAGTGAAGAGACAGCCGCCACAAAACACTTCAAAAAAGAAGCATCCGTAGGTTGGCCACACTCCGAAGAATCCCTAGCAAAAAAAGAGTCAGCGGTTCGTGAAAAATTAAAACTTAGTCACTTACCAGCACTCCTCCCCGATTGGTTAAAAGTAGAAGTGCCAGACGTTTTTAAGACAAGCCACTATGCCTGTATTAATCAACGCGCTCCTTTGTGGCTTAGATTACAGACACAGAACCCTGAGACAGTTTTTGATGAATTTAACTCACTCGGCTGGACGTGGAGTTCGAGTAACATTCTGCCTTACGCACTGAAAATGCTAAGCTATGCCGATGTAACCAAAACAGATGCCTACTTAAGTGGTAAAATTGAAATTCAAGATATCGGCTCTCAACTTATTCTCGAATCAATCGGCTTAAATGAACCAGGTAGATGGCTTGATGCCTGTGCAGGAGCAGGTGGAAAATCACTTCAACTAGCAACGCTCATAGGTCCAAATTCGAAGATTGAATGCTTTGATATTCGCTTAAGTGCACTTGAAGAATTAAACCAAAGAGCACACCGCGCTGGTCTTTCGTTGGTTATTAAAACAATCAGCCAGCCTAGCGGAACCTACGACGGCGTTTTAGTAGACGCTCCTTGTTCAGGAACAGGTACATGGCGCAGGTCCCCTCACCTCAAATGGGTAACAACCCAGTCAAGTATTCGTGACTATGCGCATAAACAGTCCGAAATACTTAGCCAAGCGGCTACACATGTAAAAGTCGGTGGACGCTTAATTTATGCTACCTGCTCACTCTGCAGCCAAGAAAACGAGCAACAAATAGAACATTTCCTCAAAAATAACCCTAATTTTAGCCTCACCCCATTCGCTAAGCCTTTTGGTGGGGAAAATCGTCATTTTGGCCTCTTATTTTGGCCCGACACCCATGATGGAGACGGATATTTCGTGGCCTCGATGCTAAAGATTCGTTGATTTTTTAGTTTGCGGATAACAGTTAGCTTTCAAGACTTATACCGTGGTTCCTGATTCTGACACACGTATCAAATTGCCCGTATTCGAAGGGCCTCTCGATCTACTTCTCTTTCTTATCAGAAAGAATGAATTAGATATCTACGATATTCCTATAGAATCAGTCACCCGTCAGTACATCGCAGCACTTAAAGCGATGCAGGAACTTGATTTAGATTTGGCTGGTGAATTTTTTGTGATGGCAGCAACGCTCATGGAAATCAAAAGCCGCATGCTATTACCAAAGGGCTTGCACGCAATTGATCCAAATAGCGAAGAAGATGATATGGATCCGCGCTGGGAACTGGTTTATCAACTGCTGCAATATAAGAAATTCAAAGAAGCTGCAGAAAAACTAAATGATTTAAGTATTACACGCCAAAACCTGATGGACCGTTACGTTTCATCGCGTGTAGAAAATACATTAGATCGTCCCCTGCAGGCTTTAAACCGCATCGATGTCTGGAACACCTTTAACGTCGTACTACGCCGCTTAGCTGAAAAACTCGTAGTCGGTGAAATCCAAGATGAAGTCGTCACCGTTTCAGACCAAATGGAGTGGCTCATGGGTCGAATTAAAACGGAACGTAATTTTATCTTCTCTACCCTTTTCCCTGAAGGCGTAACCTTAAGACGTCTCGTAGCAACATTTCTTGCTATGTTAGAGTTAACGCGTCTTGGCCAATTACGTATACGCCAAAATGAAGCTTTCACAGATATACACTGCGAAGCTGTAGGTGAAAAAGCACCCGCGTTGGATATTCAAAACGCTTCAATTACAAGCGAATGAAAAAATCTACCAAACCTAAAGGACCAAGTGCAGGACTCCTCGGTGTAGGTCTAGATAACACCGATGGGCACAAACGCATCACTCAAGGTGATAAATTTGCAATCGTTGGTGGCTCTTCAGAAACCCACGAAAAAATGACGGAGACTGTCATTAAAACATTCGAAGAACTTAAAAGCCGCGGTAAACACCTTGAGGCAGTTGAGCCACAAGAACTTGCTGAAATTATTCATAAATCCTCACCCCGATAAACAACTCCCAAGAGTTGCACTTTCTCATAAATCACTTTTATTTTAATAATCATGTCAGAAAAAATTAGCCACCTTACTCAAGATACATTCAAAGCTGCCGTAGCAGCATCCAGCACTCCACTTCTTGTAGATTTCTGGGCACCTTGGTGCGGACCTTGTAAAGCCATTGCTCCAATCCTCGAAGAACTTGCAATCGAATACGGTTCAAAGTTAACCATTGCTAAAGTTAACATCGATGACCACGGATCCATTGCCGCTGATTACAACATTCGCGCAATCCCAACGATGCTTTTATTTAAAGACGGTAAGCTAGCTGAACAAATTGTTGGCATGCTTCCAAAAGCAACCCTCAAAACAAAAATCGATCCGTTCGTAAGTTGAACGCTTTAAGCCTTGTTTAGAACAAGGCCTAAAGAAAAAGTAATCGCAAATAAAGCGAGCAACTTTCCTGTATCCCCAAGTAGCACAATTTGCTCTTGGGGATTTTTACTTTTACTGAGTCGCTTGTAATGTGAAAAAGCTAGGGGTAAAAGGATAAGGGGAATAAATATAGCAGCTGAATATCCTAGGTACCACAAATACACAGGCATAAGAAAAGCAATGAGTTGAGATACAGCAAATTGGGCACGTGCGTAACCACGGCCAAAGCGAACCACGAGAGTGCGTTTACCTGCAAGGGCGTCTGTTTCCATATCGCGGTAATTGTTAACCACTAAGATATTCGCCGTGAGTAAACCAATAGGAACCGCGACTAAAAAGGCATCTAAAGAAACCGTTCCTACCTGGACGTAATATGTACACGTAACAGCAACGAGTCCAAAAAAGATAAAAACAAAAAGATCAGCTAGACCAGTATAAGCCAAAGCATAGCGTCCTGCCGTATACCAAATACCGCAAAGGATACTAGCCACACCTACAGCGATCATCCAGACACCCCCTCGGCTAACGAGAAAAAGTCCCAAAAGAAAGGCTGCACTAAATACAAGTGCCGTAGCACTGCGCATAGCCTTTGGTGTTACTAGACCAGAAGCTACTACACGTTTAGGACCAACGCGATTGTCCCCATCGGCACCTTTTTTAAAATCAAAGTAGTCGTTAGCGAAATTAGTACCGATTTGAATGAGCAGTGAAAAACTAAGAGCAAGTAAAGCAGCCACACGGTCAAAATGCCCTACTTTGAAAGCAAGCGCAGATCCCACCAGAACAGGCGATACAGCGGCTGGTAGTGTCTTAGGCCTAAGTGCTAAGAACCAGACCTGTAGCCTGTTTAGCTTTTTTAGCTCATTCATTTAATTGTAAAACCCGTAAATAAAGGCACCTCAAGACCTACGAGTTGAGGTAAGCGCTCATATATATCTCGGTTCGTTTTCTTGATAAAATGAGCCATGCGTTCTTCTACGGCTGATATAAACGCTTCTAGTTCATCCTGCTTACCTTCTGCTTCAATATGAACGCGTCCATCTGCTAAGTTTTCGACGTAGCCCGAAACATCAAATTCACGAGCGACTTCCAGGGCGGCGTAACGAAACCCCACCCCTTGTACTCGACCTTCAAAATAGGCGTGTGCATGATAAACCTCAGCCATGAGCTAAATCTTGAGAGCAAAGTATCCCAAAAGCAACCTATGAAGCTGGCTAAGAAAATACGATTTTCGTTTGCTTTTTTTGTCTTCTGAAGTTTCTTTCATTTTAGCTAATGGATAATTCTAATTCTGATAGTTCTTCAGATAACGAGTGGGAAGATCGCGGAGATGTCGCTTGGAATGAATTTGATTGGGAGCGCTATCTCAGAGAGCAAGATAAAGCGATAAAATGCTATGCTGATTTTTACGAAAAGCTTATCGACAGAACTGATCGCATTGATGTCGTAGCTGAAAAGATGGGCTGGGATAATGCTGAGATTATTGAAGAAGAAGATCCGACCGAGGAAGCCCTGGCTGAGTTTGATGACTCAATCGAATTTGAAGATACGGACGGCGTCTATACCCTTCACAAAAACCCTGTGTACATTGCTACCAAAGGTTTATTTTTAGGTTTAAACAAAGAATGGACCAAGCTATGCGCCGAGGGAAAGTCACTTCCAGCTCCACTCGCTATTAGTTATGTGACTTCGCTTCATCAAGGTGAAGAGTTAGCTATGCATGGCATCCATGCCCTAGAATTTGGTGATTATGCCATGGCGATTAGCTTATTTAAGCGGGCCTTAAGCTGCGTAAATAGCAGTATGGGACTCATTAATGCAGATAAAGCTAAGCTACACCCTGAGCTATCTGCTTACACTCCTTTAGCTTACCCAAGACTGTTTGATTTAAGGGAAATATGGCTGAGAGTGATAAACGAGTGCCGTAAAGAGCTAAAACGGCCTATAGATGAAGAGAACTAAGCCTTTAAAGGCAGATTCTACTTGCCCTAAGCGTTGGCTATCCGTTGCCTTATAGAACTGTTGTGGAGGGGTGCCTGAGTGGCCGATAGGGACGGTTTGCTAAACCGTTGTACGGGTAAAACCGTACCGGGGGTTCGAATCCCCCTCCCTCCGCCAGTTTCTTTATAGCCTAGAGCTTATATAAGCCTTAGTTGGAATTTTGTTTTACTGGCTTTTTAATATAGGAATCAAAAGGGAGTTTATCTGGAATAACTCTAACTGAAGTAGTCATTTTAAGTTTAGCTCCAGTAGGCATATTCCACGTTAGTTCTACAAAAAAAGCCGTCCAACCGGTTACTGGGTTTGGAACTATTCCCACATAGCACCCATCATTAGTTTTAATAGCAGGAAGACTTTTATAGGCTGCTCCTATTTTCATTAAACGAAAATCACGAGTGCTAGGATTAGTTGCGTACCATACAACGACATTATCTGGCTTAGTTTTAGTTAAGACTGAGATAGTCCCATTCTTCTCAAAATTCCACGTATAGGAAGGGATGGTATCGCCACGAATAAACGATAGGTAAAAACACAAAAGCGAATCATAGGCATCCGAACCACGTAGTGAGTGATCTGTATTAGGAACATAACGAAGATACTTAAGACCTTTTAAGTCATTCCAATAAAACTGTGACGAATCAGGAGGATAATACTGATCACCAGCAGAATTGATTATAAATTTAGGTATCCTAAGCCGTTCCCTATACTCATAAGGCTCCTCAATCTGCATCAACTCCCTGTACTTCGGCGTATCAACTAAGTCGTGTATTCCTATATTAGTATAAACGGCGTCAGCAGGAGACCAAAAGCCATAAGCGCGATACAGATGATCACTAAATTTATCAATATTGAGTACATCAATAACAAGAGGAATGATGGCTACTACCCTTGGATCTACGACTGCTGTAGTCCATGTAGTCCACCCCCTTTTAGATGCGCCTGATACGACAAAGTTTTTTATATCTAATAAACCACCCTTCTTAGATTTGCAAAACTCAGTCACTGCATCCATGGCTCTCACTGCACTCTTAGTCATGGGCAAGCGAGCAGGCCACTCATCATCACCTCCTTGTAAATACTTATTCCACGTATAAGCAATGATAGCGTCCTCTTTACGCAATTCATGATCATCATGAAACATAAGCGGCTGATTTGGGACCATCCGCAATTCAACAACGACACTATGTGTTAGAGCTGCAATCTTAAGTAAGTTAGCATCGTACTTTGTTGGCGCATTATCCAAGTTAGATCCACCTGTAA
>Ga0208381_1000021_pt1 | contig 67516 bp, 60 predicted proteins | sample CryBogCBE13Jul09_FD_184572 | JGI IMG/M metagenome (GOLD analysis project Ga0208381, IMG submission 184572) | Freshwater microbial communities from Crystal Bog, Wisconsin, USA - CBE13Jul09 (SPAdes) (version 2) | ecosystem: Environmental > Aquatic > Freshwater > Lake | place: Crystal Bog...
GAGCTGTCGGTCGTGTTAGCAGAGTTCCAGCCGTACGCCTTACCGATCTGCTTACCGAAGTACTTCTCGGGGACAGAGGAAGGGAAGTAGCAGGTCTTGAACGGAGCGGTCTTGTCAGCAGCGGTGCCAGTCTTCGCGTTGATTGCGTAGGTGCCGATGCAGCTTGAGTTCGCAGCCTTGTTCGCAGTTGCGTAGTCCGAGAGGTACTGTTCGAACGCGAAGTTCGTACCACCACCACCGGAACGGGCAGCAACGTTGATCTGCTTATTAGCAGCCGACAGTGACTTGATGAAGCCAGCGTTTGCTGGGCTCTGCAGGCCAAGGATCTGTGGGTCAGCCCATGAGGTGATGGCGCCGTCGTAGATCTCGGCGATAACCGTTGGGGTCAAGTGCAGACCAACAATACCTGGCAGGTTGTACGCAATCACGCCACCGCCCAAGGCGTAAGGCACCTGAACGTAGTTAGCGAGTGAGTCACCAACCTGGAAGGTTGGAGCGGTGCCAGCAGTTGCGTCAATTGGCTGGTCGGAGAAACCGACAGTAGCCAGGAAGCCAAAGCCACCTGACGTCTGGGTCACTGCGCCGCGGCCGTAGCCTGAACCGGAGTTCGAGCCTGTCGTTGGGTATGGGTTTGGCGAGAACGTCACCTTGCCGTCAGCAAGACCGAACGTGCGGATCTTGTTAACGGTGAATGACGCGGTCTCCAACTGAATCAGTGGAGCGTCAAACGTTGAACCAGCAACCGTTACGGATGCCGTTGATGCGGTGAGGTCCGGGTCTCCAACCAAGCCTGAGCCACGAGCAACGCTCGCAGATGCTGGGACGGTGAGAGCAATCAGACCAAAAGCCGTGGTTGCCAAGGCAACTGAACGGATGGACTTCTTCATACTTCCTCCTAGTTAAGTACCCAGTGATGGGCAGTTGGGGATCCAACGCTCGCCAACTTACGGGGGCAAGGTAAAAACAACGTGACAAGAAATGGTGCCGAAGGCGAAACTTTGGGGTATTTCTTACTCCCCTTTGTGTTACCTCAGTAATGGCAAGGCCAAAGAATAGGGGGAAGGACGAATCTGCCTAGAATGCCTAGATATCAGGCCATAGATATCCGTGTTGGGCCAGACCTGAGGAGACCGCGTGAAGCTTGTTCGAGGACGAAATGTGGCCCTCGTTGCCCTGTTTCTATTGGCAAACAGTGTTCCCGCTGGGGCGGCGGTGTCCGCCACCCCTCTGTCGTTACCTGCCGGCGCCCTCGGCGTCTACCAGGGGTATTTGCCGGCGCTGGCCTGCTCGCGTGAGGGAAACTGTGTCGCCGGCGGTACCTACAACGCGGCAAACAACGCCCAAGGTGCCGTTCTGCTCACCCAGATTCACGGCACGTGGCAAACAGGTGCTCCCCTCGCGCTCCCCGCGGGCGCATCGCTACCCACCCTTCTAACCCTGTCCTGCGGTTCGGGCGGCTCGTGCAGTGGTATCGGTACCGCGCAGACCAGTGCCTCAGTCCAGGCCTCACTTGTCGTGAGTCAGTCGAACGGCGCATGGGGCACCGCGCAGATCCTGACCCTCCCCGCACATGCCTCAACCTCCGGGCAGAACTCCCAGCCACACGGAATTAATTGTGTTGCAACCGGGACATGTGCCGTTGTGGGTACCTACAACGCCGGAGCCGCCACCCTCGGGTACCTCGCTTTCGAGCGCGCTGGAGCCTGGGGTCGCGCCAGTCAGATCGTGTTGCCGGCAGCCCACAACGTCAATCCGCAAGTGACGGCGGCGCAAGTGAGCTGCTGGGCACCGGGCGCCTGCGTTGCGGTCGGAAGTTTCGTCACCTCCAACGGTGTCACCCAGGCCTTCACAGTGACGAGTACCAACTACCAGTGGCACAGTGCGCAACTCGTCACTCTGCCTATTTCGGCCTCGGCCTACAGCGATGCCTCGCTCTCGGAAGTCACTTGTGTCGGCGCAGGATCGTGCACAGCCGTTGGATCATTTACCACCACATCGGGCACGCTCACACCGATGGCCGTCACCATGGCCCACGGTGCATGGGGGCAGGCCGTGGCCATTCACCTTCCTTCCGGGGCAGCATCGAGCGGGGCCACATTCCTTTGGGGCTACGCCGGCGTGTCCTGCGTTACCCCTGGCACGTGCGCCTTTGGTGGCGACTACCTCACGCAGTCCGGACAGCACCAGGGTTTCTTGGTAAATGAAGTGAAGAACGTGTGGCAGTCAGCCCTCACCTTGCCACTGCCATCTGGTGCGCTGTACGCGGGAACGAACGGCGGCGTCATCGATGTGTCCTGCACGACGAGTGGCACCTGCACGGCTGCAGCGGCGTACGTGGATAGCAGCAAGTTGTATCAGGCAATGACGATCAGCGAGACCGCGGGGACATGGGGGGCGCCACGCCCGATCACGATGCCCGGTGGCGCCACCACGGTCGGCGTGGATGGCGGCATCTACGGGTTGGCGTGCTTTGCCGACAACACCTGCCAAATCACCGGCTCCTATCTCGCACGGACCAACCACTACCAAGGGTTCGCTGCAGTCTCATAAATCCCCCGAGGTTTAACCGCAAGTGAACCTCTGGCTCGCCCAGCGTTCACCTTGCGGTAACCCTGTCTTCGTAACGTGTCGTGGTGGCCTTCCTTCGCGAGCACTCCCCCCAGCAGACGTTGGAGCGGGCCACCTTTCGCCCTGAAGTAGTTGATGGCAAGCCCATGGTGCTCCTCGTTGAAGACGAGGAGAGCTACCAGCAGGCGCTGCAGATCGGTCTCTCCGCCGAGGGATTCAGCGTGGTGGGTGCCATGTCATTGACCGAAGCGCGCGGCATCTTGAAAGACAAGACGCCTTCGCTGATCCTGCTCGACGTGATGTTGCCCGATGGCTCGGGCATTGACTTCTGCCGGGAAATTTCCGAGAACTGGCACGTGCCAACGATCATTGTGTCGGCCGCTGACTCTGAGGTCAACGTCGTTCTTGGCCTCGAGCTCGGTGCCGCCGACTACGTCGCCAAGCCCTATCGCCTGCGTGAACTCGTTGCCCGCATGCGCGCGGTGTTGCGCCGTCCAGTCACCATCGCCAGTGAACCCGACGTCATCTCCTTCGGTGACCTGCGCATCGACTTTGCCCGTCACGCGGTGACCCGCAACGGCGAAGACATTGATCTCAGCCGCAAGGAGTTTGAACTCCTGGCCCTCTTCGCCACCAACCTTGGTCAAGTCGTTACCCGTGAGGTCTGCCTCGACACCCTGTGGTGGGGGCTCCAGCTCTCCGACACCCGCACGCTCGACACGCACGTGAAGCGACTGCGCCAAAAGATTGAAACCGACCCCTCCTCGCCACGCCACCTCATCACGGTGCGCGGCGTCGGGTTCCGCCTCGACGCCTGACCCGTTAGGGTCACGATATGCGCGTTGGCGACACTGCACCTGACTTCACCCTCGTTGACCAGACCGGCACCCCGTTTGCGCTTCGTGAGGCACTGGCAAACGGCCCCGTTGTCATCTTCTTTTATCCGGCGGCACTCACCAAGGGCTGCACCGCGCAGTCGTGTCACTTCCGCGACGTGGGCAGTGAGTTTGTTGCCCTCGGTGCCCAACGCGTTGGCATCTCCATGGATGACGTCGCCACCCAGGAGCGCTTCGCCAGTACGAACGACTTGGACTATCCACTCTTAAGCGACCCCGACGGTGCTGTTGCCGCCGCCTACGGCGTCAAGCGGGCCTTCGATTTTCTCAAGGTGCGACGCACCACGTTCGTGATTGGCACCGACGGTCGGATCGTCGACGTTATTGCGTCGGAGTTCTCAATGAACGTGCACGCCGATCGGGCCCTCGCTGCCCTCACCGCACTACAGCGTTAGTGGGGGCTGGCGCAGAAATGCGCCGACGTGGGCAATGACGGCCGAGGCCAGCGCACCATCAATCTGGCGGTGGTCAAATGTCATCGAAATCTCCACCACCTGGCGGACCACGACCTCGTCGTTGACGACCCACGGTGCTTTAGCGATCTGACCAACACACAAAATGGCGCCCGTGCCCGGCGGCAGAATCGGGACCGCAGCGTCAACACCGAAGGGCCCCACGTTGGTAATGGTCATCGTTGTTCCCGCCATGTCGGCCGGCGTCAAGGTGCCCGCACGAGCCGTCTCCACCAACGTGGAGAGGGCATTCGCCATTTCCACCAGTGAGAGCTGATCGGCGTTTTTGATCGACGGCACCACCAGACCTCGTGGGGTGTCGGCCGCAATCCCTAAGTTCACACTGCGCCGCAGCACCACTTCATTGGTTGCCTCGTCGACGTAGGAGTTGATGCCGGGGAAGTGACGGGCGGCGTCAACGAAGGCGAGGGCGAGAAAGACCGACGGCGAGAGTCGCACCCCGGCGTAGGCGGGATCGGCCTTCATGCTCGCGAGTCGCTCCATGGTGGCCGTCGCGTCCAGTCGTAGCCACACCGCGGCCTGGGGTGCTTGGCGCACACTCGACAACATGGCGTCGGCCATGGTCTTGAGAACCCCCTTCATGGGGATGCGTTCTTCCTCGGCCATGGTCTGCCACGGTGACAAGGTGCGGCCCACAAACCGGGCGCCAATGTCGGGGCCGCTGGTTACCTTCTTGGCACTGGCCCGCAGTCGCTCCACGTCAGCTCGCGTGACGACCCCGTCACGACCGGTGCCGTGCACGGTGGCCAAATCAATGCCGAGCTGCTTGGCGAGCAAGCGCACCGGTGGTGAGGTGCGGACCGGTCCTCGCGTCACCGGAACGGAGCGAGCGGGTGCCGCGGGTGCCGCCGCGCCAGACTGACGACGACTCGTACGGACTACGGGTGCCGACTCATCAGCGACCCCAAAACCGATCAGAACAGGTTCGCGTCGGTGCTCCACTGCAGGGACTGCGGTGGCGTTATCGTCAGTCGCGATCGTGACCAGAGGGGCGTCGACGGCGATGGTCTCACCCTCGGTGGCGTGCAGGGTCACCACCCTGCCGGCGAAGGGGCTGGGCAACTCCACGATGGCCTTGGCGGTTTCGACATCGACCAGAGGTTGGTTGAGGACGACCACGTCCCCCACCGCCACCTTCCACGTGACGATGTCGGCCTCAATGAGGCCTTCACCAACGTCGGGGAGGAGGAAGGTCTGCTCGCTCATGCGCCAAAACCCAGCACGCGGTCAACGCCGTCGAGGATGCGGTCCACCGAGGGGCGGAACTCGTCCTCGATGCGACTAATGGGATAGGGCACGTGGTAGCCACTGACAATCACCGCCGGCGCTTCGAGTTCGTAGAAGCAACGGCGGTGGATCTCACTCACGATCTCCGAGCCGACCGAGGCCATGTGCGGGGTCTCTTGCACCACGACGAGGTGTCCCGTCTTCTTCACGCTGGCCACAATGGTGTCAATGTCGAGTGGGGCCACACTGCGCAGGTCGATGACCTCGAGCGAGCGTCCTTCCGTTGCGGCCGTGTCGGCCGCGCGCAGCATCGTCTTGACGTAGGAGCCGTAGCCCACCAGCGTCACGTCAGATCCTTCGCGGCGCACGACGGCCTCGAAGAGGCTCGGACCGGGGTCCTCGACGTTGACCTCACCCTTTTCCCAGTAGCGGGACTTGGGCTCACAGAAAATGATCGGGTCGTCACTGGCGATGGCCTCTTGGATCATCCAGTAGGCGTCGTGCGGCGTCGCAGGCGACACCACCCGCAAACCCGGCGTGTGGGCGAAGTAGACCTCGGGTGATTCGGAGTGGTGCTCGATGGCCCCGATGCCGCCCTGAAAGGGCAAGCGGATCACGATACCCATGGTGTAGGCGCCATCAGAGCGCTTGCGCAGTTTGGCCACTTGGCTGACAATCTGGTCGAACGCGGGATAGACGAAGCCGTCAAACTGAATCTCACACACTGGGCGATAGCCCCGCATCGCCAGGCCCACCGCGGTGCCCACAATGGCCGACTCCGACAGGGGCGTATCCACGACGCGCTCATCACCAAAGAGGTCGAGCAGGCCGTCGGTGATGCGAAAGACACCGCCGAGCTTGCCGATGTCCTCGCCCATAATCATGACCTTGTCGTTGGCGCTCATCGCCCGACGGAGTCCTTCGTTGATGGCCTTGGCCATGGTCATGGTGGTCATGACGTGGCCTCGGTGAGTCCGAGCTCGATGAGGTCACGACGGCCCTCGCTGATCAGCGGGTGGGGTTCGGCGTAGACGTGGTCGAACATCGTGATGGGGTCGGGCTTACCCATAGCGAGCACGTCAGTGCGCAGCTGCAGAGCAATCTCATTGGCCTCGTCTTCGATCGCCGCCACCGCGGGGCGGTGCATGGCGTACTCGTGGGTCAACAGCGACTTGATGCGCTCAATGGGGTCGCGGTGCTTCCAGAGTTCGACCTCGGCGTCAATCCGGTAGCGCGTGGGGTCATCGGACGTGGTGTGGGCACCCATGCGGTAGGTGTAGGCCTCAATCAACGTCGGGCCTTCGCCGGCGCGCGCCCGCTCGAGGGCCCACTTGGTGACTTCGTAGACGGCGATCATGTCGTTGCCGTCGACGCGAATACCGGGAAAGCCAAAGCCCTCACCGCGTCGGGCCAGGGGCACCTTGGACTGGGTCGACGACGGGGTCGAAATACCGAACTGATTGTTCTGGCAGAAAAAGACCACGGGTGCGTTAAATGACGAGGCCCACACGAACGACTCGAGGGCGTCACCCTGGGAGGAGGCCCCGTCGCCGAAGTAGGTGATAACGGCAGTCGGGGCCTTGTCGCGCTGGACGCCCATGGCGTAGCCCACGGCGTGCAGCATCTGGTCGGCCAACACGATGGTGGGCAGGGCGTAGTTATAGGTGTAGGGGTTCCAACCGCCGTTGGAGACGGCCCGGAAAATCTTCAACTGGTCGGCGGGCGGCACCCCGCGGCACCAGGCGACGCCGTGTTCGCGGTAGCTGGGAAAGACGAAATCATCGGCCGCCAGGGCGTGGGCCGAGCCAATTTGGGCCCCCTCTTGGCCCTGACTGGGCGCCCACAGGGCCAGTTGGCCTTGGCGCTGCAGCGAGGTGGCCTCGTCACAGAGTCGACGAACAATCACCATGTCTCGGTACATCGCGAAGATGGCCTCACCGTCGAGTGAACTCTCAAACGTGGGGTGCGCGACTCGCTGGCCTTCGGGTGTCACGAGCTGGACTAATTCGTCAGTAAACATCGACACCTTTCTGCAAAGTCGTCCCTGAAAAACACTAGACCCTAGGCTGGGTGCATGGCGAGGCTCTTGGTTGACTGGCGACCGCTCCAACGAAACCGGAACTTCCGCTTAACGATTACCGGCCAGCTATTGAGCCTCATTGGTTCACAAGTCACCCTGGTCGCCGTTCCCTATCAGGTGTACCGCGACACACACTCGAGTCTCTGGGTCGGACTGGTCAGTCTCATTCAACTGCCGTTCTTGATTTGTGGCTCACTCATCGGTGGCGCCTACGGCGACCGCTTCGAAAAGCGCAGGTTGCTGGTTGTTGGCTCGCTCATCTGCGCGATCGTCGACGCCGGCCTTGCCCTAAACGCGAGCTTTCACGGCGGCTCGTTTGTCATCCTCGTCCTCTTAGCGGCGATCTTGGCCGGCACCGTGGGGTTCACCGGACCCATCCGCTCCGCCGCACTGCCGAAAATCTTGGGCCCCGACGACTTGATCACTGGCTACGCCATTAACCAGGTCGTGTTCAACCTCGCCGTGGTGGTCGGCCCCACCCTGGCCGGCATCCTGCTGGCCGTCTTTCCCTTGAGCGTTTGCTACCTCGGTGACGCCGTCACCTTTTGTTGGCTGGCCTTCATGACCTACTTCCTCGATCCGCTGCCACCATCAGACGACGTGGTGCCCGCCGCGCTGTTTCGTTCCATCACTGACGGCTTTCGCTACGTCAAGGAGCAGCCCGCAGCCAAGGCCGTCTGGTACGCCGACCTCATCGCCATGGTCTTTGGCATGCCCCGGGCCCTCTTCCCGGCCATGGCGCTCACCGTGTATCACGGCGGCACCAAAACCCTCGGTCTCCTCTACGCCGCTATCGGCGTTGGCGCCATCTTGATGGGACTGTTCTCGGGCTGGGTCGAAAAGGTTCAGCGCCGCGGCTACGCCGTCATCATGGCCATCATGGTCTTTGGTCTCGCCATTGCCCTCTTTGGCATCGTGCGGGTCTTCTGGTTCGGCTTTCTCATGCTGGCCCTCGCCGGCGCGATGGACGTCGTCTCGACCATCTTGCGCAACACGATCTTGCAGTTGGCGATCTCTGATGAGTTCCGTGGTCGCTTAAGTGCGATTCAAATGGCCGTCGTCACCGGCGGACCTCGCCTGGGTGATATCGAGTCGGGTGCGGTGGCCTCACTGAGCTCCACGGAGTTTTCCGTAATTTCCGGCGGCCTCGCCTGCGCCATTGGCGTGCTGGTCTTTGCCTGGCGCCACAAGGACTTTCGGCAGGCGCGCGCGGCCTAAGAGGTGCGCAAGGTGACTGGTCGGCGCTTGCCGTTCGTCACCGCGGCCAACTGACCACAGGCCGCATCAATCGAGCGACCACGGGTGTTGCGTACCGTCACGTTGATGCCCAACGCCACCAGACCGTCGCGGAACTCGTTGACCCGTTCCGGCGTTGAGCCCATAACGAGATAGCCCGGTGTGGGATTCAGGGGGATCAAGTTCACGTGCGCGTTCAGACCGGCGGCGTAGCCGGCGAGTTCGTCAATTGCTTGATCGGTGTCGTTCACCCCGTCGATGAGCGCCCACTCAAAACTCAAACGGCGACCGGTGGCGTCCATCCACTTCTGGCAGGCGTCGTAGAGGCGTTCGAGGGGATAGCGCTTGTTGAGCGGCACCAGTTCGTCACGCGTCGTGTTGTTCGCGGCGTGCAGACTCACGGCGAGGGTGAGGGGTAGTCCCTCCTCGGCCAAACGTTCAATCGCCGGGGCTACCCCCACCGTCGAGACGGTGAGGTGGCGAGCGGACATGCCCTTGAGTTCGTGCAGACGCTTGACGACGGCGACGGTCGTGTCGTAGTTGGCGAGCGGTTCACCCATGCCCATAAAGACCACGTTGCTCAATCGACGCGGGGCTGCGGCACGGGTGGCGAACATCACCTGCTCGATTACCTCACCGGGGCTCAGCTGTCGTGAGTAGCCGGCCTGGCCCGTGGCGCAGAAGGTGCAGCCCATGGCGCAGCCGGCCTGCGAGGACACGCAGACGGTGACCCGGTCGGCGTAGCGCATGAGTACGGTTTCAATGGTGGCCCCGTCGTGCAGGCCAAAGACCCACTTGCGCGTGGCCCCGTTATCAGACTCAACGTCGTTGAGCACCGTGAGGGCCGACGGAAACTCCGTGGTCAGACGGGCACGGAGCGTCTTGGGAATCGTGGTGATGTCTTCGAGAACGAGACCGTCGCGCCAGAGCCCCTGAAAGATCTGGTCGACGCGGTAGCGCGGCTCACCATCCAAGATGGTGGCGAGCTCCGACTGGTCGTATTCGTAAACCGAAGGCACCGCTACAGGCTAGGGCACAGCCGATGCAATTAGAAGTTCGAGGTGTCGGCGACCGAGTCGAAGCGAGCAAACTCGCCGCGCCACGTGAGGTAGGCCGTCTTGGTGGGACCATTACGGTTCTTGCCCACGATGACTTCGGCCTCGGCCTTTTGCTCGTTGGGCACTTCCTGGGCGTACTGTTCGGGGCGGAACAAGAAGAGCACGACGTCGGCGTCCTGCTCCAGTGATCCCGACTCACGAAGGTCACTCATCATGGGACGCTTGTCCTGACGGGCTTCGAGGGCACGCGACAGCTGCGAGAGGGCAATGACCGGGCAGCCGAGTTCGCGCGCCAGAATCTTGAGCGCACGACTCATCTCGGAGACCTCGACCTGGCGATTCTCCGAACGGCCACGGTTGGTCATCAGCTGGAGGTAGTCAATGATGACGACACCGAGGTCACCGTTCTGCTGCTTAATGCGGCGAGCGCGAGCGCGAACGTCCATCACCGTCAAGACGGGGTTGTCGTCGATGAAGACCTTGGCCGTCTGCAGGTAGGTGAAGGCATCCTGGGCGCGACTCCAGTCGGCCTCGGAGAGGTCACCGGTGCGCAACTTGGCCGAGTCGATGCGGGCCGTGGAGGCCAGGATGCGCTCGGTCAACTCCAGCTTGCTCATTTCCAACGAGAAGAACAGGGCGGGGCGCTTCACTACGGCACCGACGTGGGTCAAGATACCCAACGCAAAGGCCGTCTTACCCATTGAAGGTCGGGCACCGACGATGGTGAAAGAGTGGGGCTGAAGGCCCTGGAGAATGAGGTCCAAGGACTTGTACCCCGTCTCGAGACCATTGAACTGGCCGCGGGTCTCGCCACGCACCTCGAGGAGGTTCGCCTCTTCGACCAGGAGCTTGTGCAGCGGGAGGTAGGACTCTTCGCGGCTGCCATCGCTAATGCGGTTGATCTTCTGCTCGGCTTCATCAATCAGCGCCACGACGTCGTCGGTGGGCTTATAGGACTCGTCGACAATCTCGGTGGCCGTCGAGATGAGGCGGCGCTGCTGGGCCTTCTCGTGCACCAGCTGGGCGTAGTGCTTGGCGTTGGCCACCGAAGGCGTGCTCATCGAGAGCGACGCCAAAACGCCCACGTCAATGGCCGGCACGCCGAGCTCTTGCAGCTTGGCCTGGACCGTGACGAGGTCGACGGGCTCGGCCGCGTTATTGAGCGCGAGGATGGCGTGGTAGATCTGCGCGTGCAGGGGACGATAGAAGTCCTCGGGGACGCAGATTTCGTAGACCTCAGACACGGCCTCGGGCGAGAGCAGCATGGCGCCGATGACGGACTCTTCGGCCTCGAGCGAGTGGGGTGGGATACGCACCGGCGTCGCGGGCGTAAACGAGGGGCGATCGTTTTCAATGTTTGACATAAGACCTCAACTGTCGTCGACTTCACCTGTGTGTCGCAAGAACAACAACATGTGGATTTGCTTGTGGGAAACACACTGTGGCCCATGGGTGTGACATGAAAAAACCGGGGCTCGAAAGCCCCGGTCTTTTCACGATATGTCGGGAGTGCCTACTTGGCGACAACCTCAACGTTGAACGTCGCGACAACACCGTCGAACAAGACTGCCTGCACGGAGGCCGTGCCGACTTCCTTGAGGTGCTCGTCGAGCTTGATCGCGTGGCGGTCCAACGAGACGTTGGTGGCCGTACGGATGGCGTTGACAATGTCGGACTCGGTCACGGAACCGAACAGACGACCGTTGGCACCGGCGCGAGCCGCGACAACAATGGTGGCCTTTTCGATGACGTCACGCTGCGTCTCGGCGGCGGTGCGGCTGGCGGCGTCACGAAGGTCGCGGGCCTTGCGCATTGACGCGGCCTGCTGCTCCATGGCCTCGTTGGCCTCCAACGCGGTGCCGTTGGGCAGAAGGAAGTTGCGGGCGTAGCCCTTCTTCACTTCGACGATGTCGCCACGACGGCCGACACCCTTTACGTCGCTACGGAGTAGGACCTTCATTCGCCCGCCTCCTCGGTGGTCGCCTCTACGAATACTTCCTCAGCGGTGCTGGCGTCGTCGAGCAACTCTTCGTTCTCGGCGGCCGACACCTGGTCACGGTCCTGACGTGGGCCACGGCCACGGTCGTCGCGGTTGCCACGACCCTTGCGCTCGGTCACGGTGCGCTGCGTGTAGGGCAACAGGGCCAACTCGCGAGCGGTCTTGATCGAGTCGGTGACGTCACGCTGGTGCTGCTGGCAGTTGCCGGACACCTTGCGGCCACGGATTTTGCCGCGGTCGGAGATGTACTTGCGCAGCTGGGCCAAGTCCTTGTAGTCAACCGAACCGACGCCGTGCTGACAGAAGGAACAAGCCTTCTTCTTCAGACCGCGACGGTTCTCCATCTTTGGTGCCCTCTTGGGCAGGGTGGGCATATTCTTACGGGGCATTAGAAGGGCTCCTCGTCGTAGGTGTATTGAGGTGTTGCGGGTGCTGCGGATGGTTGGTAGCTAGAGCCACCGTTGCTGGGGTAGCTTGCGCCACCGTCAGCACGTGGGGTGCGGGTCACGGCAGCGGTCGCCCAGCGCAGTGACGGAGCAATCTCGTCGGCAACGATTTCGAAGGCGCTGCGCTTGTTGCCGTCCTTGTCTTCGTAGGAGCGCTGCTCCATACGACCGGTGACGACAACGCGTGAACCCTTCTGCAGCGAGTTCGCGCAGTTTTCGGCCAGCGAGCCGTAGGCCTGGATGTCGAAGTACGACGTCTGTTCCTGCTGCTCGTTCGTCTGACGATTCGTCCACTTGCGACTCACCGCAACTGCGAGACGCAGTGCAGCCTGTCCGCTGTTGAGAAACTTCAGTTCGGGATCGCGGGTGATGTTCCCAACGATCGTGATGGTGTTTTCGGCCATGCTCTCTCCTTTGGTGTCGAGCGTCCGAGACTACGCCTCAGCCGTGACACGGCTGGACTTCGCTCGTTCGTTGCGACGAAGGACCTTGAAGCGAAGGACTTCGTCCGACAACGTCAAGATGCGGTCGAGCTCATCAACCGTGATGGGCTCACCAGCAAACTCAACGAGAACGTAGTAGCCCTCTTTGCGCTTCTTGATTTCGTACGCCAAGGGACGCTTGCCCCAACGGTCGATGTTTCCGGGAGTTCCACCATTGTTGCGAATGGTGTCAAGAGCACGGTCGAGTGCAACCTGGATGGACTGCGCGTCGACAGTGGTGTCGAACACAATCATTGATTCATAAGGCCTCATGGCCACTTTCCTTTCCCTCTGGTCCGACAAATCGGGCTCTGCGGAAGACAGAGCAGGGTGAGTTGGTACTTCCCCGCACTCGCGGGAATGACCACTTTAGTCCACATCGCGCAAAAACGCTAATGGCCGAAGGTCTCCGGGGTGGGGTAGGTCTCGGATGCACTAGGAAACGCACCGGATTTCACGTCGTCGGCGTAGGCGGCGACGGCCTGGGTGATCAGCGCGCCCACGTCGGCGTACCGGCGCACAAACTTCGGTGGGGTGCGCTTGGTGAGACCCAAAATGTCGTGCAGAACCAGCACTTGGCCGTCGGTATCTGCACCAGCGCCAATACCAATGGTCGGAATATCCAACGCCTCGGTGACCCGAGTCCCCACGGCGGCGGGCACGCCCTCAATCACAATGGCGCACACCCCGAGATCTTGCAAGATCAGCGCCTCGGCCACCAACTGATCGGCGGCGTCACTCGTTTTGGCCTGCACCTTGAAGCCACCCATCGCCAGAACGCTCTGGGGGGTGAGGCCCAGATGGCCCACCACGGGAATTTCGGCGTTGAGAATGGCGCGAATGACCTCGCTCCGGTTCGCCCCACCTTCGAGCTTGACCGCCTGGGCGCCCGCACGAATAAGTGCGCCGGCGTTCGCGACCGCTGCGGCCGGCGTGCCGTGATAACTCAACCAGGGCATGTCGGCCACGATCATGGCGCTGGGTGTTGCGGCGGCCACGGCGGCGGTGTGGTGCACCATGTCGGCGACGGAGACACGCAGGGCGTCGTCGTGGCCCAACACGACATTGGCGAGTGAGTCCCCGACGAGGAGCAGGTCAACGCCGGCCGCGTCGGCGTAGCGAGCGGTCGGCTCGTCGTAGGCCGTAATCATCACCAGCGGGGCACCACCGCGGCGTCGCTTGCGAGCGCGCAGTTGCGGGGCGTTCACTTCTGGGCCTGACGCTGGCGGCGGGGCTTGACGCCTCCGGCCGACCACTTACGCGCCAGGTGGTGGAACTTGCAGGCGGTGCAGACTTCCACGGTGTAGCACTGCACCGGCTCTTCCCGGCGCTCGAGCTTGAGCAGTTCAGAGCGGGTCAGCGGGCAGGTGCCGCCAGCGGGCAGACGGGCACCAAAGACGTAGGTAACCTCCACGAGTTCCTTGTCCGTGCACAGTGGGCACATTTCCCCGGTCTTTCGACCAATATTCACGGCGGCGCGCATCAGCTCCGGGTGGGCGTCGCAGACATCCTCGTGGCGGAGACTGCCATTGGCGATTTTGGACAACAGGGCGTGTCGAACCAGACCAAACTCAACAACGGCACCGTCGGCCGTTGTATTTCGGAGGTTCTTTTTCACACTGGGCAGATTACCCGCCGGCGCCGAAACACCGGTAATTGGCACTACCAGTGGAGAATGCGGGTGGCCACGATGACAATGGTGAGGGGCACAAAGGCGATCACCCAGCCCTGCCAGGTCTGGGGTCGCAGGCCATATCCCATCCGTTTTGGACCAAACCACGGTTTTTTCGCCATTTTCCGACCTTTCGAACCGCGAAATTACCTGACATTCCTGCCCGCATGACCCGAAACGGGAACTCAATTGCCAAGATTGTGCACTTTTATTGTATTTCGATGTATCGAAACGATAGTATGAAACATATGTTGGATCTCGCAATACTTGGCTTACTCATGGACCGTGACCACCACGGCTACGAGATTCGCACCCAAGTACGTGACCGCTTGGGCGTCGGCGCCAATCTCTCCTTCGGCTCGATCTACCCCGCACTCGCTCGCCTCGAGCGCCAGGGACTGGTCGAGGCCGTCACGCTCAGCGAGGTCAAGCCGTCAGCACTGTCGACGGGTTCGCTCAGTGGTGAGCGCGCCTCGTTGCGTTCGCTACGCGCCTCTCAGGGGCTGGGTCGACGTGGTCGCAAGGTGTATCGCATCACCGAGGCCGGGCGCAGCGCCTTCGTGGCGCTCCTGGCGGACCCCGCAACCGTTGATGATGGACGCAACTTCTCACTGCGCGTGGCACTGGCCAAGTACCTCACGCCGAGTCTTCGCGTGACGCTGTTGGAGCGTCGCCGGGCAGATCTTTTCGAGCGCCTCGCAGAAATGCAGGCGGGCGCTCGTAATGAACAGCTCGATTCCTACGCCCGCAGCGTTATGGCGCATGCGGTCAAGGGCGTCGAGCTCGACCTCGAGTGGATCGACACCCTGTTGACCACCGAACGAAGTAATCAACAATCCGCCTCAACGGCGAAATAAGAAAGGAAAGCCATGAAGAAGATTCGCGTGGCAATCGCTGGCGTTGGAAACTGTGCCAGCTCACTCGTACAGGGCGTCACCTTCTATAAGGACGCCAAGGACGGCGACAACGTTCCCGGACTGATGCACGTGACCCTCGGTGGGTACCACGTCTCAGACCTCGAGTTCGTGGCCGCCTTCGACGTCGACGCCTCCAAGGTCGGTGCCGACTTGGCCAAGGCAATTGAGGGTGGCAAGAACAACACCATCAAGTTTGCCAATGTCGCCGACACCGGTGTCATCGTGCAGCGTGGTCCCAGCCTCGACGGCTTGAACAAGTACTACAAGGCCGCCATCGACGAGTCAGCCGCCGAGCCCGTCGACGTCGCGCAGGCACTGCGTGACGCGGGCGCCGAAGTCCTCGTGTCGTACCTCCCCGTCGGCTCCGAAGAGGCCCAGCGCTACTACGCGCAGGCCGCACTCGACGCCGGCGTGGCCTTCGTGAACGCCATTCCCGTGTTCATCGCCTCCGACCCCGTCTGGGCGAAGAAGTTTGCTGACGCTGGCGTGCCGATCATTGGTGACGACATCAAGAGCCAGGTCGGTGCCACCATCGTGCACCGCGTCTTGGCTCGCCTCTTCGAGGACCGCGGTCTGGCCCTCGACCACACCTACCAGCTCAACGTGGGCGGCAACATGGACTTCAAGAACATGCTCGACCGCGAGCGCTTGGAGTCCAAGAAGGTCTCCAAGACCCAGGCCGTAACCTCGCAGCTCGAGAACTACACCCTCGACGCCGACGACGTCCACATCGGACCAAGTGACCACGTGCCATGGTTGAAGGACCGCAAGTGGGCCTACATCCGCATGGAGGGCCGCAACTTCGGTGACGTGCCACTCAACGTCGAGCTCAAGCTCGAGGTCTGGGACTCACCCAACTCGGCCGGTGTGATCATCGACGCCGTGCGCTGCGCCCGCGTTGCGCTCGACCGCGGCATTGGTGGCCCCATCATGGGACCCAGCGCCTACTTCATGAAGTCACCACCCGTGCAGTACCACGACGACGTGGCCCACAACATGGTGGAGTCCTTCGCCGCCGGTGGCGAGAACCCCGTCTGGCCATAAGGCTGACCAGAGTTACACCAAAGCCCCCCGCTTCGGCGGGGGGCTTTGTGTTTTCCTCGAACTAGTCGATGGACAAGATGCCCGGGTGCACGTCGATCAGCTCCTGGTGCGACCACCGGCCCAACGCGTCGAGCACGGGCCGAAGAGCGGCACCACGTTCGGTGAGCTGGTAGGCGTTGTTGCGAGCTGATCGCGTGGCGTCAACGTGCGTAATCAGTCCGTTGGCGTGGAGCCACTTCAACCGCGCCGCGAGGATGTTGGTCGAAATCTTCTCTGGGGCGTCGAGAAACTCCGAGTAGGTGCGAGGCCCGTGGACAATCAGGTCACGAATAATCACCAGTGACCATTTGTCGCCGACCACATCGAGGCCGGACGCAATAGGACACGGCGAGCGCCACTGCGGCGTCGATGCAACAACCGGCTCCACGCGTCGCTACTTCTGCAACGATGCGGCCATTTCGACCACGGTCTGTTCAATGGGCGTTGGCGTCCATCCCAACGTGTCGAAGGTCTCGTGGTTGTCGTACGCGACGCGCACGCCCAGCTGCGAGACCATGCCGCGAGCTTCGCGGTCGACCAACGCCATCGCCTTGATGAGGAAGTCTGGCGCACGACGAGTGGGGACCTTCTTGTAGCCCGCCGCCTTCAACGTGGTCGCCAGGTGCATCATGTCGATCGGTTCAGCACTGGCGGCGATGAAACGCTTGCCGGCGGCACCGTCAGCGGTGAGCGCGGCCACGTGCAGTCGGGCCACGTCTCGCACGTCGACCATGCCCATGGCAATGTTGGGCACCGCGGGCATCTTGCCGCTGGTAAGTTCGCGCACCAACGTCACGCTGGTGCCGTCGCTGGCGCCCAATGACGGACCCAAAATGAAGCCAGGGTTGATGGCCACGAGTTCCATAGATCCGTCAGCCACCATTTCCCACGCCGCACGTTCGGCCAGGGTCTTGCTCTTGGCGTAGGCACCGATGGGCGCCGTCACGTCCGACCAGGCGTCGGTGCCGTAGCGGCCACTAGGCGCACCGGCAGTCATCGACACAATGGACGAGGTCAACACCACGCGGCGCACACCGGCACGAGCGGCAGCGGCGAGCACGCGGCGAGTTCCCTCGACCGCTGGCCCAATCAGTTCTTGTTCGTTCTTGGGTTCCGCCAACACGAAGGGTGAGGCAACGTGGATACCCCCATCGCAGCCGGCGACGGCCGTGTCCCAGCCAGCGTCACTCAAGAGATCGGCTTCCACCAACGTGAGGCCACTCGTTGGGGCCACAGCGGCCAACGCCGTGGTGGTGGCCTGGGCCTTCGTGGCGTTGCGGACGGTGCCGACAACGTCGTAGCCCTGGCGTAGGAGTTCGGCGGCGACGTGCTGGCCGAGGTAGCCGGTACTACCTGTAACGAGAATGCGAGTGGCCATGGCGGCTCCTTCGGTCAAGGTGGGTATGTTGCCCACCTGGCCATGGTAGCAGTTAACTTGTATTTCGCAAGTTAACTAGTCCGCTACGCCTGACGCTCGCCCCACCACTCCTTGAGCCGGAATGTGGCCTCCGTTTTGGAGATCTCACCTTCTTCGTGACGAATGTCGAGCAAGAAGGCGAGGGCCAGGCCCACCTCACGACCCGGGGTCAGACCAAGGATCTCCATCACCTCAGCCCCGTCCAGAGCCGGGCGCTGATTCATGACGTCCTCTTGGGCCTTCAAGTCAGCGATGCGCACTTCCAGGTCGTCCATGCGCTTATCGAGTTCGGCGGCCTTGCGGGCGTTTCGCGTCGTGCAGTCACATCGGGTGAGCTCATTAAGGTCGTCGAGAAGATGGCCGGCGTCACGCACGTAGCGACGCACCGCCGCATCACTCCACCCCAACTTGTAGGTGTGGAAGCGCAGATGGAGCTCTACCAGCATCGACACGTCGTCGATCATCTGCTTGGAGTACTTCAGGGCCGTCATGCGCTTGCGCGTCATCTTCGCCCCCACGACTTCGTGGAAGCGGAATGTCACTCCGTCCGACGTGATCTCACGGGTCGGCGGCTTGCCAATGTCGTGAAAAAGGGCGGCGAGGCGCAGCACCAGGCGCGGCGAAGTCTTGTCGACCACGGCCCACGTGTGCTTCAAGACGTCCTTGTGGTGGTGAATGGGGTCTTGTTCGAGCTGCAACTTGGGCAGTTCCGGAAAGAAGTGGTCGGCGAGGCCCGTACGCACGATGAAATCGAGACCAATTGAGGGCATCTCGGTAAGCATCAACAGATCCAGCTCGCCTTGAATACGCTCTTCGCTCACAATGGAAATCTTCTCGGCCACGGCCACGGCGGCCGCTTCGAGGTCGGGGTCAATCCCGAGATAGAACCGCGCGGCGAAGCGTGCGGCGCGCAACATGCGTAAGGGGTCGTCATTGAAGAGGACCACGGGGTCAATGGGTGCGCGCAAGCGACGATTGTGCAGGTCAGCCAGACCGCCGAAATAGTCGTGGAAGTAGTCAAACACCGTGGTGCTGTCCGCACTACGGGTCACCCCAATGACGTCAAGCGCCAGCGTGTTAATGGTGAAGTCGCGACGGCTTAAGTCAGCTTCGAGGGAGTCGCCCCACTCAACAGCCGGTTTACGGGAGTGATCGACGTAGGCCTCGGAGCGAAACGTGGTGATTTCGGCCTTGAGTCCGTTGGCTTTGAGAATGCCACCGATGGTGCCAAAGGCCCGTCCCTGTTCCCAAAGGCCCGCACACAGTGGCTTCATTAGACGCGCAATGTCGTCGGGGCGAGCATTCGTCGTGAAGTCGATCTCGAAATCCTCTTTGACGACACCCAGCAGTGCGTCGCGCACCGATCCGCCGACGGCGTAGAGCGAGAAGCCGGCACCATCGAAGGCGTCCACCAGTGGCGCCGCCCACTGCGCCAATCCGGCGAGTCGCGTAGAAATGTCGTCGAGAGCCGTCACTTCTCATCAAGGCTAGTAGGCGACCATTGTTTCGTCGTGGCGAGGGGTAGCCTGTTACAGCATGTTCCACCGATTTTCGACCTGGTGGCGGGCGCTTGGCGTCGTACTCCTCGGCCTCGCAACGGTGACGTGGCCTTCGGCCCCGTTCGCTTCGTCGACCCCCGTCTTCTCCCTGCTCGCGCAGGCCCCCACCACCACACTGCACAGCAGCGTCGGGCTGGTGCCGGTAAGCGTCGGCGCTCCATCGGGCGCCACGGTCAACGTGGCGATATACCCAGCAATCACGACGTTGGGGCAAATCGCGCCGTTGGTGTCGGGCGTCGGAATTACTGGCGCACCCCTGGCCTCAACCACGATTGCCTCACCGGCCTGCCACTCGTCAGGATCGGCCACCGTGCTGCTCGAGGCGGTCGGTGCGGCGGTCGCCCCAAGCTGCACGCACCCCGTCCTGCGCCTCTTGTGTGCGGCCACCAGTTGTGATGGCGTCTACCCACTTCGCTACACCCTCGGGGCCCAACAGATCTGGTCCATGGTCGCGGTGCACGTGGTGCGCATTCCTCAACGAGTGCGGGTTGTCCTCTTGGCACACGTCGACACCGCCGCCACCTCGTCACTCGACGCACTCAAGGTCTTTAGCCATGTGCCATTGACCGTTGGTGTGGGCTATGACACCCTCACCGCCATCAGTACGCACTCGTCGTTGCCTCGATGGCGGCGCCTCTTCGCCACACTCCTCAGTGCGCCAGCACACCGCACCATCACGACACCACCGGCCGGCGTTGACTACGGGAACTTGCTGGCCAATGGCTTTGGCGGCGAAGTCTTGCGTCAGTTGTCACTCGAAGCAACCCTTACCCACCGCCACGACACGCCGCACACCGTGTGGCTACTGGCCACACCCACCACCGACGACCTCAACGCCTTGGCGAAAGCCGGTGTGGCCAGTGTCGTGGTACCCGACACCGCACTCAGTCCCGACCCCACCTCCACCCTGCAGTGGGGCGCACCAGAGCACGTCGCCGGCGTGAACGGCACGACCGTGTTGGGCACCGACGACACGATCAGCACGATTGCCAACGCCACCACGATTCCCGCCGTGCTGCGCGCCATCTTGGTAGCCAACACCATCGCGTTCTTGCACTTCGACGCACCGAACGACCCCGCCCCTCGCACGGTTCCCATCGTGCTCACCAGTTCCACAACTGGTGCGTTCTTTGACCACGAGTTACTGGCGGACCTTTCCACCAATCCCTTTGCCGTCATCACACCCCTTGGGGCGAGTCTCACCCCAGCTCTCGTTGGCTCAAACGGCATTGCCTCGACGTGGCCACTGGCTGGCGCCAGTGTGCCGGCATGGTCGCACGACAACGCCACCGCACTCTCGTCACTGGTTACCGACGAGCACGCCTTCACCATGGGTCTCGCCAACACCGACGTGAATGCTTCCTTCGCGAGCGCGATCGCCAGCGCCGAGGTTCGCGGCACCCCCGCGCAGCACGACCACGACTTCGGCGCCGCCCATGGCCTGTTGGCCCATCAGTTCGGGCTCTTCCACGTCGATAACTCGACCGTGACGTTGACCAGTCAGGGCACTGCCCTTCCCATTACCATCGTCTCGCACGCGCACTACGCGATGACCGTCTTGGTGCACCTGGTGGCCAACTCTCTTGACTTCACCAAGGGACCAGTCTTCCCGGTCACGCTTTCGCAACCAACGACCTCAGTTCGTGTCGCGTTGCGTCACGCGTGGGGTTCCAACGTCACGCTGCAGGTGTACCTCTTGACCCCCGACGGATCGGTCGTTCTCTCCCACACCGCGGTGTTAGTCCACGTCGGGGGCACCTCCGTCGTGGGGTACTTCTTGAGTGCGGGCTCGCTCCTGGTTCTTGGCATGTGGTGGCTTCGCACCCATCGCCGGTCAGCGAAGGGCAAGCACACCAAGTGAGCGCACTGAACCTTCGTCGCGTTCTTTCGATGGCTGGTGGCACCGCCGCCTCACGGGTCACCGGACTCCTGCGCGTCTTGGTGCTCGCGTGGGTCTTTGGTTTCTCGCCGATTGCCGACGCCTTCAATCTCGCCAACACCGTTCCCAACATGCTCTTCGACATCGTCCTCGGCGGCGTGCTCAGTGCCACGTTTATTCCGGTCTTCGTCGAGCACCTGACCAACGCCGGTGAGCGTCGAGCGTGGCGTTCTATTTCGTCGGTCTTGTCGGTCTCACTCGTCGTCTTGGCCCTGGCCACCGTAGTGACATGGATCGCGGCTCCGTGGATTATTGACGGCTTCACGTTCCTGCAGCACGCCTCGTCACCAGCCCACGTCGCCACCCTGACTCGCCAACGCGACATTGCCACGCAGTTTCTGCGGTGGTTCGCTCCTCAAATATTCTTCTACGGCGTCATCGGCATGACCACCGCACTGTTGAACATTCGACAGAAATTTGCCATTGGGTCGTGGGCACCGGTGGCCAACAACATTGTGTGCATCGTGGTGCTCATCTGGTTTCATCTGGTGGACCCAACGCCCACGATGGCCTCGTTCAGCGCCAGTACGTCACTGCTGTGGCTCGGCCTCGGCACGACGGCTGGTGTCGCCGTGCAGTTCCTTCTGATGGTGCCCGCCCTCGACAGCCACGACCTGGCGCGACTGCGCTTTCGATTCGACCTGGCCGACCCTGCGGTGCGAGCCGTCGGGCGACTGGGGAGCTGGACGCTCGGCGTCGTGCTCACGAACCAGGCCTCGCTCTTCGTAGTACTGGCGCTGGCCTTCTCGGTGGGCGGCCACGGACCCGTGAGTGCCTACACCTACGGCTGGTCGTTCATGCAGATGCCCTACGCCGTCGTGGTCGTGTCGGTGTTGGCAGTGCTCACCCCACAACTCGCTCGGCTGGCGGCCAACGACGACCACCGCGAACTCAGCGAAACATTGAGCAACGCGCTGCGCCAGTCTCTCCTCATCATTGTGCCCTGCACCATTGGTCTTCTCGTGTTGGCGCAGCCCATTGTCGGGATTCTGTTGAACCACGTGGCCTCCTTCGGTCCGCTGCTAGCGGGATCGGTACTGGCTATTCTGGCCGCGGGCCTTCCCGGCTTCACCCTCTTTCAGGTGTGCGTGCGAGGGCTGCAGGCGCTGCAGGCAGCTCGTGATGTTTTTCTCCTTTACGTGATAGAAAATGCACTCACCGTGGTACTGGCGATCGCACTGGGCCGCCACTCCATGGCCGGCCTCACCGCCTCAGTCTCACTCGCCTACACGGCTTCGGCCGCCCTCGCCGTCGTGGCGCTGCGTCGCCACCACGTGTCCATCGCTCCCGTCCTTCGCACCCGCGACCTGTGGCGAGCGGTGGGGGCAGGCTTGGTGATGGGACTCGTCATGGCCCTGGTCTACGCCTCGGTTGCGTGGCACACGGGCGCCGGTCTCATTGTGCGTACCGGTGCCAGTGCGAGCGTGGGCGTGGGCCTCTACGTGGCGCTGGTATTCCTCGGCCAGCGTCGTAGTAATCGCCGCGCAAACGTGTAAGGCTTGACCAGTTTCGAAGGGGGCCACGTGGCACATATTCAGATTCTTTGCGACAGTGGCTGCGACCTGCCGCTGAGCGAGCGCACCCGCTTAGGGATTGGTCTCGTCTCGCTCTCGATTCGATTTGGCGCAGAGGAGTTCACCGACCGTGTCGACCTCTCACCAGAAGAGTTCTGGGAACGCTGCGCGGGCGCGGCGACGTTGCCCGAAACGGCCGCCCCGTCACCCGGAGCCTTCCTCGCCGCCTACGAAGCGGCCGCAGCCGCTGGTGCCACGGGAATCATTGTGGTCACCATCTCTGCCGCCTTGTCGGCCACCTACGAGTCAGCTCGCGTCGCAGCCGAGGGCTTTGACGCCATCCCCGTGCACATTGTTGACACTCGGGCCGTGTCCATGGCCGAAGGGCTCATCGCCATTGACCTCGCCGAGGCGGCCGCCGCTGGTGCGGATTTCGACGCCCTGGTTGCTCGGGCCACCAGCCTGGTGCCCAAGGTCGGCGTCGGCGCCATGTTGGTCACCCTGGAACACCTCATTAAGGGCGGCCGGATCGGTGGCGCGAAGGCCCTGCTCGGACAAGTGCTGTCCATCAAGCCGTTGTTGAAGCTCGAAAACGGCGTGGTGACCGAGGCCGGCCGTCAGCGGACCACCGCCAAGGCCCTCCGTGCGCTCGTTGACATGGTGCAGGCCGCCGCACCACTGTCGCGATTGGCCATCATGCACGCCAACTCCCCCGACCTCGAGACCATGAAGGAACTGCTGTCGGCGGTGCCGGTGGCGCACCCCATCGTGGTCGCCGATATTGGCCCCACCGTTGGTACTCACGGCGGACCCGGTCTCATCGCCCTGGCCTGGCTCGAAGCAGACCGCTAGGCGCGCTAGTAAGTTGAAGGTCGTGAATGAACACGACCAGGACAGTTTCGACCCCGTCGACCGGGTCCTGGGCGCCCTCGACTCCGTGTTGGACGTCGTCCACGACCGCTTTGTTCGCCCACTCCTCATCGTCACCCGCTGGATTGCCTTCGGGTTCTTGCTGTTCGCCTTGACGCTGGTCGTCTTGGTCGCCGGCACCATTGGGCTTATCCGCTTTAGCGACATCTTCGTTTTCCAGGGCTACGTCTGGCTGAGCTATCTCGTTGTCGGCGCCTTGTTTCTTCTTACCGGTCTCATCATCTGGCGGTTCCGCCGCCCCGTTGCAGCAAGGAAATCATGACCCACACCCGCGTCCTCATTATCGGCTCTGGCCCCGCCGGCCTCACCGCCGCCATCTACACCGCCCGTGCCCAGTTGGAGCCCATCGTGATTGAGGGCGAACCCTCCTCCACCACCGACCAGCCCGGTGGGCAGTTGATGCTGACGACGGAAATTGAGAACTTTCCTGGGTTCCCTGAGGCCATTACCGGCCCCGAGCTCATGGCCAACATGCGCGCTCAGGCCGTTCGATTCGGTGCCGACTTGCGCATGACCAAGGTCCAGAAGCTCGACACGACCGTGCGCCCGTTTCGTGCGTGGCTAACGGACGACGTCGAGCCATCGATCACGGCGGACACCGTCATTCTCGCCACCGGCGCCCGTTCTTTGATGATGGGCGTTCCGGGCGAAGAGCGCCTGCTCAGCCACGGCCTCTCGACGTGTGCCACCTGTGACGGCTTCTTCTTCCGCGGTCAGGACATTGCCGTGGTGGGTGGCGGTGACTCCGCGATGGAAGAGGCACTGTTCTTGACTCGCTTCGCCAGCTCGGTGACCATCGTGCACCGCCGCGACACGTTGCGCGCCTCAAAGATCATGCAGGAACGGGCATTTGCCAACGAAAAGATCAGTTTCGCGTGGAACTCCCAGCCCGTCGAGGTCCTCGGTGAGGACCGTGTGTCAGGAATGCGCCTGCGCGACACTGTCACGGGTGACGAGCGCGTTCTTGACGTCACCGGCATCTTCGTCGCCATCGGACACGTGCCCAACACCTCACTCGTTACCAACGACGTCGAGTTACTTGAAGGTGGCTACGTGCGCACCGGCCCCGGCTCCTACACTTCAATCGACGGCCTCTTCGCTGCCGGTGACGTGCAAGACCATGTCTATCGCCAGGCCATCACCTCCGCCGGTTCGGGCTGCATCGCGGCTATCGACGCCGAGCGTTGGCTAGAAGCGCAAGGTCACTAAGTTCGCTCGCTAAGGTGGAGGCGCGCCACTAGTTGACGGCGCTCTTTTCGGAGGCTCATCATGAGTGACAACATCACCACCCTTACTGACGCTACGTTCGCCGAAGTTATTGGCTCCTCGAGCAAGCCTGTTTTGGTTGACTTCTGGGCCGAATGGTGCGGACCCTGCAAGCAGATTGCCCCAATTCTTGAGGAATTGGCCGTGGAGCAGGCCGACAAGTTCGCCATCGCCAAGCTCGATGTCGACGTCAACGTCGCCACCGCCACGCAGTACTCGGTGATGAGCATTCCCACCCTCTTGCTCTTCAAAGACGGCGAAGTTGTGGCCCGCCTGGTTGGTGCAAAGCCCAAGGGCGCACTCCTCCAGGAAATCACTTCCAACCTCTAACCGACCCTGGACGCGATCGATCTTCGTAATGGTGACTCGGGAGAGCGCGTTCGCGATCTCCATGAACGACTGCGCGCGCTTGGCCTCGGCACTGAAGCCAGTGACGTCTTTGGACCGGTAACGACCAGCCTGGTTGAAGCCTTCCAGCGTTCACGAGGTCTCGGCGTCACTGGTGTCGTCGACGCCCTCACCTACCAACGGCTCGTTGAGGCCGGTTGGCAACTCGGTGGTCGACTGTTATACCTGACCGCGCCCTATTTACGGGGTGACGACGTCGCCGACCTCCAGGTGCGATTGTCCCAGCTCGGCTTTAATCCCGGGCGCATCGACGGTGTTTTCGGTCCATTGCTCGACGCCGCACTGCGCGACTTTCAGCACAACTGTGCCCTGAGTGTCGATGGCACACTTACACGGCGGACATTGGCTGAACTCCTGCGCGTCGCTCCCACCACGGGCGAGCGCGCACTCGTCCACGACGTGCTCGATGCCCGATCTACGCCGCCTTCGGGGCCACTCTTGCTCTGGGGTAACAGCGACCTGCTTACAGCGATCGAAGCCGCCAGCCCACTAGCGGTCCTGGAGCACGACCGCGTCACGGCACCCGTTGAGGAGTTTGCGGCGCACGCCAACGCGACCAACGCCTGCGGCGTCGTGGCTATTCGTTCTACAGATGAAATTGACGGAGTTAATCTCTATTACTGGTCAAGCTACAAGACCTACTCACGCCAGGGTGAGCGCCTCGCGAGCGCTGTTGGCGCAGCTCTGGCCAACTCTGGTGCCAACGTACGCCTCGGCGTTGCCGGCATGGCCTTGCCAGTGCTGCGCGAAACAAAGATGACGACGCTCTACATCGAGCATGGAGCCTTGGATGCCAGTGCCGCGACACTCATTGGCCAAACGATCGCTGGCGAGCTCGAGTCGTTCTTTCGCGGGTAGCACAACCATAAAGTTGTGAACAGTTAGGACTAAGCGAAAACCCTTATATTGCAGGGATATTCGCTACCTTCATCCTTAAACCCACAACGTAATCCACAGGTTGGGGATAACTTCAACACCAACCTGAGGTTGAAAGTTTAGGGTTGGCGGTTCTGACTGATCGAAATGTAGATGCGCTCGAGGTCGTCGAGGTCAGCAAAGTCAATAACGATGCGGCCATTGCGTCCGCGCAGGTCGATGTGCACCCGTGTGTCGAGGTAGTCCTCGAGCAACTGCTCGAGCTCAGCGACGGTGGGATCCGGCACCGGACGAAGCCGGGGCTTGCCGGGTACGTCGGTAGGCGTGGTACCGGTTGGCTCCAGTGGCTTGGGCTCCAGGTAGCCCTTGACGGCCTCTTCGGTTGCGCGAACGGACAGTTCGTTCTTGATGACCCGTGCCAACAACTCCGCCTGATCGGCGGGGTTTGCGAGGCTGAGCAGACTGCGGGCGTGCGTGGCGCTGATCTGTCCGTTCACCAGCGCGGCCTGGGCGACCTCACCCAGCGACAAGAGTCGCAGAGTGTTGGTGATGTTGGTACGGGACTTACCGACCCGCACGGCAACCTGCTCGTGGGTGAGGTCGAACTCGTCGATGAGCTGCCGGTAGGCGGCGGCCTCTTCCAGAGGGTGCAAGTCGACGCGGTGAAGGTTCTCCACAACGGCCTTCTCCAGGGACAGCAGGTCATTCACGTCGTCTTGGACGAGGACTGGAACTGTCGTCAAACCGGCGAGCTTGGCGGCACGCCAGCGGCGCTCACCAGCGATCAGCTCGTAGTCGCCGGCCTCGCCATCGAAGGGGCGCACGATGATGGGCTGGAGAACACCAATCTCACCGATGGAGGCGGCGAGTGCCTGAAGGCTCTCTTCATCGAAGGACTTTCGGGGCTGGAACTGGTTAGGAACGATGGAAGCGATCGCCACCTCGCGCAGTGGACCCGTTGACGGGGCAGCAGCGACCACGTCGTTCGTGGGTTCGCCTTCGGGAATCAGGGCACCGAGGCCCTTGCCAAGTCCGGACTTTCTAACCATTGATAATCTCCTGTGCTAGTGCCCGGTACGCCTTCGCGCCTCGAGACTTGGGGTCAAACGTAGTGATTGGCTGGCCGTGTGAAGGGGCTTCCGCCAATCGGACGGTCCGAGGAATCTTCGAGCGACAGAGCTCGTTGGGGAAGTGGCGGCCCACTTCGATTGCCACGTCCTGGGCCAGTGTGTTGCGGGCGTCGTACATGGTCAATACGACCTTGGAGATGCGCAAGGTCGGGTTCAGGTTCTTACGGACCAGCTCAATGATGTTGGTCAACTGGGTAAGCCCTTCGAGGGCGTAGAACTCGGCCTGGACGGGCACCATAATGTCGGTTGCTGCGGCAAAGGCGTTGATCGTAATCAGGCCGAGCGACGGTGGGCAGTCGATGAAGACGTAGTCAAAGTCCCCGTCCACCGACTCCAGGGCCCGCTTGAGGCGCAGTTCACGTGACAGCACAGTGGTGAGCTCCTGCTCCACGCCGGCGAGGTCGAGCGTTGCTGGGGCAACAAAGAGATTGGTGAATCCCGTGGGCTCCACGATGTCCACCATGGGCACATCGTTCAGTAAGACGTCATAGACCGAACGCTCAAAACGGCGGCCGTCGATGCCCAAACCCGTTGTGGCGTTGCCCTGTGGGTCCAGGTCGACAATCAAGACACGCTTGCCGGCCTCAGCCAGTGCAGCACCAAGCGACGTGGTCGTAGTGGTCTTTCCAACGCCACCCTTTTGGTTGGCAACGGCAAATATCCTCATGTTTTTGGACTCTGTCATGTGCCTCAATCCTAAGAACAGGCGTTCGACGTGCGTCGAGCCACAACCATTCAACACGGTTTTGCTTGGTTCGTCAAGAACAGATGTTTCACGTGAAACATCCAGTGACCCAAACGGCAGTGGTCGAACCGGTTGAACAGTGATCCACTCTACGACTCGGCAGTGATACTCAGCAATGTTTCACGTGAAACATTGTGGCCATCACCGACGCCACGTTGGTGGTCACAGAATTGTTTCACGTGAAACAAGTCAGTCTGAGAAGAGCTCCCGCGACAACCCCATGGCGACGGGTGGACATGTTTCACGTGAAACATTGCGGCCGAGTCCACCCGTGGCATCGACCAACACGTTGACACCCGCATGCGAGGTGACACTACAAAGAAGAATCCCCTCCCTATGTTTCACGTGAAACATTGGGAGGGGATCGAGAGAGTCACATCCGAAGCCACCGTACTCACCGATGGTGGGCTGCCGGATGTTTCACGTGAAACATCAAAACAGGGGTGACTTGCCTGGTGTTCCAATCGGACGAGGAAAACGGTCGGGTGTCGGACGAACCTTCACCAGAATTTGATACGCCGCGCCATGACGAACGCGATCTCCGACGTGCAGACCCAACTGCCCCAGAGAGTCGGGCTTCCACCGGCTCGGACTGTCATCGTTCGGCGGCTCAGAGATTACGAGGTGACCCCCTACCTTGAGAAACCTGACGGCGCATTCGGCGGTGACCGCCGGCGGCCCAAAGGAGCGGGCCGTCACGAGGTCAAAGCGTTCGTTGAGATCGGCGTCTCGAGCCAGGGCTTCGGCACGACCAAGTCGCACGCTTCCGCCCTCGGGCGCGTCCGCCCAGATAAGAACCTCTCGCAGGAAGGCAATACGCTTTTCCATGGCGTCGAGGAACACTGCCGTATTCCCCCACTCTTCTAACAGCACCAATCCAGGCAAACCGCCTCCAGACCCGAGGTCGAGGAAATTCGCTGGGGGAGCATCGGCAACGTCATTCCAGACGTCACGGAACCCGAGGGCGTGCTCGATCTGCTGCTCCATCGGGACGGGGCCTAAAAAGCCACGCGCCCTCGATTCCTCGAGGGCGCGTGACAACCATTCACTTTTCATGACAGTAATTATGCCGGAGCAATCACCACGAAGCGGCGAGGGTCATCGCCCTCGGAGCGAGTCACGACGCTGCTGTTATCAGTCAATGCATCGTGAACTGCCTTACGGTCAGCGGCCGACATTGGCTCCAATGCACGCTCTTCACCGGTCTCCACCACTTCCTGAGCCACCTGGGCGGCAAAGCGGCCAAGGGCAGCGACACGGCGCTCGCGGTACTGTGCGACGTCAACCAAGATGCGGTCGGTGCGGCCTGGGTTCTTCGCCTGCACCATGGTACGGGTGATCTCCTGCAGGGCCTGCAGGGTCGTGCCACGTGGGCCGACCAAGACGCCGAGCTCAGTGGGGGGATTGGCGTTAACGGAAACCTCGACCGTCTCGTCGTCAATCTCCTTCACTGTAACGTCCGCCGTGATCTCCATTGCGGCCAACAGGCCAGCAACAAAGTCTCGAGCGATAACGCCCTGTTCGGCCAATGAAATTCCCTCTGCCATGTTGCTCTCCTTTTTTGACACCTTCTCGGGTCGATCGGCCTTTTTGCCCTCGCCCTGCTTGCGGTCACCTTCGACCTTGTCCTTCGGCTTACGATTGCCGTCAGCCTTCTTTTCACCCTTTGGCCGTTCCTGGCGTTCGGGGCGGTCGTTGCTGCGTGGACGTTCTTCGTTGCCACCGGAGCGACGTGAGCGCTTTGGTCGTGGCGTTGATGGACGGACGCGGGCGCGAACGCGAGCTTCACCGCGGACGCGGCCAAAGAGGCCAGCCTTGGGCTCCTCAATTACTTCGACTTCTGCATCGTCGCCGTGTACACCCAAGTGGGCGAGGGCACGCTCGGTTGCTTCGTCGACTGACTTTCCTGTTGTTTCTACCCAATCCATGGATTAACGGGCCTTTCTGTTGCGCTTCGCCTTGGAGCGATTCTGTTGGTTTACGGACTTTAAGGTTGAGGGTTTCTCGCCTGAAGAACCCTTTTCACTGGCCTTACCAGGTATTTCGCGCTCACCTTCTTTGGCCTTCGCGGCGCGAGTGGGGTCGGAGATACCGGCCCGGAACATGAAGTACTGGGTAAGGATGCGGATCACTGACGAGACAACCATGTAGACCACGACAGCGGCCGGCATGATGACATAGATATAGAAAAAGAAGATAGGCATGACGCGTTGCATCATTAATTGTTGTGGCGGTACGGGCTGGCCACTCTTCTTGTTGCGGTTGTTAATCATCGCCATCTGGAAGTACTGGAGTCCGACGGCGAAAATAACCAGGGCGAAGAAGGGGATTTGGGCGTAGATCGAGGAGTGGTGGCTGAAGGTCTTGAGGCTCAAGTCCATGCCGAACACCTTCAGGTGGCCGTTTGAGGCAATCAGGGCGTCGTGAATCTTCGAGTGCGACGGGATGTACAGCGGGGCCGACGTGCCCAAGGCGTTCAGGTGGGTCAAACCCTTGATAACGCTGTACAAAATGAAGAGAAATGGGGCCTGGAGCAGAACGGGCAAGCAGCCACCCAGGGGGTTCACCCCGTGTTCCTTGTAGAGCTTCATCAGCTCTTCGTTCAGCTGCTGGCGGTTTTCAACACCCTTGTACTTCTGCTGCAGCTTCTTGATTTCGGGCTGCACCAACTGCATTGAGACCATTGACTTCGTGCTCTTCACGGTAAATGGGGTCAAAATACCCATAATGACGATCGTCAGCATGACGATCGCAAACACGTAGTTCGGTACTAGTCCATAGAAAAAGGCCAGAATGAGGCCAAACAGGTGGAAAATTGGCTGGAACAGAACGCCAAAGGGGTGGATCAGTGTCTTCACTTGGTAGTCCTTAGCTTTGTAGGTACGGGTACGAGGTCAATGCCGTGTGGCCCCAAGGGGCGACACTTAGCAATACGGCGCAGGGCCAGGGCCAGCCCACGAAGCGATCCGTGGGTAGCAATGGCCTCTTGGGCGTAGTGCGAACAGCTGGGGTAAAAACGGCAGGGCGCCACTCGCCCAGCGCGAGCAGCCTGATACCAGCCAATGGCCCGAACCAACCCTGCAGCAGTACGTGAGGGTTTAGTGTCCATTAGCTCGCCGAACGGCTGCACTGAGGTGATGGGTGAGTTCGTCAAAGGAAAGGTCTTTCGTCCCAATAGCGCACTTGATCAGGTATAACCCTGACACAGGCGACGGGGAAAGTCCGTCCATCACGGCCCGGAGGCGGCGGCGAATGCGGTTGCGATGCACCGCATTCCCGACTTTCCGGCTGATTGCGTAGGCCACTGCTACGCCAGTTGACTCGGGGTGGGCAACAAATACCACTCGAAGTGGACCGCTACTGCCCCGACCTGACGGTCTTGTGAACTCCGCAAACTGCCGTCGGGATACCACCCGACCAGGCACGAGAGGATCAGACCGTCAGCTGGTGACGGCCCTTGTCACGACGGGCCTTCAAGACGGCACGGCCAGCGCGGGTACGCATACGGGCACGGAAACCGTGCGTTTTGGCGCGCTTACGCTGATTTGGCTGGTATGTACGCTTCACAAAAACCTCTTCTCAAACTTTTCTTTAGGCACGTCGCGGTACCCCCTGGGGGTCGCAGATGTGCTGCGGACTGACTATCTTAACCGAAATCCAATCCAGTTTGAAAAGAACTTCGTCGGCGGTGTAGGGTGGCGTTCCTCGCAGTACGAAGAAGGTGGTTATTCGCCCGATTTAGCCTGTGGATAACCGAGATTTCTGCCTGTGGAGAACATTATGATCAGCCGAGACGAACTGTGGGACCACCTGCAGAAGGCCCTGCAACTTAAGGCGTCTGACTCTGCCTGGGCTGCTGGGTTGAGCTCGTTGCGGCTTGTGGATTACTCAAACGGCACCGTTACGATTGCTGCGCCCAACCAGATCCAACTTCTGCGTGTGCAGCAGCGCTATTTGACCCTCTTGACCGAAGAAGTCGCCACAATTGTTGGCGCGCAGACCGCCGTTTCCCTGGTCGTGGACTCATCCTCCACCCCCGTTGCGCCATCAGCGCCGGTAGAAGACGTCGTGGTTGCTCCAGTGGAGGACGTGACTGTTCAGGCCGGTGGCGATCGTCCAATGCGGCTGAACAAGGCCATGACGTTCGAGTCCTTCATCGAGGGGCCATCGAACCGTTTGGCACGAGCCGCCGCCATTGCGACCGCCGAGCGACCAGGACAGGCCTACAACCCATTGGTGATGTACGGAAACTCCGGACTCGGTAAGACCCACTTGTTACACGCCATCGGTAACTACATTCAGGAGAACTACCCCCAGCGCAAGGTGCTCTACGTCTCCACCGAGACCTTCTTGAATGACTTCATCCGCGCCATTCAGACACGCACCCAGGTATCACTACACGAGCGCTATCGCGAGATTGACGTTCTTCTCATCGACGACATCCAGTTCATGGAAGAGCGTGGTGACACCTTCGCCGAGGAGATTTTCCACACCTACAACGCCCTGCACAGCGAGGGTAAGCAGATCGTTCTCACCTCCGACCGCTCCCCGAAGGAGCTTTCGGGCCTCAAGGAGCGCTTCCGCAGCCGTCTCCTACAGGGTCTGGTCACCGAAATCGACCAGCCTGACCTCGAAACCCGTATCGCCATTTTGATGGCCAAGGCCGAACGCGAGGGCATTGATCTACCTGGACCCGTCGCCGAGTGGATTGCCCAGCGTGTTCGCGACAATATCCGTGAGCTCGAAGGTGCCGTCACAATGTTGCGTGCGTTCGCGGCCCTACGCCAAGAGCCAATCTCGGTCGAGTTAGCCAAGGCCCACCTGACTAATCTCGGCAGTGAGCGCATTGTGCTCAAGCCAGAAACCATCATTGACACGGTGGCCACTTACTTCGGCCTCTCTGCCGACGACATCCGGGGCTCCAAGCGACTCCGTCCGCTCGTTCACGCCCGCCACATCGCGATGTTCCTTATTCGTGACCTCCTCACGAACTACTCGTACCCGATGATCGCCCGCATCTTCGACAACCGCAATCACACGACCGTTATTAGTGGTGTGGACAAAATCGCGAACCAACTGGCCACCGACCACGAGCTTCTCTCGCAAATTGGTGACCTGAAGCGAAAGCTGCAGGGGGAGTAACGACCTGTGGAAATCATGTGAGTGCCCTGTGTGAAGTTAGTGGGGTAGTCACCACTTATCCACATCAAGCGCTTCTTGTGACCTGAAGGTTGAAAGAATTAGCAACAACGCTGTGCAAAAAAGTTTCAAGGTAAGTAGTTCGTTTATCAGGGATTTTGTGACTTTATCCACAAATCCACAGCACTACTACTACTAAGAAATTTATAGACAGAAAAACACACGTAATCTCAGTAGTGAAAGAAAGGCATTCCAATGAAGTTCAAATCAGAGCGCGACATTCTTGTTGAGGCACTCAGTGCTGCGAGCCGCGTCGTCGCAACTCGTCTCATCGGCGCATCATCAGGCATCCTTCTTTCGCTGACCGGTAACCAGCTCACCGTCACCGGTACCGACCTCGACATCACGATCCGCACCAAGGTCGACGTCATCGGCCTCGAAGACGGCGCCGCTGTTGTGCCCGCTCGTCTTGTGGTGGACGCAGTTCGTTCACTCGAAGCCGGTGCAGTCACCGTGTCGAGCACCGACGACAACGTCGAAGTCTCCTTGGGTCGAGCCAAGTTCTCCCTGCGCACATTTGCCGTGATGGACTACCCCAACCTTCCTCCAGTGACGGGTGCACTGACGACTATCGCCGCGCTCGACCTCATCCAGGGACTCAACCAGGTTGTTCGTGCCGCCGCTACCGATGACGCCCGCCCACTCCTGACAGGAGTTTTGTTCACGAACAACAACGGCACACTTCGTTTGATCGCCACCGACTCCTACCGTCTCGCCGTTCGTGAGGTTCCTGGTGTTGAAGGACTTGGTGGTACCCACGACCTCTTGGTGCCCGCTCGGGCACTCCAGGAGTTGCAGCGCGTGGCCTCATCACTCGCGGCTGACGCTGAGATCGGTGTCACCCTTACCGACGCTGAAATCTGCTTTGTCGTTGGCAATTCAACGATTTCATCACGTTTGATTGACGGCAACTATCCCTCGGTGTTGCAGTTGATCCCCGCTAGTTACCCGAACCACCTGCGTATCGCCAAAGACACGTTGCTGACGACCCTGCGCCGCGCGAAGCTGTTGGCGAAGGACTCAACCTCGTCGGTACGACTGACGGTGAAGGACAAGCAGCTCGAGATTCGTACCCAGAGCCACGACACCGGCGACATTGAAGACTTCGTCGACGCCGACTACGAGGGTGAAGAGATCACCATCGCCTTCAACCCCAGCTTCCTCATCGACGGTATCGAGGCCACCATTGGTGACGAGATCGTCCTGGAAATCACCGATGCGGTTCGCCCCGCCATGGTGCACGGCGTCGAAGACGAGCGGTTCCGCTACTTGTTGATGCCAGTACGCGTTCAGTAGTCAGCACGCACGTGGGGCTCCACGAACTCACCCTTCGACACTTCAGGCTCTTTGACGAGTTCGTGTTTCGCCCTGACCCCGATGGGGCAACAGTTCTGCTGTCGCCCAACGGGACCGGCAAGACCTCGGTGCTTGAAGCGGTCTACGCCTTAGCCACCGCCAGTTCGTTTCGCACGAGTGCGGCCTCAGACATGATCCGCACCGGCGAAGGACTAGCCGAAGTCCACGGCCTTCTCTACAACGCCGAACGGCGCATTCAGGTCGACCTCACCCTGACCCGCGGGGTGCGCAACACCACCAAGCGGATGTTGGTGAACGGACAGCGTCCGACGTCACGGGCCGCCCTCTCAGAAGTGTTGCCCATCACCGTGTTCACCCCCGAAGGGGTGGACGTGGTCCGCCAGGGACCAGAACACCGGCGCACCCTGTTGACCACTCTGCTCACCGACGCCGATCTCGCTACCGGCGACATCATTGAGCGATGTGCCCGCGTCTCAACGCAGCGCAACGCCCTCCTGCGGCGTTGGCAGGGGCAGATGCCCCCGGTAAGTGCACTCACCGAACTCAGCGTCTGGGACCAGGAATTCGCTGACGCCGGCGAGGCCCTTGTGGTGGCCCGCGAAGCACTCGTCGCTGCACTCAACCCCCTTGTTCAGGAGTTTTACCAAGCGCTGGCGCAAAACACTCAGTCAGTCAGTGTCTCGTATGAACGCTCGTGGCAGGGCAATTTGGTTGACGCGTTGCAGTTATCGCTCGCCGACGATGCCTATCGCGGCCACACCACCGTGGGTCCTCAGCGAGACGACCTGGCTATTCGTTTAGATGGCCGCGACGCCCGTCGTCAGGCCTCCCAGGGCGAGCAACGCTCGCTCGCACTGGCGCTGCGCCTCGCCGGCCATGAGCACATCCGTCGGATGCGCGGAATGGACCCACTGCTGCTGCTCGATGACGTGTTTAGTGAGCTCGACCCCGTCCGCTCCGATCAACTTCTCAAACTTTTACCGCAGAGCCAGACACTGGTCACCACGGCCAGCCCGCTGTCGCGGGCCATGACGCCGGCCGCGGTAGTGGATATTGTGAGTCTCCGATGAGACGCCGCGACAACCAACCAGCTTCTATTGGCGACCTCTTAAGTACCCTGGCCGGTCGCGTTCGCAAGGTGGACTTGTTAGTCATTGATGAGGTGCGCGCCCTGTGGCCCGAGCTGGTTGAGGAGGCGATTGCCCAGCGATGCCGACCCGATGTGGTGCGCTCAGGAGTCCTCGTGATCACGGTGCCGAATGGGGCGTTTTCGCAGCGGATTTTGGAAGAAGAGGCCGCTATTTTGGCGGGCCTCGCCGTCCTCGGTGAGCGCGCACCAACGTCGATTCGCGTCATCGTCGCGACACAGCAATAAGCCTTAAAAAATAAGGCGTTTCGTGGTCCAAAGCGACCGTTTTGTTACACGCCAGCGAGTAGGATTTACTCGTCTCGCATGGGGCTTTTTGCGCACGAAATTGCGCCAATTTTTGAAGTGAAAGGAATACTTCTGTGGCTGAAAAGTCCAAGGGGTCAGCGAGCTACGGCGCGAGCGACATCACAGTTCTCGAGGGCCTTGAGCCAGTCCGAGTTCGTCCAGGTATGTACATCGGTTCCACCGGCCCCGCCGGTCTGCACCACCTCATCTGGGAAGTCGTGGACAACGCGGTGGACGAAGCGATGGCGGGCTACGCCTCACGCATCGACGTCACCATTTTGAAGAACGGCAGCTGCCGCGTGGTGGACGACGGTCGCGGTATTCCCGTTGACGATCACCCGCAGTACCCCGGGAAGTCGGCCGCCGAAATCGTGTTGACGGTGTTGCACGCCGGTGGCAAGTTCGGTGGCGAGGGATACAAGGTGTCCGGCGGCCTCCACGGTGTTGGTGTGTCCGTGGTGAACGCACTCTCGACGTCGCTCAAGTTGGAGATTGACCGCAACGGCAAGCGCCACGAGCTGAACTTTGCCGACGGCGGCAAGGTGCAGGGCCCACTCAAGGTCACCGGTGACGCGCCGCGTGGCCGCACCGGTACGACGGTGACGTTCGCCCCCGACCCCACCATCTTCGAAGACATCGACTTCCGCGCACAGACCGTGCTCGAGCGTCTGCAGATCATGGCCTTCTTGAACAAGGGTCTCGAAATTCGCTTCGAAGACGAGCGTGAGGGTCGTGAGGCGAAGGAGACGTTTAAGTACAACGGCGGCATCGTCGACTACGTGCGTCACCTCAATAATTCGAAGGAGTCACTGTTCCGCAAGGTCGGCTCCTACGAGCAGGCCGAAGAGGGCCAGGAAGTTGAAGTGGCCTTCCAGTGGAACACCGGGTACTACGAGAGCATCCACTCCTTCGCCAACGGCATCTCGACCATCGAGGGCGGTATGCACGAAGAGGGCTTCCGCAAGGCCATCACCAACGTGCTCAACCGTTACGCCCGTAAGCGCAACCTGCTTAAGGAGAAGGACGACAACCTCACCGGTGACGACATCCGTGAAGGCTTGACGGCGATCATCTCCGTCCACCTCGCTGAGCCACAGTTCGAAGGTCAGACCAAGGGCAAGCTGGGCAACGTCTCGATGCGTTCACTGGTGGAGCGCGCGACCAACGAGAAGCTGTCCGAGTGGCTCGAGGAGAACCCCAAGGAGGGTGGTCAAATCGTGGCCAAGGCCGTGCAGGCCTCACGGGCCCGCATCGCCGCCCGTTCGGCGCGCGACCTCACCCGTCGTAAGTCAGCCCTTGATGGCGCTGGCCTGCCCGGCAAGCTCGTGGACTGCTCGTCGAAGGACCCTCGTGAGTCGGAGCTCTTCATCGTTGAAGGGAACTCGGCCGGTGGTTCCGCTAAGGACGCACGTAACCCGCGCAACCAGGCCATCTTGCCGATTCGCGGCAAGATCTTGAACGTTGAGAAGGCCCGCACGGACAAAATTCTCAAGAACACTGAAATCCAGGCACTTATTTCCGCCATTGGTGCCGGTGTTGAGGCCGACTTTGACGTGACCAAGACGCGCTACGACAAGATCATCTTGTTGGCCGACGCCGACGTTGACGGCAGTCACATCCGCACGTTGCTGCTCACCTTCTTCTTCCGTCAGATGACGGAACTGGTGAACAACGGGCACGTGTACGTGGCCCAACCACCGCTGTACTCCACGCTGGTGGGCAAGGAGAAGGTCTACCTCCGCGATGACGCCGCGAAGGCCACCTTCCTCGCGGAAAACCCGAACCACAAGAACGACTTCCAGCGTCTGAAGGGTCTCGGCGAAATGGACTTCGACGAGCTCCGTGACACCACCATGGACCCCACCAAGCGGGCCCTGCTGCAGATCACCGTCGAACAGGCCGCCCTGGCCGACGAAGTCTGCTCCATCTTGATGGGCGACGATGTACCCCAGCGCCGCCACTTCATTCAGACCAACGCAAAGGATGTTCGCTTCCTCGACATCTAATCGAGAAGGAAAATAACTATGGCTCGTACCCCGAAGACCCCAGACACCCCCAGCGACGAAGTATTTGGCTACGTCGAACCAATCGAGATCAACCTCGAGATGGAGCGCTCCTTCTTGGAGTACTCCATGTCGGTCATTGTGTCTCGCGCACTCCCCGACGCCCGTGACGGTTTGAAGCCCGTTCACCGTCGCATCTTGTACTCCATGTTCGACCAAGGTCTTCGACCCGACCGTCCGCACACCAAGTGCGCCAAGGTCGTCGGTGAAGTGATGGGTACCTATCACCCGCACGGTGACTCGGCCATCTATGACGCACTCGTGCGCATGGTGCAGGACTTCGCGATGCGTCACCCACTCATCAGTGGTCACGGCAACTTCGGCGGTACCGGACCAGACGAAGGTGCGGCCGCCATGCGTTACACCGAATGCCGTTTGGCCCCACTCGCGCTCGAGCTCCTCGACTCGATTGACGAAGAGACCGTCGACTTCGAGCCCAACTACGACAACTCGACGCAGCAGCCCACGGTCTTGCCCGCGCGCTTCCCCAACTTGTTGGTGAACGGCTCACAGGGTATTGCCGTTGGTATGGCGACCAAGATCCCGCCGCACAACCTCGGTGAAGTCATCGACGCCGTGCTGCACCTCTTGGCCAACCCCGAAGCGACTCCTGACGACCTCATGGCCTTCGTGAAGGGTCCCGACTTCCCTACCGGCGCACAGATTCTTGGACGCCAGGGCATCATGGACGCCATCCGTACCGGACGCGGTTCCATCAAGATGCGCGCTGTCGCGGAGATCGAAGAGACGAACACGGCCTCACGCATTGTCGTGACCGAGTTCCCCTACGAAGTCTCGGTGGAGTCGATCGAAGAGAAGATCTACGAACTCGTCAAGAACAACGACATCGACGGCATCGCCGAAGTGCAGAACGACTCGGCTGGCCGCCAGGCCCGTCTGGTCATTCGCCTCAAGCGCGACGCCAACGCCAACGTGATCTTGAACAAGCTCTACAAGAACACCAGCCTGCAGACGACCTTCGCGGTGAACCAGCTAGCGCTTGTTGACGGCGTGCCGCGCACGTTGAACTTGGCGCAGGCGCTCGCCGTCTACATCGACCACCAGGTTGACGTGGTGACGCGCCGCACGCAGTTCCGCCTGCGCAAGGCCGAGGCCCGTGCCCACATCGTCGAAGGCCTCTTGAAGGCCATCGACATGCTCGACGCGGTGATTGCCACGATTCGTAACTCGGACGACCGCGGTGCGGCCCGCATCTCACTGATGGCGAGCCCCTTCGACTTCTCCGAAGAACAGGCCAACCACATCCTCGACATGACGCTGGGTCGCTTGACGCGACTGGGTCGTAGTGAGCTCGAAGACGAGATGGCCAAGTTGCGTGCCTTGATCGCCGAACTCCAGGAGATCCTCTCCACCGACGCGAAGCTGCGCAAGGTCATCTCAGACGAAATCACGGTGATCCGTGACAAGTACGCGACCCCGCGCGTGACGCAGATCGTCAACGACCCGGGCGAGCTGGGCATGGAGGACCTCATCGACGATGAGGAAGTCGTGATCACGATGACCCAGGCCGGCTACATCAAGTCAGTCTCGGCCGACGCCTTCCGCACCCAGGCCCGTGGTGGTCGTGGTGTCCAGGGCGCCAAGCTCAAGGAAGAGGACTTGGTCGAGCAGATTGTGCACACGTCGACGCACGCCTACCTCTTGTTGTTCTCCAACTTGGGACGCGTCTTCCGCCTGCGCGGACACGAAGTACCGATCAAGGAGCGCACCGCGAAGGGTACCGCCGTCGTCAACTTGTTGAACCTGCAGCCCAACGAGCGCATTCAGGCCATTGTCACCACGGACGACTTCCCCAAGGACAAGTTCCTGGTGTTCGCCACCGCTGACGGCACCGTGAAGAAGACGCCGTTCTCGGAGTATGACAAGTCCCGTCGCGAAGGCTGGATTGCCATCAAGCTGCGCGCCGGCGACGAAGTGGTGCGCGTGGTCGCGACCAGCGGCAACGACGACCTCATGGTCGTTACCTACCGCGGTATGTCGATTCGCTTCAACGAGTCCGAAGTCCGTGAGATGGGTCGTGACGCCACGGGTGTGCGCGGCATCAAGCTCAAGGAAGACGACAAGGCGATCTCGCTCGACCTCATCCGTGACGACGCCGACCTGTTCCTGGTTACCGACACTGGTTTTGGCAAGCGCGTCAAGGTCGAGCGCTTCAACCGCCAGGGTCGTGGTGGCATGGGCGTGCGCGCCATCAAGCTCACCGCGGCACGCGGCTTCGTGGTCGCGGCCTTCATGGTGCGACTGGCCGACGAAGTGCTGCTGGCCTCGAGCGGTGGTGTGTTGATTCGCACCGCGGCGAAGGAGATCTCCTCGCAAGGTCGTGACGCCACGGGTGTGCGCGTGATGAACCTCGACGAAGGTCACAGCGTCGCGACGGCCGCCGCCGTTCCCGCAGAGAGCGAAGCGTAACGCGTTGCGCCCTGTGGCGCGTCGCGGAGAGAGAGCAACTCGTCATCGCCACCTTCCCACGGCCTCGCAGTCGTGGGGGGTGGCGATGTCTCGTATCATGAGTGCCATGACTCCTCGCACGCCCTTGGCCCCGTCACGGCCGTCGCGAGGTGCACTGACCACTGCCGTTCTCGTTTCGCAGGGGCGCTAAGTGCTGATTGTCCGTGATCTAGCTATTGAAATTGGTGCGCGCCGCATTCTTGAGCCTGTCTCCTTCACCGTTGGAAACGGTGAAAAGGTTGGCCTCGTCGGGCGTAACGGTGCGGGCAAGTCAACGTTGTTGTCGGTGCTGTTGCTGCAGACTCCCGAGCACCTGCGCATTAGTGGCCAGGTGCAACACCAGGGTCGCGTTGCCCACCTGCCGCAGGAGCCAGTACCCGGCGGTCTGGGTGTGGAGCCCATTGGCTTGAGCCACGTCTTGAGTGCGCGCGGCATTGACCGTCTCGACGCCGACATGAACCAGGCGCGCCACGACCTGGCGGCCGACCCTACCGAAGAAACCATCGAGCGCTTCACCGCGCTCGAAGAGGCCTTCCGCGAAGCCGGTGGCTACGAAGCCGAGTCTGAAGTGGCCCGTCTGGCCGACGGCCTTGGCCTCGAGCAAGAACTGCTCTTGGAAGATTTGAATTCGCTCTCCGGTGGTCAGCGTCGTCGTATTGACTTGATGCGCGTCCTCTACGAGCAGCCCGAAACAATGGTGCTCGACGAACCTACGAACCACTTGGACAAAGCGGCCAAGCGCTGGCTCTTCGATGAACTCGATCGCTTCCGCGGCACTGTTCTGGTGATTAGTCACGACTTGCCCCTGCTGGACAAGTCCATTGACCGGGTGTTGGCACTACGCGACGCGCAGCTGCGCGAATACAAGGGCAACTACACCAAGTTCCTCGAGCAAGAAGAGGCCCGTCGCCTCAGCGAAGAGAAGATGGCGGCGCAGCAGGGCGAGAAGATCGACCAGCTCACGAACCTGGCGAACTCCATGCGTGGCCAAACGGCCGCTCGCGCCCGCTTGGCCAAGGTGCTCGACCGCAAGGTGGAGAAACTCGAAGAGAACCGCGTTGAGGTCACCAAGAAGGAGAAGAAGGTCACCTTCCGACTCCCGCCACCCCCGCGTAGCGGTGATGTGCCCATGACCGTCGAACACGTGGGCGTCCAATACGGGGACTTGCGGGTCGTCAACGACGTCAACTTCATCACCCGTCGCGGCGACCGCATTTTGATTGTGGGAAAGAACGGTGCCGGTAAGTCGTCGCTGCTCAGGTGTTTAGCCGGCACCCAAAAGAAGTTCGAGGGCTCCGTGAAGTTTGGTGCCAATGTCCAGGTCGGCTACTTTGCCCAGGAGCACGAACAGCTCGACTTCACCAAGACGGTCCTCGATCACCTCGAAAACGCCACGGTCCAAACCGAGGTGCAGCGCCGCGCCCTGCTGGGTGCCTTCGGTCTCAAGGGCTCCGCGGCCCATCAGTTGCCGGGCACACTCTCCGGTGGTGAGCGCGCGAAGTTGGCGTTGGCAATCATGGCCGCCTCGGACGCCAATCTCCTGCTCTTGGACGAACCGACGAACAACCTCGACCCGGCCAGCGTGCAGGCGCTGGGCGAGATGATGGGGCAGTGGCAGGGCACGATTGTGGCCGTGAGCCACGAACGCGACTTTGTCGAGGCGCTGAAGCCGACGCACGCCGTCTTGTTGCCCGAGGAGTACTTCGACCTCTGGCGCGACGACTACATGGACCTGATCGAACGCCGCTAGGGCCTATTCGATGCCGGTGTACCAGGGACTGGTGCGCGGCGGATAGGCCAACTGGAAGGCCCCGTGCTGCAAGGCCAGGTTGGGGTTGTAGTAGGGGTCGCGAGCGATCTCTAAGCCCCAGCGGTCACGAATCATCAAAATCTCGCGCATGAAGCGGCGATACTTTTCGCCCTCGGTGTCGAGGCCGCGCGAGACTGACTCGTAGTGCACCAACTGGGCGTGGGGGGTGTAGGTGACCTTGAGGCCCGTGCGCTGAACGCGCAGACAGAAGTCGATGTCGTTGAAGGCGACCTGGAGGGCTTCGTCGAGCCCGCCAACTTCGTCCCAGGTGGAACGCCGCACCACGATGCACGCCGCGGTGCAGGCCTGGAACTCCGAGGCCAGCGACGTGCGACCAAAGTAGCCGTGGTCAGTCTTGTCGTGGAACTGATTGACGTGCGTGGCCAGTCCCTGGGGACCCAGGATGACGCCCGCGTGCTGCACGCGGCCGTCGGGGTAGATGAGCTTGGCGCCGACGAGACCAACACCGGGCTGCCAGAGCTGGGCGACCATGGCCGACAACCAGTCCGGGGTGATGACGGTGGTGTCGTCGTTGAGCAGACACAAGACCTCACCACGGCAGGCACTGACCGCACCATTGTGCAGGGCGGAGTAGTTGAAGGGGCGGTCGTCACGCACGACCGTGACGCGCTCATCGAGTGAGTCGAAGAAGGCCAGCGTCTCGGGCTTCACCGAGCCGTTGTCGATGATGACAATTTCGAATGCGGGATACGTCGTGTCGGCCAACACGGAACGCACGCAGTCCTCCAGGTAGACGCCGTCACGGGTCGGGATCATGATGGAGACCAGTGGCGGCTCGGCGGGCAGGTCAAAGAAGACGTCAGCAAATCCCGTGCCGGCCACTTCGCGAACGTCACCAGAAACACCACGACGAGCCAGCGCGTCGGCGACCGCACGACGACCAGCCGTGAGCGCCCACGGCTTGGCCTCGGACGTCTGCGACGTCGAGCCGATGTGACTACGCCAGTGATAGAGGACGTGGGGAATGTGGATGATGGTGGAGCGGTCCACGATCTCGCTCACGCGCAGCACCAGGTCCCAGTCCTGGGCGCCGTCGAACTCACTACGCAGCCCCCCGAGTTCATTCACCAAAGCACGGCGCACCGTCGTCAGGTGGCAGACGTAGTTCTGTCCCAGCAGCAACAGGGGGTCGAAGTCGCTCTTGAAGTAGGGCATGAAGACTTCGTGGGCTTCATTGAGCTTGTCTTCGTCCGAGTAGAGCAGCGTGGCGTTGGGGTGTTCTTCAATGGCCAGGGCCACGTGCAGCAGGGCGTATTCGACAATCGTGTCGTCGTGGTCCATGAAGACCAGCCAGTCACCCGTGGCCTGCGCGATAGCGGAATTCGTGGCCGCGGAGATGTTGCCGTTCGTTTCGCGGGTGACCAACTTGACGCGCTCGTCGCGTGCGGCGTACTCGGCGACGATGGCGCGCACCGCGGCGTCGGGTGAGCAGTCGTCAGCGATGATGAGTTCAAAGTTCGGGTAGATCTGGGCCAGCACCGAGTCAATGGCCTCACGCAAGAAGGCATGGTCAGTGTTGTAGGTGGCCATGACGATGGAGAACGTCGGGCGGTTCTCCATTAGCACTAGTCGGCGTCGCAGGTGGCCGCGGTTCTCGTCAGTCATCGCCCGATACTGGAGCACCCAGGCGGCGTAGCCATTGGCCTCGAGACGGGGGCTTTGGCGACCACTATTGCCCTTGATGAGGACCTTGAGGGCGTGAATGAAGAGGCGCGTTCCTCGCTTCAGGAGGTCAAAGCGGATCTCCCACTTGCCGGCGACGCGAACAGAGGGGGCCGGCGCCGGTGCTGGTGCGGGGGCCGCCGTGGGGCCAGCCTGCAATGGGGCGCGCCCTAGCCGACGGCGAACACCGTTTTCCAGAACGTTGGTGGCCTTGATAATCAAGATCATCAGTGGGTACCACCGCGAGGCGGTGATGGGACGAAATTGAGCGGCGATGTGCTGGTTGTGGGCCGACTCGAGCTCGTAGACCTTGTTCATCTCGCGAAGAACGGTGACCTCGTTTGCGCGCAGCGTGTGCGCTTGGTGCGTCTGGGAAATCGGTGCGCCGCTGTCGTCTTCAAATACGGTCACGATCCACAAGTCCCTTCACTGGCCATGTTTCAGGCACGCGGCTCGTTCTATCTTACCGAGCAGGTCGAGATTTTCTGGTGTTGCGCACGGCATTCACGCGGTGCCACTGCGCCCGGAACCAATCGAATCGACCGACGTCGCGTATGGCGTGCGGGAGGCCGAGGCGTTGCAGTCGATTACGACGTCGCGTGGCCGCCAGTGCGCCCAGTCCGACGAAGAAGCCCACTTCAGCGAGCAGTTCGTGTGGCGGGGTGAAGTTGAAGGTCACGTGTGATGTGCCAGCCGGCACCGCCAGCGCCTGGTACGGCGCTTGTAGGTCAAGACCAACCCCATTGCCGTTCACTGCGGCGGTCCACCCTGGCATCGAGAGTTCTCGGCGAATGAGGATGGACGTAGAAGGACAGGTCACGGTAACGGCATTGAGAGAGGAGGCCGAAATCGTGCAGCCGGCTGCGGTGTAGAGGCCGGTGGTGAAGGGGAACTGGTAGATCGTGTAGGTCCCGTCTTGGTAGACCGAGCGCAGTCCAGCAGTGGCCAGCGCCGGGCTCATCGGCCATTTGGTGAAGGCGATGGCGTACTTCACGCCGGCGTTTTCGAACTGGGGCATGTGCGCCGCGAGGGCCGCACCAAAGGTCACGGCATCGGCCGTTCCCTGCCACACCATGTACATCCCTGTGGGGTTGGCTCGACCAATGGGGATTTCGCTGTTGATTAACGTCTGGAACTTGGCCGAGAAGGGAAGGTCGTGCGCGTTGAGGTCGCTAATTGCGAAGTAGCTCGCCCAGTTCGGTGAAATCGGTCCAAAACTGATGAAGCGCGACCCTTGCAGGTGGGTTTCGAGAAAGTTCAATGGGCCTTGCGCCACGGTGATGGAAGTGGGGGCTAAGACTTCAGGTAGACCAAAGGCGAAGCCCGCGTCGGTAATGAGGGCTAAGGCGATGACGGCGATGGCAACCGGACGGCGCAGCAGTACGGGAGCACCCCACATCACCGCCAGAGCGATCAAGGGGAGCGCGCGGCCAACGACCACCATCATGTGCATATGGTTTTGCCAGACGACACCACGGGTGTAGGTGGCGCCGTAGAGCTCGGCGACGAGGAGGAGTAGGAAACTTGCTCCGGCCGCGAAGTGCCATGACCGCTGCGGTCGGCGTTTGGCAAGTAAGTCGTCGAGGCCGAACATGGCCAACATGATTAACGCCATTTCACAGGTGGCGATGATGTAGCGGCCGAGCACAATCTTGTTGACCTGAGGAATCATGTCCCAGTAGTCGAGAACGTGAAAGAAATTGAAGGCCCCGAGAAGACTCAGCACGGTCCAGCCGCCGAGAAAGAGTCGGATGCGACGATAGGTGGGGCCACCAAGGGCGTAGAGGGCGAGTGTGACGACTCCGATGGTGAAGTATCCACCGACCGATCCCCAGACGCGGTCCAGCGCGACGTCGCCTTGAATGGGGCCATAGACGTAGGGGTCGACAAACATCGGCCAGATTTGATGTGGGAGTGCGACACCGCTGGTGTCGGCGTGAATGCCCACCAGGGCGACCTTCAAGAAGTCTTCAAAGGCCACCAGAATTGGCAACGCCAGTACCAGGCCACCGATGAATCCAGCCGCGAGCTGAACGATCCCGTGCTTGCGATCACTGCGTGGGAGGGCCGAAAGACGAAAGAAGGCGTAGATGCCAACGAAGAGCGTGTCGAAGTAGGCAACTTCGGGGAAGCCGGCGTAGAGCGAGAGGGCTACCGCAATGGCGAGTAGGCCCCATCGCCACTGTCGCTTCCCGGCGCTGCGAATGATGAGTTCTACCCCCAACATCGCCAACGGCAAGAACGCTACGGGATTCTCTACCGAGTTTCCCAACCAGGCCAGGGTGCCGTTGAGCCCAAAGAGAACACCAATGACGCAGGCAATTAGTTCAGAAGTGACAAAGCGACGACACAACAGATAGGTCGAAACACCGGCAATGAGTTGCAGGGCTAAGTGAAACCAGACCAGACCGTTGGGAAGTGCGAAGAGCAGAACCAACGGGGACAAGGCACCGGACTGCATTTCGCCCGCCAGCGGCATGCCGATGCCTTCGAATGGGTTCCACCAGGGCAAGTGACCATGAAGGAGATCAGTGGCGGCCAGGTGACCCAACGCCTGGGTTAAGAACCCGACATTGGGGTCAATGGCGGGGTGGCTGCAGGCAGTCCAGCACGTCGCGTGAGCAATGCCCGACGTCCACCAGATGGCGTCTTGCTGGGTGATGCCGAAAATGTAGAGGATGTTGGCGAGGACAATAACGCCGACCACGATGCTGAGACCGAGGGGTGACCCCCACAGTCGCGCGCGGGCAGCCCACGATGCCAAACTCTGACTTCGAGGGGGGTGAGATAGTCCTTCAACGGTAGTCACGTCGTCACCATCTCCTTTGACCCCGACACACCGTTGTCCACCACCTACTCTACCAACGACCCCTTAGAAAATGGGGGTCTACAGGTAGGTGCCGGTGCTCGATGCTGCTGAGGAGACGTTGACCTTGGAGACTTTGCCCATCTCCTCGTAGAGTTCAGCCAGCGTCTTGGCGGAGTCGACGCTGCGTCCCAAGCGGGCGCTCGCGTCCGATGCCGAGAATGGCCCGAACTCAATGGTGGCCAAACAGCGACCAGGGCGGACCAGGGCGGCGTCGAGAGAGCTCGGCGGTGCGTTCGTTGACAGCAGAATCAACAGATTGCTCGTGGCGCCCACGATGCCGTCGGTGGCGTTGAGGAGGCGTGAGATTCCTGCCCCGCGGGTGCCGCCCTTCTCAGCGATCTCGTCGGCGTCTTCGATTACCACGATGCGTGTGAGGTCGTTGTCAACAAACGTCACCATGTTCATGAAGTAGTTGATCTGATTGAGCATGCGTTCGGGGTCAAGAACTAAGGCCGCGCGCGACCACTCCTTCCACGACGTGAGCAGACTACGAATGGCCCACGTCTTACCTGTGCCGGGAGGTCCGTGGAAGAGGATGATGCGGCCGTTGTCCTTGGTGTCGGCACGCGTCAGCCCGGCGAGTTCTTCGAGACCCTTGCGCGTGGCGGCGGTGTAGTTGTTTTGAATCTTGGCCCACTCTGTGTCGTCAAAGTTGCGCATGGTGGGGTAGTCGTCCCCTGACCAGATTTCGAAGTTGGTTGTCTTTGGCTCGGCTACCGACGTTTCGAGACCGGACTGAAAACGTGTGGCCATCTCACGAATGGCCTCCATGCTCTGTCCACCAAAGTACGAACCAACGTGACCTTCACCGATTGTCACGGACGCCCACCAGTCGATGCCGCGCAACAAGTAGATCGCACGTTCACCCGAGGCGTAAGAACGTTCGACGGTGCACGTCGGCAAGTAGAAACTGATCGACTGCAGGGTGTAGGGCTCGGACCGCACGTAGGTGAAGTGGGAGCGAAGCGCGTGGGTGAACTCACCTTTATAGAAGAGTTCGATGAAGGCACTCTCGGGCAGGTGATTGGGATTCTGGTGATGGTCGCTGTGACCGTAGGTGAAGCTGGGGTGTCCCGCCGCGAGGGTGGTGCCCGGAAAGGCACTGAAGAGTTCGTCCATAGTTGTCATGGAGAAATGTTGCCAACCCCCTGTGACACGACGGGCGGGTCATGTGACAGTGGCCCCGTATCCTTGGCACTTCACTACGTTGGAGGTTGCATGTCACCATCACCCACAGACTCGTCAGCCTTAGCCACCGCGATTACCCGAGAGCTGGCGGCCACCCCAGGCCAGTTCGCTACCGAGCTCGCTCGCACCCTCAAGGTTGCCAAGGGTGACGTCAACTCCCTCCTCTACAAGAGCGATCAATTTGTTCGGACGGAAGACTCCAAGCCCCGATGGTTTCTGGCCAGTGATGCTGAGAAGGCACCGTCAATCGCAACGACGCCGTCAGTTGGGGGAACTACGAAGAACGCCGCGGAGCGCGTGATGGAAGAACTCTTCGGCGACCACGAACCCGACGATGACCCCTTAGACCCCGAGGCACTGGCTCGCTTCACGAAGGTCGCCACCGAGCCGCGCCGCGCCTTTGTTGCCGGAGAGCGTAGCGAGGACAACCCGCACGATTTGTACGTGTGGCAACGTGAGGCACTACAGCGCTGGCGTGACAACAAGTACCACGGCATCATCGACGCCGTCACGGGTGCCGGTAAGACACGCCTGGCTGTTGCGGCGATTGACGAGCACCAGCGGGCCGGTGGCCGAACGGTGGTCATTGTCCCCACCATTGTCTTGTTGCACCAGTGGGTGGCCGTTCTTGATGCCGCACTGCCGGGCGTGCGCGTCGGCCGCGTCGGTGACGGACACAATGACGACCTTGATCGCTACCCCGTTGTTGTTGCGGTGGTCGCCTCCGCTCGCAACCGGGCCTTCCTCCTTCGCGGTGCATCGGGCCTCCTGGTGGTGGACGAATGCCATCGGAGTGCATCGGAGAAGAACCAGGAAGCACTTGACGAACGCTTCGAGCGTCGACTCGGCCTTTCGGCAACCCACGAACGACTCGATAACGCCCACGAAACGGTGCTGCTGCCGTATTTTGGCCGTGTTGTCTACACACTGAACTACAAGCGCGCCATTGACGACGGCGTTATCACCAACGTCCGGGTGGCCTTCGTCGGGGTTAACTTCACCGAGGAGGAGGCGCAACAGTACGCCCTCATTGTCCACCAGCTCTCCACGGTCCGACGCAACCTCATTCGCACCTACGGTGTGCGTTCAGCACCGTTCAGCGTGTTTCTTGACGACGTGTTGCGACTCACCCGTTCCGGACCAGCCAAGGCCTCGATGTCGGCAAACAGGTGGTTGACGCTGTGGCGTGAAAAGAAGGAGATGCTGGCGGAGACGCCGGCCAAGATGAATGCCGTATCGTCATTGGCGTCGACGTTTCGAGACGCTGACCGGACCTTGTTGTTTACGCAGTCGATCCTGTCGGCGAACACCTTGGCGTCGTCGTTGACTGACATGGGCATTAGCGCTTCAGCGCACCATTCGGACTTGAGCACCGATGAGCGCGACGTCATCATGTCGTCGTTTGCGGCGGGATTAACCACGGTCTTGGCGTCGGTGCAGACGTTGGAAGAGGGTGTTGACGTGCCCGACGCCGATCTGGCCGTTATCGTTGCGTCGTCCAAGCAGCGTCGCCAGATGATTCAGCGCATGGGGCGCGTCATGCGACGCAAGGCCGACGGCCGAGATGCGCGCTTCATCATTTTGTTCGTGAAGAACACCGACGAAGATCCGCGATTGGGTGCGCACGAACTCTTCGTCGAGGAACTCTTAGCGGTCGCTCGCGAGTCGGCCATCTTCGAAACGTCGCAGGCCTCGGAAGTGCGTGCGTTCCTCGATCCTCGCCGACTCTAAACAACAATCCCCGGTGCGAACACCGGGGATTGTTGCTCTTTCAGGGGGAAGAAATCAAGCGGCGTTTTAGATGTCGCCGTGATGCTTGCGCTCGTAGGCCATGAAGTGACGAACGGCGAGTGCGGCGGCGATGAAGCCCAGGGCGGGGAACGTAAGAACGGTAATCAACAACATGTGGATCTCCTTGTTTGTTTTGGGGGTGCACCCACTATGGCGGTCCAGCATGAAAACTTCGCAACAGAAATGTAAGGAGTTCGTTAAGACGCCCGAACTCTTATCTCGTCTTTAGGAACCAGCGAGGAGCGACGTGTTCTAACGTGACACGAGACCTCATTTTGGAGATGTAGATGCGTACCTTTACCGCCACCCCGTTGCCCACCGAGCGCTACACCCTCGGCGAAGGAATTCGATGGGACGAGGTCCGTCAGGAGCTCGCCTGGGTCGATATCGCTGGCATCTCCAGTCGTATGATGCGCGCACGTGTCAGCGACGAGTCAGTTGACATCGTCGCCACGCACGAGTTTGCTCCAAACTTCACGGTCTTCGCCCCCTTCGCTGACCGTTCCCTTGGCTGGCTGGCTGGCTACAACGACGCCATCGTGCGCTTCACCCAAGGTGGTGACGTGGTCCACCTGGTGACGCTCGAACCAGGGGCGGCCGGCACACTTCGCACCAACGACGGAACGGCTGATCCATGGGGTGGATTCTGGGTGGGCACGATGGGGACGCGGGGACACGAGCCCATTGGTTCGCTCTACCGATACGTCAACGGTGAGGTCACCACGGTGCGAGAGGGATGCACGATTCCCAACGGCACGAGTTGGAGCGCCGATGGGCGAACCATGTATTGGACGGACTCGGCGCTGGGCACGATTTTTCGTGCGCCAGTCGATGAGGCGGGCTGGCCGGGCACATTTGAACCGTTCATTGTCTTTCCCGACCCGTCCATGGAAGCGCCCGATGGGCACTGCATTGACGAACGTGGGCACCTTTGGGTGGCCGTTTGGGGCGGCCGTGAAGTGCGGGAGTTCACACCGGAAGGCGAGCTCGTTGGCCGTGTCGCGGTCGACGCGCACCAGGTCTCGTGCTGCACCATTGGCGGCCCCTCGGGGACGACGTTGTTCATCACGACGGCGCAAGAAGGGTATTCAGCGGAGGACTCACGCCGCGATCCCCACGCGGGAAAACTCTTTCGCTGCGAGATCGACGTTCGTGGGCGTTCACTCTTGGCGGCGTCCGCGTTCTAGGCCTCTCGCCCGACATGTCACACCGGGCGGTCACCATAGAGGTGGACAGAGAGAGAAACGAGATTAATGAACCAGAGCACCTTGTCGTTTATTCAGTTGGATCGCGTGATTGGCGCCGTTATCGGAAGTGCCGTTGGTGATGCCCTCGGCGCCGGATACGAGTTCGCTACCCCACCTGAACCTTCGATGGTGACCATGAAGCCCGGCACTTTGACGGGTGCTCCGGCGGGTCACTGGACCGACGACACGGCAATGGCGCTGGGCATTCTCCGAGTGCTGGCGGCGGGACATCGACTCGATGATCCGGCCGCGGTGAGTCTGGTCGCTGACCAGTTTCTCGACTGGTTCTACTCCGGGCCATCAGACGTTGGTATGCACACGTCGCGGGTCTTGTCGGCAACGACGGGTCCGGACGACATGGCTGCGGCAGCGTTATGGGAGCAGCAGCGCCGACCCGACTCGGCGGGCAACGGGTCCTTGATGCGCACCGGCCCGGTGGCCCTCACCGCACTGGGTGATGATGAGGCCATTGCCGAGGCCGCGCGCGCCGTGTCGGCGCTCACCCACGCGCACCAAGACGCCCAAGACGCCTGTGTGCTCTGGTCCATCGCCATTGACCGCGCCATTCGAAACGGTTCTCTCGAAGGACCTCGAGCCGGCCTTCCTCTGCTGTCCGCCAGCCAAGCGGAAAAGTGGGAGTCGTGGATCGACGATGCGGAGCGCCGCGCACCGCACACCTTTCGTCCAAACGGGTACGTGGTCACCGCGCTGCAGGCAGCGTGGTCGGCGATTGTTCACAGCCGGGGAGCGACGAATCACTTTGATGCGGGACTGCGGCTAGCGATCTCCATTGGCGACGATACCGACACCGTGGCCGCGATTGCCGGCGCCCTCTTGGGGGCCGCCTACGGCGTGACGAGCGTCCCCTTTGTCTGGCGCCACGGCTTGGCCGGGTGGCCCGATGGACTGCGAGCGATTGACCTGACCACCTTGGCGGTGCGGGCCGCACGCGGCGGTGACGACCCCGATGGGTGGCCCAGCGTTGCGTCAATGGCCTCTACCTACGCCCGTTTTTCCCCTCGGGGTGGGACCTACGTGTTTGAGCAGGACCCCGGCGTGGTGTTTGGCGATTTTGGTGCGCTCGCGACCACGACGACGGACGCCTACCTGTCGCTGTGCCGAATTGGCGTCGATGATCGCAAGGTGAGTGACCATGAAGTCGTCTGGTTGGTGGACAAGCCACTCAACGCCGATGCCGCTCGCGTCCTGGCCGACACGGCCGACGCGATTGCGTCTCTGCGAGCCCAGGGCAAGACGGTCTTCGTCCACTGCGTGCGGGCCGAGAGCCGTACGCCAACGGTAGCGATGGCCTGGCTCATTCGTCACCACGCGCTGACTTGTGATGATGCGATTGATCTCGTCCTGGCTACCATTACTACCGCTGCCCCCGAAGGCAGTTTGTTGGATGGCGTGCGCCAGATCTCGTCGCTCGCTACCAGTTGATTTGGTAGACGTTGCAGGGTGCGCTGATGCCCTTCAGTGCAACTTCGATGGGGCCTTCGGCGGGAAAGACGCCCCCAAGTGAGCGATAGACGTCGTCAGTGACGCGAATGTCCCCACCACCGGCGCTCGCGGCAACCCGTGCGGCAACGACGACCGTCTTGCCGAAGAAGTCTCCTGCCTCTTCGCGAGCATTGCCGGCGTGAATGCCGATACGCACCGGGACACGGATGCCGTCGAATCCGTCACGAAGGGCGCGTTGAATACCCTGGGCCGCGGCAATAGCGGCGCCCGGCGCGGTGAACGAGATCATGAATCCGTCACCCTGGTTCTTCACAATGGTGCCACCAAACATGGCAACCTGCTGCTGCACCAGGTCGTCGTGCCAGCGGTGCAGCTGCATCCAGCGGTCTTCACCTAATGCCTCGAGCAAGACGGTGGAACCTTCGATGTCGGTGAACATCACTACGACGTTGCCGTCAGCGGTGCGCAACGCGAGGGTGGTGTCGTCGTCGTGGGCCATGCTCAACAGTGAGTCGAGCGAGGTGGTGATGTCGAAGCCGATCACGTCGGCGTTGGGAACGCCGTTTGAGGAGTGGGCGTGCACCACGCGCCAGTATGGTCCTTCCCGGCGAAAGATCAGCGTCATGCGCATGCGGACCTCTACGCCATGGGCGAGCATCATCGTGAGATCGGTGGCCACCCATCCAAACGTGCCGTCTTTCCAGGCGACGGTGGTGCCGGGCTCAACGGACTCGATGCCCATTTCGGTCAGCTGAACGGCGACGAGCTTTAAGAAGTCGTTGCGGTTATCCCACCACTCGAGTTCGTCGGTGCCGATGACGAGGAACGATTCGTGGGTGGAGGACATGTCGGCGAAGGCCTGCATGTCACCAGTTACGAGGGCGCGGGTATAGCTCTCGGCCAGTTCAATAAGTTCGGGGGCACGCTCCACGAACTTCAGCCTACAAAAGCGCTTCAGTAGCGGCGAACGCCCACAAATCTCCCTAACGGCGAGGTGACCACCAGAAGCGTTCACCCAAGGTCAACGCCATGGCCGGCACTAACACGGTGCGAACAATCAGCGTGTCGAGCAGTACACCGGTGCAGACAATCACGCCGATCTGGGTCAACGCAATCAGCGGGAGCACGCCAAGAACGAGGAAGACCGAGGCCAGCAAGATACCGGCCGAGGTGATGACCCCACCGGTGGTGCGCAGGGCTTCGAGCATGCCGGCGTTCGCCCCGAGGTGACTCTTCTCTTCCTTGGCCCGGGCCGTGAGGAAGATGTTGTAGTCAACACCGAGGGCCACCAGGAACAAGAAGGCGTAGAAGCTGGTGCCGGTATTGAGTGCGGGGTAGCCCAGGACGTGGATGAACAAGAACCACGAGATACCGAGCGCGGCAAAGTAGGTGCCGATGACGGACGCCAGCAACAACAGCGGGGCGACGAGCGAGCGCAGCAGCACGAACAACACGGCGACCACCACCAGCAGGATCAGTGGGGCAAGGAGACGCGTGTCACGGTGTGACTCGTTCGTGGTGTCGAGGGCAATGGCACTGTCGCCACCAACGGCCACGCCGGTAATGCCGGCAAAGTGGTGGCGCAACGTGGTGATTAGCGCGAAACTGGCCGAAGAACTTGGCGCAGCTGACGTCGTGAGGTCCAGCTCGCTCCAGGTGGCGGTCGAGGGGCCGGCGCTCACGCTGTCTACACCCGTGGTGGCGAGGGCGATTGCTCGCACGGCCTGCACTTGGCTGGTGGGCGCGATGACAACCACGGGATCGGAGCTGCCCGCGGGGAAGGCACTCGCCAAGATGTTCTGGCCAACCACACTTTCGGGCGTGGCGGTGAACTGCTGCGTGGTGGAGAGACCGGACTTGGTACCCAGGCCCAACGCCGAGGCCACGACGAGAAACACGATGACGACAATCACGGTGAGGCGCGGTCCCTTCGCGACGGTCGCACCAATGCGGGAGAAGACGCGGCCGTCGCTGTGGCGAACATCACCCACCGTGGGGACCAGTGGCCAGAACAGTCCACGACCAAAGACCACGAGCGCAGCGGGCAAAACGAAGTGACCGAAGAGGGCCGCCACGACGATGCCGATGCCCGCGGCGTATCCGAGCGCACGAGTGCCCATCAGCGTCGACAGCAGCAAGAGGCCAAGTGAAATAGCCACGGTGCTGGCGGACGCGAAGATCGACTCGCTCGTCTTCTTGAGGGCAGTGCGCATAGCCGTGAAGCGATTGGCTTCGTGGCGCAGTTGATCGCGATAGCGAGCGATGAGGAGCAGGGCGTAGTCCGTGCCGGCACCGAAGACGATGACCTGGGCGATGCCCGTGGATGCCCCGTCGAGTCGAATACCTACGTGAGGAGCGAGGTGCGCGGCGATGCTGGCCGACACCTGGTCGGCCATGCCCACTACCAGAAGCGGGATGAGCCACAAGACGGGGCTGCGGTAGGTGGCAATCAGCAGCAGTGCCACCACGAGGACGGTGGCCAGGAGCAAGTTGGTGTCTGCACCGTTGAAGACACGACCAAGGTCGGTGGTGAAGCCGGGTGCTCCGGTGACGGCCGTCCGCACACCAGGAACGGTGTTCTTCTGCAAGAAGGCGCGCAGCGCTAGAACGCGGTTTGACACGGCATTGTCATCGGGCTTGGCTGACACGGCCAGCGTGGCAATAGCGACGCGACCATCCTTTGACACCAGCACGGGGCCGAGCAGCGATGACGTTGAGGTCGGTGTCGTGCGAGCGATTACTGACGCCAACTGATTGACCTCGGCGTGAACGCTCTGGATCTGCTGCGTCGTGAGTGCCTCGTGGTTTGCGCCGTAGAAGACGACAATGCCGGGCTCGACTGATGAAACGGGAAGCAGTGTCTGACGCTGGCTAACAATCCACGACTGGTCACTGTGCGGGAGCCCACTCACCGCCGAGGGCTCGTTAATGGTGGCGGTCTTTATAGAGAGAACGCCTCCCACCACGATGACGAAGAGCAGCACAACGGCGAGTGCACTGCGAAATTGACGGGGTGCCCACATGGGAGTCTCCTTGGAACGATGCCTCATGGAGTGTAGGGGGAGAAGCCGCAGAAACGAGGCGGATTAGACCTTTATGTTGTCGAATCGACACGGCTTTAAGAAGCCCCGAGGATTCATGGCCCCTAGGGGAAAAGAAATTGAAATATCTCGTCTCCATCTATTGCGGAGCCTGGCCACATTGCAAAGTGACCGTGACCGGCATAGTGGGCCCGAAGGTTCTGGTGCGGATGTACTGCGAACACTTCACTCCGAACAGAATTATCTTCGTAGGTGAGTCGTCCGTACCTTTGGTGGATCGAAATACTTCACCTTCAATCATGCCAGCTCCGACATACTTTGCGTCTAGGACTACGGCCTTAGGGATATCACCCGGCTTAAAAAGCACTACATCTGGAGTGCGTTTCCACTGTGTGCCTTCGTAGTCTTTCTCCGCTAAGCAGAGGCGCATCCAGCTTTCATCCGCATTCTTCTTAATCAGTGGCTCATAAGAAACGAAAAGGCCATTGGGATATTCGATAGTTGCTTGAGGGTGGAGTCTCTTACCGAATGACCATGCTTCAGGCAACAAAGGTAGCTGTTGGTGTGCGGTAAATCGGCAAAATGTTCCCTTGTTCAAAAATTTAGGTGGCGGGAAGTATCAGATTCTCTAATGAAGGCCAACTTCCCCTCCGATTAGGGGAAACACCAAGATGTAAAACATTGGTGGGCGAGGCGGGACTTGAACCCGCACTCCCTTTCGAGAACTAGCACCTGAAGCTAGCGTGTCTGCCATTTCACCACTCGCCCGTGGAGTGTCAATCCTACTGCAACGACACGGTTCTGAGCCATTTCGGGTAGGGCATTGGGGATAATGCCGGTACAGTTGGAAGCGTTATGGTCTTGAAAAAAATTGAGAACAGCCTCGAAAAGCTCTTCGACCAGACCTTGTCACGTCCGTTTAAGTCTGCGCTGCAGCCCATCGAAATCGGCGCACGCATGATTCGCGAGATCGACCTCACCCGTCGCCTCTCCGCCCAGGGACCGCTGGCGCCAAACCACCTCCGTTTGTGGCTGAGCCCAAAGGACGCTGAGCGATTCGATGGTTTCCAGAAAGCCCTGATTAGCGAACTCGAAGAGTCGGCGCGCCAGCACGCGCTGAACGAGGGATACGGCTTCGTCGGCCCCGTCAAGGTCGAAATCTTCGTTGATGATGACGTGAAATCAGGCGACGTCCTCGTCAAGACCGCTTTTGTGGGTGGCGCGAGCGAGCCCCGCCTGCTGTTGAGCGACGGTCGGTCGTTCCCGGTGGGTACCGAGCCCCTCATTATCGGCCGCAGCCCCACCGTGGCCGTTGTGATCAACGACACCAACGTGTCTCGCCAACACGCCGAAGTTTGGCGAACTGACCAGGGGATTGCCATTCGTGACTTGGGCTCTACCAACGGCACCTTTGTCAATGGGTACCGCGTGGACGCCGTCTCCCTGTCACCTCGTGACGAGGTCATGATTGGCTCCGTCCGATTCCGAATTGAGTTGGCGTAAGCATCATGGTGGCCGTGACGAACTACGCCGCAGTGGTTCGTCCACTCCAACTGCTCATCATGGTGGTGGCGGTGCTGTTCTTCGCCCGCGTCCTGCGCGTGGCCCAGCTCCAGACCAAGAGCATCACACCCGACGCAGCGCGTCGAAGTCGTCGCAAGTCGGCCACGTTGGCGTTGTCGATCATTGAACCGCTGGACCGCGCCGATGAGCGCATAGAGGTGAGTCCCTCGGTTGTTATTGGTCGCAGCCCGGAATGTGATCTGGCCATCACCGATACTTTTCTCTCCTCTCGTCACGCGCGTTTCAGCGTGGATGGTGGCGACCTCTTCATCGAAGACCTCGGCTCCACGAACGGGAGCTACGTCAATCAGGAGCGCGTGGTGACGCGCACGCAGTTAGAACGAGGCGACATCGTCCAAACGGGCGGCGTGCTGTTTGAGGTCGTTCGTTGACCCGTTGGCGCTACGCCGCGGCGACCGACACCGGCTTGGTTCGTGAGACGAACCAGGACGCGTACTTCGTTGACGACGCTGTCGCCATCGTGGCCGACGGCATGGGTGGCCACGCGGCCGGTGAAGTGGCCTCGGCCATGTCTGTCGACATCATCTACGACGCTTTTGTCGCCACCCCCACCGTTGATGGCATGGTTGCCGCGATTTACTCGGCCAATCGCCAGGTCCTCGCTGATGCCGCCGCTCACCCCGAACGCTTCGGTATGGGGACAACACTGGTCATTGCAGCACTAATTGAAGACAAGGGCGCCACGCATCCCGTTGTGTTCCACGTTGGCGACTCCCGCGTCTACCAACTGCGCGACGGCGCCTTGCGTCAGTTGACGAGTGACCACTCGGTGGCCGAAGAGTGGGTGCGGATGGGTCGACTCACCGCCGAAGAGGCCCTCGTGCACCCTCGTCGCCACCAGCTCACTCGAGCTATTGGTGTCGATCAGCCCCTCGAAATCGACGTGCGCTCCGTTACTGCACAAGCCGGTGATCGACTGCTGTTGTGTAGTGACGGACTTTCGAACGAACTCACTGATGATCAGATCGCCACTTTGGCGACGAGTTCGGCCTCTCTGGAAGAAGCGGTGCAGGCACTGGTGTCGGCCGCCAAGGACCACGGTGGCCGCGACAACATCACGGCGGTGTTGGTGGAGTTTGATGCCGTGTCCGACGGGTTTGCGCCGCTCGAGGCGACGATGACGCCGTTACCACCCACCCCGCCTGAAGCACCGCGACCAGACCCCGTCCCGCGCGCCCCAAAGACACGGCGGCGGGTGACGTGGCGCAGCGCCGTGGTGGCGACGGTCATCCTCGGTGTGGTGGCCGCGGGTGTCGGCATTCTGCACTGGTACGCCTACGCCAACTTTTACATTGGGGCGAAGGGCCAAGAAGTAGTGATCTACCAAGGCCAACCCGGCGGTGTGCTGCTGTGGAAGCCCACGACCGTTGCCGTCACACCGTTCCCCCTTCACCAGTTCCGTAGTGCGGATCAACAGTTGATTCACTCAACCATCTCCGAGCCCTCGTCGCAGGCGGCGGTCGAATATGTTGGCTACCTGCACCAGCAGTGGCAGTTGAGCCAACCGACAACGACCACGACAACTACGACGCAGCCGGCACCGAAGGGCTAGCGATGACGAGACGCCTCACCCTCTTCGCTACCGGCCTCTTGGTACTCTTCGCTCTCTTGGTGGCTCAGGCCATCAATGTGCAGTGGGTGCGCGCACCGGGACTCAGCTCGTCGCCGCTGAACCCGCGACTGTCGACCGTGCTGTCACAGTTCCCTCGCGGGGAAATCGTGGCCGCCGACGGCACGATTCTGGCCAGGTCGGTGGCGTCGAATAACGCGGCCTATCCCTATGTTCGCCAGTACCCGTTGGGCAATCTCGTCTCCGGCGTGGTGGGGTTTGCCGGCCCGACGTATGGCACGTGGGCGCTGGAGTATCAGTACAACACCTACCTCGAGCCCCACGCCCAGCCACCACAGAGTCTCGCCCAAGTACTAGCGCCGACGTCGGCTGCCGACACGCTCACCCTCACGCTCGAACCAGCGCTGCAACGTATTGCCTCGGTGGCCATGGCGGGGCAAGTGGGCGCCGCGGTGACCCTCGACCCGCGCACCGGCGCCGTGTTGGGGATGTACTCCAACCCCAACTACGACCCCACGCCCTTTACCTCGAGCGATCTTTCGGTGGCCCAGGCGGCGTGGAAGGCGGCCACGACGGCGGACAAGTTTGGCTTTGAGCCACTCGGCAACATGGCGACCCAGCAGACGTTCCCACCCGGCTCGACCTTCAAGGTGATTACCACCGCGGCCGCCGTGGTGCACAAGCCCGCTCTGTTGAAGAAGTTCTATAAGCGTGAGGCCTTCACCCCACTGCCCGACACGAATAAGTTGCTCTACAACGACGGCGGCACGGTCTGCGGCGGCACCGTGGCCATGATGTTGCCGCCCTCGTGTGACCCTGGCTATGGCCTTCTGGGTCTGGACGTCGGCGCTCAAAATCTGAGCGAAACGGCCTACTCCTTTGGCTATAACTCGACGCCGCCACTCGACCTCCCTGGCGGCGAAGTCAATCAGAGCTACTTTCCCCCAGCGGCCAGCTTTGCTAGGTCGTTACCGACCCTGGCCTACTCCGCTATCGGCCAAGACAATGTGCGGGCCACTGCACTGCAGCAGGCGCTGCTCGCGGCGGCTATTGCCAACGGGGGCGTCGCCATGACGCCGCACCTCATGGCGAGCATTACGAGCCCGACCGGCACGTTGATCACGAAATACCAGACCAGTGTCTGGAAGACGCCACTGACCAAGAGTCAGGCCGCGACCATTGTGCCGCTGATGGTGAACGTTGTTCGTTTTGGTACGGCCGCGGGCATCTTCCCTTGGGGTGACAACGTGGCCGCAAAAACCGGTACCGCGCAGGCATTCTTGGGGACAACCAAGTACACCGACGACTGGATGATCGCCTTCGCACCGGCGACCAATCCCACCGTGGCGGTCGCCGTGGCCATGCCCTTCCAGTCCGACTTCCACTTCGGTGCGACCACGGCGGGACCCATTGTGAAATGTCTCATCGAGGGAGCCCTGGCGATCCAGCACGGTCAGCCCGCGACGGGTACCTCATCGACCTGTCCACGGTGAGTAAGAACATGATGAGTTGCCGGTGCAAGGACGTAGGCTAGAGACATCATGGAGCCTGTCGCCGACCGTCGCGTTTATTCGAATCGCTACGAAGTAACCCACCTCATCGCCCGCGGCGGCATGGCTTTGGTCTACCGCGCTCAGGACCAGTTACTGAATCGAGCGGTGGCCCTCAAGATTCTCTATCCCGAGCTCAGCGCCGACCCTTCGTTTGTGGAACGCTTCCGTCGCGAAGCGCAGGCCGCGGCCAATTTGTCGCACCCCAACATCGTGCCCGTCTTCGACTGGGGCGAGGACAACGGCACCTACTTCATTGTGATGGAGCTGGTCGAGGGGCAGTCCTTGGCCGAAGTTCTCCGCGGTGGACGAACACTGACCGCCCAGCGCAGTGCGCAACTCGCAGCCCAGACCGCGTCGGCGTTGGCCTACGCTCACCGTCAAGGCGTCGTGCACCGCGACGTCAAGCCGGGCAACATTTTGATCACCCCTGAAGCACTCGTGAAGGTGACGGACTTCGGTATTGCCCAGGCCGTCGCCAGTGAGGACCACCTCGCCGAAGCCGGGTCGGTCATGGGTACCGCTACCTACTTCTCACCCGAGCAGGCCGAGGGCCGCCCCGTTGACGGTCGCAGTGACATCTACTCACTGGGCATTGTCCTCTACGAGATGCTCGCCGGTCGTGCCCCCTTCACGGGCGACACACCCCTGGAAGTTTCCTCACAGCACGTCCACGGCACCGTGACGCCACTGGCACAAGTGAACCCAGCGGTGCCTGCCGATCTCGACGCCATTGTGATGAAGGCGCTGGCCAAGAACCCCAATGCTCGCTACGCGACGGCCGATGATCTGCGCGCTGATCTCCTGCGTTTCGTGGACGGTCAGCCCGTGTCGGCCACTCGTGGTGGTGCCTTTGTTGGGGCTGACGCTACCCAGGCAGTGGGTGTGGTCACCGCCGGCGAAAAGACGCAGGCCGTGCCGGTCTTTCACGGTCCTCGCACCGACGTGAAGGCCCGCAAGAACAAGGGCGGTGCCCGCCGTGGTGGCCTGTTCGCCCTCGTGCTCGCCGTGGTCGTTATTGCTGCCGGCGTGGGCTACGTGCTCGTGACGAAGAAGACGACGGTGGTCTTGCCGAACGTGGTGAACCAGACGGTGGCCGCTGCCGACGCAGCACTCCGCAAAGACGGACTGGTCCCACTACCGAATCTCGTTGCCTCCACCCAGCCCACCGGCACGGTCATCTCGCAGAACCCTGCCGCGGGTACCAAGGTGCCAGGCAACTCGGATGTCACCTTGAACATCTCGATGGGACCAAGCGCGGCCCCCGTCATTGTGCCCAGTGTTGTTGGTGAATCGGTGGCCGTGGCGGAAAGCTCCCTCTACGCCGCGGGTCTCGGCTTCACCGTGAACTTCATCGCGAACGCATCGGCGAAGACGACCGGTGCTACCGGCGTTACCGGTGTGACCAGTACCTCAACGTCGACCACGACGACCGTGGCCGGAGCTTCCACGACGACAACGACCCCACCTCAGCCCAACACCGTGCTGTCGCAGTCACCACTGTCTGGCGCCAGTGTCGCCAAGGGCACCGTTATCACTCTGACCGTGCTGAGTCCGACCTCGCTCTTCCCGGTGCCGTCCGTGGTGAGCGATACGGTGACGCAGGCAGCTGCTGCCATTGGTCAGGTGGGCCTAAAGGTGTCCTCCACAACGTCCACGTCGTGTTCCTCCACCGTTCCCGTGGGCAACGTGGTCAAGACGTTGCCGGCCGCGGGTACCAATGTCGCCTCGGGCACGTCGGTGACGTTGGTGACCTCGTCAGGAAAGTGCAACGTATTGGTGCCCGACGTCGTGAGCGAATCCCAGGCGGTGGCGGAGTCAACGCTGACCAGTGCGGGCTTGACGCCACTGATCCAGCAGGCCAACCCCGGTTCTTGCACGGCATCACAAATTGGTGTTGTTCTCGAGCAGTCACCAGTTCCGAGCACGATTCCTGTCCCCTACAACAGTGTCGTCTTGCTCAGCGTGTGCGACGCTGGCTCCACCGGAACCACCGGCTCCGGCTCGGCGGGATGAGTAACATACACAGATATGTCGTCCTCATCGCACAAGTCCGCTAAGCGCGTCGGCCGCTACACCTCACCGCAGGAGCAGGGTCGCGTGACCGTTGCCTCCGAGCACCCGGAAGAGGAACACAGCCCCCGTTGGTACGGCTGGATGTTGCTCGACCTCGTGATCTTTGGTCTGCTGGTCATTGCGTTGAACTACTTGCAGGTTCTGCCAGGCGCCACTTCGTCGTGGTACCTGTTGCTCGGTCTCGTCTCGCTGTTCAGCGCCTTCTACGCCGCGACCAAATACAAATAACGTCGCCGTTAGATGTGGTCGGCCGGAATCTGGCCGAGTCGCCCCGCCTGGTAGTCCTCAAAGGCCTGCTGGAGCTCGTCACGGGTGTTCATGACGAACGGTCCGTACATCGCCACGGGCTCACGCAGTGGCTGACCACCAAGAACGAGTACCTCGAAGGCTTCGGTGCGTGAGTCCTGTCGTTCGTCGGCGCTGAGAACCAGCACGTCGCCGTCGACGTGCACGGCCAGCTGTCCCGAGTGAATGGCGTGACGGTCCGTCCCCACGGCGCCTGATCCGGCCAACACGTAGGTCAACGCGTTGTACGCCGGGTTCCACGGCAGCACCAACTGGCCGCCGGGGAGCAGGGTGACGTGGAGCAGCGTGATGGGGGTGTGCGTGACACCGGGCCCACTGGCGTCGCCCAAGGTACCGGCGATAACGCGGATGATGGCGTCGCCATTGTCGTTAGTCAAGAGAGCGACCTCACGAGAACCAATGTCCTGGTAGCGAGGTGAGGTCATCTTCATCTTCGACGGCAGGTTGACCCACAACTGGATGCCGTGGAAGAGACCGCCGGAGTCAATCAGCGCGTCTGGTGGTCGCTCGATGTGCAAGATGCCTGCCCCGGCCGTCATCCACTGGGTGGCACCGTCTTGAATAACGCCGCCGCCGCCGATGGAGTCCTGGTGTAAGAAGGTGCCCTCCATCATGTAGGTCACGGTCTCAAAGCCACGGTGTGGGTGCCACGGCGTGCCCTTGGGCTCACCGGGACCGTAGTCAATTTCACCCATCTGGTCCATGTGGATGAAGGGGTCAATGGCCGCCTGTGAGACGCCCGCGAAGGCGCGACGCACGGGGAATCCCTCTCCCTCGAGGGCACGAGGGGCAGTGGTGATTGAGGCAATGCGGCGAACGCGAGCGTCCGGTGAGGCACCGCTCACCTTGGGAAGTTCGAGTGGATTGTCGACAGAAATTGCTGGCACACACCCAGCATAAAGTCAGCGCCAGTGGCCCCACACGGTGCGCTCGCGACGCCACGTGGCGAGCATCACCACGAGGAAGGCCAGTGCGAGACCTGTCGCCACTCGCCAGGCGACGAGACCAAGACCACCGTGGCTCGTGGGCTTGCCCAACCAGTCGGCGGCTGACGCGCCGAGTGGTCGTGTCAGAACGTAGCTGGTCCAAAACGTCGTGATGGCCCCCAGGCGACCGCTGACGAAGGCCAGGCCCGGCACCACGATGACGGCGGCGAAGATGAAGGTGGACAGGGCGTAGCCCCAATGCAGCGTGGCTGCGGTGAGGTCGCCCAGGGCGGTGCCCAGAGCGAAGGTGGCGCACACAGTGGCCCAGTAGAAGAGCTCGCGTCGTGTGGTCGTGATCTCGTGAATCGACAGCGTGCCTTCGGCCCGATGCCACAGCACGAAGGTCACCGCCAACGCCAGTCCAAAGACCGCGGCCGAGATGGCGTAGGGGACGTGCAGGGCAACGTGCACACTGTCGGCGACCATGGTGCCGAAGATGCCGACCATGACCACGGCCATCCAATAGGCAATGGTCTCGTAGCGCCGCCGGGTGATCTGCCAGCCCAGCGCGAGCGCAAACACCACGCCCGTGCCCAGGACGATGGGAATCGGTGAGTAGTGATTAATCAGGGCGTCAGAGAGTGACTCCCCTAACGCCGTGGTGAGGAGCTTGAGGACCCAAAAGACGACCGTGATGGTCGGTACTTTGCGAGCAGCTACGGACCATGCGGCCATGGTTACCCCTGGTAGTGGTGGGAGATCGTGGCGAAGGCGCGGTCGAGCCGCGCGATGCCCTCGTTGGCCTCAGCGTCCGTGATGGTGCACGGGGGCACCACGTGGAGTCGGTTGAAGTTCGTCAATACCAAGAGGCCTTCGCGCTTGCAGGCTGCCACCAGTTCGGTCATGGCCGCCGACGTGCCACCGTACGGGGCGAGTGGCTCCTTGGTGGCGCGGTTCGTGACGAGGTCGAGGGCCCACATGACACCCACCCCACGCACCTCACCAATCACCTGGTGTTTGGCGGCCAGCGCCCGAAGGCCCGGCGCCAAGACTTCGTCGCCCACGCGACGGGCGTTTTCGATGACGCCCTCTTCCTCCATCGCCGTCATGGAGGCGACCGCACTGGCGCAGGCCAGTGGGTGGCCGGAGTAGGTGAGACCACCGGGGTAGACCCGACTCTCGAAGGTGTCGGCGATGGCCCGGTTGATGACGACTCCGCCGAGTGGGATATAGCCGGAGTTCACACCCTTGGCGAACGTGACCAGGTCGGGGGTGACCCCGTGCTGCTGGTACGCGAACCACGAGCCGGTCCGGCCGAAGCCGGCCATGACCTCGTCGGCGATGTAGACGATGCCGTAGCGGTCGCAGATCGCCCGCACGCCCTGGAGGAAGCCGGCGGGTGGGACCATGATGCCGGCGGTGCCGGGCACGGTCTCCAGGATGATGGCCGCGATGGTGGAGGGGCCCTCAAACTGAATCGTGGTTTCGAGATTGGCTAAGGCCCGTTCGCACTCCTCGGCCTCGGTGGTGGCGTGGAACATCGAGCGATACAGGAACGGACCAAAGAAGTGCACGACGCCGGCACTGGCCGAGTCGTTCGGCCAGCGTCGGGGGTCGCCCGTCAAGTTGATGGAGGTAGCAGTGGCGCCGTGGTAGCTGCGGTACTGGGCCATGACCTTGGGCCGGCCGGTGTGGAGGCGGGCCATGCGCACGGCGTGTTCGACAGCCTCGGTGCCGCCATTGGTGAAGAAGACCTTGGCGGCCCCGTCAAAGGAGTGATCGAGAATCTTTTCGGCTGCCTCAATGCGGGCGATGTTGCCGTGCTGGGGCGCAATCGTGCAGAGCAAGTCGGCCTGCTCCTTAATCGCGGCCACAATCTTGGGGTGTTGGTGGCCGATGTTGATGTTGACGAGCTGCGAGGAGAAGTCGATGTAGGAGTTGCCGTCTTCGTCCGTGACGTAGACGCCGTTGGCCTCTTTGACCATAAGTGGGTTAATACTGCCCTGGGCGGACCAGGAGTGAAAGACCGAAGCGCGCTCGCGCTCGACGTGGCTCAAGGTGCTGCGGTCGGTCATGGGGACTCCTTCGAGTGGAACTCCCTAAACGCTAACGCAAGGCCTCGCGCCGGCGTCACCCAAAAGTGAAGTCATAGGCGCGAACGCCGGGTGAGACGCCGAGGGTCAAGAGACCCTCACCATTTCGCGGCAGCGAGGCGAGGGTGTAGAGCGTGGGGTAGCCGCTGACGTGCAGGGTGCGCGCGGTGCGCCCGTCGAGCGAGACCGTGACGGTGCCGGTCCCGCCAAGGACGAGATAGACGTGGGCCGCCTGAAAGTTCAACGTCAGGCTCGCTTGGTGGCCCGCTTCGATGTACTCCGGCTCAGTTCGCCAGGTGCCGCCGAGGTCGTAACTGCCGAGGGGTGGGTAGCCGTCGCGGTAGGTCGCACTGGCCCCCGTGGTCATGGCCCCGTTGTTGAGATACTGGCTTCGGTCTGTGCCGAGATAGGACTCGGGGCTCAGGCTTCCTAGTGGCGTCAGGTTTGGCACCGAGGTCGGGGCAGGAAGTGGCGAGTGCGCGTGTGCCGCCAACAGACTGCGAAGCACCTTTTCGGTGTCGCTGTAGTGACCTTCGCCGTAGTCAACGTGGCGAACGGCGCCCGAGGCGTCGATCAAATACTCGGCGGGCCAGTACTGGTTCTCGTAGGCGTTCCACGTGGCGAGATTGTCGTCGACGGCTACTGGGTAGGTGACGCCGAGCGTTTTGGCGGCGGCAGCAATATTGGCGACCTGATGCTCGAAGGCGAACTCTGGTGCTTCGATACCAATGACCTCGAGGCCTGCCTGATGGTAGCGCTGGTACCAGGCTTCTACGTGGGGAAGACTGCGCTGGCAGTTGATGCACGAGTAGGTCCAGAAGTCGATCAAGACCACATGACCACGCAACGAACCCATAGTCAGGGGCTTTTCTCCCGGGGTGTTGAGCCACGCGGTGATACCGCGGAACTCGGGGGCCTGCCCGCAATTGAGCGTCGAAAAGTTTCGCCCCGCCGCGGCGAGGTTCTCGCACGTCACCAGGCTGCCCGTCGTCGATTGATTTTGCAGTTGGCGCAGCGCCGCACTGGTCTGGGCGTTGCCTTCCAACCAGTTTTGGAGTGATTGGGTGTAGCTCGGCAGTGCCCGCTGCAGCGGGGCTGCCAAGTTGAAGGCGAGTGACAGGCCAATAGCGACGAGGAGCACACCGCCGACGGGGCGCCAGCGACGAGCACGAGCCGCGAGCCGGCGATTGCGCTCGATGAGTCGGTCGCCAGCCAAGGCAATGGTCAGTAACGGTGTGGCCGCACCGGCGGCGAAGAGCAGGCTGAGCAGGAGGCTGTAGATCGTGAACTGGTGGCGTGCACCCAGCACCGAGATGGCGGCGAGCACGGGGCCGGCGCAGGGTACGAAGACCAGTCCCAGGCTGAGACCAAGGACGAAGCCGCTGCCCGAGCCGGTTGCGGAGGTCCGCGTTAGCCGAGCGAACGGGCGCTCCAACACGTGGCCAATGGCGGGCACCACGAGGCCTACGCCGAAGATCACGAGGAGGGCAATACCGGCATCGTGGAGGAAGTTTTGGGGCAGCCCGAGGCTACTAATAAGAGCGGTGCCCGTCGCCGTGATGATGCCGAAGCTGAGTACCAGGCCGGCGACGACGGAGAGTGCGCGACGCTGTCGTTGGCGGCGGTTGTCAATTGACTCGGGAAGTGGTGAGGTCCACGCGACGAACACAATGGGGAGAATTGGCAAAATACAGGGGGAAACCCCCGCGATAACTCCGGCGAAATACCCAATAAGCAACAACGTGGCCATGAAAACCCTCCGTTGCTTCAGAGTACGGGCAGGAGGAGGGAGAGAAAGCGTCAGCGCGCTCGAGGTGGTGGGGGATTAGTAGAAATACCAAAAGCCAAGTGATCAAAGGGCTATCGAAAATTGGAAATTCTTATATCACCAGAGCAGGCGAGTGTGCTCACCAG